>Ga0207712_10000240_pt1 | contig 53854 bp, 26 predicted proteins | sample KBSS44metaG_FD_184402 | JGI IMG/M metagenome (GOLD analysis project Ga0207712, IMG submission 184402) | Switchgrass rhizosphere microbial communities from Kellogg Biological Station, Michigan, USA - KBS S4-4 metaG (SPAdes) (version 2) | ecosystem: Host-associated > Plants > Roots > Rhizosphere...
CGCACCGCCGACGGCGATCGCGACGCCGGCGACGGACGTGTGGATGCTGATGCTGCTCGGCCTCGGCCTGCTCGGCTTGACCTGGCGCGTCGGGCGCAGGGTCGATTGAGCCGGAGTACGCGCGGCCACGCGTGGCTGCGCGTATTCCTAAAATGGAAAAAGGAACCCGAAGTGCACGGCGCTTCGGGAGCTGCCGGATAGGCGGTGGCGCCGTGGACTCCGGCCAGTCGACGCGTACGGCTCGATGTGCTCGAACTCGTCCTGCTTCGACGGCTGCGCGCGGCGCCAAGCGAGTTCGTCATGCACAAGGAACGGATGGCCACGCTGCCCGACGGCGGCGGAGCGGCGAGCGAACATCGCCTCGAGAGGCTCGTACAGCGGCCACGGAAAAATGGAACACGAAACGGGCGAAGCGATGCCTTGAAGGCCGTGCGCGGCCTTAAGTTATGCGATGGTCGAAGCTCCACGTGCGCGGACGGACGGATCTTTCCAGCATGGCCTGCGATCGACTTGGGGCAACGACGACGATCGCGCCGCCAGTCTTCGACCCGAAGATCGATGCGCCATCGGCCGGCCACAGCCCATCGGCGGCGGCCGGCGTGCGAGCGAACTCACTTCCAATCGATCTCGGGGAACGCCTTCTGCAATATCTTGCGGAGCGTCTCGATCGCTGCGCGTTCCAGCTTGCCGTAGGTCGCGACCGCGCCGCACGTGCGACAGCGCATCAAGTCGCCGCGGCGTCGATCGGGCGGAGCGTCGAAGACGAGGCCGCCGCACTTGGGACAGGTGATCTTGAGGTCCACAGCCGATTCTGTCTCGTTGCGACCTTTCGTAACATCGTAGATACGATTATTCACAGATGGCCTTGTTCGCTTGGGCGAAACTGGCTTCGCCCCTAGGTCGGTGATTTGCACCCCTCAGCCTCGTGACATGCCGACCGACGGGGCACTCTTCGAGCAACTGCGTGTCGTCGTCCACTTTGCGCGGTAGCAGCGCGTAACCAAGGAAAACTGCGGTTCGCTCGTCGGCCAGCGGCAAACGATTCCGCTTCGACCGCCTCTTCGCAAGGACACTGCCGCATCGGCGGAGGCGACGAGAGCACGTGCCTGTGCAACCGGCTCCGTAAAAGAAAAGCGCGCCGCGTGGCGCGCCTTTCGGCTTTCGTGGAGCTGCACTCGCATGACTGGCGTGCGTTGCGATCGTTGCGGTGAGCGTTCGATGCTCCGACGAGCGGCTTCTTGCTCGAGCCTTGGGATGAAATGCCGCGCGCTCGTGGCGCTTCCTGCTCGAATCCCGGGAAGCGTCCCAGGTCGCACGCGGCGGTCCCACTCCAGTCACGATTCCACTACGGGCTCGCTACGGTCAGCGTCGCGGTCGCGGCCGCTGCATTGCTGCCCGCATCGGTCGCCAGTCCGCCCGCGGGAATCGTGTTCGTGAGATTGCCCGAGACCTGACCGGCGACATCGACACCGATCGTGCACGAACCCGCGGCCGGAATCGTGGCGCCGGCTTGCAGCGTGACCGACGTGCCGGTCTGCAGGAGCCCCGGACCGCCGGTGCACGTCGTCGACGCGTTCGCGGCAGACACCAGGCCGCTCGGGAACGCATCGACGAGATCGGCGGTCAGCGTGGCCGCCGTCGCGTTCGTGTTCGCGAGCGTGATCGTCAGGCGCGTCGGCGTATTCGTTGCGACACTCGATGGCGAGAAGCTCTTCGTCAACGTAGGCGCAGCGACAGGGCCCGCGACGGACAGCGTTGCAGTCGCAGCCGCAGCGTTGCTGCCCGCATCGGTCGCCAATCCACCCGCGGCGATCGTGTTGGTGAGATCGCCTGCGACCTGGCCGGCGACATCGAGGCCGATCGTGCAAGAGCCCGCCGCCGGAATCGTGGCGCCGGCCTGCAGCGTGACCGAGGTGCCGGTTTGCAGAAGTCCCGAGCCGCCCGTGCACGTGGTCGTTGCACTCGCGGCCGATACCAGGCCGCTCGGGAATACGTCGACGAGATCCGCGGTCAGCGCCGCCGCCGTCGCATTCGTGTTCGCCAGCGTGATCGTCAGCCGCGTCGGCGTGTTCATCGCCACGCTCGACGGCGAGAAGCTCTTCGTCAGCGTGGGCGCTGCCACGGCGGAGGCCACCGTCAGCGTGGCGGTTGCGGCGGCTGCATTGCTGCCGGCATCGGTTGCCAGTGCGCCCGCGGGAATCGTATTCGTGAGATCGCCTGCGACCTGGGCGGCGACATCGACATCGATCGTGCACGAACCCGCTGCCGGAATCGTGGCGCCGGCTTGCAGCGTGACCGACGTGCCGGTCTGCAGCAGTCCCGAACCGCCCGTGCAGGTCGTCGACGCGTTCGCCGCCGACCCCAGGCCGCTCGGGAATGCATCGACGAGGTCGGCGGTCAGCGTCGCCGCCGTCGCATTCGTGTTCGCCAGCTTGATCGTCAGCCGCGTCGGCGTGTTCATCGCGACGCTCGACGGCGAGAAGCTCTTCGTCAGCGTCGGCGCCACCGGGACGACCGGGGCGGTGACGGTCAGCGTCGCGGTCGCCGCCGCCGCACTGCTGCCTGCATCGGTCGCCAGGCCACCTGCGGGAATCGTGTTCGTGAAATCGCCGACGACCTGACCGGCGACATCGACGCTGATCGTGCACGAACCTGCCGCCGGGATCGCCGCACCGGCTTGCAGCGTGACGGACGTGCCGGTCTGCAGCAGTCCCGGACCGCCCGTGCACGTGGTCGAGGCCGTGGCCGCCGGCGCCAGGCCGTTCGGGAACGCATCGACCAGATCCGCCGTCAGCGTCGCCGCCGTGGCATTGGTATTCGCCAGCGTGATCGTGAGCCGCGACGGCGCGTTCGTCGCGACGCTCGGCGGCGAAAACATCTTGAGCAGAGTAGGGGCGGCCGGCGGAGGAGCTGCGTCGAAGCCATTGTCGAAAATGCCGTCCGCAGGAGCGACGACCACGGTGTAGTCCTCGACCTGTCCATCGCGATAGTTGCCGCACGCGCCGCTCGGCCAGTACTCCGCAAACGGAGACGGCGACAGCACCTTGAGCACGCGCATGCGTGTCGGTCCCGGCGCGGCGCCTTCGGGGACGGCGATGTTGTAGACCACTTCCATGCCGTCGGCGCCGGTCGAGCCGAGCAACGAGCCGGCGCTGTAGATTTCCTGCGGCTCGTCGAGGATGCCGTCATGGTTCCAGTCGGCGAACACGGTGTAGGTGTTGTCGTTGAACGAGAACCACGCCTTGCCCTGCAAATGGATCGCATAGGTCTGGCCGGCCGTCACCTGACCTTCGATTCCGGTGAAGTCCTCGTAGCCGGCGGTCGAGTCGATCGGCGAGGGGTTGTCGATGCCGGCGAACCCGACCAGGGTGATCGGCTCGGCGCGGTCGGTCATGTTCACGGCGCAGTAGCTGTCCGCACTGGGATCGTTCGGCAGCATGCGGAACTGGGCGGTCCCGTGGTGCTCGTTGTCGCCCGAGAAATCGAACGCGCTCAGCGTCCACACGCCCCCGGTCGGCACCACGGCGCTGACGCCGGCGCCGGAGATCTGCGTGTTCGGATCCAGAACGAAGTCGAATTCGCCGTCGGCGTCCGCGTACAGTTCCTGATCGTTCATCAGTTCGCCGATGTTGTCGGCGGGGTCGCCCAGGTTGATCCTGACGCGCGCGTTCGGAACCAGGCCGCCGATGCGCACCTGAGCGCCGGACGCCGTGAACTGCGCGAGCGTGAGCTCGGCCGGATCGGTCGCCATTTGCAGGACGTCGTCCGGGTCATGGATGACTGCCAGCGGCACCTGCGCGACATGCTCCTGGGAATCGGTCGCCGAAATCACCTGCTCGCCGAGCACGGAATGCAGCTTCATCGCGTTCACGCGCACGCTGAAGGCGCCGGAAGCGTCGGTGGTTGCCGCGAAGCGGCGGATGCCGCCATTCGGGTCGGTCGCGGTGACGGCAACGTCGGAACTCGCCGCGAATCCGCTGCCGGTCACTACCACGCCGCTGGCCCAGTACCAGTATTCGATGATTTCGCTGGTATCGAGCTGGATGGCTGCCTGCGGCGGCGTTCCGGCCTGCGCCAAGGTGCTCGCCGACAGCCAGCCGCTCGTCGCCAGCACGAAGACGAACGCCTGCGCCAACCGAAGGATCACATTGGGCGTCTTCGCCCCGGTGTCGAACCTCTTTTGCACGATGCTTACCCCGAACGGATGTGATGATGGGAACGTGACCGGTCCCGCGGTCATGCGCGACGAATCCGCGATGCGATGGGATTGTCGCCAAGCCGATGCGGTTGTCGCGGGAGCGAGGTCGAGATTCGGTTTCAGGTGTCTAACCGCTCTCTAACCGCTCGCTAACCCGATGGGGCGCAAGGGGTTTTCGAGTGCGGCGCAAGGAGCTCGCCGGAGCGGCGCCACGTGACGGTCGTGGGGTTCGACTACCGGTCGGGACGTGCGCGGGAAGGTTCCGCCAGCACTCCGGAAGGCGGCGGCGTTTCTTGAAGTGCGGCCGGAATCGCGCGTTCGCCCGCCAGCGTGCGAGCCTGGCGCAGCGCGTCGGTCCAGGCCTGCGTGCGCCCCGCCGCTTGATGTACGCGCACCCGCAGCAGTGCCGCGTCGAAATCCTGACTTGCGGTCGGCACGAGGCGGCCGAGCAGTGCGTTCGCCGTATCAATGCGGCCCTGTCCGATCAAATAGGGAATCATCGATTCGGCGACGCGCAGGGTCTGAGCTGGCAGGTTGCGCGCTTCGGCTTCGGCGAGGACCGCGGCGAATTCGGGTCCGGCCGTCGCCGGGGCGTCGCCGCTCGCGGCCAGTTCGGCCTGTGCCAGGCGCCATTCGATCGGCATCGGCGGCGATGGCGCTGTCGCCATGGCCGCCACGGCCTGCTCGCGCCGACCGAGCGCGAGCAGGGCGCGCTGGCGCAGCAGCGCCATGTGAGCGGCGGCATCGGGTTCGTAGGGCTGCAGCTTGGAGATGGCGGCCTCGGCACGAACCAGGGTGGCTGCGGCGTTGCCCTGGCTCCATGCGAAGTCGGCGTGCACGCTGTCGCGGCGTCCGTCCATGCGCGCCTGCACCGACAGGTCGAGCGCATCGAGGTCGGCGAAGACCGGCGTCGTCGCCTCGTGGCGTCCTTGGACCAGCAGCACCGACAGGCGATCGGTCAACGTCTCCGCGCGATTGAGCGGGTCGCCGATGCGAGGCAGCAGCGTCCAGGCGTCGTCGTTGGCCTGCTGTGCGGCTGCGTAGTCGAGCAGTTCCAGCTGCGCGTTGCACAGCGCGGAGTAGGCGTGCGCACGCTCGTTGATCGCGCCGAAAGGCTCCAGCTGCGCCAGCGCCGCGTTCAGCACCGGCACGGCCTGGGCGGCACGGTCGTACTGCAACTGGGCTACGCCGAACGCGATGTTCATGCGCGCCAGCGCCAAGCGGTCTCCGGACTGTTCGAGCAAGGTGCGCGCACCACCGAGGTCGTCGAGTCCTTCCTGATAGCGCCCCTGGGTGAAACGCGCGCCGCCACGTCCGCCGAGCGCCTTGCCGTAGTCCAAGGGCTGCAGGCGGCGATCCAGCGTCGCCAGCGACTGCTCGAATTCCCGCTCGGCATCGTTCGCGCCATCGCGCATCATCGCGATCGCGCCGAGGCCGTAGTGGATCTGCGCGCGCCGCAGCGGGTCGCCGGTGCTGGACTCGTCGTCGAGCAGGCGGTGCAGGTCGCTTTCGGCTTCATCCAGGCGCCCTGCACGGAAGGCCAGCACAGCGAGCTGGTAGCGCAGCTCGGGTTGTGCCGCGGCGGCCGCAGGTGCTGCGGTCAGCAGGCGCTGCGCCGTGTCGAAATCGTTCTCCAGCATCGCGGCCTGGGCTCGCTGCAGGATCTCGTCGACGGCCGGATCGCGTGCCGGTGCCGTCGCGGGAGTCAGGCCGAGCTGCTTGACCAGCACATCCGTGCCATCGCGCACGGCGGCGAGCACATCCGCCGCTTCGGCCGATGCCGTACGCTGGTTGCCCGCGTCGTCCGCAGCCTTCAGCGTGGCTCGCCAGCCGCGCGCGCTGCGATCGACGCGGCTGCTGACGACCCATTGCGTCCTCGCATTCCTGAGCAGCGCCTTGGTATCGGCGGCGCCGCTGCCGTCGAGAAGCGCCAGCGTCGTTTCGGTCGGCGGCACGGCCAGCCCTGCGGCGCGCAGGCGATTGGCGATGACGTCGATCGCGCCGAGCCTGATCCAGGCGTAGTCGTCGCTGCCGCTGTTTTCGATCGGCAGCACCAGTCCGCCGTGAGCGGGCGCAGCCGCGCGTTCCGGTGCGGGGCGCGGTGCCGGCGTGCGCAGGAGCAGCACGCCGGTGCCGGCGAACGCGAGGGCGAGCGCAACGGCCAGCCAGGCCCATCGAGCGGGAAAACGGCGAGGGGATGCGGATGGACTCGGCGTTTCCGCCGCCGCTTTCGCTCCTTCGTGACCTTCGACTCGTACGGCGCAGACCCAGTGATAGCCGAATCGCGGAATCGTGCGGATGTGTCCCTGGTCGCCGCTGTCGTCGTCGAGCAGTCGTCGCGCACGCAGGATCGTCTGTGTCAGCTGCGCCTCGGAAATGTCGGCCTTGCCCCAGACCGCAGCGCCGAGTTCGTCGCGGCCAACCGCCCGCGCGCGGTTTTCGACCAGATAGGCGATGCAGTCGAACACGCGCGCCGGAACGGACAGGGCTTGTCCGTCGCGACTGAGTTCGCGCGTGGCGGGCGAAAGCCGATATCGACCGAAATGAAAGACGGAGTGCTTGTTCATGAGCCGCACGCCACCATGGTCGCCGACGCTGGGTCGGGCGGCTGGAGCGTCCCGCGAATCCGCGAGGGTCGAGCGACCGGGCCAGATCCGCAGACATTCGATCGCCTGGGTCCTTTCGTGGCGGCCGCGCGTCGACTCCTCGCGCCGAAATCGCGGCTCGTGGAAATTTGCGCTCGAAGATCGTCCAGTGGCATGAGCAGGTGGGTGGCGAAAGGTTGAGTGCAGGGAGTGCGGCGAGATCGAAGTATCGGCGATCGCGCTGCGGCCGCGGCATGACTCGGCGAGCCTGGCGGGGCGACACGTTCGACGAGCGGGTTGGTCTTGCCTGGATTCTAGCCCCGCCACCGGCAGCAGCGAGATCGTCCGTTTGCGCCCATGGCGCAGGGCGGGCGACGTGTTCGGCGGCCGCGGCCGCTCCGGTCCCGGATCAGCGTGCTACTTTAAGTGGAAGAGGCGGGCGGCTTGTCCGAGCCGCCAGTCCAGCAACGTTTCATGGCTTCAATCGATGACGCAAGCGCGGCCCGTTCGTTTTGGCGAGTTCAAGCTGGACCCTCTCAAGCGTGAGTTGCGAAAGGGCGACCAGCTGGTTCCGCTGCAGAACAGGGCCTTCGAGTGCATGGCGTATCTGCTGTCCAACCGCGACCGCGCGGTCGGACGCGACGAATTGATCGCGGCCGTCTGGGGCAGCGCGGACGTTTCGGACAATCTGCTCGATCAAATGGTGCTGTACGCGCGGCGTGCCGTCGGCGATACCGGCAGGCATCGCCATGTGATACGGACGATTCCGCACTTCGGCTACAGCTGGATCGCGCCGATCGATCCTGCGGAGGACGCAACCGATCGCGGCGAGGCGATTCATGCGCCGCCGTCGGCCGCCGTGACACGCATGCAAAGCGCAGCGGCCGACGAGAGCGGGCGCGAAGCCGGCGGCGTCGCGCCGCCGCGAAGCGAACGGCCATCGATGGGAAGCACCGGCGCGGCTTACGCGCGTCGATACGGGCCCCTCCTCGCACTGCTGCTGTTGTTGCCGGTGCTCGCCGTTGGGGTCATTCGTCTTCGCATGCCGGCTCACGCACCGGGCTCGCCGGCGCAATTGGGGCTCGTATTGCCGGTCGCCGTGGCTGCCGATGCGTCGACCTCATGGATCCGGCTCGGTGCCATGGAGCTCATCGCCGAGCGGCTGCGCGTCGACGGGCAACCCGTCATGCCGAGCGACAGCGTCGTCGCGCTCGCCAAGGGCATCGATACCGCTGCGTTCGATCCGCCGGCGGCCGAAGCGTTTGCGAAGACCGCGGGCGCCGACCTGATGTTCAGCGCGGCCGCCGAATCGGTCAATGGCCGATGGCGAGTGCTGGTGAAGACGGTGCACGGTCGTTCGCCGCCGCTGATTGCCGAGGCCGCCGCACCGGAAGTCCTCGTCGCCGCTTGCCTTGCCGCCGACCGCATGGCCGAAGCGCTCGGATTCACGCCGAAGAAGGAGTCCGACGATCATCCTGCCGAAGACGAAATGATCCGCAGGGCGCAGGCGGCGCTCCTGGAAGATCGTCTCGACGAAGCGCGCGGCTGGCTGGCGCGTATTCCAGAGGATTCCAGTCAGTTCCCGGATGCTCGCTACCTCGAGGGCCGGATCGAACTGAAAACGGGACGCTACGACGAAGCGCGCAAGCTGTTCGCCGCGGTCGCCGACGCACAGGCGAGCGCCGACGAGCCGGTGTCGCGCGCGCGTGCGCTCTACGGCATCGCCATTGCGTATTTCCGCCAGGCCGACCTGGCTTCGGCCGCACGCTATTTCGACGAATCGGTTGCGCTGCTCGATCGCAATCACGGGCCCGAGGCGGACGCGCTGCTCGGCCGGGTCCTGACATTGCGAGGCTACAACTACTTCCGCATGCCCGACGCAACGGCCGCCGACAAGGACTTCATGCGCGCGCGCCTGCTGCTCGAGAGCAGCGCGGACGCGATCGGCCTGATGCAGCTCGATCTGGACGTCGGCGCCGCGGCCGTCAACACCGGCCGGTTCACCGACGCCGTCCCCTTGCTCGAGCGCGCGGCGCGCCGGGCCGCGGCCATCCATGACGTCGGCTCGGAACTGCGCGCCTGCGTCGAGTTGGCGCGCGTGCGCGTCGAACTCGCCGAGCCGGCCGCCGCGCTCGCGCTCGACAAGCGGCTGCAGGAACTGCTGGCGCTGGTGCAGGAACCCAAGCTCAAGCGTTTCGTCAACGCGTGGCGTGCGCGGATCTTCGCCGTCAACGGCCGCCTGTCGGACGCCGACGATGCGATCGCATCGGCCTTGCTGAACCGGTCGGTGGACGAGGGCGGCACGGCGCCATCGATCGGCGCGCGTCTGGCGTGGGCGCGCGGTGACTTCGATCGGTCCATGGCCGATGCGCGCATTTCGATCGAGGTGCCGGTCGAGGGACAGGACCCGCGCGATACGGCGGTCGCCTGGCTGATGCTGCTGCGCAGCCAGCTGGCGACCGGCCGGGCCGACGCGGCGTCGAGTACCGCCGCGCGCGCCGCGGACTGGGCGAAGCTCGTCGATTTCGCGCCTGCCGGACTCTACGGAAAGCTCATCGAGGCCGAATTCGCCGCGGCCCGTCATTCCGACAGCGCAGGCCGGAGCTATCGGGACGCCTGGGCACTGGCCAACGAGGAGCAGGTGCCGAGCGACCAGCTCGCCGTCGCCGACAGCTACGTGAGGTATCTGATCCAGACGAACGATCTGGCCGCCGCGGCTTCGGTGGCGACGCGACTGGCCGGTTGGGCCGATCGCGATTACGAGGCGGCGCTGCTGCAGCTGCGCGTCTACCACGCGCTGCGCAAGCCGGCCGCCTGGTCGGCGGCGCTGGCGCAGGCGCGCACGCTGGCCGGCGAGCGCGTCGTGCCGCCCGATCTCGCCACGCTGTCGCCGGTGCCCGGATCGCTCTGAGCGCCCCTGCGTTGCACCTCCGCCGCATCGATCGGCCCGCTCGAAAGGGCGCTAAAGGTTTCGCGAAGGTTTGCGCAATGCGCCTTTTCTTCGCGTGGCCCACGGTCCTGCGATGGTAAAGCGAGCCAGCCGCTGCTCGTGGCCCCATCCTGCCGGGAAACCCACCGATGAACCCATGGAACCGCACCCTGAGAATATGGCCCGCCGTCATTCTTGCCGCCCTGACGCCGTTGGCCCTGTTGACCGCTCGTGTCGGCAGCGCCGGCACTCCCGCAAACGGGCTCGCCTTCGTCATCCTCAATCATCCGCTGGCCGACAGCCTGGACGGGTCGTCGCTGAACGTCGTCTCCGGCGCGTTCGACGATAGCGGACCGACCACGGGCGACTGGGACTTCAACTTCTTCGACGACGGCACCGACGGGCTGACGCTGCGCACGATCGCCACCCACGCGACCGAGTACGTCGTCGACGGCTCGGGCAACGTCGCGGTCCTTGCGCCCGGCGCGACGATCGGGCCGGCGTCTTCCTTTTCTTCGGCGAATGGCGGGCCCATGGCCGCACCGGCGTTGCGCGCCGGCGTCGATGGATCGATCGGCGTGCGTTTCGCGTGTGACGGACGCCTGGCCAATCCCGTTGCGGGCGGCGTGTGCTACGGCTACATCAGCCTGACGACGACGGCGCCGACCGGTTTCCCGGCGACGGCCCAGATCGCCAGTTTCGACGGCGATGGCAATGCGATCCAGATTCCCGGCGGCAACACGCCGCCGCCGCCACCGCCTTCCATGACCCTGGCGCCGACGTCGCTCAGCTTCACGGTGGCCGCGAATGCGGTCCAGTGGAAGCCGCTCAACATCGCCAACGCCGCAGGCAGCGACTGGCTCGTCGTTCATCTCGCAGCGCAGGAAGGCGACGCAGCGGCGGCGACAGCCGGTGCGAGTGTCGTATCGACCGGCGGCGGCGCGCGAAGAATTTCGTCGCTGCGTCCCGTTGCGCCGGCGCCCGCAGCCGGTGCTGCCGCTCCTCGCAGCGTGTGGGCAGTCAATGGCGATATTTCCTTCGCGTTCGACGACGGCACGATCGAGGCCGCCTATGGGCTGGGCTCGTTGCCGCCGCCGATCCCGCATGAGGTGGGTGCCGTGTTCGTCAATCGCTTCAGTGCATCGGAAGCGTTGACCATCGATTCGGTATCGATCTACTGGCCCGGGCAGACGCTGGCCCAGGGCGACCTGACGGGACTGACGGCGAACCTGGTCGCCTACTACGACGCGGATGCCGACGGAGACCCGGCCAACGCCGTGCGAATCGGCGGCGATCATCTGGTCACGATCGATCAGACCGATGCGTTCCAGACGTATCCCACGAGCTTCGGCGTACCCGGTGCAGGCGACGTCTACGTCGGCTTCGTCGATCAATGGGCGGTGACGCCCGGGCCGCCGCCGTTGCCGGCGCGCAAGTATCCGGCCGCCATCGACACGACGAACCCGCAGCAGCAGTCCTACGTCTCGGCTCCGGCATCCGGCCAGACCGTGGACTGGAACAACCTCGCCAACAATGCGCAGACCGGCACGATCGACAGCGTCAGCGGCGGCAGCACGGCCGGCAACCTGATGGTTCGGGCGACCGCGTCGCCCGGCAGCGGTGGAGGAGGGCCTTCGTGTTCGGGATCGGCCGTCGATTGGCTGACCGTGTCGCCGCCCGCGATGCAAATCTACCAAGGCGCCGACGATTACGACGTCGTGGTTCGCGCGAACCCGTCGGCGGCTTCGCTCGCGCCGGGCGACTACACGGCATCGATCTGCATCACGTCGAACGATCCCGACCATTCGGTCGTGTCCGTTCCGGTGTCGCTGACCGTAACCGAGGTTCCCTGCCATGCGCAGGACGAAATCTTCTGCGGCTCGTTCGAAGCGGCAGCCGGGACGGGCCAGGCCGGCGTCTATCAGACGCGAGAGGAGTTTCTGTCCCATGTCGCCGGCGGCTACTACGAAAATTCGTTCGATGATCTGCCGTCGAGCGAAGCGCCATCGCCGGCGCTGTCGTTCTCCGATCCGGCGAGCGGTCTGGCCTACACCGTCGACTCGATCGCCCACGACGACCAGCTGTGGATCAAGGACGGCTTCATCACCGCCAATTACTCGGCCGATCAGATCCTGATCACATTCACCGGAGCACCGGTGACGGCCGTCGGAGGAAACTTCTACGCCAACGACGGATTCCTGGGCAATCCGATCGTCGGCAACACGGTGGTCGTCACGCTGAGCGACGGCACGGTCGAGACCTTCACGACGCAGTCGGCGGACGACTTCCGCGGCTTCACCTCGTCGTTGCCGATCGCGAACATCGCGATCGATACGCCCAATCCCAGCAACCTGTTCGACCAGAGTTGGGCGACGGTCGACAACCTGATCGTCGGCAGCGCGCAATAGGCGAATCGGTCGAGTCCCTGTGACGCACATCGCGGCTGAACTCGCTCCCGCCCCACGTCATGGATCGCGGGAACGGCTTCAGTCGCGATGCTTTTTCTCTTCTCGCGCAGCCTGCGGGCATCGCGACTGAAGTCGCTCCCACGCCATGCCCGGAGGAGGAGCCCCGCCGGCAAGGCACAAGAACGATCCATCGCGATGTCGGGTTCCGCGACGGTTCGGCGTATCCGTCTTGCGACCCGCCATCCGCGCGCCGCGACGAGCGACCACGGAAGGCGATCGGTCATGCCGAAATTGACAAGGAGTCGGAACGATGGATTTTCGCAGCGCGCTTTTCTCGCGTCGATCGAAGGTGTACAGGCCCGCGGTTCGCATGCTGCTGGGCGGCTTGCTGTTGTTGGGAGTGCCGTCGGCGCCGCAGGCGCAGGAATTGATGGCCTCGGTGTCCACTGCCGATCTGGTCGAGCAGGCCGAATGGGTCGGTGTCGCGGACCTGGTCGCCGCGGTGCCGCGCATGAACGCGCGCGGCAACCTGGTCGTCACCGATTTTTCCTTCCGCCAGCAGCAGACCTTGCTCGGCACACCGCCGCCGGTCGCGTTCACGCTGTCGCAAGGCGGCGGAACGCTGGGCGGCATCACCGATCGCATCAGCGACGCGGCCGACCTCGAAGTCGGCAAGCGGTATCTGATCTTCGTGCGTCCGCATCGCGGCGAAGTGTTCCCGCCGTTCGTCGGAGGCGCGCAGGGCGCATTCGAGCTGTCGATGGACGGGCGTGCCGTCTCGCTAGGAATCGCGCACGCGGCGACGGATGCCGCGCAGCTGATCGATCAGGTTCGCGTGCTCGCCGCCGCGCGAGGTTCCGCACCGGCACGCGAGCCGCAGCTTGCCTCGCCGCCACAGGGCGTGGTCTATCCGGCGAAGACGTTTCTTCCGCTCGCCTTGACGCCTGCGCCGTCGGCATCGGCGTCGACGCCGGCGCCCGAGGTCGATCGCGTCGGCGGCCCGCAGCCTGCGGCGACCCCTGCGGCCGGCTCCGTGACCCGTCAGGCGATCGGCGGACAGCCGGCGCGTTCGATCCAGCAGCCGGATTGGCACTACGACCATCGCATCAATCCGCCGGCCATCATCAACGGCTTCCCGCACGATTGGGTGTGGCACCCGTTCGAAGAGAACCAGCTTGCGTATTGGAACCAGTACGCCGGCGAGATCTTCCGCGTCTACACCACGCCGACCGGCAACTGGGCCTGGGGCAATGGCGTGTTCGATCTCGCCGGATTTCCGTCGAACGACGACATGGTCGCGCAGTTCGGCGAGGGCTGGGGGGCCGGCGCGCTCGGCATCACCTACTCGCGCTGGGACAGCAACAACGTGACGATCGAGGCCGATACGGCGCTCAACCCCGCGCAGTGCTGGACGCTCGACGATCGCTGGGGTACCGACGACACGGCCGCCTGCTGGAGTTTCCGCCGCACGATGCTGCACGAGGTCGGCCACACCTGGGGCCTGCAGCATCCGTGGGAGACCCAGGCCGTCAGCTGGGACACGGTCCTCAACTACACGCCGCACGAGTATCGCTTCCCCACACTGTTCCTCGACGATACTTCGGCCGCACGGGCTGCATTCGGCGGCCTGCCGATCCACGATGCGGCGATCAGCTTGTACACGACGTCGCTCGACACGTCGCCCGGCGCGCAGTCCGCGCTGTACACGCCCACGCAGACCGGCAACGTGTCGATCCATCACGGCGAAGATCTCGCCGCGCGCATGCCGAACCAGTTCAAGATCGAAAATACCGGCACCGACGACATCGTCTCGCCGGAAATCGACGTCTATCTCACGCAGAACCGCATGAGCTGGGACGGCACCACGCCCTTCATCGGCAGCGGTACCGGATCGACCGTGCCGGCTGGCTGGGTCTACACCTTCTGGCTGCCGTCGCTGCCGATCGCCAGCTCGGTGCCGACCGGTGACTACTGGCTGGCCGCCTATCTGCCGGCCGGCGACGCCGTGCCCGCCAACAACGGCGCATGGGCCAACCAGGCGACGCGCGTGCACGTCGACAACAGTCCCGGCACCTTGTTTCCGGGGTCTGCATGGCAGCTCAGCGAAGTCGGCAGCCTCGGTCCGGCCGGAACCTGGTCGTTCTATCTCTCGGCGACAGGCGGCACGACCTACGATCTCAGCCTGTGTCCCGCCGACGGCGGCTGGGCTTCCTTCGATACCGTGGTGACCGTGTACGACGGCGGCACGGCCGTCGCCAGCGACGACGACACCTGCGACCTGCAGTCGCGCGTCACCTGGACGGCCTCGCACTCGGGCACGTTCACCGTGCAGGTCGCGAGCTACCAGGCCGAGTATCAAGGTTCGTTCCAGCTGGCCTACATCGCCGAAGTCGTCGATCCGGTCTTCCACGACGGATTCGACTGAACGTGTCGCGACTCGCATGGCGCTCGTCGCCGTGCGAGTCGCGCGCCGGCGTCGTGCATCCCCTCGGCGCCGCGGCAACGCGCGACGCTCAATCGCCCTCGAAGGTGCTCGCCAAGGTCGCATCCCACCGGCCAGCGCTGCCAGGATCCCGCCTGCGCTGCTCCTTCCGAGATCTCAGCCCACGGGCGTCTGGACGGCCAAACGACCGCTCCGTCGATGCCGCGCCGCAGCATGAAGGCATGACTCACCGTGATTTCGCGACGCTTCGACGACATGGAATGCTTCGCGGACTGACTGGGTTTGGCGCGTCGAGAGCAGGCCGGCGAAAGCGGCCGGCGTCCGAGCGCCCTGGGGAGAAGGTGCTGAATGAGAGTGCGAAGCATGGAGTGGACACGCCGTTCGTTGGCCGGCGTGCTGGTGGCGATCTTGCCTGCGTACGGTCTGGCTCAAGATAGCCAGGATGCGCAGAACGCGGTGCCGACATCGGGCGGCGAACAACTCGAACAGATAACGGTCACGGGGTCGCGCATACCGCGCGCGCAGGTCGAAGGCCCGTCGCCGATCACGGTCATCAAGGGTTCGGATATCGACGCCGGCGGTTTTCGCAGCGTCTTCGACGTCCTGAGTTCGGTCACGCAGAATACGGGGCTGGTTCAAGGCGAAGATTTCGGCAGCACCTTCACGCCGGCGGCGAACGTCATCAATCTGCGCGGCCTGGGGCCCAACCACACGCTCGTGCTGGTCAACGGTCATCGAGTCGCCGACTACCCGGTCGCCTACAACGGCTCGGTCAATGCGGTGGACCTCGCCAATATTCCGAGCGTGATGGTCGACCGCATCGAGATCCTCAGCGGCAGCGCGTCGGCGATCTACGGTTCGGACGCGATCGCCGGCGTGGTCAACATCATCTTGAAGGACAAGCACGAAGGCGTCGATCTCTCGGTGAAGGTCGGCAGCACGGAGCAGGGCGGCGGCGACAACCAGCGCATCCAGCTGATCGGCGGCGGCAGCTGGGGCGATCTCAGCGGCATCTTCGGCCTCGAACTGACCAACCGCGACCCGATCTGGTACGGCGATCGCGCACTGACGAACACGTACTCGGGCTACGCGCCCGGCAGCGTGCCGCCGGCGATCATCGCCTTGCGCGATCCTGCGTCGGGCAACTACTACGATCTGCCGGGTGCGGGTTGCGCGGGGCCCGGCAACCTGATGCATGGCAGCCTGACGAGCGTCCACAGCGCGAACTACGACGGCTTCTACTGCAGCAGCGACCAGTACTACAGCAATCGCACGATCCAGACGCAGAAGAAGCTCGCGACCGCCTACGCGAACCTGCGATATGCGTTGAACGACAGCACGCAACTGTTCGGCGATTTCATGTTCGGATTTTCCGACATCAAGAACAACGTGCGGTCCTTGTCGTGGTCGGCGCCGGGCGGCGCGTTCTGGAACGATGCGACCGATCGCCTCGAAACGTGGACGCGCGTGCTGACGCCCGAAGAGATGGGCGGCAAGAATGCGAGCGACAGCACCTACCTGCAACGCGCATTCAACTTCACGATCGGCGTGAAGGGTGACATCGGCACGTCGGACTGGCACTACGAAGTGGCTGCCAACCGCTCCGACTACACGAGCGATCAAGGCCGCGTCCGCCTGCTCACGGGCGTCGACTCGTTCTTCCTCGGCCAACAGACGGGCACGCACGATTTCGAAGGCGAGGAGTTTCCGTCCTACAACGCCGATCCCAATCGGCTGATCACGCCGCTCACGCCCGCGGAATTTCGCGACCTCACGGCGAAGACGATCGAGCACGACAAGGCGTGGACCGAAGATCTCAGCGCGAGCTTCACCGGCACGCTGCTCCAGCTGCCGGCCGGTCCGCTCGGATTTGCCGGTGTCGTGGAAGCGGGGCGCCAGGGCTATCGCAACTCGCCCGACCCGCGCATCAATGACGGCGATTTCTGGAATCTCGGCAGCGCGGAGGTCAACGAGGGCAAGCGCAACCGATACGCGGCCGGTTTCGAATTGAACGTGCCAGTGCTGGCCCAGGTCACGGCGACGGGCGCGGCGCGCTACGACCGCTACACCTACGGCGGCCAGGAGATCGGCAAGAGCACCTACAACCTCGGTCTCGAATACCGGCCGGTCGAGAGCCTCCTGCTGCGCGGAACCTACGCCACGTCGTTCCGCGCGCCGGACATGAACTATCTGTTCGCCAAGAACACCGTCGGCTACGAGCCCGGCGATACCGACTACTACCAGTGCCGCCTGCAGAACCAGCCCTACGGCAGCTGCGACGTGCAGTACAACATGAACTTCAGTTCGTCCGGCAACACCGAATTGAAGCCGGAGCGCGGCCGATCGTTCACCTACGGCTTCGTCTGGTCCCCGACGAGCAGCTTCGACTTCCAAGCGGACTACTACCGCATCCGCATCAACGACGAGGTGACCAATCTCGACTCGGACCAGCTGCTGCGCACCGAAGCCGATTGCTTGCTCGGCGCGACGCCGAGCGGCACGCCCGTCGATCCGACGTCGCAGCTCTGCCGCGACGCTTTGGCGCGCGTCGTGCGCAATCCGGGATCCGCGCCGGTCAATCCGAACCAGGTGACCAATCTGCTGCTCAATCCGATCAACGCGGCGACCGAGCGAACCCAGGGTATCGACCTCAGTGCGAACTACCGCTGGAACACGGGCCGATGGGGCAGATATCAACTCCATGCCGCGTTCACGCATGTCCTGCAGCACCAGTACCAGCAGTTCCCCGGCGATCCGGTCTACGACTACCTCAACGACCTGTTCTATCAGTCCGACTGGCGCACCAAGTCGAACCTAGCGCTGAGCTGGAGCCTGGGGGCCTGGAGCGCGACGCTCGACGGTACGCGCTACGGCCGGATTCCGACGAACGACTACAGCGCGCTGCGCAGCGCGTACACCTTGCTCAATGGCAGCGTGGGCTATCGGTTCGACGATCGCGCCGACGTTCTGGTGAGCGTCAACAACTTGCGCAACTCGTCGCCGATCGACAAGACCGGCGGGTGGCCGAACTATTCGGCGGGCTGGTACGACGCCTATGGCCGCCAGTGGTGGGTGCAGTTCAACTACCACTTCGGCCCAGGCAAGGCGTAAGAGGGATTGCGCGCACCGATTCCCGGCGTTCGCAGAGCCGGGCAACGCAGCGGCGAGCAGCGGATCCGTTCCGTTGCTCGCGGCGGAGCTGATGCTATCGGCAGGCACTACCGCTGGAGCTCGATGGTCGCCGCGCGTTGGATCGGCCTGCCACCCCCTTCACCGCCTCGCACAGCTTCCCCCGCGAGCGGGGGAAGCGACAGCAGACGCTTTCGCGATCGTGCCCATCATGCGCGTATGAGCCGTCCCTTCCCCTGCGAAGCGGGGGAAGGTGTCGAAGGCGGAAGGGGCGCTTTGCTTTCGTCGTAACGCGCCGAGTCCTCGTGACTTCCGGCAGAAGGGGCGCGGCCGGGGAGGGACTAGGATTCGACATCGCCGCAATGCATGCGAAGCGCCCGCCTATCGATGCCGGGATCGTTCGTGTACAGCGGGCACTCGTCGCACTGATCGCGGATTTCATTCCATTCCATTTCGACGTCGGGCGAGGATCCACTCCAGTGCCACACTTCAGACTGTCGATGGAACCCCTGGAATGAATGCGATCGCAGCCATCAATCGACAGCCGGGCAGGGCCTGGCGTGTCGTCCAGTTCGCCCCCATTCGCCTCGTCGTCGCGATGGTGGCCGTGGTCGGTCTCGTCATCGCGGTGCAGTGGTGCGCAGGTGCACTTCATGCCGCGCCGGGCACCGGGGCGGGTTTCGTCGCCGCCGTGTTCTCCGTTCTGGCCGCCGGTGGCGTCTACTTCGCGTACGTCCACCTGGTCGAACGACGGCCGGTGGCGGAACTCGGCCGCGGCGGGGCCCTCGGCGAATTCGGTCTCGGCTCGCTCGTTGGCGCCATTCTGTTCGGCGCCACTGCGCTGATTCTTTGGCTCGCGGGCGTGTGGCAATTCGACGGCTTCAACGCGTGGACGGTCCTGGTGTATCCACTGTCGAGCGCGCTTGCCGCGGCCGTCACCGAAGAAATCCTGTGCCGCGGCATCCTGTTTCGGATCGTCGAGGAAAGCCTCGGCAGCTGGCTGGCGCTCGCACTCTCCGCAGTCATCTTCGGAGCGCTGCACGCCTTCAACCCGGGCGCCACGCTGGTCAGCAGCGCGGCGATCGCGCTCGAAGCCGGCATCCTGCTTGCCGCCGCCTACATGTACACGCGCCGCCTGTGGCTGCCGATCGGCTTGCACTTCGCCTGGAACTTCACCGAAGGAAGCATCTTCGGCGCGAGCGTCTCCGGCAGCAGGCCGCACGGTCTGTTGATCAGCCATCTGGAAGGCCCAGCCCTTTTGACGGGCGATCGCTTCGGGCCTGAAGCATCGATCGTCGCCGTGCTGGTCTGTCTCGCGGCCGCCGTCGCCTTCATGGTCTTGGCCCAACGACGCCGATCCATCGTCGCCCCCATCTGGCGGCGCGGCTGATGTCGTTCGTGTCGCCGCCCACATCGCCGGGGCGGGAGTAACGAGAGCGATGGCTTCCTTCTCGCGGCGTAAGTTCTGTCCGGCGCGACTTCTTCGAGCAGCACGGCGCCTATGAGACGCGGGCGGCTGACGCGTGTGAGAATTGCCTGACTGCCGGGTCCCGTCGACGTGGGAAGTGTCAGTGCATTCATGACAACCGCCACTCGCCTGATCGAACGCGACGATGCGCTGCACGAGCTGGAAGGTCTGCTCGATCATGCGGCGGGCGAGCGCGGCCGCGTCGCGCTCGTGGCCGGAGAGGCGGGGATCGGCAAGACCAGCCTGATGGCGGCGCTGATCGCGCGCCACCCCGACTGTACCGTCTGGCAGGGGGCTTGCGATGCCTTGCAGGCACCCCATCCATTGGCGCCGCTGTACGACATCGCACGCGCGCATCGCCCCGCATTCGCCGCGCTGCTCGACGATCGTGAACTCGGGCGCAGCGCGCTGTTCCAGCAGATCGTGCGCGAACTCGAATCGGCGACGCGCCCGGTCGTGTTCGTCGTCGAGGATGCGCATTGGGCCGATGCCGCCACGTTGGATCTGCTGAAGTTCCTCGGTCGCCGGATCGGGCCGCTCAGGTGTCTTCTCGCGGTGACCTATCGCGACGATGAAATCGACGCGTTCCATCCACTCCGGCGCTCGATCGGCGAGCTTCCCGCCGATGCGACCACTCGGATCGACCTGCCGCGGCTGACGCCGGCGGGCGTCGAAGCCTTGGCGCGCATCGCGTTCCGTTCTGCGGATGGATTGCACGGGCTGACGCAAGGCAATCCCTTCTTCGTGACCGAACTGCTGCGCCATGGCAGCGAAACCGTCCCGCATGGCGTGCGCGATCTGGTTCTCTCGCGCTACGCCCGCTTGTCGCCGGCGGCGCGCGCCATCGTGCAGCTCGCATCCATCGTGCCGACCCGCACGGAAGCCTGGCTCATCGAGCGCATCCTGGCGCCGGCCCTCGAGGCGCGAGACGAATGCCTCAGTTCCGGATTGCTCGTCGCCACGCCGGACGCGTACGGATTTCGACACGAGCTCGCGCGCGCAGCGGTGGAGTCGGCCTTGTCGATCCCGACCGCGCAGGCGCTGCACGCGAAAGTGCTCTGCGTTCTCGAGGCGGAAGCGCCCGGCACGTCGCTGGCGAGACTCGTCCATCATGCGGTCGGCGCGAGTGCCGATGACGCCGTGCTGCGTCTTGCGCCGGCAGCGGCGCGGCTCGCGGCCGAGCGCGGCGCGCACAAGGAAGCGGTCGCGCACCTGAGGCTGGTCATCGCGCGCGCCGCGACGCTGCCCGACGAACAGCGGGCGGCGTATCACGAAAACCTCTCTTACGAGTGCTATCTCACCGAACGCCTGACCGAGGCGATCGAAGCGCGCGAATCGGCGCTCGCGCTGTGGCGCCGGATGGGCGACGACCGCAAGGCCGGCGCGACGTTGAGATGGCTTTCGCGGCTCGTCTGGTACGACGGCAAGACCGAAGCGGCACGCCGCTACGCCGGCCAGGCGATCGCCGTGCTGGAGCCGCTGCCGCCCGACCGCGAGCTTGCGCTCGCCTACAGCAACCGCGCGCAGCTGCACATGCTCGCCGACGAGCCGAGCGAGACCGAAGCCTGGGGATTGAAGGCGCTCGATCTCGCGACCGCGCTCGGCGACCGCGAGATCGAGTCGCATGCGCTCAACAACATCGGAACGGCGCGCATGGTGGCCGGCGATCCGCGAGGCCACGACGACCTGCAGCGCAGCCTTGCGATCGCGCTTGCCGACGGGTACGAAGAGCACGCGGCGCGCGCTCATACGAATTTTTCGAGTGCGACGGTCGCCGCGCACCAGCTGGCGCTGGCGCGCGTTCGCCTCGACGAAGGCATCGAGTACTGCGAGCTGCGCGACCTCGATGCGTGGGCCCGCTACATGCGTGTGCAGCGCGCCGAGGTCGCACTGGCTCTCGGCGACGTCGCGTTTGCCGTGGCCGAAGCCGAACGCGTCCTCGCCATGCCTTCGGCGGCGCAGATCAGCCGCATCGGGGCGCTCGCCGTGTGCGGGCGCGTACGTGCGCGACGGGGCGATCCCGCTGCGGACTCGCTGCTCGATGAAGCGTTGACGCTCGCGCGCATGACCAACGAGTTTCAGCGCACCGGGCCGGTCGCGGCGGCGCGTGCCGAAGCCGCCTGGTTGCGTGGCGATGTAGCGGCGGTCGCGGCGGAGGTGTCGGCAGTCTGGGATGGAAAGAAGGCGAGTCTCTCGCGATCCTGGACCACCAGCGAACTCGCGTGGTGGCTTCACTGCGCCGGTGCGCTCGGGGCCGCCCCCGAGAACTGCGTCGAGCCGTACGCCTTGCAGATCGCCGGACGCTGGCGCGAAGCGTCGCGGGCCTGGGAGGAAACCAGCTGTCCTCTCGAGGCTGCGCGCGCATTGGCCGAAGGCGACGTCGATGCGCAGTTCGAGGCTCTCGATCGATTCGAACGCCTGGGTGCTTCGGCTTACGCCGATCGGCTGCGCAGGCACCTTCAGGAAGCCGGCGTACGCGGCCTGCCGCGCGGCGAGCGTGTCTCGACGCGTGAACATCCATTCGGTCTCACGCGTCGCGAAGCCGAGGTATTCGAGCTGCTCGTGGCAGGACTCAGGAACCAGGACATCGCGCGGCGTCTGCACCGCTCGATCCGCACCGTTGATCATCACGTCGCCGCGATCCTGTCCAAGCTCGGCGTCGGTTCGCGCGCCGAGGCGATCGCTCGGGCCCACGCCGAGGGCCTCGTCCCCAATCTGGGCAACGGCGCCGGCCAATCTAGGTAGGTTCGCCGAAGTCGGCAGAGCGTCCGTTTCGTAACCTGTTCTCGCGGCTGATCGGGCCGCGAACCGAACAGGAATATCTCATGAAGACGATGTTTGCGATTCTTATTCTGGCCGTCTCGATGATGGCGTACGCGTTCGACGCACTGGACGCCCCGCACCGGTACGTGGTCGAGCGCACGTTCCCGAAGGGCGCGCTGGCCGGGCTCGACGCCGCCGCGAAGGAGAAGGTCAACACGACCAACGCTCGATTCGGCGTGCACTGGGTGATGTCCTACGCGAACCAGGACGAGACGAAGACGTTCTGCATCTACGAGGCGCCCAACGAGGACGCCATTCGCGCGGCAGCGAAGGCCAACTCGATTCCGGTCGATGCCATCACCGAAGTTCCGGTGACGCTCGAATCGCACTGACCCGACATCCATCCCATCGAGGAGAGCAGCGATGCCGCGCTACCTGATCGAACGCGAGTTTCCCGACGGACTCCACATTCCGATGACCGAAGCCGGTGCACAAGCGTGCGCAAGCGTGGTCGATGCCAACGCCGTCGACGGCGTGACCTGGCTGCATTCGTACGTGTCGCCCGACAGCAAGCGGACGTTCTGCATCTATGACGGGCCTACGCCGGAGGCGATTCGTCGGACTGCAGGCCGCAACAACCTGCCGATCGGCAAGATCACGGAGGTCCGTTTGCTCGCGCCGTACTTCTACCGCTGAGTGCCCATCCGGCGGCGGTCTGGCGACGGTTGCCGTCCCAGACCGCCATTCGACGCCTGGGAGGCGTGAATGTGCCACCTCATTCGCTGTCGAAGACGCGATCGATCGAACGCGATGTTCGCCCGACAGTGGTAACGTTCCGATGGCGGCTGCGGTCCGTACATGACTCGTGGGTTCGCACGATGTTCGAGTCGGAGGTCCAACGATGGTGCGTGCACTTGTCGTCAAGAAGCCAAGCGCCACGGCGACCGGAGAACCCGTTGCCGGCCCGGGCCGCAAGACGAAGCCGAAGGCGAGCGAACCCGGCAAAAAATCCGGCAAGAGCAAGGTCGCCCAAGTCTCGGCGACGACGCTGCCCGCCGCCATGACCGGCAGAGCCAGCCCCGCGAAAGCCAAGGAAGGGGACGAGCCGGTTTTTGCCTACATTCGCAGCCTGCCGCAGCCGCAACGCGGCATCGCCGAACGCGTCGACGAACTGGCGGCCAAGACGTTGCCGGGTTTGAAGCGCTCCGTGAAATGGGGCATGGCGTGGTACGGCGTCGGCGACGGCTGGTGCTTCTGCTGCGGCGGTTTCGCCGGGCACGTCAAACTGACGTTCGGGCATGGCACCTCGCTCGATCCCGTGCCGCCGGTCACGCCCGTGGGAATGGGCAAGACCTCGCGGGGCGTGGACCTCGCGTCGCTGGACGACCTCGACGAACGCCAGGCCGCATCATGGATGAAGCAAGCCACGGCGATCCCGGGCTTCGGGAAGAGGCGATGAGCCAGACGAATCTCGTACGGTGGACAACGCGACGGCCGAGACCTTTTTCGCCAATCTGGAATCCGAACTGATCGGCCGACGCTGCTTCGGCATTCAAACGAAGGCGCCGCCGGTGGCGGCCTGGTCCGCTGCTGCAGCCGTCCGCATCGCGGATCGCATGGGTGGCGATGTTCGCGATCGGCGCCGCGGCATGAGTCTGACGCGTGCGGTCCCGCCTGAAAACTTGCGTGTCGGACTGCGCCAGTCATCGCCAAGGCGATCAGGGGGCGCGCAAAGCAATGTGCTGCTTACCGCAGCAGATGCGCAACTGCGCTGGTTCGAAGGAGACGATGCATCCGGGCTGTGTCATGCCGGCAAAGCAATCGATGTACCAGCACGACGCAGCCGACGATGCGGCAGATGGAAAGACGTCCGCAGACGTCCATCGTGTCCGGCCCACGGAGACCTTCCGTTCCGCGCCGGGCTGCTATTCGTCAAGTCATCGGCGTCCCGTCTCACGCTGCCCGTTGGCGTACCGAAATGCACATTGACCGCGTACGAGCGAGGCTCGAAGGTGCCGATCGTCAAGGTGCCGCCGTCGAACAATGGCTCGCCGGCCGCCCATCGGTTAGCGGCATCATTGGGGCATGGTTTCGAAGCCGAATTCGAATACACGGTCAGACAGCGAAAGGCGGTAGCGAAAAATTCCGGCGTCGCTGCCGACTCCGATGCGCCAGGTATCCGTCGCGACGCGTTCGGCGTTGAGCTGGTCGCGCAAGCCGAGCTCGAGCCCAAGAAACGGGCTCGAGGTGATTTCGCTGCCGTCCCGGCCGTCGATCAGATGCAAATGACCGCCACTCGAGACGAGTAGCCGATCGGCACGCCCATCGAGCGGCTTCGCGGCGTCTATGTCGTCAGACAATGTGAGCGAGCGAAGATATGTACGCGACGCGAGATCGTAGAACGTGATCGAGTTTCCGTACTCGATCCCCAGCTCGGGGCCTGTTACTCCATGCTCGACGATGAACGCCGAGTCGTTCATGACGTCCATGGTCCATGCGAGAAGATGCGTCACTCGATTGAACGCACGAAGACCCTCGGGCAATACCGCGACAATATTGTCTCCTCCACCGAGCTCGGGCTTGAATACCAGCACCCCGTTGATCCATTGGCTCGGCGGCCCCATCGCCACCGACTCCCAAATCAACTCGCCGCTCTGACTGTAGGCATGCAGCTTCGCGCCCGTGTTCGCTTGGAACTGCGGTTGGCTGGCGACCACGATGTCGTCGATGCCGTCGCCGTCCATGTCGACGGCAACGACGTCTCGCAGCGATCGCATCGTGAAGGGCGGGTCGAAGGGGTCTCCGATCTTGAGGTAGACGGTATGACTTGCAGCCCCGACGACGAGCACTCGTCCGTCATAGGTCGTCGTGCCCGCGACGACGATGCGAGGCTCTCCTCCGGGCGTCGGCGGAACGATCGGTATGATTCGATGCGGCGCTGTCGAAACGATGTCGTCGTCGACCATCGGATCCGACTGCCACAACGATGCCCCCGTGTTCATATCCCGGAACTCGAGACCGCCCGGTGCGTCCCAGGAGACCGTTCCTTGCGCGGTCACTAGAACTGCCCCTATTCCGGTGCTCGCGATGGTGGAGACGTTAAAGGGCTGGTTCCTCGACGTGGCTGACCATAACGACGGGTTCGGCGCGAGTAGATCGAGAAGACTCACTGTCAACGCACCGGCCGCCGCGATTTTCTTGGGCCCCTACGCGTCCAGGTCCACCGGGGCAATGGCATCGAGTCCCTCGTTTCCGAACTGATAGGTGTGGCGAAGGTTGTGCGTCGCGCTATCGAGGACGCTGAGTCCGTACGCGGGCGATTCGGCAAATAGAATCTCGTCGACGTCATCGCCATCGACATCGCTGACTGCGAGGGCGGTCGGGGCAAAATAGATCGGCTCCTGGTAGTCCCAGATCGGCGAGTAGGGTTGGCCGGAAAACACGGTAATCGAATACTCGCCCGTCAAAAACGAACGGCCGGCCGGATCGGCGAGCCGTCCGGCGGCGAGGTGACCGCCAAACGCATCGGGATAGCTCCAGTCCACCGCTTGCGTTGCGCCGTCGATGATTCGTCCCGGCGCAGTTCCACCGACGATCAATTCCAGGGCAGGATCGGCGTCGAGCTGCGCGAGGAGCAATTCGCCGCTGCCATTGGACGGCATGCTCCACTTCTGTTGCCCCGTCGCCATCGAAAACGCCGCGAGCGTCGTATCATTGCGCATGACGATGTCGGGTACGCCGTCTGCGTCGATATCGCCGACAGCGGAATTGGAAACCTGATCCAGCGATTGAAAAGACGAGGTCTCGCGGAGCGGCCAGCCGGTCCACTCTGCAATGCGGCCGTTGAAGTAGACAACACTCAATGATGGACCTGCTACCGGGTCCGAGAGACCGAAGATGTGTTGAACGAAATCCGTTCCTTCGGCGGGCAGCGAGATTGACTGCTTGACGGTGATGTCACCGGTCGTGCTGCGGCCTACCACGTGGATGGAAACGGCACTGTGCAGCGATGCCAAGCCGGTGAAGGCGAGGTCGTCTTTTCCGTCGCGATCGAAATCTCCGGTTGCAAAGCCGAAGAGGCCCGGCTGGTCGAAGCCCGGGTACTCGTGCCCAAGTTCAGCGAACGCGGGACCGGCTGGCGGAGCGGCATGGAGACCAGCAGCCGACAAGGTGCCGACCGCAGCGACAGCCCGCATCACGTTGCGAAGCGAAAGTGCGTTCAATGGTGCATCCCCGACCCGGTCCAGCGCAGCCTCCTGTTCGGAGGTCCCCATCGGGCTATGGTAAGTCGACCGCTGGCGCGCCGGATAGGTTGAAAGCGTTGTCGTCCACGCGGCAGCCGGTTGACGTCGGCGGCTTCAGATTCCTGCCGAATGCCGGCCGAGAGGCGGCGTCGGAATAGAGGGCGATCCGGAAATACGGCCTCCGCAGCCCATAGCAGAAACGAAAAAGCGCATCACACGGGTCGTTTCACAAAGGCCGAACTCACGGGGCCGGCCTGCTTGGCGGTCGCTGCAGTCTCGCGATCACTTGTCGCCGCGGGCCCATGTCTTCGACTACATCGAGGTCTTCTACAATCGCACACGACACCCACGTGGGCGGCGTCAGCCCCGAGGCCTTCGAAGACAAGGCCGCGGCGTGAGGCTGGGAGATGTCTGTGGCACCGGGGGAAGTCCAATGCCTTAACCCAACCGTCCGCGTTAACGGGGTAGAACCCGTCGTTCGATCAACGTCCAGTTGGCTCGATATTCTTCAGTACCGCCGCTCGCCGCTGGCGCTCCGCCAGCGCTCTGAAATGACGGCATTGCCCAACCGAAGGCCGGCAGAAAAGGCAGCACGACACCATGCAATCGCTCGCGATGCGTGGGCACGTGAAGTTCCACCGACGGAATTTACATTTGTCTGCGCGGCGCCCCTTACGGAAGGTGCTATGTTCGCGACAAAGTAGCCGTACGTCTAAACGACGCAGGGGCGTTCGTGTAGGGGATTGACGCAGGGGCAAGTCTCTGTCGGGACGGCGCGGCGACGGGAAGGCATGGCAGGTCTTCCGATCTCCTTCTGAATACAACTCAAGACAACAACGGGCAGGGGAGCTATGCACGGAATTGCAGGGCGCTACGATTGGATCGGCGCGCGTAGCTTAACTTGGCTTCTACGCCTCGTAGCCTGCGTCTTTTGCGGCTATCTGTTGAGCGCACTTGGCGCGAATCCGGCCTCCGCTGCGCCTACGATTACGAGTTTTAGCCCAACAAGCGGGCTCGTTGGCACATCCGTCACAATCACAGGCACGAACTTCAGCGCGACGCCGGCGAGCAATACTGTCATGTTCAACGGCACGGCCGCGACGGTCTCGGCGGCAACGACCACGCACTTGACCGTAGCAGTGCCGACCGGCGCTACAACGGGCACGATCACTGTAAAGGTCGGAACGCAGACCGCAACGAGCAGCAGCAGCTTCACAGTAACGACGCCTGTGCCGACGATCACTGGGTTCAGCCCCGCCAGCGGACCCGTCGGATCGACGGTCGCGATCAACGGCACCAATTTCAGCACAACGCCTTCCAGCAATACGGTGAAGTTTCACAACACGACTGCGAGCGTCTCCGCGGCAACCACGACGCAGTTGACGGTTACCGTCCCGTCTGGCGCGACAACCGGAACGATCACGGTCAAGGTCGGCACGCAGACGGCGACTAGCAGTTCAAGCTATACCGTTACCGTCCCTCCCACGATCAGCAGTTTCAGTCCGGCCGACGGCGTGGTCGGAGCGACCGTGGTCATTCAGGGCGCGAACTTCAGTGCCACCAAGGTCAACAACGCGGTGAGCTTCAACGGCACATCGGCGACGGTCGTCTCGGCAACCACTACGAAATTGACGATAACGGTTCCGGCGGGAGCGACGACAGGGCCGATTGCAGTGACGGTGGCCGGTCAGACGGCCACTAGCGCGGCCGTTTTCGTCGTCGACCAGCCACCTACGTTAAGCGGTTTCGCGCCGGCCCAGGGTCCCTTCGGCACCGAAGTCACGATCTCAGGAAGCAACCTCGGAACCGTCGAGAATGTCTTCGTGGGTGGTTTCGGGCAAGCAATCGAGGAGGCCACCGATTCGCAGCTGACCATCACGATTGGTGACGGGACGGGCAGCGGACCCATCGAGGTCGATACCGACTACGGCATAGCCACGACGGACGACAGCTTCTACGTCACGTCGCCGATCGTCTACTACTTCACGCCGACGGCGGGCCCTGTTAGTACTGTGGTGACCATCGAGGGTAACAATTTCGATCTCGTACCTGAGAACAACGGCGTCTCGTTCAATGGCACACCAGCCGTCGTGTTGGACAGCAACGGTAGCGAATTGACGGTGTCGGTACCCTTTGGAGCGACCACCGGAACCGTAGCCGTCGCGCGGGCAGATCAATCTGCCACGAGTACGGATACGTTCACCGTTCAAGGTATTGCTTTCAGTCCTGCCCAGGGCCCAGTGGGGACAACAGTGACGATAACGGGCTATGGATTTTTCGATTCCGACCCGGCGAACGATACCGTTACCTTTAACGGGGTGCCCGCGCAGATAGCTTCGGCCAACGCGTATAGCTTGCAGGCGCTCGTGCCGGCTGGAGCGACGACCGGACCGATAACAGTTTCAGCCAACGGCACGACGGCCACAACCATTACGAACTACATCGTGGGGCCAGCGTTCTGGTTTCTGTTCGATCCGCAGAGCGGGCCACGGGGAACGCTAGTCACCATCACATGCGAGTTCGGTGACGCCTCCTCGATGAACGGTAGCAACATTGTCGCAGCTTTCGGTGCTCCGGCGAACGGCGGCGGCGCGTGCCCGCAATTCACGATCAATGTGCCGACATCTGCAACAACCGGTTTGGTCAATGTAGCGGCCGGCGACGAAATGGCGACCAGCGAGGTTCCGTTCACCGTCACACAAGGACCGTTCACGCCCATCGTGTCCGGGTTCAATCCTGCGGGTGGACAAATGGGATCTACGGCTACCTTGCAGGGGCTCTACCCGAGCTTTGGTAGCGCGAGTGTAAACGGAGTTGCTACGACCTATTCCGATGGAAGCTTCAGCCAATGCACTTATAACTGTGCCTCAAAGCCGCCAGGTCCCACCGCCTATGTCCCAATTCCGCAGGGAGCGACGACGGGGCCTATCATTATGCAGGGGACGCCGTATCTCGCGAGGACGGACGGAAGCTTTGAACTCCCAGCGTTACCGCCACCCACAGTGACATCAGTATCGCCTCTCTTGTTCGCAGTCGGCGATCAAGTGACGATTCGCGGTGAGAACTTCGCAGCTGAGCCGGAAAATAATATTGTCAGTATCGGAAGCAACGGCGATATTGCGGTCGCCGACATCATGTCGGCTACGACGACCGAGTTGCAGGTCATCGTTCCGCTCTTGTCGCCTGGCATCGGCGGTGTTGAGGTCGTCTCGAACGGCCAAGTGGGTGGCTATGGACCACTTATCAACACGACGTTGGTTGATTCGAATGTAATGGCGGTCAAAAACGTCGATCCCCCCAGCGCCCGTGTGGGCGATGTCGTAACGATTCATGGCCAAAACTTCAGTCAGACAAACAACGTCGTGACATTCAATGTGAACGGCACTCCAGTACTCGTCACTCCTTCACAGTCGACGGCGACGCAGTTGCAGGTAGCCGTTCCGTTGGGCGCGGTGTCAGATGAAATCCAGGTAGGAACGCAGGCTTATTCAGCCGTCGAGACCTATTTCATCGTAGATGGAGACAGCGAGCCCACCTTTTCGCCAGCGGAAGGGCAGCCGGGGACCGTCGTGACGGTGGTCGGAACAGGGTTCGATCCCGGAGAAGAATTCAACCCTGAAGGGAACAACATCATCTGGATCAACGGCCAGAGCATGTCGATTCTCTCGGCGAGCGCCACGCAGCTGACGTTTACCGTTTCCAGCAATGTCACGGATGGGCCGATCGAAGTCGTCTCGAACGGCATCCACATGACCTCCCAGGGGAGCTTTCATGTGGTGCCACCTGTGATTTCAAGTTTCACTCCTACGAGCGGTGTCTTCGGCACGACGCTGACGATCACTGGTAGTGCATTGGGGTCGAATTCCTATCGCCAGCAAGAAGTGATGTTCGCTGGATCGCAGGGCTCCGTTCCTGCGACCGTCATGTCAGGCAGCGACACGCAATTGATTGTCCAAGTTCCAGATCTGGCCAGTTCGGGCCCATTACAACTCAACCTCGGCGGATATGTCTCGCACGGCACGCCTGTGGTTGCGACGAGCAGTACCATCTTCACCGTTAACTCGGTGCCTCCGTCGATTTCGGGCTTTTCACCCAGTTCAGGCCCAGCCGATGCAACCGTTACGATCAACGGTGCTGGCTTCGATGCTACGGCCAGCAACAACCGCGTGCTGTTCAACGGTTTCCAAGCGCTTGTGATGTCGGCCAGCAGTAGTCAGTTGACCGTAAAGGTGCCAACGGGTGCAACCACAGGGCTCGTCCAAGTGGTCGAGCGCAACATGCTCGCTACGAGTACCGATGCGTTCACAGTCAATTCGATGCAAATTTCGGGGATCGCACCGACCAACGGTACGATAGGTACCGTGGTCACCATTACCGGACAGAATTTCGGAACGGGTGCGACTACGCAGGTCACTTTCAATGGGCATGCGTCCGATAACGTGCATGTGCTTAGCGCAACGGCCATCACGGCGACTGTGCCCGGCACGGCGACCGACGGACCCATTCAGATCACCGTAGGCGGCCAGTCGGCGACCAGCGCTGCCGACTTCGCAGTTGCGCCGCCGCCGATGATTACCGGTCTCTCGCCGACCAGCGGCCGTCTGGGGGCGGCGCTGGCGATCCTGGGTCAGAATTTCAGCCCAGATGCGGCGAACAACACCGTTTACTTCAGCGGAGGCTCGCCGCAGGCTACTGTGACATCCGCCAGTTCGACGGAGCTGGATGTCGTCGTTCGCAATGGCGCTGCCACGGGACCGGTTCAAGTCATCGTTGGAGAAGGACAGCCAGTCTTCAGTACGGATTCTTTTATCGTGCTGCCTCCTTCCATATCGGGATTCAGTCCGGCAACCGGCCCTCCCGGCACCACCGTTACAATCTCCGGTGATGGTTTCGACACGGAATCGATTCACTCGAACGGAGTGACTTTCAACGGAGTGCCGGCCTCCGTCCTAAACGCAACATCGACGCAGATCTCCGTTACGGTTCCCGCACAAGCAACATCAGGTCCCATCGTCGTGACCGTCGATGCTCTTCCCGCCGTGACGGTGGGCAACTATGTTGTTACCCCTCCGGTACCCACCATCAACTCGTTCACTCCAACGACTGGCGCCGCAGGCACGACTGTACAAATCAGCGGAGCCAATTTCAGCACGGACGCCGCGTCGAATACCGTCACATTCAATGGAACGCCCGCCGTCGTCATATCGGCGTATTACGGAACATACGTGTATGCGAGCGTCCCGGCAGGCGCCACGACAGGACGCATCAGCGTCACCGTCAACGGAGTGACGGCGACGAGCGCGACCGACTTCGTCGTACCGAGCACGGCGCCGACAATCACCAGTTTCTCGCCACCTTCGGGTACGCCAGGAACGATCGTCACGATCAATGGCACCAACTTCAGCGCTACGCTGGCGAACAATTCCGTAACATTCAATGGAACACCGGCAACGGTCACGTCGGCGGCCACCACGAAATTGGTAGCGACCGTGCCAGCAGGGGCGACCACAGGGCCGATCTCAGTAACGGTTGCCGGCCAAACGGGATCCAGTGCAAATACGTTCGTGGTGGTAGTGCCCGCGCCGACGATTTCTAGCTTTACTCCAAACTCTGGTCCAGTGGGAACGCTAGTTACTGTTAATGGCGGAAATTTCGCGCCATCGATAGCCGGAAACACCATATCCTTCAATGGAGTCCCTGCTTCCGTGGTATCGGCGACACCAACGCAGCTGACAACGACAGTGCCAGAGGGTGCGACGACAGGCCCGATTCAGGTGGCGACGGGCGGGCAGACCGCCATAAGCGGAAACAATTATGTCGTCAGTGCGCCTACTTTGTCGATCGTTGGATTCTCTCCTCTGACGGGGCGTATCGGCACAATTGTCACAATTACCGGAGTAGGCTTTTCTACCTCGCCTACCTCAAATCTAGTCTCATTCAACGGAACTGCCGCGACAGTCACCAGCGCGACAGCAATGCAAATTGTCGCGGTCGTTCCGCCCGGAACCACTACAGGGCCTATCGTCGTTCAATCGAACGGCTCGCTTGCCACAAGCAGCTCGAATTTCACCGTATTGAGTCCGGTAGTATCGGAAGTTCTCCCGGCATCGGGCACGCCAGGTACCGATGTCACGTTCACTGGCAGCAACTTACTGGTGGAAGGGGGCGACACGACTGTTGCGTTCAACGGATCGCCCGCACTGGTTTCGTACGCATCAAGTACTCAAGTCATCGCGAGTGTTCCTTCGGGAGCGACTTCAGGCCCGATCGCCGTAGTTGTGAATGGGGTGATCGCGATAGGGAGCCCAAGTTTTAACGTGGTATCCGCGGGGAGTCACGCCGCAAACCTTTCAGTCGTAGGAATTGAGCCAGAGCCATCTATCGTCAATCAGGTTTATACGGTTCAGTTAGCAATAAACGGCGGCGCAGGCATGCCCACAGGCACCATCGTAGTTTTCGACGGATTCGACACGTGTGCCATCGATTTGCCAAACAATTCGTGCACCCTTCCAGGATCTACAGTGCCGGGTGACTTGTCCGTCACCGCTTATTACTACGGCGACTCGAACTATCAGATCGCGCGCACAAGTCGGAAGCATGTCGTCAACCCGCCAGGCATGACAGAAATGTGCGGACTGGATCCGTGGGCTACGGCTAGCGACGCGCCTGGTTTTGTTCCTCTCGCTCAATTCTCCGGCGCGGTCTATTCATCGGGGATTGATGTTGACATCACTGGTCAAGACAGTTTGAGCGCCGAGATCGACTTCCCAACGGCTGGGCAGACAGTTTACGGAAACGCCATCGACGTCGCCGGCACATTCAGCGGTCCAAGAAATACTGGAATATCAATAAATGGTGTAATCGCGAAAACTGTCGGTAATAAATTCGTAGCGTACGGCGTTCCTCTTTCTAGTGGTGCGAACGCCTTGACGCTTTCAGCGACAACAATGTTGAACTCAACATTTTCAATACAGACGAGCGTTAACCAGTCGTCGGGGAGCAACGGCCCTGTCGATCTTTCAATATCGAATGCTTCACGAGATTTTGCGGCGCCGGCTTACGTGGGAATGAGCGTTGATGTCGCTTCACTGCCGAACAACGCTACGGTTAGTAAAGTCGAAATGGACGCCGACGGCGATGGTATATACGAATTGAGCGTCAATGCGATCGAAGATATTCCGGTGAAATTAGAGTTTCAAAATCCTGGTCTATTCAATTCTGTAGCCAGGATTACAGATAGCCAAGGAAATCACTACTACGCGCATCAGTTTGTCTTGATCGATGATATGGCTGCCAGAAGATCAATAATGTGCGACATATATGGATATTTAAAATCTAAACTTTCTTCCAATGACGCAGCGAGCGCCAGCCTGGCGTATCAGCCGATGGTGCGTGATGCCTACAAATCGCAATTTGACGCATGGTCAACTTATATGGCCTACGCGGGAGAGAATTTAGGATTTGTGATGGAGGGTCGTCTGGCGGCCGGATACGCTGAACTAATGGTCGTGCGGGACAATTCCGACGGCACTCGCAGTGGATTTCCTATTCGAGTTACCCAGGGAATTGATGGGGTTTGGCGGATATCTGAAATGTGAGCATTGGGGGTTGCACGTGATCTCAAAAACCATGATTGAGACCTATTTCTGCCGGCATGTTAATCTTGGTATAAAGGTGCTTACTACGTTCCTTTTTTTTTCGGGCTGGATCGCGCTGTGTGACGCTATATATTCTTTATCGGCCCGCGCTATTTACACGCCATTTTATATATGGATAGCGACTGCGCTGATATCGGTCGGTGGATTTTATTTACAAAAATACAACAATAAGTCCGTGATATATCACATCATCATAGCGGTATTATCTGGAATTTCACTGATCGTGCTAGTTTCGCACGCCGCCGTATAATTCGATTGGGCGGCCATATTTGGTCTATTTATTTAAGGTCTTGCAGATGGTTTCTTTTAAAATAAAAATGCTGACGTTGTGCGCGTTATTTTTGGCCAACGTCTCCGTTTTTGCATTCGATACGGAAACTCACGCGCTAATTACGCGTGAAGCTGTTGCGCGCTCGCACCTCGGCGACGGATCTGTTCAGGCTCGATTGCTCTTGGATCGGGCAGACAAAAATAATATATTTAATTTATTCTGGGTGTCTGACCAAAATGGACAAATACCTCGATACTACAAAGATCCATATTATGAAACGCTTTATCCGGAAGACTTCGAGCGCTGCCAGATGCAAGAGTTTTTACTCCCGCAGACGCCGCCTTTATTCCAGATTTTTGGGGATACAGTGTCAACTTATACGGGCTTGAGTTATCTGTTGGACAACAAACTCCCTCTGGCTAATTGGATTGTAAGAGGGGCTATCCGAGAGGACGATCTCGGAGGGTCCGCAGCTGGGAACGTGGGTGAGCTCACTCACTGTGGCGCAGAGCAGTTGGCGTCGTCCCAAGGGGTGGTCGCCAGGAGTCTGAATCATTTTTACAATCCATATGATGACAGCGCCCTTCACATATGCTTCGACCCTTATGTTGGAGATGTATGTCATAAAGCAGTAGATTGGGCATTGGGATATATCAGTTATTCTGATTACCCGAATTCGGATAGTGCGCCAAATATGCTCAGCGATAACTTCTTCAGCTACTCGTTCGCAAGAGAAGCGTTTTGGAATGCTATGACTCGAGAGAGTAGCAAAACTGCGTCGGCATATACTTATGCGGAAAAAGAAGTCGATGCGGAGGATCGAATGCTGTTGTGGGCAACTACATTCCGCGCTCTCGGCAATGTGGTGCACTTACTGGAAGACATGGGTCAACCCCAGCATACGCGGAACGATGCTCACGGAGGCCCGTTTGTTAAATCATTGGAGCGCCTTGCGTTCGAAGACTTCACAAACGATAGAGTCCTTGGCGTAACTGATGAATCTAACGGCTACGTGCGTGGATTTTTTACGGACATCAGTAATAATTTCCCGCCGCCGCCGCTGGGAATATATGACCCAGTTAATTTCACAATTCCTGCGAGATATTTTTCGACGAGAATAGATGGGTCAACGCAAAGCAATCGGGGCGGCTTATCGGACTATAGTAACCGTGGTTTCTTTACTGGGGGCACTCTCCCTGGTGAGACTAGTATGCCCTTTCCACCGTCAGTCGATACGTCATACTCTGTGGTCGTCGTTCCTTGCGAAGATTTGGCAACCGCGGACCCTAGACTGCAGTCGGTGACTTGCACGCACTACACGCACATGGTTCCGGATCCAATAGAACCGACTTACGCAGACGAGTTGCCGTGCAACCAGAATGTAGATCCACCTGTCTGTTTTGATCAGCCGCCTCTGCTTTCTGAGAGTATATTTAAGCGGGTCATTTCCTACGTAAACGATGCGGAAGGGAACTCGTCGGTTTCGGTGTTCGTCTCGGAATATGCGTTGGGTATCGCCGAGATGGAAACCATCGGTAATATGACTATTCCGAGAGCGGTTGGCTACGTCTCCGGATTCATTAATTTTTTTTTTAGGGGTGAGCTGGCCGTTTCCGCTCCGGCAGATGGGGTTTACTCAGTTATCAACCATGGAACGCCGCACACTGTGGATGCCGACGGTATTCCTCATCCGTCGGGTGGGGGTGATACTTCCAAGGCTTTCGGTTTCGAATCCGTCCGATTGCAGGTGAAGAACACGACCGAAGATTTAGTGGACTCTGCCTTTCATACGTCTGTCCCGCAAGGCACTGGCGGCCCAGGTGCGAAGTTAGTGGCGGTTGCTCACTACCATAGAAATCCTTGCTATCAGCCCACGTTGACGGGTGAGGTTGGAGAAGACTATCTTGGCGTTATTCATCAGCCGTCGATTGATTGCCCGTCTAATCGCACTTCGCTACCGGAAATATCGGTTTCAAATTATGAGACGGTAGCTCAGGGGCAGCTTGATGTGGGTGACGGAGATCTTATTACTTTTGATTTCAGCCAGGATCCGATTCCTGTCAATGCTACTGATCTATTCTTCCAGGTGGCTTATCGCGGTCAATTGGGAAATGAGGGTGATGGCATCGCGGTGGGAAGTGTTGATGTATCTGAGCCGATGTATTTTGTTGATTATAATTTATCTGATTATGAATACACTTCGAATGACTCATGGATTGTTTGGCCTAGCGTGCCTCCGCCACCCTCGTTGGATCTTGATAGTGTAGAAATATGTTTTGACGACTGGAAAGTTTTTGATACGGCGCCAGGCGAGGATCTTCCCGCGAACCACATCGTTCGTCTGGCTCTGATCGGCGATTTCGGTAGTCATACGTGGTCAGGGACAATCAGATATCAGGGAATTTTCTCAGGATCATCGTCGTACTGGACGGGTCCTTGGGGGGGCACGATGCGCCAGGCTTATGATGAGATTGGCGACGGCTATTACACCTCACCGCTCGGGTTCGCGCGGGGGTTTAACGGGGGGGATGCAGGCTATCCGAGTGCTTTCAATTATTTTGGCCCGACGCCATTTATAACGAGTCCATGGGGCGAGGTTTCCGATATAACGACACCTAGTATTGGCCTCGCTTCTGAGAATATTGGTACTGTGATCCAGCCTGGCGTCGTGAGCTGTGGATCCGCTAGTCCTTCAATGACGAATTCTACCAATCGGTATGGATTAAAGCGGTCTTGGAAATCACGTGGTGTTGGATTTATTGGATCCTAGAGTTAGGATGGGGGCGGGAATCGCTGGACTCACTCTACGGGGGAAGGACCCCGCCACTGGCGTTCAAACGGCGATGGCAGCAGCGGGAGTCTCCAGAAAAGAGTGGACTCGGGTGAGGGGGATTGACCAAAGAGCCGGATCTACTCTCGTTCGCGGCGATCACGGACGAGCCCGAGCCTGAAGTGGCAGCGGCCGGCCACGATCGCACGATCATCAACATCAAGCCCGAATACGTCGACGCGTGGCTCAATCCCGAGCCGGGCAACCTCGCGGCGCTATACGCGATCTTCGACGACAAGCGGCACCCATACTACGAAAATCGCTTGGCCGCCTAACGGCTCATCTATGAAGTCTCGGAACTATTGTTAGCGGTCAACAAAGCCCCAAATAGCTCTCTCTACAAAAATCGCAACCTGTGACAGTTGAAACGCTTTACTCAACTGACATCAATTGCCTCCAATCTTCTTCCTTCTCTGTTCGCGCAAAAAGTCGCCAGGATAGGATATATCTCAATCTTCCGAGGTCGGCATCCAGCTGCTTTACGCTTCAATCTACTAACGACACACGTCGTTGGTCAGCGCCAAACTGATCGCGAGGGGCTTCCGCAATTAGATTCAAACCATTTTCGTCCACGGCTAAACAGCGCGCAAGACTATTTCTTCCGCGAATATCGCGAGGATGAAGCGGTGGGCTGCGTATATCCCATCTGTATTCTACGGTTCTATAAGCCGACCAATATTCCGCCTCTGCGCCGCTCAGTGAATAGAAAAGCGGTGCATTCTCAGCATTAATATTAAGAAGTCCAAATGTTCGATCCTCTGCATTCACCACAATTGTTCCCGCGTTGCTGGCCCCGTACTGCACCAAAGCGCCGGGGCTCAGCTGAGCTAGTTGCGAGAGTTTTATGTCGTGGGATTGACTATAAACATTTTATTCTCAATTCGTAGTTGAAACGTTACTTAGGACGAAGGCCCGGGCTCGTCGCTGCGATGATTCTGTCTATTAGGGGATCGCCAATTCCCTCGATCGCAGAATATAATTTGCTCAGGCCTATTGTCTTGTTTCTGCCAGAAAATCCGAGAACGTTCGGCAGGTCTTCCATAATGCTATCTATCATCTTACCGTTTGCATCGGTGATCTCAAGTACGAGTGACTCTTGGTCGAGCGTGGCGCTGGTTGAGCGCCTCTTGCGAAGTTCAATGACGCTACTGTCCCCGTTGGTCAAGGAAACTTCCAAGAAGAATCCATCTTGGGTCGCGTTTCGACGCCATTTGGATCGTGAATCGTTTATTGTCGCCAATAAATTTTCTATGAGTTTTTTTGCTTGCGCTTCGTTCATTATTTGCCTCCGCTGACGGGTATCCGCCATGACTGCAGCGTAGATAACAAATCTGTCTTCGAGTCTTCGAGCGTGCGTATCAATGCCTCCTGTTCGTCCGCTCCAAGACCAGTAGCTCTTCTTGCTCCGCGATCAGCGGCAGTTCTTGCGCTAACGACCTCAAGCCGGGCGTCGTCGATGCACTTCTGATCTTCGCCAGAGAGTTTGAGGATTTGTGGCTTGGCGCGAGCGATAATTTCCAGCACGCGGACACACTGATGCCGGGCTTCGATGTATTGACGACTGGAGAATGCGGTCGCTGCTCGATCGATAGCGTCAATCGCGCTTTGAACATCAACCGTCAAATCGAAGGTGCCCAGATGCTTAAGAGCATCGTCAACTGCCCACTTAGCTTCTTTCGCGGCAGTAGCAGTAACTATGAGTTGTCCGATAGCAATTATCAGACCGAGAATTCCAATCCAACCGAGCCATTCGGCCGTGTGATCGGGCTGCCAGTTGAAAATCTTGCTCGGTGGTGGCCAAGCCCAGTAAAGACCGGCCGCGGTTAGGACGGCGGCAACCGCGAGAATGCCGCGGAGTATCCACTCGGCTGGGGTAAGGCCTACTGAGCGTCCCATGACGAGTCCATACATCCCCAAGGCTAATGGCTGTTGTAGGGAACTAAGTGGGGTACGCTACGGAAGATGTAAGAAAATTTCTTTGAAACAACGGGTTAGGAAGACCCGTGGCGGTGGTTGCAGTCTCGCGATCACTCGTCTACGAGGGCGAATTCGCGTGAACAGGGAAATTTTCAGGGTATTTCGCGTCTCTGGGCGCGGTCGTCGGAGCAGAGACGCCAGGAGAGCGAGACCTGATGCGGTGTTTAGCATCAACGGAGAAGAAAATTTCCGCGTCGGAACAGGGAAGCCAACAGGGAAGGAACAGGGAGCTAGCAGGGAACGGAACAGGGCAACCGTCGTGTCGACACCGTGCCGCGCCACTTCATTCGCTACTGGATCCGCCGCTGGATGTCGTCATCTAGCCGCGTACAAGCGCTCTCCCCAGACTCCGTAAGCTAGGCCTCAGACGGATGATTGCTGCGAGGACGAGAGAAGCGATGACGAAGGCTCTCGCTGCGAAGCATCAATGACGGCAAGCCGCCCGCACGCAATCGACGTGTCCGTCGCTGGGTGTTTCGATAACATCCGACGCGCAGTGCGGACGCAGTGAGCGACCGCCGTCGGACGATAAATTAAGACGAGGCGATTAGGGAATGGCGAACCTGTGCTGGCAGCGGTTAGTTGCCGCGTGCGCTTTGATATCTACAGCGGCTTGGACTCCTGCTGCTGTGCCGTCCTTGACCGAATCTCTCCCCACCATCCCCGGCCTGAACTATGCCGGATACGGCGGCTTGGCTGTCGGCGATTTCGACGGCGATGGCAAACAGGACATTGTCGTTTCGACGGAAAATTACAGCTCGGCGTTCTTCGTTATCGGAGAAACCGGAAACGGCATCGGGATCAAGCAATCAGTGGTGATGCCAGATGCGTCGTTCGTGCGAATGCTGGTGCGGAAGGTCAATGGTGAGAGCCATCTGGTCGCGTTGAGCGGCAATGGCGAGTTGCGGGAGTACGCGGGTTGGCCACTAGCGGAGATACATCATCTCTCGCTGAATTTGCCGGACCAGTTGCCGGGCGTAGCGATCGGAGACATCGATAATGACGGCAACGATGAGCTGGTCATCGTGGGCACCGATGTCACAAACACAATGAGCGTGTACGACTATGCGAGCGGCCAGTTGCTTTGGTCGATGCCGATTGAGGGAGGCGGCAGCGTTCTGCTCGCGCAGCTCGATGCCGACCCCGCACTGGAGATCGTGGTCGGTGGATATCCGCTGAGCGTGATCGATGGTGCGACTCAGGCGACGGAGTGGTCGTTTAAGGGCGATTACGGCGTGTGCTGCCTCGCGGCAGGACATTTTAATGATGGATACGAAGGTCAATTCGTCGCGCTGGCCGAAGGCGAGACCATTAGTTTGTTTAGTGCGTATCCGTACGCACTTGATTGGAGATTGACGAATTACGCCGCTTTTGTGCTGGCCTCAGCCGACCTTGATCACGACGGGTACGACGAGATCCTCGAAGGCGATTCGAAATGGGGTGGCGTCAAAGTGCTCGATCCACGGACGCAGACGTATGGCCTCAGTCTCGCAAACAATACCTCCTACGTGTTGACAACCGCTGGTGTCGACCTTGAGGGCAATCAGCAGCCGGCGGTCGCATTTGTATCGGGGAGTCCAGCCCTCGCCACGGACAAGCTGATGGAGATTGCCGATGGCCACGATGGAACGGTGCTTTGGCAAATGCTCAATGCAGAGCCTGGGCCGTATGCTGCCACGGCGCTGGTCGATGCGAACGGCGACGGACACGAAACGCTGTACTACGCCTCGCACGGTTCGGTCTACACGATGGGCTCGGTATCCGCTCTTGATGCGACCACCGGCGAACTGTCCTGGCGTTCTTTGCCTGGAGGTTCGCTCGGGAGTCCGTTCGTTTTCTATCCGAACTCCATGCTGACGATCGCGCGTTCCGCCGCCGCGCCGCTCGTGGTCGTGGGCGGCAGTGACTACGACGGCCACATGGTTGCGCTCGATGCGAGCGATCAGCACGTGGTCTGGCAGACGCCTTCTGACAGCAGCAATCCCCTTTTTGAACGATCAATGGTGGCCATGGCCGACTTCGACCCTGGCGACGACATCGGCCCGCGCATCGGTGTGTGCGTAGGCCTCTCCATAGGCAACTATTCGGCGGGCTTGGCGATCTTCTCGTCCGAAGACGGCAGCCTCGAGTGGGAGTCGGAAGGACTCGCAACGCCGCCCGACACCTGCGTAGGCATCGCGGCCGGCTCGTTCGTCGATGGGGCGCCGCCCTTGGTCGTTGCCTTACTGACACACTCGATCCGAGCTTTCGACGCCACGACGCATGCGCAGGCCTGGACGATGCCGATCGGCGCCGATGGCGCAACGATTCTGAAGCGTGGCACGAGCGGGCCTGAATTCGCCGTGTTTCGCGGCACACTCCTGCAGTTCTATGATGGTGCGACGCGGACGTTGCTGCGTCAGTTCGAGCTATCGGCTGCGATCGCCGCGGTGCGTGAACCGGGTAACGACATTCGTCGGCTTCTGGTCGCTGCTGGTGATCGCTTGCTGATCATCAATGGCGTAACGGGGTCGGTGCTCTTCACATCTGATGTGCTGGGGCAGGGGCTGGGCGCTGGCAACCAGTTGGCCGTGTCGGATCTCGGCGACGGCGCGTACCGCGTTGGTGCGGGCAGCGTGATCGGGGTGTTTCGCTTCGTGGCGAGGATGACGGACGTCTTGTTTGGTGACGGGTTTGAGTGAGGTTGGATGGTCGGACAGCGTCGGCTCATTCGCTTGATGCAATTGGGTGGTTGATCGAAGCTGGCGACGCTTCCATAGAAGGCGTGTCTGAGATTTGTGGAACTAGGCACGTCGCAAGACGCCTCCCCATAGCTCAGAGAGCGAGGCCGGACGCTCCTTTTTTTCCAGACCCCAACTCGACGCAGTGCCGTCGACTAATGTGTCACTGATGGATGAGTCCGATCGAGGTTGGACGCGAAGGGCTCCCCGACCGGCCGCGCTAGAACACAGGGGCGCACTCCATTGAAGATGGCGCCTGTTGAGTATTTTACGCAAAAGGGTCGCATATCCGGGCCTCAAACGCGCCGAGTGGACCGCTCGCCCCACACTGGATGTGCATCATTCTTCGAATCCGTTGGCGAACACGGCATCCGTGGCATCGAATGCGACGAGCGCGCGCCGTGCGGACCCGCTGACACTCTCGAAAATGCCGCCTGCATAGATGGCGCCGCCGGAGGAAGCGATCGCCGTGATTTCCGAGAAGTCCGTCCACGCCGGAGCGAAAGAGGCGTCGATCGATCCGTTGATGTCGATGCGTTGCAGGCAGCCGTCTACTCCGTTTGAAGAGGTGTCGAACCCGCCCGCGTAAAGGTACGGTCCATCCAGTGCAAGTCGAAACGGTGTGCAGCTCGTAGGGGGGCTCCAGTCTTGGTCCATCGTGCCTGACTGTCGGGAAATTCGCACGATGCGAGCGTTGGGAGGCACCACCTGGCCAGAAACCAGCAGGCTATTGGAATCCGCGATGACGAGGTCGTAGGCGAACGGCATCGAAGCCGCCTGCTCCCACGCAGAATCCAATGCGCCGGTCGTGGCCGACACTTTGTGCAGCGCATTGAAGGAGAAGGCCGTTCCGATCGTAATTGCATAGAAGCTGTCGGCGCCGTCATAGGTGAGCCGAATGACTGGAAAGTAAGCTTGGGGTTGCCAACCCGCGTCAATCGCGCCATTCGTGCCGAATCTCGCCAGTACCGACTGCTCAACGCCGCCGATGCCATAGAAATCCCCGCCCACCGTCAGTCGACCTTGACGATCCAGCAAGAGCGCGTCGACACTGCTGTTAGAATCGTCGGCAACTTGATAGCTGCCCGTCACGCCGGGATCCCAGTTCGCGTCGACTGCCCCAGGGCTCGCTTCGCCGACTCGGCCGAGCGCACGCCTTGGGATTCCATTGAGAGTCGTAAAGACGCCGCCGACGTAAACATAGGGAGGCGCAACCAGGATGGTATGCACGCCGGCGTATTCCCAATACGCACCTGGAGGCGCGTCCGTCCAGGGAGTCCACGCGGAATCGAGCATTCCCGTTGCATCGAGTCGGAGTACGTTGCGATGTCGTTCGTTGCCCACCCAATCGAAACGTCCGCCAACATAGATGCGCCAGTGTGTCGCGTCGGGTACGACTGTTCGGACGGTCGCAGGCGCATAGAAGCCGGTCGTATGGCTGGCATCCGCCATACCGTTGCTGTTGAGATAGGCGAGGCTGGCTCGCAAGGCATCCCCTGTCTTCGTAAACGTGCCACTCGCAATCACGGCTCCTGCTGGGACCGTTGCCAGACCTTCAACTTCGCCGTCCGTGTCTGCCGTCCAGTTAGGGTCTGCGGCTCCCGACGCGGTGATGCGCGCGAGGTTCTCTCGATTCAGTCCACCAATATTCTGAAACTTGCCCGCGATGAAAAGAGATCCGTCGCTCGCGGGCAGTAGGGCGTCGTACCGGAAATTCTGCGAGTCACCAGGGGCGACGGGGTGCCAGGCGGTATCGATCGCCCCATGGGCGGCTATGGAAAGCCGCGCAACACCCTCGGTGACGCCACCGATGTCGCCCGTCGTGGCGACGTAGAGGTAGCCATCCGCTGACAGCGCGGTGGCTCGGATCTCGCTCACAATCGTCGGCGGCGTCCAAGTCGTGTCGACGGAACCGTCGGCGATGTTGATTCGAACGATGCCGGAATAGAGGTGGCCGGCGTGGTCACTCAGAAGATGTCCATCATGGCCTGAGCCGCCCCAGGCGACATCTCGATTGCCTGTTGCGGTCGAATAGCGTCGAAGCTCCCCGGCAATCGCGGTGTATAAATAGTCGCCTTCGACAACGATCGACTCCGCCGCATCCCAGTTGTCGAGAAAATGAAAGTTCGGATCGCGCTCGCCGGAGCCAGCGGTCGGAATCTTCACAAGTCCCCCAGCCCAATATCCGGCATAGAGATTGCCGTCGTCCGAGATGGCCAGTGCGCTGATGGATGTGCTGGCGGACGGCAACCAGCTGGTATCGAGCGAACCATCCGCGTTGAGACGCGAGAGCGTCGAAGCCTCCGTGTCGTCGATTTCGGAATAGTCTCCCGCAACGATCAATTTTCCATCAGCTTGGAGCGCCACGTGGGTGACCCGACCGCTGATTCGAAGATTGAGATTGGGAAGGTCTCGCGCGGGGGTGTTTGCGAGCGAGTTCGCCCAGGCAGTGACTAAGGCAACGACGAAGAGTAGACGGAACGTGGACATGTGTCGGGAAGTGCGAGGGTCTTATCCGCAATCGTAGCAAACGGATGCCGCGACCCTAAGCGTCGGAACGGCGCATCCGTATGGGATGCATATTTCGGGGTTCGCGACCAGGGGCGCGCTAACATGCAGCTTCGTTCTCGTAGATATGACGCTGTTTTAGGCTGATGTGGTGGGGCGATGGAATCGCAGTGGCGGACTCAAATCGAGCAGCGCATAGGTCGCAACCTGCTGCGCTACCCGATGGTCGAAGCTCGGCTCAAGACAGTCTTGCCGTCGCATGTCTGCGCTCGTACCGTAGAAGTCCAAAGCGCGAAACGGCTGCGTTAGAAAAAGTCCTGCGCCAACCCCGCTGCCTTGATGGGGGCAAGGAGAGGCGGGGCGACGCAGGATTGGGCAAACTCGCCAGCCGCCGCGGCGGCCGTGCGAGGTTCGAGCGGCCGCTCAGTTGTCGACGTTGACGGCCTGGATGATGTGCATGTTGGCGAAGCCGATGCCGGCCGTCGGAGTCGGATCGCTGAGGCCGCACGCCGTCGAGCTCAGGAAGCTCGGATGCGTTTCAGCCGACGGCGTCGAGCCGATGTAGAACGCCGTGCCGTCGCCGCTGCCGTCGTCGGTAGAGACTTCGACCACGAGATCGCTGCCCGTCGTGTCGGTCACGGTACCGGTCACCGGCACGTTGAGCGTGGTCAGCGCCGCGTTGGCGGGCGCGGCCGCGGTGGCTTGTCCGATCTGGGTCAGCTGCGTGAGGTCGATCGTGTCGACGGCAACGCTGTGCGCAATCGTGTACAGCGTGACGGTGACGTTCGGCGCACCGTTCGTCTGTTCGATCGACACGTCGACGCTGGCGACGCTGGCTGGAGTCGGCAGCGAGTACTCGTTGAAATAATAACGGCGCCAATACTGGTTGTCGGCCGTCGTGCCGGCGCTGCTGTCGCCGCACGCCGCGGAGTTCTGCGCGACGGGCGTCGTGTCGGTGGTTTGCGCGATCGCCGTGGTGCCGCCGCTACCGCCGCCGTCGAAGCCGTCGGCGAAAATCTCGTCGACCGGGCCGACCGGATTGACCGTCAGGCTGACCGGAATCGCGACGCGGCTATGCAACGAATCGTTGCTATACACGCACACGTTCGCCGTATAGCTGCCGGGCGCGAGATCGGTGGCGTCAAAGCTTACGTTGACCGTGGCCGGATGCGTCAGATCCGGGTCGGGCGTGACCGTGCCGTTGCTGACATCGTAGCTCAGCCAGGGCGTGTTGGTCGGAGTCGAACACAACACTCTGGGCACGGCGATGGCCATACTATCGACTTCGCCACCCGTTTCGCCAATCAGTGTTGTTGCGCCGGTCAGCGGGTCCACGCTGTACATGTGCGTGAATTCATCACCGCCCGTGCTGGACAAATAGAGAACTCCGGTCTGAAGGTCAAAATCGAGTCCCTGTCCGTAGATTGCATCGAACCCGATTGAGCCAATCGTCTGCGACGTGCCGCTGGTCTTGTCAATGGCTACCAACGTGTCGGCATCGGAATCAATGCCGTACATCAGACCGCTGGAGTCGAACGTGATGTCGCGGATAAAGCCGTCGACCAATCCAACGAAGGTCGTGGCGGCCGTCGTCAGATCAATCGTAAATAACAAGCTCAGGTGACCGGAGCTCAGATCGTCAATGACGAGATAGGTCGTATCGGTCGTCGGATCCCAGCGCATACCTCCCGGGAAAATGAAGCAGCAGCTGACGAGGCCGGTGTTGCCGATCAATGTCGAACTGCCGTCGAGCGTACTGACCGCGTAGAGATTGCCGTCGAGGTAGCTCACGCCATACAGGGTGTTGAAGTCATCGTTGACGAAGGTCTCGCCGAACAGCGCGTGATCATCGGGAAGGATCGTCGTGAATGTTCCAGGATTGAGCGCATCGAACGTAACAAAGTCGGCGCCGCCGCCGGCCTTCACCGCCGACGCATAAACCGGTACTGCATTCGCACCGGCGGGCACATGCGTGCTCGTCTTGGTGGGCTTGCGCAGGCTGCCATGGGATATGGCGGTATCGTTCCCCAGGCTGTGAAACGGTACGGTCGCGCGTTGGGTCTTCGGAAAGTGCGCGTCCGCCGCCGGCGGCGTCAGGCTCCAGTCGAGATCGCGGTTGCCAATGTTGTCGATCAGCAGCGGCGCGCTGGCGACGCCGCCCGCCGAGACGGTCGGCGAGAAGCCGGTCGTCGCATTGGGCGTCGTGATTATCGTCGGCGAACCGACATCCAGCGTCGCCGCGGCGGTCGAGGTGTAGGTGACAAGGGGCACCGGCGTCCACCTGATCGCGAGACCATCGTTGAGACTGGCCGTGTTATACGAGTATTGGTTGGCGAGGCTTGGAGAAAATTGCAAGCCTACGGTCGCGAAGGCGCCGTTGTCATAGTTCGAAGCGGCGCCGCCAAAGCTTGCCGTTTGGTACTCGAAGTCGATCGAGCTGTCCGCTTCGTTGAGTATCACTTCGAACGTCGCTCCAGTCTGACCAGTCGGGTCACCGCCATCGCCATAGCTGAACTTGTTCTTGTACTCAACGACGAATTGCCGGTTCGGTGCGGTGCCGAGCGTCGCGTAGAAGAGAGGTCCGTTCGCCAGCATGAGACCCCAGTAGGGAAGCACCGCGGGACCATTCAAGGTAGAGGCGGGCAATTCGTAGTGTATGTTCGGGGAGTATGGGCAGTCTGTCGTGAAACGGAACTCGCCGTTGTTGCCGACGCACAGGATGGACGAACTCGCGCCGTAGAACGAAAACGCGAACGGCATCGTGACCGGGCTTGCACTGCCCAAGTCGAGGTCGAGCTCAGTGCCGATGGTGCTGATGTCGATGAAGTTGTAGGCGGCCGTGCTGTCCGCTGTATAGCCCGGCAGGACGTCGGTCGCGGTCCAGGTCGAGGTGAACGTGCCGGTATCGCTGCTCGGATTCGTGCTGGCGTAGATCGTGCGGTTGTACTGGTAGCTCGCGCCGGGCGCGATCGCCGCGCTCTGATTGCTCAGCAGCTGGCCGACATGGTCATCGCTGAGCGACTGGTAGTTCAACGCCGTGCTGGAATTATTGGTGACGGTGTAGCAGATATTGATCTGGTCGCCGATATCGACCGCGAGGTCCGTCACGGTGCCGCACAGGTTCGGATTGCTCGAATCGGCCAGGGCCAGCGTCACCGCCAGGCAGAGGCCGTCCGCGGCGCAGCCGCCGTCGGTGGCGGCTGGGTGCTTCGCCGGCGCGGTGCCGAAAATGAAGGAATGCCCGGGACCGGCTTTATTGAGACTGGTACGCGGAAGCGGCTGCGACACCGCGCCTGCGCTCAGTATCGTCAACAGCGCGGCCGGTATCGCGCGACTGAGAAAGGTCGAAGCGTTCATCTTTTTTACCCCGAAAGTCTGCGGCACGCCGTCTACCCCTGACCGCGGACACCGAATTGTCAACCCGGCGCTCCAGGCCGGACTTGAGCAGCTGACCGCACGAAGGCGGTGAATCAGGGTGGCGCAGCCAAGAGTGTCGCGTGTGTATGGCACCTGAGCGGAAGCTGTATTGCGCATGTGGCGGCCATTAATGCGTCATGCTTTTGTCGCTAAAGCAAAGGCTTACACGCATGGCACAGCACTTGAGGAGAGCTTCACCGGATCAGCGCGTTGCTTCCGCACTCGTTGGGAGGTCGGGTAAGCGGCGTTCTCCGGCCAACTCGCGCGCGCGGTCGAGCGCTATCCGCGACGCGTCGGGCTTTCGCAGTGCCCGGTAGACCGCTGCTTGGATCCAGGCGGCGCGCATGTCCTTTTGGCCCCAGGAGGCGACGCGGCCGGCGATCGCACTGGCCTGATCGACTTGCCCAGCATCCAGCAGGCAAACGACGTACGATTCTGCGATGACGACGATGTCTTCTGGAATGCCAAGGCGCTCGGCACTCGCCATGGCATCGACATAGCGTTGCAACGCCGCCTCATCGTTGCCTTCGACCTTGGCCTGATCCGCCTGCGCAAGCGCCGCGTACATCTGCTGTCGTCCGTCCGAGGTGGTGGCGGCCCATTGGACGAAACCGCTGACCTGCCGTGCGGCGGCCTCCCGTTGGCCACTGCGCTGCAGGCCTCGGATACGCGTCAGCCACGCCCCCGCGTAGTCCTGCCAGTTGGAGCTCTGCAGGACTGGCGTCATCGCCGCGGCGGCCAGCTCGGCGGCTTGTGCGTTGTCGCCGCGCAGCAAGGCGAGATTGGCCGCCAGCGCGTCGGTTTCGACCCGGACGATCGCGTCCTTCGCTGTGTCGCTGGACGTGCGAATCAGCGCGACCAGCGTGTCGGCATCGTGCAGACGACCGTTGGCCGCGAGGATTACCGCGCGGCTCAACGTTAGCCACCAGTCCTCGCGCGGATTGTGGCTGTGCGTCTCGACAGGCCAGAAGCGGTCGGTCGTGGCGAGCGCCTGTACGTGCTCAAGCAGCGCCGACTGCGCGTCGGCAAGGGATCGCAGCGCTGAATTGAGTGCCTCCGGCGTTGCGAGATTCTGGAATCGTTTCGCGGCATCCTGGAAGATCGGCACGGCTACGGCCGGCAGGCCGCGGTCCATGGCAACCGCGCCGAGATTGAGATCGACTCGGGCGACGCCGAAAGTGTCGTTGCTTATCTCATGGAGTGTGCGTGCACGACCGAAATACGACGCAGCCACCTCCAACCGCTGCGATTGAGCTGCAACGACTCCGCGCGCTGTATAGGCGGTAGCGAGCGCGTCGGGATCATTCTGGAATTCCAACAGCCGGATCGCCTCAATAAGAGCCTTGTCCGCATCATCGTTCCGCCCCAAACGAATGTAGGCGACCGCGAGTCGATTGAGTATGCGCGCGCGGAACGCCGGATTCTTGTCCGCAGGCACTTGATCGAGCAACGCCTCCGCGTGCACACGGCTCGCCTCGTACTCGCCGGTGAAGAACTCGACCGCGGCAGTGGTTAGTGCGATCTCAGGACTCTTGCGTGTTGCGTCCGGTGCATTGCGGATCAACGTCGTTGCCACTTCCAGGTGGCCGGTCAATATCGCTGCGTTGACGCGCTGCGCCAGTTCTTCCGAAGCGGTAGAAGGATCGGTTTCCGCGCTGCTGGGCGGGGTTCGGCCGAGCTTGACCAGTAGATCATCCGCCACGACGCGCCCGGCTGTGACGATGTCCTTCGCCTGCGCCTCGACGATCAGATTTCGGCCTTCGCTGTGCGCCTCCAGACGCACATTCCACAAACCGTTGACTAGGGCGACATGTGGCCGGATCAGCATGGCAGGCGTATCGCCCAGCGAGGGGTCGCCATGTAATTCGTCTGACCCGCCGAGACGATGAGCATTCATCAGACTGACGACAGTTTCGCTCGGCGTTGTCGCCAGATCCCCGCTGCGTAGGCGATCTGCAATCAGCTCCATGAAGCCAAAGCGCAGCCAGCTCCATTCTTTGCCGGCCTCGACCTGCGTCGGCAGGACCATGGCGGCCACGCCTCGCCCGGAGTTCGCCACGCTCAATGGCGGGCGCGACGGCCGTTCGTTCGTCCGCACTGCCAGCACTATCAGCGAAAGCACCGCAAGCAGGAGCAGCGCGACGCCAATCTGCCGGGGCCTGTTAATCTTGCTTGCGCTCGATCGCGCTTTAACCTCGGCACTTTCAATCGGCGCCGTCGTCGCGGCGACCATCGGCTGTTCATCGCGATTTGCGACTGGCTGGACGACCTCTTCAATCGTCGGCTCCACGATCCAGCGATAGCCGAGTCGAGGCAGCGTACGGATACTATTTTGCTCATTGCCAGTGTCGCCAAACAGGCGGCGAAGGCGCATGACGGTATGGTTCAGGGTGACTTCGCTGATTTCGACGCGCCCCCACACCGCCGATGTCAGCTCATCGCGGCCCACCGTTCTATCACGGTGGTGGACCAGGTAGATGAGGCAATCGAGCATAGTGACCGGCAAGGCCACGAGAGCACCGTCGAGATATAACTCGCGAGCTTGGACGTCGAGTTTGAAGTTTCGGAACCGGTATAGAGTCGCTGCCATGCGCTAGTTTAGTCGCCCCCGATGCCACACTCGACCCCTGGCATCGTGCTGGTTCATCGTGCAGATTCCTGATTGCCCAATCTGCTGTATCACCCTGGGCAGCGTGAGCGCGACCGCCGGGACCGTGAGTGTTGATTTTCGCGCTCGATTGAGCCGAGTTTCCACGGAGCAGAGAGCCATCGACACCGCGGGACAAGGCTTGTGGTACGCGGCGAAGATTGTGTATGGCCGGATCAGCGTTGGATGAAAATCTGGCCCAGTCGAACGCGCAGATCAACAGCCTGGGCGAAAAACGCGCTGGCCACCTTCAGAATCTCGTTCGCCCGACGCAGCTCCTTGACCTCGCGCTCCAGCTCCTTGACGCGCCGCGCCTCCGATGTCGTTACCCCTTCGCGCACGCCGCTATCAACCTCAACGCACTTGACCCAATCGAGCAGCGTCTGCGGTACGCAACCGATCTTGGGCGCGATCGACTCCACGGCGGCCCACAGCGGTGGATACTCCCCTCGGTGTTCCTGTACCAATCGCACCGCGCGCTCGCGTACCTCAGGTGAAAACTTCTTCGACTTGTTCATGGCTCCATTCTCTCAAGAGTTGGAGCCTCCTCAGAAGCCGGGGCGATTCATTGATCTAGTCAGCAAGCGGACGTGGCTCTGGGCATTGTCATATTGCAGACGGCAAAGCTGAGATTTGATCATGACCACCACTGACCACGACCCGCTTTCCGCACCGGTGACCGTCATTCTGGGAGATGAGCACTACGCAAATTTGAAAGATGCTCTGCGTGCGGCGCTCATCGAGATCGGGGCGCGACTGCTTGAACAGTCTTGGGGTGTTGGAGGCTCTCAAGAGATAGAGTCGTTCGAAGTGTCGATCGACAATGTTCTGCTGACTGTCGAAGCCGAAACCTTTCGGGGCCTCACGCTAACCGGGGCAAGGCCGCTCGTCGAGCGTATTGCAGAGGTGGTGCGTAGAAACAGATCTCACCCGACCTCGCCAGCGTAGGCGACGACATCGCGGATCGCTCTGAAGACGACGCGCGCTATAGGCACGGCGCTTTTGCGCGATGCGAAGGCGGGTTTACCCTCGATGCGACTAAGAGAGGAACACTGCCACTGTAGTGGGGGCGATCCAAGCCCCATCGTCAGAGTCCATTTGCGGATGACTCGACAGAGCGTCTACGACGCGTGACGACCTCCATGGGTTGAGGTCAGATGCCTGACTGCGGGTCGAGTTGTTGAGCGTCGCCTCTGGATCAGTCGCGCCCACTCTCCCGTAAACCTGCTTGCGCGTGCGGTACATTCGGACGTTACTCATCGGGAAGCTCCGGCAACCGTCGGGATATCATCTTACGACACCTAACATGCCTCGGGCGGTCATCAGCCGCGAACGCCACCGCGTCCAGTGCGCATCGACAAGATGCTGGCGGATGCGGGGATGGGCGCGGCAGTGAGAGGCTGAGCGCGACAACCCTGACGCAACTAGGTCTACGCAGTTAAGAGTCAATTTCCAATGCCGGCGTTCATGCCGAGAATCTCGCAGTCGCGTGTGACGATCTGCGGATCGAACAAGAGCCCCATGACAAAGTCCTCATTCTCGCGCATGGGAACAAACCCACCGACGAAGCCGAATACTTCGGATCTATCCCCACCCGGCCTCAACACGGTGAAACCTTCGCACACCCGTCTTTGAGCTGGATTGTCCTTCAGCGATCGAACGACTACTTCGGTCAGATGAGCGCTTCGCCCATCCTCTACGCTCGTGCCAATCGCAGCCAAGAGTGCCTCAAGCTCGTTTCTCGTGGCGTCTCTCGGCTTACCGAGTTTCTCCGCTAGAGCTTGCGTAGCCTTTGGGAGCAGGAGAATTCGTGTATTCGCGTTTGGCGAAAAGGCAAGGGCCGCCAAGAACGCGATCACAGATCCGCCGTAGAGCTTGCAGTTACGCATGAGTGTCACCTATGCCGCCAACCTGTGCTCGTAGTACGGATGCCGCTTGTCGTCCAAGGTGGTGACGAAAGTAGCGATCGAGCGTCGCCGGCGCTCGCGACGGCTCAATTGCCGCCAGACGACGTACTTGGCGGGGTCCCAGTAGAGAACGACAGCCGCGCCGCGAACGCCGGATAGGGACCGTTGGATGGTGCATCCGACGCGGTCACGCCAGTACCCGAGAGCCTGCGGTCGTCCCCTTGCAGCGTGTAGACGACGGGGACTTCTTCCTGCACGCCGGCGCCGGACGAAATTCCCTGGACCGTGATGGTGAATGTGTCGCTGAAGAGGTCATAGGTGGCGAGGGCCTGCTCGGTTCCGGCCTCATCGTGACCGACGATCGAATAAGGTCCGATCGGAGTGTCGAAAATGATCCATTGTGAGCGGCCTTGCGCCATGCCGTTCTCCGGCGGCTCCAGCAGCGAAAGCACCCACTCGCCCATCAGATAGTCGCGCTTGAAACCGTAACCGTAGACGAAATGCTGGATCGGATAGCTGCCACCGGGGAACATGAACGTCCCATGTTCGGCATCGCTGAAGGTGATGGAAAACTCGCCTGCCGGCGAGGCGGTCGGATCGGAGTACGCGCAACCCAGGCACTGACCACCGGCAAATGTGCTGGCCGCTCCGCTGAAGATTCCCGTGCTGGCGTCGTAGGTCCCAGCCGCGAGATACCACGCGGACTTGCCAGTCGAATCGTAGGCATACACCCCCACGCTCAGTGTGCCACCCTGTGTATCGACGGTCAGCCCACTACCGCTTTGGTTGTTCCACCACAGGCCCTCGGCCGGTTGGATGTCGACTTGGTTGACCTGCACCACCTTGAAAAAGGCGAACCACCCGTCGCTGGGCTTGTGCGTGTAATAGACGCCGTTGACGTCCTGTGTCTCAATCGACGCCATGACATCGTAGCTTCCGATGACCGAGCCGGCGATGTATTCGACGGTCGTTGCGATTCCATCGGCGTCAGTTCTGAGGCTGACCGCTTCGGCGTCTCCCGCGAAGTGGCCGTATAGACTTGGCGGAGGACACGGCAGCGCTTCGTTGGTGACACAGCCGTTCGGCTCGAAGTCGACGCTTACGCCCGCGAGCGGGGCGCCGGAAGGGTCGGTAACGCGCACGGAGAACGGCGTCGCGGCCGGCGCATTGACGACTATGCTCTGCACACCACCGCCGGTAACCGTTAGCGTCACCGGGATCGGGTCGCTCGCACTCTGCGCGAACACGGATGACGACCACAGGCATGCCACGAGAGCGACGGCCCACGACCGCTTGGCTTGGAATCGTACGCTTCTCACCGAAATCTCCATTGTCCGGGTGACCTCGCCCACGATATCGCTCCGGTGGTGGCGTTTCCAGCGGCCAGATCCGAGGGCTGCCCCGGCCGGAACCTCGCGCCTCACCCGGCGTGTGCTTCAACCGCGGCTGCGCTGGACGATTCGCAGTACGCGCAATGCGGTGACGGCATGCCTTGGCAGCGCTCGACGTAGCGCGAGCCAGGGACCGACAGAGGAACGCCGAATTTCATCCCGCGACCTTTGAAGCGCCTCGTAGCCATGGTGACCTCGATGTGTGGGGAGGGCGATGCTACGGGTCGAGATCTCACCAGAAGAGAAACGCGGCGGAGCGTGGCTCAGGGAGCGTCCAAGAGGCAGGCGTCTCCGGGATGGTCGTGCGCGGCCGCCATTGCCGCAAGGCATCGTTCAGCCGCGGCGAGCCATTTTGAGCGCC
>Ga0207712_10000241_pt1 | contig 53803 bp, 54 predicted proteins | sample KBSS44metaG_FD_184402 | JGI IMG/M metagenome (GOLD analysis project Ga0207712, IMG submission 184402) | Switchgrass rhizosphere microbial communities from Kellogg Biological Station, Michigan, USA - KBS S4-4 metaG (SPAdes) (version 2) | ecosystem: Host-associated > Plants > Roots > Rhizosphere...
TTTTGGCGAGAAGGAAAAGATGGGCGGGCCTCCTGCCCGCCCGTCCCACTCAAACGGATTTCTTCGAGGCCGCCGCAGGCCTGCCGCGCTTGCGCAGCGAGGGCACCGCGCGATGCTCGATCGCGGCGCGATAGCCGCCGCTGCCTTCGGCGAGGAAGCGCGCGACGCGGCCGATCGTCGTCACGCTGACGCCGGTGCGATCGTGGATCTCGCGATAGGCCACGCCTTCAAGCAGGTACGGCACCACGCGCCAGCGATCGATCAGCGCCTCCAGTTCCGACGGAGTGCACAGGTCGCGCAGGAACGAGCGCATTTCGGCGACGCCGCGCATGGCAAGCAGCGCATGACAGAGGTTGTCCTCAGCCGATTCCTTCGTGGTTTCCGGATCGATCTGTTTGCGTTTCATGCCTGAATACTAGCAGATCGAAACTCTCAAATCAATGTAATAATGCATTAATACATAATTTCGGATATTCGCGGAATTCTTCACGCCTTGATGGACGCGATGTCGCCGATTCCACTGACGAGTAACGCAGCGCAGTGCTGGCAATCGCGATCGGCTGCGGCGCATGGTCGCGGATCTTGCGATACGATCCGGCGCATGACTTCCCCAACCGCCACCTCGGCAATGGAACCCGATCTCACCACGGCCGCGGAGCATTTGGCCGCACGAGAAGAACTGCGTCGGCGCGAGCCGGTGTTCCACCATCCCGAATTCGGCACAACGCGCGCCGACTTCGAACGCATGACAGACGAGGCGTTCTGGGAAGTCGGCGCCTCGGGCCGACGCTATTCGCGCGAGTACGTTCTAGCCGTACTCGAGGAGCGCGGGCGCAGTCCGACCGATGAGAAATGGGAAGTGCGCGACTTCCATTGCGCCGAAATCGCCACCGGCAACTATCTCGTCACCTACACGCTGCGGCAGGAAGAGCGCCTGACGCGCCGCGCATCAATCTGGCGCAGGACAGCTGCGGGATGGAAGATCGTCTTCCATCAAGGCACGGTCGTTGCCGATTCGAGTCCTGCGCCGGCACCCGGCGTTTGACGCGCTAAACAGCCTTTCCGCCACTGCGCTAGGTTCAGCCTTTCTGCAGCGCCGCGATGCGTTCTGCGATCGGCGGATGGCTCATGAACAGACGCGCGATGCCGCTGTCGCCGGCGATGCCGAAGGCCACGAGTGCCTTCGGCAGGCCCGCATCGCCGTGATCGCCAGACAGCGTGCGCAGGGCCGAGATCATGTTCGCGCGGCCGCCAAGCTGCGCGCCGCCCGCATCGGCGCGGAATTCGCGCCAGCGCGAGAACCACATGACGATCATCGTCGCGAGCACGCCGAGCACCAGCTGCAGCACCATCGTGATGACGAAGTAGCCGATGCCGTAGCCGCCTTCACGGTCGCGGTTGCCCGAGATCGCGTTGTCGATGACGCTGCCGAGCACGCGCGCGAGGAACATGACGAAGGTGTTGACCACGCCCTGGATCAACGCAAGCGTCACCATGTCGCCGTTGGCGACGTGGCTGATCTCGTGGCCGAGCACGGCCGAGACCTCGTCACGGTTCATGCTCTGCAACAGACCGGTCGATACGGCAACAAGCGCGTGATTTTTGCTTGCACCGGTGGCGAAGGCGTTCATCTCGGGCGCCTCGTACACGGCGATCTCGGGCATGCCGATGCCCGCGTTCTTCGCATGCTGCGCGACCGTGTTGAACAGCCATTGTTCGCTCGCGTTGCGTGGCTGATCGATCACCTGCGCACCGACCGACATCTTCGCCATCGTCTTCGACAGCAACAGCGAGATCAGCGAACCGCCGATGCCGAACAGCGCGCAGAACACGAGCATGCCGGCGAGGTTGATGCCGCTATGCGCGTAGGCCCAGCGATCGAGGCCGAAGATCGAGGCGACCACGCTCAACACGAGCATGATGGCGAGGTTGGTCAACAGGAACAGAACGATGCGCAGCATAAGATCCCTACCCGGATAGAAATTCCCGCACGCGTGGCGCAGGCGTAATGGAGTTTTTGGGTAAACTGACTGCGTTTTCAAGCATGCGCCTGATGCGGCCAGCCTACCATTCAGCATGAGCTATCGCGGTCGCTTCGCCCCTTCGCCTACCGGCCCGCTCCATTTCGGCTCGCTCGTGGCGGCCGTCGGCAGCTGGTTGCGGGCACGATCGCAACACGGCGCATGGCTCGTCCGCATGGAAGACCTCGATCCGCAGCGGGAGGTTCCCGGAGCGGCCGAAGACATCCTGGCCACGCTGGCGGCGTTCGGCATGGAATCCGACGAGCCGGTGGTTTGGCAAAGTCGGCGCGAAGAAGCCTATGACGCGGCGCTCGCGCGCTTGCGCGAACACGTGTTTCCCTGTTGGTGCAGCCGCAATGATCTCGCAGCTGCCGAAGGCATGCATCGCGGCGCCTGCATCGCCACGGCGGATTCCACGCGTGTGCCGGCCTGGCGCCTGCGCGTGAACGATCGCAACGTCGGCTTTGTCGATTTACTGCAGGGCGAGCATGTGCAGAATCTATTGCGCGACGTCGGCGACTTCGTCGTGCGCCGCGTCGAAGGTGGCTACGCCTACCAGCTTGCCGTGGTTGTCGACGATGCCGAGGCCGGCATCACCGAGGTCGTGCGTGGCGCCGACTTGCTCGACTCGACGCCGCGACAGATCTACCTGCAACAACTGCTCGGCGTACCGACGCCGGGCTATCTGCACTTGCCGCTCGTGCTCGACCGCGCTGGCGCGAAGTTGTCGAAGTCCGAGGCTGCACTGCCGATCGATCGCGACGATCCGATGCCGGCCCTGCGTACGGCACTCGATTTCCTCGGCCTGCGCCACGCAGCGCGAGCGTCCGCGCCCAATCCGGCGGCGCTGCTCGCCGCTGCCGTGCAGCATTTCGACCTCACGGCAATACGCACAAAGTCCGATAGGTTTCCTGCCTTGGACTGACATACCGAGCGTGTACAATCGAGAAAAATATTCCGTCGGCTGAGCCCAGCCGTCGCACAACCGGAGGGAGCAAGTCATGACGTCTCGCGTAGCACTCGTTACAGGCGGCACCGGCGGCATCGGCACGGCCATCGTCAAGCGCCTCGCGGCGATGGGACACAAGGTCGCCACCAACTACCGCGACGAAGCCAAGGCCAAGGCCTGGGCAGACAAGCTCAAGTCCGAAGGCATCGATGTGCTGCTGGTCAAGGGCGACGTGTCCGACACTGCTTCCTCCGAGGCGATGATCAAGGAAATCGAGTCCAAGCTCGGGCCGATCGACATCCTGATCAACAACGCCGGCATCACCCGCGACACCACCTTCCACAAGATGAGCGCGATGCAGTGGCAGGAGGTGATCAACACCAACCTCAACTCGGTGTTCAACGTCACCCGTCCCGTGATCGAAGGCATGCGCAACCGCAAGTGGGGACGCATCATCCAGATCAGTTCGATCAACGGCCAGAAAGGCCAGTACGGCCAGGCCAACTACGCTGCGGCCAAGGCCGGCATGCACGGCTTCACGATCTCGCTCGCGCAGGAGAACGCCAAGTTCGGCATCACGGTCAATACGGTCTCGCCGGGCTATGTCGCCACCGAGATGGTCATGGCCGTGCCCGAGGACGTGCGCAACAAGATCGCCGCGCAAATCCCGGTCGGCCGCCTCGGCGAGCCGGAGGAAATCGCCTACGCGATCGAGTTCTTCGTCAAGGACGAGGCCAAGTGGATCACCGGCGCCAATCTCGCCATCAACGGCGGGCAATACATGGGTTGGTAGCAGATTTGTTTTTCGGCTGATCCGCGCGTGCTGGTTGCGTGCGCGAACGGCGCAAGCCGACCGCTGACGGGCGGCTGTTAGAGATCCGAATGATGGCTTCGCCGGACGTGTCACCCGGCGAAGCATGGGCGCCGATCGGGGCTGCCCAGCAGGGGGGACCGTACCGGCCCATCGGCCCCGACGGTTGCCCGCTCCAGCCCGCCATGCTGCGCAGCATTACACTGGTGCACCGCGGCACAATCTGCTACTTTTGCGGCATGGCACAAACCCGCATTATCAAAAAATATCCGAATCGCCGCCTCTACGATACGGAGATCTCGAGCTACATCACGCTCGAAGAAGTCCGCCAGCTCGTGCTCGACGGCGATGCTTTCGAAGTCCGCGACGCCAAGACCGGCGAAGACCTGACCCGCACCGTATTGCTGCAGATCATCGCCGAGCATGAGGGCCACGGGCAGCCGATGTTCACCACCCAGCTGCTTTCGCAGGTGATCCGCTTCTACGGCGATTCGATGCAGGGCTTCATGGGCAGTTATCTGGAAAAGAGTCTGCAGATCTTCCTCGATCAGCAGGGCAAGTTTCGCAGCCAGCTCAACAACATCCTCGGGCAGACGCCCTGGTCCATGCTCAACGACATGACCGAGCGCAACCTCGACCTGTGGAAGTCGGTTCAGGACAACTTCCTCAAGTCCGCCGCATCCGCCGCACAGGCGCAGCAGGCAGGTGCGCCCAAAAAGGACGGCAAGCCCTGATACGGCGCACGGCCGCATCCGTTCCCGCTGCGCAGCATGTGCTGCGCAGCACGAAGACCAGCCCATCCTCGCGATGGGATTTTTTTTGATGAGGCAAGAATGAAGAAACGCATCGCACTGGTTACCGGCGGCATCGGCGGCCTCGGCACCGAAATCTGCAAGCATCTCGCCGATGCCGGTTGCATTGCGGTTGCTGCCGACCTGGGTAGCCGGCCCGAACGCCTTGCCGAGTTCCAGGACGAGATCAAGGACTACGCCGGCAAGATCTTCTTCGAACCATTCAACGTAGCCGATTTCGATTCTTGCGCCGCGCTGATCAAGCAAGTCGAGGCGACGCATGGTCCGATCGATATCCTCGTCAATGCCGCTGGCATCACCCGCGACACGACGCTGCGCAAGATGTCGCCGCAGCAATGGGTCGATGTGCTCAAGATCAACCTCGACGGCGTGTTCAACATGTGCCGCAACGTCGTCGATAGCATGAGCGATCGCGGCTTCGGCCGCATCGTCAATATCTCCTCGGTCAATGGGCAGACCGGCCAATTCGGACAGACCAACTATTCCGCGGCCAAGGCCGGCATGCACGGCTTCACCATGGCCCTCGCACGCGAAGTTGCGCGCAAGGGCGTGACCGTCAACAGCGTCTCGCCGGGCTACTGCAACACCTCGATGGTGCGCGCGATCCCCGAAAACGTGCGCAGCCAGATCGTCGCGAGCATCCCGGTCGGCCGTCTCGGCGAACCTTCCGAAATTGCGCGCGTCGTCGCATTTCTCGCGGCCGACGAATCGGGTTTCATCACCGGCGCGAATATCCCGGTGAACGGCGGCTATTTCATCGATTTCTGACGCTGTCGGCGCGGTGACTTTCAGGCTGCATCCGGATTAGAATCGGCGAACAGTTGCAGTCAAGGCAATACCTGACGTCAAAGCGCGGAATGCGCAAAGGGGACGTTGTGCCGAACTCGTTCAAGAGCGCAGGAAAGTCGGCGCGATCGCTGATGTCGTTATTTGCCTGCCTGATGCTGCTGGCCATGCCAGGGGTTTCCGCAGCGACGGTGATCACTGCATTTCCACAAAGCGTCACCGTCGCGGAGGGGACGACGTTCGACAGCATCGACGATGGCCCAGTCGCGATCTTCGAGGACGACAATCCCGCGGCGACAGCGGCCGATTTCACCGCGACGATCGATTGGGGAGATGGCTCCCCGACCACGACCGGTACGATCGCCGTCAACGAGCCCCAGTTCTCTGTGCTCGGCACACACACCTATGCGGACGAAGGCACGTTCACGGTTACCGTGACGATAAGCGACGTTTCGCCGGGCACGGGAACCGCAACGGTCTCGACCACGATGACGGTCACCGAAGGCGATGTACTTTCCGGCACACCGCGTACGCTCTCGGTCCTTCCGGGCACTTCGTTCACCACCACCGTCGCGTCGTTTTCCGACACGTTGACGACCAATACCGCCAGCGACTTCACCGCAACGATCGATTGGGGAGATGCAACGATCAGCGCCGGAACGGTGAGTGGTGGCGCGGGCGCGTTCCAGGTCGGCGGCACGCACACCTATGCGGCTCCGGGAGTGTTTTCGGTCGTCGTGACGCTGAGCGACGATGCACCCGGCACGGCGACCGCCCAGGTCACGAGCACGGCCATCGTCAGCAACACTCTGACCGCGGCTGCGCTCGACATCTCGCCGACGGAGCACGCCGCGTTCAACGGCAACGTCGCCACATTTACGGACAGCGACACGTCAAGAACAGCGGCATCCTTCACCGCATCGGTGACCTGGGGCGACGGTACGACTTCTTCAGGTACGGTTGCCGGGAGCAACGGCGCGTTCACCGTCAGCGGACAACACACCTACGCGGACGAAGGTAGCTTTGCGCTGAGCGTCACGGTTGCCGAAACTGCCCCGGGCATCGCGACATCTACGGCAACTGCCACGGCCACCGTGAAGGAAGCGGACGTGCTGTCGGGAACGCCGGTCACATTTTCTGCGACCGCAGGCAGCTCATTCAGCGGCACGGTCGCGCATTTCGCCGATACCGACACGGCCAACGTGGCCGGCGACTTCGTCGCGACGATCAATTGGGGCGATGGCACGACGACTCCCGGAACCGTGAGCGGCGGTGCCGGCGCGTTCCTGGTCAGCGGCACGCATACCTACGTGAGTTCGGGCAATTTTTCCGTCGGCGTCACGCTGAGCGACGACGCACCCGGCACGGCTACGGCGACTGTAACCAGCTCGGCAAACGTCAATAGCACGTTGGTCGCGACGGCAAGCAATCTATCGGCAACGGAACACACCGCCTTCAGCGGCACGGTAGCGAGCTTCACGGACAGCGACATCACCAAAACGACGGCGTCCTTCACCGCCTCGATAAACTGGGGAGATGGCACGACCACGTCGGGCACGATTGTCGGCAGCGCCGGCTCATTCACCGTCGCCGGCCAGCATACTTACGCGGATGAAGGCAGCTTCCCGCTGAGCGTCACCGTCACCGAGAACGCGCCCGGCACGGCGACGTCCACAGCGAGCGCAACCGCAACCGTCAATGAAGCAGACGCGCTGACAGGAACGTCAGTCGTTTTTTCCGCAACACAGGGGAGCCCGTTCAGCGGTACGGTCGCTCGCTTCACCGACACCGACACAGTCAGTACCGCCGCCGATTTCGTCGCGACGATCGATTGGGGCGACGGGACGACGACGGCAGGAGTCGTAAGCGGCGGATCCGGCGCATTCCTGGTCAGCGGCACGCATACCTATGCCAGCCATCAGACCTTCGCCGTCATCGTGACTCTGGCCGATGACGCACCGGGCACAGCCACGGCGACCACGACCAGCACTGCCAATGTCGCCGCGCCAGCATCTGCCGTTCCCGCGCCATTGCTGGGCCGATACGCCTTGATCTTGCTTGCGTTCGTGCTTGCTGGCGCAGGCCTGCGACTGATTCGCGGCGCTGGGCGACGCGTCGTGTGACCGATGGATTGACCTGCCGGGCCTACCAGACCAGGTCAGCCGGCACGTCATCCTCGGACGGAGCGTTCGGATCGCAGAGCAGGACCAGCGCGTGTTCATCGATCGCCTGGGCCTGCAGCGCGATTTCGCGCGCTACAAGCAGATAGCGACCCGCGAGCTGGGCGACGCCGAGTTCGCCGCGGTTGAGTTCGGCGAGCTGCGCCGACGTGCAGTAGACGCGGCGGATCTTGTTGCCATGCGGGAAATGGCGCGGCATTTCGGCATCGGCCGAATTGAGCGCCTTGTCGGCGAGCAACTGCGCGAGCTTTTGCTTGCGTTCGCGCTTCTCTTTCGCATCCTGCTCGGCTTTGCGCTGTGCAGCCTCGCGCTCTTCCTTTTCCTGCTTGGCACGCAAGCCGTACAAGTGAGCGAGATTCGGTTCACGCGCAGCGTTTTGCACCTGCGCCGGCGGGTCGCGTCGGGGCGGTCCGCCAGACATCGGACGATTCTGGCGTTTTTCGGCCTGCCGCGGTTTTTCGCGCACGGGCGGCGGTGCCTCAGCCTGGATCTTCTTGACCAGACCGGATTTCAGCAGTTGATCGCGAAGCGATTCGGACATAAACAAATTCGAACAGATCTTACCGAGGCCCGGATTTTATTTGAAAAATGCGGCCAAGGATGGCCGCTTTTTGACTCGCGTTCAAGAACGACGCACCAGCTAATAGTGTGGAGGCGGAGGCTCGTCGCGCGCGTCATGTCCCGCGGTCTGCATGCCCGCCAGTTCGCTGCGCAGGCGTTCGAGCGCACGCGCCATTTCCGCAATCGTACGATCTTGCGACGCCACCGTCGTGTCCAGACTTTGCACGGTACTGTCGAGAAAGGACAGACGCACTTCCAGCTCGGTCAGGCGTTGTTCGATCGACCCTGGATTTGTGTCGCTTGCGCTCATGTTCAATTCGTCGCCTTGGACCTTCCGCCCTGCAGGCTGCGTCCGCGCCCGATGCCATAGTACGCAATGCCGGCCGCCTCCACCGCCGCCGGCTCGTAGATGTTGCGACCATCGAAGATCGCCGGCGTCGCCAGCTTCGCCTTGATCTGCCCGAAATCCGGACTCCAGAACGCCTTCCACTCGGTGACGATGACGAGTGCGTCCGCACCGTCGAGCGCCGCATCGGCATCCTCACACAGGACCAGATCCTCGCGTTCGCCGTAGATGCGTCGTGCTTCCTCACGCGCTTCCGGATCGTAGGCACGCACCTTCGCGCCCGCATTCCACAATTGCTCGAGCAGGCGCCGGCTCGATGCCTCGCGCATGTCATCGGTATTCGGCTTGAACGCGAGACCCCAGACGGCGATCGCCCGACCCTTCGGCGCGCCACCGAAGTGGCGCTCGATCAGCTCGTAGAGCTTTTCCTTCTGCGCATCGTTGACCGCCTCGACCATGCCGAGCAGGCGTGCCTCGTAGCCGTGGCTGCGTGCCGTGCGCTCGAGCGCGCGCACGTCCTTGGGGAAACACGAGCCGCCGTAACCCGCGCCCGGATAGATGAACGAGTAGCCGATGCGCGGATCCGAACCGATGCCGTGGCGCACCAGCTCGATGTCGGCTCCGACGCGTTCGGCGATGTTCGCCATTTCGTTCATGAAGCTGATCTTGGTCGCGAGCATCGCGTTCGCCGCGTATTTGGTCAGCTCGGCCGAGCGCACGTCCATCAGCACGATGCGCTCGTGGTTGCGGTTGAACGGTGCGTACAGCACCTTCATCTGCTCGATCGCGCGCGCGCTGTTCGAGCCAATCACGATGCGATCGGGGCGCATGCAGTCCTTGACCGCATCGCCTTCTTTGAGGAATTCGGGGTTGGAGACGACGTCGAAGGCGACATCGACTTTGCGCGCAGCAAGTTCACCGGCAATCGCCTCGCGCACACGGTCGGCCGTACCGACCGGCACGGTGGACTTGTTGACGATCACTGCCGACCGATCCAGGTGCTTGCCGATCGTGCGCGCGACCGTGAGCACGTGCGAAAGATCGGCGCTGCCGTCCTCGTCGGGTGGCGTGCCGACGGCGATGAAGATAGCCGAACCGTGCGCGATCGCCGCCGCGGCGTCGGTGGTGAAGCGCAGACGCTTCTTCGCCCGGTTCGTAGCGACAAGATCCTCGAGGCCCGGCTCGAAGATCGGAATCTTGCCGGCATCGAGGCGCGCCACTTTGGCCGCGTCGATGTCCACGCAGACGACTTCGTTGCCCACCTCGGCCATGCATGCGCCGGTAACCAGACCGACATAGCCGGTGCCGAATATGCTGATTTTCATCTGTGGAATTGTAACGGGTCGCTATGTGAGGTGTGACCATGTAGCCACAAAAACTTCAGCGAGAGGTGCTTTGACGCCACGCCGGCAACGGCTCGAAGTGTGGCCGCCATGAATGTCGGACACAAAAAAAGCGCGGATCGCTCCGCGCTTTTTTCGAATGCAAGTTGCAGCGCGAGGTTACTGCTTCGCAGCGGCGGGTTTGTCCACCGGCTGCGGCGTCTTGTCACCCGCGGCTGCCGGCGGTTCGATGCTAAGCAGCGTGACTTCGAACACCAGCGTCGCATTCGGACCGATCGGACCCGGGCCGTTCTCGCCGTAAGCAAGCTTGGACGGCACGTAGAACTTGTACTTCGACCCGGTCGACATCAGCTGCACGCCTTCGGTCCAGCCCGGGATCACGCCGTTGAGCGGGAACGTCGCCGGACCACCGTGGTCGGCCGACGCGTCGAACTTGGTGCCGTCGATCTTGGTGCCGAGGTACTCGACCTTGACCGTATCGGTGGCCTTCGGCTTCGCACCGGTGCCTTCCTTGATCACTTCGTACTGCAGGCCCGAGGCGGTGGTCTTCACGCCCGCCTTGGCTTTGTTCTTGGCAAGGAACGCATCGCCATCGGCCTGGTTTTTCTTCGCTTCCTCGGCACGCTTGGCCATGGCCGCGGCCTGGTGCTTCTGCATGAACTCCTGGTTGACCTGGTTGAGCTCCTCCGGAGTCAGCTTCGGCTTGACGCCCTTGAGGCTTTCCTGCAGCGCTGCGACGAGCGCGGCTTGGTCGACTTCGTCCTTGATCTGCGAAAGATTCTCACCGACTTTGGTGCCTACGAGATAGCCGAATTTTTCCTTCTCGCTCTTGAACTTGGCGTCGATCGCCTTGTTGGCGACCGGAGCCGCCGGTGCTGCGGCCGGGGCCTGCGCAAACGAAGCGCTGGCGACGGACATCGCGGCAGCCACGGCCGTGGCGGTCAGGGTCTTGCGCAAAAACTGGGTCATGTATGCTCCTGGTAACTCGAAAGAACGTTCGGTAGGCGATCCGCGCGCGGATCCGAAATGCCATGCGCTCATCGCGCCGGCGCGAAAAGGCTGCGTATTGTGCGGCTCCCATCCCGCGAAGGCAAATCAACCGCACTGTTCGACTCGGGTGTCCGGCAGTGGTTCCGCAGTGGCGAAGTTCCGTTCAGGTTCGAGTCGCCTGCGCTCTTCGCAAGGCCTGCACAAGCCCACCCCCAAGCTTGGCAAACCGCGCCGAGTTCAACGTAAGGTCGACTCGGCCACGATGAATCAAGCACTTGCATGCTCGATGCACGCTGGGCCATCCATGGCCCGCGAAAACTCTGCATCCGCGCAGAGTTTCCTTCGGGTAAAATGCGCACATGCTGCGTTTCGACGACCTCGCGCTGCGGCGCGGCCCCCTGCTTTTGTTCCAATCCATGACCCTGCAACTGCACGCCGGCTGGCGTGTGGGTATCAGCGGGCGCAACGGTGCGGGCAAATCGAGCCTGCTGGCGCTTGTCGCCGGCGACCTGCAACCCGACGCCGGCCATTTCGAGCGGCCGAAGAACTGGACCCTGGCCTGGGTCAAGCAGGAAGTCGAAGCACTGGACGTCAGCGCGCTCGACTACGTACTCGACGGCGACACCGAGTTCCGTCAGATCGAACGCGACCTCGTCGTCGCGGAGGCCGAGCACGACGGCATGCGCCTGGCACACCTGCACGAACGCCTGCTTGCGATCGACGGCTATTCTGCACATGCGCGCGCGGGCGCACTGCTGCACGGCCTCGGCTTTGCCGCCGGTGCCGAGACGCGCAATGTGCGCGATTTCTCCGGCGGCTGGCGCATGCGCCTCAACCTCGCCCAGGCACTGATGTGCCGTTCGGACCTGCTCCTGCTCGACGAGCCGACCAACCACCTCGATCTCGACGCGGTGATCTGGCTCGAAGGCTGGTTGAAAAAGTATACCGGCACTTTGCTCGTGATCTCGCACGACCGCGAATTTCTCGATGCCGTCGCCACGCACATGCTCAGCATCGCCGAGCAGCGCGTGGAACTGTTCGCCGGCAATCTGACCGGCTACGAGCGCAAGCGCAGCGAGCGTTTGGCCCAGCAGCAGTCGATGTACGAGAAGCAGCAGCGCGAGCGCGCTCACCTGCAGAAGTTCGTCGACCGTTTCCGTGCGCAGGCGACCAAGGCGCGCCAGGCGCAATCGCGCATCAAGGCGCTCGAACGCATGGTCGACATCGCGCCGATCCGCGCGGCGTCGACGATACGCTTCGAGTTTCGCCAGCCCGCAGCGATGCCCGACCCGCTGCTGCGTCTCGACGAGGCCGCGGCAGGCTACGGCGAGCGCCGCGTGCTCGAGCGGATCAAATTCAACCTCGTGCCCGGCGATCGCGTCGCCCTGCTCGGCGCAAACGGCGCAGGCAAATCGACCTTGATCAAGCTGCTCGCCGGGCAACTCGCCCCAATGGGCGGCGAAATGATCGCCGCGCGCGATCTCAAGATCGGCTACTTCGCCCAGCACCAGCTCGAACAGCTTCATGCGACGTCGACCGCGGTCGAGCATCTGCTCGAACTCGACCCCGCGCTCGGCGAACGCGGCGCGCGCGATTTCCTCGGCGGCTTCGGCTTCCAGGGCGACCGCGCGCTCGAACCGGTCGCGCCGTTCTCGGGTGGCGAGAAGGCACGGCTATGCCTAGCGCTGACCGTCTACCAGAAACCGAACCTGCTGCTGCTCGACGAGCCGACCAACCATCTCGACCTCGACATGCGTGAAGCGCTGACCGAGGCGCTCAATGACTACGAAGGTGCGCTCGTGCTCGTCTCCCACGACCGCGCGCTGATCCGTACCTGCTGCACCACCTTGCTGCACGTCGGCGGCGGCCGTGTCGCCGACTACGACGGCGATCTCGACGACTATGCGCGCATCGTGATGCGAGCGAACGCGGAAGATGCCGTCGGTACCGAGGCTCCCGCCGCGTCGGGCAAGAGCAAGAAAGAGCAACGCCGCGAACGCGCCGACGCGCGGACGAAAGCCGCGCCCGCGGTGGATTCCGCCGTCGAGGGCCGTGAGCGCGTCGCGCTGCAGCGATCGCTGCGCAAGAAGCTCGCCGACCTCGAAAAGCGCATGGCCGCACTCGAAGCGGACAAACGCGCGCTCGACGCCAAGCTGGCCGATCCCGCGTTCTATGCTAAAGCGTCGACTACGCAGATGCTCGAACTGAGCCAGCAATCGAATGCCCTGGCGAGCGAGATCGGCGCGACGGAAGAAGCTTGGTTGGCTGCTCAGCACGAGCTTGAGCAAGCCGAAACGGCCTGAGCCGCGCGCAAATTCGCCCTGAAGTTGCTGCCAGCCGGCCCTGCGGTAGCGCTCTTTCGCGCCAGCGAATTATTTTTCTCCAATAAAATCAATAAGTAATTCGCCTTCTCGTTTCGCGACGAAGTTTTTTATCAATGTTTATTGACATCTCGTGGTTTAGTGTTATAGTTACATACAACACCACTTCATCGACTCACAGAGTCACCACGGAGATGATCATGAACACGTCCACCCCAATTATCCGGCTCGGCTTGCTCGCGCTTACGGGCGCGGTCATCCTCGGTGCGGCAACCCTGCATTCGAGTCCTGCTCCGGTGGCTGCCCACGCCACTTCCATGTTGCCCGTCGTCAGCCTCGGCACGGTGACGGTGCGTCCCGATGCCGCCGACCTGGCCGTTGCTTCCGCCGCCGCAGTGCTTCCCGTGCTGCCCACCGTCCATGTGACCGCCAGCGAAGAGGAAATTCTTGCCGCGCGCATCGACCCCAGCGATCGCATCCAGATCCTGTCGACGATCGTCGTGCAGCCCGGAGCCGAAGAAGTTGCCGCAGCGATGCGCGCCACTGCCGTCGCCCAAGTCGGTGACGACGAAGAACGCAGTTTCCTCGTGCGCGCGGTCGCCGAGCCCCACCGCCTGCGACTGGACATGCCCTACTATTCCTTCGGCAAGGTTTTGACCCGCAACGGCAAGTGAGAGCACGGCCATCGCCATGAGCGTAACCTGGAACGACAATGCCCCGATCTATCGCCAACTGCGCGATCGAGTCGTGGCAATGATCCTAGACGGCGTACTCAAGCACGGCGACGCGTTGCCGTCGGTGCGTCAGGTCGCGGCGGATTTTCAGCTCAACCCGATCACAGTGTCGAAGGCATATCAGGAGCTGGTCGACGACAATCTCGTCGAAAAGCGTCGCGGCCTCGGCATGTACGTCGCCGAAGGCGCGCGCGAAGCCCTGCTGCGCAGCGAACGCGAACGCTTCCTGCGCGAGGAATGGCCAATGCTGCGCGATCGCCTGAACCGCCTCGGCCTGGACCTTTCCACTCTGCTCGACACCGCGAAGAACACGAACGGCACCTCGCATGAATGACGTCAGCGCCACCACGACCAATATCGTCCGCGCGCGCGGCTTGGCCAAGCGCTACGGCAGCACCGTCGCACTCGACCACGTCGATTTCGATATCGCAGCAGGACGAATAGTAGGCCTGATCGGCCCGAACGGCGCGGGCAAGACGACCGCACTGAAGGCGATCCTCGGCCTCGCCGAATTCGAGGGCGAGCTCTCGGTGCTCGGCCTCGACCCGCGCACCCAGCGCACGCAACTGATGCAACAGGTCTGTTTCATCGCCGATGTCGCCGTGCTGCCGCGCTGGCTGCGCGTATCCGAAGCGGTCGACTTCGTCGCCGGTGTGCACCCGCGCTTCTCACGCGAGAAATGCCTGGCCTTCCTCGCCCGCACCAAACTGCAACCGACACAGCGCGTGCGCGAGTTGTCCAAGGGCATGATTGTGCAGCTGCATCTGGCTCTGGTCATGGCGATCGACGCCAAGCTGCTTGTGCTCGACGAGCCCACCCTAGGTCTCGACATCCTCTACCGCAAGGAGTTTTACCAGAACCTGCTCAACGATTACTTCGACGAGCAGAAAACGATCCTGGTGACGACCCACCAAGTCGAAGAAATCGAGCACATCCTCACCGACTTGATCTTCATCAAGGATGGCCGCCTCATCGTCAACGCGAGCATGGACCAGATCGGCGAGCGCTATGCCGAGGTCATGGTCGGGCCGGACAAGGTTGAAGCGGCACGCGCGCTCAAGCCGCTCAACGAACGCAGCATCTTCGGCAAGACCGTGTTCCTGTTCGACGGCGTATCGCAGGCGCAGCTCGCCCAGCTCGGCGAACTGCACAAGCCGAGCGTCGCCGACCTGTTCGTGGCGACGATGAAGGGGACCTACGCATGAACGCGCCGTCTGAAATCAGGCAAGCCGCAATGACCAAATCGAATCCGATGCAAACCTTCCTCTGGCTGCTCAAGCGCGAATACTGGGAACACCGCGGCGGATTCTTCTGGGCGCCGCTGATCGCCGGCGGCGTGGTGATCGCCATCGCCCTCCTCAGCCTGGTCGTCGCCGAAGCCACGGCCGCGCGGCACGGCATCAACCTGGGCGGCATGAACCTCGACACGATCGCGCATAACATGACCGCCGACCAGATCGCGCAGTTCAACGCAGGCCTGACCGTGGGCCTGATGGCCCTGTCGATCCCGATCATGATCACGCTGTCCTTCGTCGTATTTTTCTACCTGCTCGGCGCGCTCTACGATGACCGCCGCGACCGTAGCGTGCTGTTCTGGAAGTCGCTGCCAGTTTCAGATCTCGACACGGTACTGTCCAAGGTCGTCGCCGCCGTGCTCGTTGCACCGGCGCTCGCGATCGCTGCGACGATAGTTCTGCATCTCGCTTTTCTGATTCTGGTCAGCGCCTATGCCGGGCTGCACAGCGTCAATCCGCTGCCACTGTTGTGGAACCCGGCGCCGCTGCTGGCGATGTGGACCAAGCTGATTCTGCTGATTCCGCTCAACGCACTGTGGGCTCTGCCGACGGTCGGCTGGCTGCTGCTCTGCTCGGCATTCGCGCGGTCCAAGCCGTTCCTGTGGGCGGTGGCCGTACCGGTCGCGTTCGGCGCGGTCATGGGTTTCACCCACCTGCTCCAGCAACTCTCGATTCCGAGTGCGTGGTACTGGAAGAACATCGTCGGCCGTATCCTGTTCGGCGTCGTTCCCGGCGGCTGGTTCGATATCGGCGGCAACGGTGGGATCAGGGCGCTGTCCACCGGCGACAATGTCAACATCGCCCTCGACCGCTTCGATTTGGTGAACTCGCTGCTGAGCTGGAACCGCATCCTGGGCGCACTGGCCTCGCCCGAACTGTGGATCGGTGTCGCGGCCGGCGTCGCCCTGATCGTCGCGGCGATAGCTTTCCGCCGCCACCGCGTCGAAACCTCGGTCTGACGCGAACAGTCGCGAAACGCGGCGCATCGCGCGCCGCGTCGTTCGATTCAAATCGCCGAACTCAGAGTTTCTCGCTGACGATCCGGTAAGCGTCGCCGCTCTTGATCAAGCCCGACTGGTTCAAGTCGATCTCGCCCTCAAGCCAATAGCGATCAAAACCGAGGTCGGTGCGGCGGAACACGACCGCATGACTGCGGTAGATGTAAAACAGATCGCCGTAGCGCAGATCGCCCGGCCCAATGCTCGCCGCGATGACCTTCGCATCGTTGAAATGCCGCTCCATGTCGCTGCGTACCTTCGCTGCCGGCACATGCGCGGTGAACATCTTCGGCTCGCTGTGCATCGCGCGCAGACTGGGATTGGACACCTCGCGTATTGCCTCGTCGACGCGATAGCGGTCGGCGGAGGTCTTCGACAGTTCGGCGCGATCGAGGTTGAGCTCGCCCTCGACCCAGAACAACTCGACGCGATTGCGGTCGCGCCGCACGACCGCGCGCACCGGACCGCGGATGAAGATTTCATCACCTTTACGCAACTGCACCGGACCGATCGCCCCAACCGCCGGGCGGCCAAGATTGAACTGGTTTTCGAACGCGTGCTTGATCGCCGCCGTATCGGCGACGGGCGCCGTGTGTCCGACCTGCGCTGCCTTCGCCGAAGGCGCGGGCGAAACCGTGGCGACCGTGGTCATCGGAGCGGGCGCTGCAGGCGCCGACGACACAGGCTTCTCGGCGGCGGGAGGGCTGGGCAACGGCGCGGCTGAAGCCGGCGCGGGCGCAGACTTCGCAAGTGCCACCTGGGGCGGCTCCGCGCTCTTCACGGGTGTCGACTCCCGCGCCGGCGGCGATTCGGCTGCGGCGGGTTCCGCGGCAACAGCAGCAGGACGGGGCTCGGCACGCGGTGCCGTCTTTGCGGGCGCTGCTGGCGCAGCCGGTTCGACCGCAGGGGCCGGCTTCGCGGCCACAGCCGCTTCGGGCTTTGCCGCCTTGTCGACGTCGACGATGCGCACCAGCACGTTCTCGAAAAACGCGTCGCTGGTCTTCACCTGTACGCCCGGGGCTGCCGCTCGAATCTTGCCGGCCGCCTTCGCCTGCCAGTATGGCGGCGTCGTCACGACGATGGTCTTGCCGCTTGCCGCGGCCTGGCGCGCGATCTCCGCCAGTTTGGCGTCAGCTGCACCCGACTCGAAATCCTTGCCGTCGATAGCCAAGTCCTGCGCATGCAGTGACGCCGACGCGAGCACGCACATCACTCCGAAAACGAAAAACTGCTTGGACCACAACATCTTCTCTGCCCCTGTGTAAAAGAAATACGGCAGCGAAAAGCTGCCGCGTCGCTGGCCGCTTGATACGTTCGTGTCCCCGCCAGCGCAAGGGCCCGACGCGAAATCTGTGACGCAGCGAACAAACTACGTCACATTTTAGCCGCCGGACGAGCCGCCGTGCACGCCGCCACGCGTCAAAGCGGCCGGATCGAGCAGTTTTTCCAGTTCCGCCTTCGACAAGCCGGTGGTCTCGAGCGCGACATCGAGAATCGGTCGGCCCTCCTTGTAGGCACGCTTAGCCGCGGCTGCGCCTGCCTCGTAGCCGATCACTGGATTCAATGCGGTGACAAGGATGGGATTGCGTGCGAGTGCCTCGCCGACGCGGTCGCGGCGCACCTTGAACCCCGCAATCGCACGATCGGCGAGCAGGCGTGATGCGTTGGCAAGAATTTCTATACTTTGCAACAAATTGTACGCGATCACCGGCAGCATCACGTTGAGCTGGAAGTTGCCGCTCGCGCCGGCGACAGCGATCGTAGCGTCGTTGCCGATCACCTGCGCCGCGACCATCGCCGTAGCTTCGGGGATCACCGGGTTGACCTTGCCCGGCATGATCGAGGAACCCGGCTGCAGCGCCGGCAACTCGATCTCGCCGATTCCCGCGAGCGGCCCCGAGTTCATCCAGCGCAGGTCGTTCGCGATTTTGGTCAGCGATACGGCCAGCGTCTTGAGCTGGCCGGACAGTTCGACCGCGGCATCCTGCGAAGACATGCCCTCGAAGAAATTCTTCGTCGAAACGAAACGTACGCCAGTCATGCGGCTGAGTTCCTTGCAGATGCTCGGCCCGAGCCTGGCGTCGGCATTGACGCCGGTGCCGACCGCCGTGCCGCCCTGCGCCAGCGCGCGCACGCGCTCGAGCGCGCTTTCTATACGCGCGATGTTCGAGACAATCTGTGCCGACCAACCCGACAACTCCTGGCCGAAAGTCACCGGCATGGCGTCCATCAGATGCGTGCGGCCGGTCTTGACGACCTTGTTCAATTCCTTCGCGCGACGATCTATCGTCTTGCGTAGATGCTTGAGCGCTGGCAGCAGCTTATCGCTCACCGACAATGCCGCGCTGACGTGAATCGCGGTCGGAATCACGTCGTTCGACGACTGGCCCATGTTGACGTCGTCATTCGGATGGATCTTCAGGCTCGCGGACGAAGCCAGATGCGCGATGACCTCGTTCGCATTCATGTTCGACGAGGTCGCCGAGCCGGTCTGGAACACGTCGATTGGGAACTGTGCGTCGAACTCGCCCATGGCGACTCGTTCGGCCGCCTTGGCGATCGCCTTCGCCTTGGCTTTCGACAGATGGCCAAGACCGCCGTTGACCCGCGCCGCCGCCGCCTTGATCAGGCCGAGCGCGCGGATGAACTCGCGCGGCATGCGCAGGCCGGAGATCGGAAAATTGTCGACCGCACGCTGCGTCTGCGCGCCGTACAAGGCCTCGGCAGGCACCTTGAGCTCGCCCATGCTGTCGTGTTCGATGCGGAAGTCGGCCATGTCGTTCTTCACTGACTGCGATAGACCTCGGAGTTTGCGCCCGCGTGGAACGAAATCAAGATAAATGCAGTCATTTCGGCTTTTTGCCGAAATGACGGGTTGGCTGTTGGTATCATTTGCGCCCCCAAAAGCACCGCCCGCCCATGACCCATTCGACCCTCACCGCCCTGTCGCCGCTCGACGGCCGCTATGCCGCCAAGGTCGAGGCCCTGCGCCCGATTTTCAGTGAGTACGGCTTGATGCAGCGCCGCGTCCTCGTCGAGGTGCGCTGGCTCGAGGCATTGGCCGACGCGGAAGCGATCGTCGAAGTCGCGCCGTTCTCCGCGGCGGCGCGGGCGAAATTGCGCGCGATTGCCGACGCGTTTGCCACCATCGACGGCGACAAGGTCAAGGAAATCGAACGCACGACCAACCACGACGTCAAGGCGATCGAATACTTCATCAAGCAGCGCATCGGCGACGATGCGGAACTGGCGAAAGCCAAGGAGTTCGTCCATTTCGCCTGTACCAGCGAGGACATCAACAACCTCGCCTACGCGCTGATGCTGCGCGACGCACGCGATTGCGTGCTGCTGCCCGCGCTCGACGGCGCAATCGCCAGGCTGCGCGAACTCGCACACGCGAATGCCGCGCTGCCGATGCTGTCGCGTACGCACGGCCAGACCGCTACGCCGACCACGCTCGGCAAGGAACTCGCCAATGTCATCGCGCGGCTCGAACGCCAGCGCAAGCAGATCGCGAACGTGGAAATCCTCGGCAAGATCAATGGCGCGGTCGGCAATTACAACGCGCATGCGATCAGCTATCCCGAGGTCGACTGGCCGGCGCTGGCGCAACGCTTCGTCGAATCGCTCGGCCTCGTGTTCAATCCCTACACGACGCAGATCGAGCCGCACGATTTCGTTGCCGAGTTGAGCGACGCTGTGCGCCGTGCGAACGTGATCCTCATCGACCTGTGCCGGGACGTCTGGGCCTACATCTCGCTCGGCTATTTCAAGCAGGCGCTCAAGGCCGGCGAAGTCGGCTCGTCGACAATGCCGCACAAGGTCAATCCGATCGACTTCGAGAACGCCGAAGGCAACTTCGGCGTCGCCAACGCGCTGTTCGGCCATTTCGCCGAGAAGTTGCCGATCTCGCGCTGGCAGCGCGACCTGACCGATTCGACCGTGCTGCGCACGCTCGGCACCGCCTTCGGCCACACCCAGATCGCACTCGACTCGCTGATGCGCGGCTTGGGCAAACTCAATGTCGATCCTGCGCGCCTCGCCGCCGATCTCGACGCGAACTGGGAAGTACTGGCCGAAGCCGTGCAGACCGTGATGCGCCGCCACGGCCTGCCTGAGCCGTATGAGCAACTCAAAGCACTCACGCGCGGCCAGGGCATCACGCGCGAATCGATGCGCGCATTCATCGCCGGTCTCGCCCTGCCCGATGCGGACAAACAGCGCCTGCTGGCGCTGACACCGGCGGGCTACATCGGTGCGGCCGAGTCACTCGCCAAAAACATTTGATCAGTAAGGAAACGTGGCCGGACGATGGTGATCGTCCGGCCAGCGGACATCAGGCTGCTGCCTGGTGCTTGATCAGACCTTCCTCGGCCATCGCCGCCTGCACGGCCGGACGTTCGTGGACGCGTTTCTGGAACGCCTGCAGCGCAGGGAACTCGGACAGATCGAATTTGATCGCCGCGGCCCATCTCGTGACTACGAAAAGATACGCGTCGGCCGCACTGAACTTGTCGCCGAGCAACCAATTCTGTTTGGCGAGAATGTTCTCGACGAATTGGTAGCGCTTGCGCAGGTAAGCTTCGCGTTCGGCAAGCGTTTCCTTCGGCGTGTCCGGCTTGAAGAACGGGCTATAGGTCTTGTGGATCTCGGAATTGATATAACCGAGCATTTCCTGCAGCCGTGAACGCGCCAGCGTGCCGTTCGGCGGCGCGATGCCGCTCTCCGGTTTTTGATCGGCCAGGTACTGCACGATCGCCGGCCCTTCGGTGAGCAATTCGCCGCCGTCGAGCTCGAGCGCCGGCACGTAACCCTTCGGATTGATCGCGAGATAGTCGCGGCCGGTTTCGGTTTGCTTCGCCTTGGTATCGACTTTCTCGATCTTCAGCGGCAGGCCGATTTCATGTGCGACGATGTGCGGCGCCAGCGAGCAAACGCCGGGGGAATAATAGAGTTTCATGATGACTTTCTCCTTCATGGGAAACGATTCGCACCCAAGCCGCGCGGCCGTCGCGGCGGGGAGGCAGTATCGTACCCATACCAAGTTACTGTTGGATACCATCTAACCCGGTGTAACTGATAAAATGTGGTATCCCGCGAGTAACCTGCGAACCTTCGAGTAACCATCCATGGGCCTGCCGCTGCGCAAAAGCAAAGTCGATCCGCCGCCGAGTTGTCCGCTGACAAGAAGCCTGCTGCTGCTGCGCGGCGCCTGGGCACCGAATGTGATCTGGGCACTCTCAGGCGAGCCGCGCCGCTTCGGCGAATTGCGCCATGACATTCCGATGATTTCCGCGCGCGTGCTCTCCGCGCGCCTGCGCGAACTCGAGACGCGCGGCCTGGTCTCGCGCCACCTGCTCGACACTTCGCCACCGTCGGCCGAGTACACCCTGACGGAACTGGGCCGCGAAGTCATGCCCGCGATCAAGGCGTTGATCGCGGTTGGCCACAAGCTGCCCGAAGTCGACGGACGCGCGCGCAACAACGTACGCAAAGCGGTCACTACGGCCTCGCCCCCAGCGCGAATCGCGGCATGAAGCCAAGCACAGGAAAGCACCCCGCGGCACCAAAGATCGAAGTCCGTGCAAGGCCAGGCCAGCCGCTCGGCATGTCGCCGCGCCAGTTCCTGCGTGACTACTGGCAAAAGCAGCCGCTGCTGATTCGCGGCATGTTTCAGCACGGCGTCAACGCCGTGGCGCCGGATGATCTTGCCGGTCTCGCCTGCGCGGAGGCCGCACTTTCGCGCATCATCTTGCGCGACGAAAAGCACAATCGCTGGACGTTGCGCAACGGCCCGTTCCGCGAACGCGACTTCGCCCGTCTGCCGAAGACACGCTGGACGCTGCTCGTGCAGGACGTCGACAAGTGGGATATGGACGTAGCCGCCTTGCTCGACCGCTTCGCCTTCCTGCCGTCGTGGCGCATCGATGATGTGATGGTGAGCTACGCTACCGATGGCGGCGGCGTCGGTCCGCATGTCGACCAGTACGACGTCTTTCTCGTGCAAGGCATAGGCTACCGCCGCTGGAGCATCGATGCGCAGCCGCGTGCGTTCTCGCCTGCGGAGTTCCGCGACGACAGCGAACTGAAACTGCTGCGCGAATTCTCGCCCACGCACGATTGGCTGCTCGACCCGGGCGATGCCTTGTATCTGCCGCCTGGCGTCGCCCATGACGGCGTCGCACTCGGCGAATGCACAACCTATTCGATCGGCATGCGCGCGCCGTCGCGTGCGGAACTGCTGTTCGACTTCGCCGAGTTTCTCGCCGAGCCATTGACCGAAAACGATCGCTACGTCGATCCCGACCTCGTTCCTGCGCAAGACAGCGGCGAAATCGACGAGGCGGCGCTGGCGCGGGTGCGCCAGGCGTTGCCGCATTTTGCCAACGTGGAAAAAACGACATTGGCGCGCTGGTTCGGCTCCTTCATCACCCGTTATCGCAGTGCGCAGATCGTGGCCACGCCGGGTCGCGAGATCAGCGTGGCCGAGCTGCAGCGGCGGCTGTCGAAGTCCAACGTCCTGCGCAATCCGTTCAGCCGTTTCGCCTGGCGCCGCGACGGACGCGAGGCCGAGTTGTTCGCCGCCGGCGCGGCGCTGCGCTGCCCGACAGGACTGGCTCGACTGCTCGTCGCCGAGCGCGAGATCGACGGGAATGCGTTGGCCGGATTGACGACCAACCCGCAGGCTCTGGCGACGCTCAAGGCCCTGTTCGATGCCGGGCATCTGCAACTGATCCGCCGGCGATGACGAAGCGGCACGCGCCCACAGTCAACAGCGACGACCACGACCTGTTCGTGCAGTCGATCGGCAGCGTGCGCCCGATCCGCCAGCTCGTTGTCGAGAACGACAGGCCGCGACCGCCGCCCGAGCCCATGCAGTCGCGCCTCGACGAGGCGCGTGTGCCGGGCGAATTGATCGATTCGGACATCGACCCCGCGCTGATGGAAGTCGGCGAGAAATTGAGCTACCTCAAGGACGGCCACTCGCCGCTGCTGCTGCGCAAGCTCAAGCGTGGCCAGTTCAGTGTCGCCGACGAGATCGACCTGCACCAGATGACCCAGGCCGTGGCGCGCGAGGCGATCGCGCAGTTCCTCGCCGAGAGCCGGCGCGAACGCCGCCTCTGCGTGAAGATCATCCACGGCAAAGGATTGCGCTCGCGCAACGAAGGGCCCGTGCTCAAGCGCCTGGTCGACGGCCTGCTGCGTCGCCGCTCCGAAGTGCTCGCTTTCGCCTCGGCGAAAGCGAATCAGGGCGGCACGGGTGCCGTGATCGTATTGTTGGCTAGTTGACCGAGCTTGCGGAATCCAGGTTCTTCGGCTTCTGTGGAAGATTGATCCACATTATCCGCGCACCCTTGGTTTCCGCCCACTGATTGACGGCGATCACTTTGCCCATGTCGACATCGGTTCTGACTTCGTAATTCGCCTGCTGGGTGCCACCCATCGATGCGCATCCGCCCAGAGCCAAGGACATGCCCGCAACAAAAAGCACTATCGAACGCCTCATGGCAACCTCCAAAGGAACCTGCCAATGCGGCCAGCGACCGCTTGCCGCTGAGTTCACTATAGGCGAACGCGCAAGATTTACATGTGCCGAAAGTGCTTGCTTACCCAGAAGTGCGACCTAGACGGCCGTTTCTTGACCTTCGCGTTTCGGAGTCGGCGCGCCGACCGAGGCCGCCGTCCAAGCGCAGATTTCGCGCAATACCGTGGTGGCATAGGCGCCGGCCGGCAGCGAAAACGCCAGTTCCAGGTCACGATCCGTCAACCAGTTCACCGAAAAATCCCCCGGCCGCAAGGCCAGCGCGCGGCGTTCCTGGTTGAGCCCGTTCGCCTCAAGCCCGGCCGCCAGCGGTGCATGCTGGGCGACGACGACGCTTTCGATCTGCGCAACCTCCTCGACGCTGCGCAGCGCACCCTTGCCCCAGAGCGGCCCGGTCAGGCCGATATCGCCATCGCCGAAACGGCGAACCAGCTCGTCACCGAGCGGCTCCGGCCCGAAGATGCTGTGCGTGCCTGCAAGCATCCACACCTCGCCGGCCAGCGGCGTGCGCCAGTTGCCGGCTTCGACGCGCGCGGCAAGCACCGCGTTGAACAGGTGCGAACGCGCCGCGGACAACAGCAGGCTGCGCTCATGCCGCTGTACTCTCCGACCCTCGAACATTCGCAATGCGCGTTCGACGTTGGCGCCGCCGCGACCGAAGCGTTGTTCGCCGAAATAGTTCGGCACACCCTGTTCCATAATGGCTGCAATTCGAGCTTCGACCGCGCCGCGATCGCCGGCAACATCGCGCAGGACGATCCGGAAATGGTTGCCCTTGAGCGCGCCGCGTTTGAGCTTGCGGCTGTGGCGCTGGGCGTCGAGGACGCGAAACTCCTCGTGCTGCAGCGCTCTCCAGTCGGGGTCGGGTTTGCCCGCCAGGTGCAGCGAAAAGGTCTGTCGCGTGACCGCATGACGGTCTTTCAATCCCGCGTAGCTCACGGCATCGGGAGCGATGCCCGCATACTTCGCCAGCTCGCGCGCGACGAAATCGGTGTTCGCGCCGCGCTTCTCCACGCGTAGGAACACGTGCTCGCCAGCACCGTCGGCGGCGAAACCCAGGTCTTCGTCGACGAAGAAATCCTCGGGGACCGTACGCAGCGCACCGGTCAGCGGCGGACCGCCGTGGGCGTAGGGAAGTTCAGCCATGCCGTGTCCTTTCAACGCGGCACGAGCAGGACGACGGCGAACGCCGCAATACCCTCGCCGCGCCCGGTGAAGCCGAGCTTCTCGCTCGTCGTCGCCTTGATCCCGATCTGGCCTGCACCCGCGCCGAGATCGACGGCGAGGTGCTCGCGCATAGCCTGCGCGTGCGCTGCAACCTTCGGCCGCTCGCAGACGATCGTGATGTCGGCGTTGCCCAAGGTGTAGCCGTGCTCGTGCATCAGTTCGGCACAACGGCGCAGGAACACGCGACTGTCGGCGCCGCGCCAGCGTTCCTCTGACGGCGGAAAATGCGTGCCGATGTCGCCGAGCGCGAGAGCGCCGAGGATGGCATCGCAGAGTGCGTGGATCGCCACGTCGCCGTCCGAGTGCGCGACCACGCCCTGCACATGCTCGATACGCACGCCGCCGAGGACGACATAGTCGCCTGGACCGAATGCATGAACGTCGAGACCTTGACCGATGCGCATCAGCGTTCCCTCCCGAGCAGGAATTCCGCCAGCATCATATCCGCCGGCGTCGTCACCTTGATATTGCTTTCGGCGCCCTCGACCAGCAGCGGTTTGAATCCTTTCCGCTCCATTGCCATTGCCTCGTCGGTAACGGCGATGCCGGCCGCGCCTGCCGACTCGAGTGCCGCGACGAGTTCGCCGTGGCGGAACAATTGTGGTGTCAGCGCGCGCCAGCGCGCATCGCGCGGCTCGGTCGCGACCGCGCGGCTGTCCGCATCTGCGCGTTTGAGAGTATCGCGCAACGGCGCAGCAAGCAGCGCGCCACCCGCGGCGATACCGAGTTCGATCAGGCGCGTGATGTCATCCTCGCGCACGCACGGCCGCGCCGCATCGTGCACGAGTATAAAATTATCCTTTTCCACTTTATCGACCAGTGCGCGCAGGCCGGCCAGCACGGAATCGGCGCGTTCGCCGCCACCGAGGCAACTCAACACCGGTTTGCCGTGCAGCGAAGAGAGGTCTGGCCAATGCGGATCATCCGCGGCCAACGCGACCATGAGGCCGGCGATGCGCGGATGCGCGGCAAGCCGCTCCAGCGTATGCAACAACAGCGGCTTGCCCGCGAGCGGCAGGTATTGCTTCGGCACCCCGCCGCCGAAACGCGAGCCGCGGCCGGCCGCCGGCACCACGCACCAGAGCGCGGCATCAGTGCTGGGCATCGCGGCTCTTATCGGCGCCGGCCTTGTCCGTCCCGACCTTGGCTTCGCCGGGCGCCGGTTCGACCACCTGGTAGAAGATTTCATCGGGCTTGATCAGGCCGAGCTCGGTGCGCGCGCGCTCCTCGATCGCGTCCTTGCCGTTGCGCAGATCCTCGACGTCGGCTTTCAGCTGATCATTGCGCTGCTGCAGTTTCGCGTTCTCGGCCTTCTGCTCGGCGATCTGCGCCTGCAGGCGTGCGATCTCGCGAAAGCCCCATTCGCCGGCCCACAGCTTCACGCCGAGGGCCAGCAACAGCGCCAGCAGGATCAGGGCAACCCAACGCAGCACGCCGGGTGCCTGTCAGACGAGGCCGGGCAGGTTCGGGAACGCGTTGCGTCCGGCGTACTTCGCCGCCGCGCCGAGCGCCCCTTCGATGCGCAGCAACTGGTTGTACTTGGCCACGCGATCGGAGCGGCACAACGAGCCGGTCTTGATCTGCGTCGCCGTCGTCGCCACCGCGATGTCGGCGATCGTCACATCTTCGGTCTCGCCCGAACGATGCGAAACGATCGCGGCGTAATTCGCCTTGTGCGCCATCGCGATCGCCTCAAGCGTTTCGCTAAGCGTGCCGATCTGATTGACCTTGATCAGGATCGCGTTGGCGATGCCCTTGTCGATGCCTTCGCGGAAGATCGCCGGATTGGTCACGAACAGATCGTCGCCGACCAGCTGCACCTTCTTGCCGAGCTTGTCGGTCAGCGCCTTCCAGCCGTCCCAGTCGCCTTCGGCCATGCCGTCCTCGATCGTGATGATCGGATACTTCGCTACCCACCCAGCATAGAACTCGACCAGTTCCGCCGACGAGAATTTCTTGCCCTCGCCTTCGAGGTGGTAGGCGCCATCCTTGAAGAATTCGGACGAAGCGACGTCGAGGCCGAGATAGACATCCTTGCCCGCTTTGTAGCCGGTCTTGCCGATCGCCTCGAGAATCGTCTCGATCGCCTGTTCGTTCGACTTGAGATCCGGCGCGAAACCGCCTTCGTCGCCAACCGCAGTGTTGAGGCCCTTGCCCTTCAACACGCTTTTGAGCGCATGGAAGATTTCCGTGCCAGCGCGCAGCGCCTCGGAGAAGTTCGGCAGGCCGACCGGCAACACCATGAACTCCTGCATGTCGACGTTGTTGTCGGCATGCGCGCCGCCGTTGACGATGTTCATCATCGGCACCGGCAGATGCAGCGGCGCACCGGCCGCAAGCGAAGTATTGATGTACTGCCACAACGGCTGCTTCTTCGATGCCGCGGCCGCATGCGCATTCGCGAGCGACACGCCGAGCAGCGCGTTCGCGCCGAGCTTGCCCTTGTTGTTCGTGCCGTCGAGCGCAATCAACTTTGCATCGAGGCCTTTCTGGTCGTTCGCGTCGAAGCCTTTCAGCGCGGAAGCGATCGTCGTGTTGACGTTGGCGACTGCGTTCTTCACGCCCTTGCCGAGATAACGCGCTTTGTCGCCATCGCGTAGTTCGACCGCTTCGCGCGAACCGGTAGAGGCGCCACTGGGCACCGCCGCGCGACCGACCGAACCATCGGCCAGGGTCACTTCCGCTTCAAGCGTGGGATTGCCGCGCGAGTCGAGAATTTCGCGGGCGAGAATTTGGGCAATTTGCGTCATTTTTCTATCTCTGGTCGATGGCGGTCAATGCTGTTTGGCGAAGGCGAGCTTGATGCCCATGCCGATGAATATCGAGCCGACGGCGCGGTTGAACCACGTCGTCATTGTTGAATTGGCCTTGATCTTCGTGCTGATCACGGCCGCCGACAAGGCAAGAAAGTTCGCCCACAGCATACCGTTGAAGTTGAACACGGTGCCAAGAAAGAGGAAAGCAAGCGGCTTGCTCGCCGCGTCCTGCGCGATGAACTGCGGCACGAAAGCGAGAAAGAACAGCGCGACTTTCGGATTCAGTGCGTTGGTCAGAAAGCCCTGCACGAATATTTTGCGCAGCGGCAGCGCCGACATCGGCTTAGCATCGCTCGACACTGGCGCGGCTTTCGGAACACGTAACGTGACGAAACCCAGATACAGCAGATACGCCGCACCCACAAGTTTGACCGCGGTGAACGCGGCAGCTGACGTGGCGAGAATCGCTGACAAGCCGAACGCCGCAGCGAAGATATGCACGAACGTACCCACGCCGATGCCGAGTGCGGCGGCGACTCCAGCTCGCCAGCCCTGGCTCGTGCTGCGGCCAAGGATTAGGAACGTGTCCGGCCCCGGCGCGATGTTCAGCAGAAGGCCGGAGACGATGAACAGGGCCAAGTCGTGCGTTCCGAACATCGCCCTACCCCAGCGCCATCGTTGCCTGCTTCTTCGCGACGCGATCGAGTTCGAGCAGGATTTCGAGCAGAGCTTCCATCTTTCCGAGCGGCCACGCATTTGGCCCATCGCTGAGCGCCTTGTCGGGATCGGGATGCGTTTCCATGAATACGCCGGCGACGCCGACCGCGACGGCTGCGCGCGCAAGCACCGGCACGAACTCGCGCTGGCCGCCCGATTTGCCGCCGAGCCCGCCGGGCAACTGCACCGAATGCGTCGCGTCGAACACGACCGGGCAGCCGGTCTCGCGCATCACCGCGAGGCTGCGCGGATCGGAGACGAGGTTGTTGTAACCGAAACTCACGCCGCGCTCGCAGACCATGATGTCGTCGTTGCCGACCGCCTTGGCCTTGTCGACGACGTTCTGCATATCCCACGGCGCAAGGAACTGGCCTTTCTTGATGTTGACCGGCCGGCCCGAACGCGCGACGTTCTGGATGAAATCGGTCTGGCGGCAGAGGAACGCGGGTGTTTGCAGTACATCGACGACGGCGGCCACTTCGTGCATCGGCGTGTATTCGTGCACGTCGGTCAGCACAGGCACGCCGATCTGGCGCTTGACCTCGGCGAGGATGCGCAGCCCCTCTTCCATGCCGGGACCGCGGAAGCTCGTGCTCGAGGTGCGGTTGGCTTTGTCGAAACTCGACTTGAAGATGAAGGGAATGCCGAGCCGGCCGGTGATGTCCTTGAGCGTACCGGCGGTGTCGATCTGCAGTTGCATCGACTCGACCACGCAGGGTCCGGCGATCAGGAATAGCGGCTTGTCGGCGCCAACTTCAAAACCACAAAGTTTCATAGGATCAGATCAGTCCCAACGGTTGGCATGTTGCGAAAAAAACGGACGCTGCACGCGCACGACGCAGAAGCGCTGTCCGGTCGGGGCCTGCATTACAGTCCAGCGCTCCAGGCGTTTGTATACCGTGGCGCCGAGCTTCTCCAGGCGCGCGACTTCGGCGGCAATGTCGTCGGTCTCGATGTCGAGGTGCGCGCGGCTGTCGTGGTCCACGCGCTGGATCTGCACCATCGGCTCGGCCGCAGGAGTGGCCAGCTGACGGTAGTTGCCGCGACTGCCGGCATGATCGAGGTCGACCGGGAAGCCCAGCGCGCCGGCCCAGAACGTCGCGGCCTCGTCGACATCGGAGGTCCTGCAATCGATCTGGATGGAGCAAAGACGCGAGTGATGCATGTTCGGTGTTCTGCGATATCGGCCCGCCGACGATGCGCAGGCGGCAGGCAAAAATGGCATCAGGCCGTGGCCACCTGCGCCAGCTTCGGCGCTTCGCGCACCGCCTTCTGCTCGCGCGCGGCACGGATGAAGCCATAGAACAGCGGGTGGCCATCGCGCGGCGTCGAGGTGAATTCGGGATGGAACTGGCCGGCGACGAACCACGGATGTTTCTGCGGCGACAGTTCGATCATCTCGACGAGTTCCTCGTCCATCGACACGCCTGAGATGACGAGGCCGAGGTCGGCGAACTTCTGCCGGTAGTTGTTGTTGAATTCGTAGCGGTGGCGATGGCGCTCGCGGATTACCTCGTGGCCGTACATCTCGCGCGCGAGCGTGCCGGGCTTGAGCCGCGACTCCTGCGCGCCGAGGCGCATCGTGCCGCCGAGGTCGGATTCTTCGCTGCGATGCTCGATTTCGCCGCTGGACTTGGTCCATTCGGTGATCAGCGCGATGACCGGATCGGCTGCGAGGCGATCGTTCTCGCTCGAATTCGCCGCGGGCAGATCCGCGATATGACGCGCGAAATCGACCACGGCCGCGTGCATGCCGTAGCAGATGCCGAAGTACGGAATCTTGTTCTCGCGCGCGAACTGTGCCGCGGCGATCTTGCCTTCGAAGCCGCGCTTGCCGAAACCGCCGGGCACGAGGATGCCGTCGACGTTGCGCAGCATCTCGGCGCCGTGCGCTTCGATCTCCTCGGATTCGACCCAGCGTAGGTTGACCTGCGTGGCCTGCTTGAGGCCGCCGTGGCGCAGCGCTTCGCCGAGCGACTTGTACGCATCCTTGTGCTCGACGTACTTGCCGATGATCGCGATGTCGACCTGATGCTTGGGATGCTTGACCTCCTCGACCACCTTGTCCCACTCGGCCAGATTCACCGGCTTCGCATCGAGCTTGAGATGGGCGACGGCGAGATCGTCGAGGCCTTGCTTGTGCAGCCAGGCCGGGATCGCGTAGATCGTGTCGAGATCGATCGCGCTGATGACGGCCTTTTCCGGCACGTTGGTGAACAGCGCGATCTTGCGCCGCTCGCTGTCGGGCAGCGGTTCCTCGCAGCGGCAGAGCAGTACGTCGGGTTGGATGCCGAGCGCGCGCAGTTCCTTGACCGAGTGTTGCGTGGGCTTGGTCTTGATCTCGCCAGCGGCTTTGATGTACGGCACCAGGGTCAGGTGCATGAACATGACCTTGTCCGCGCCGTGCTCGATGCGGATCTGGCGGATCGCCTCGAGGAATGGCTGCGATTCGATGTCGCCGACCGTGCCGCCGATTTCGACGAGGGCGACGTCGAAACCGCGCGTCGCCTCGAAGATCGAATGCTTGATTTCGTCGGTGATGTGCGGGATCACCTGCACGGTCGCGCCGAGATAGTCGCCACGGCGTTCCTTGCGGATCACGCTCTCGTAGATCTTGCCGGTGGTGATCGAGTTCTTGCCGGTCAGGCGCGTGCGTACGAAACGCTCGTAGTGACCGAGGTCCAGGTCGGTTTCGGCACCGTCGTCGGTGACGTAGACCTCGCCGTGCTGAAACGGGCTCATCGTGCCCGGATCGACGTTGATGTAGGGATCGAGCTTCATCATCGTCACGCGCAAGCCGCGCGCTTCGAGGATGGCCGCGAGCGAGGCCGACGCAATGCCCTTGCCTAGCGAGGACACCACGCCACCGGTAACGAAAATCAGGGGAGTCATGACGCAGCAGTTTCCGGTGCTGGTAAAGCGATAGTTTACTCCGCTTCGCCGGGTCGGGCGAGGCTGGAGTTCGGCACAGGCGTCGATCCGTACGAAAAAAAATCGCCTAAACCGCTAGCAGCCTTAAGTTTTTCGTCCCATTTCGGTGTAATAATATGTAATCAAAATGTGCAGCGCGCCTCAGGGGGCTCAGTGGGAATTCTTGACCGGATTCGCGGACCGCGAATCGCACTGGTGGTGGGCACTCGTCCGGAGTGCCTGAAACTCGCCAGCGTCACGAAGGCCTTGCGCTTGCACGACGGTACCGCATGCCTGCTGATCAACAGCGGCCAGCATCGAGCGATGGTCGAGCGCACCCTCGCCCAGCACGACCTCGCTACCGAGATAAGCGCAGCGCAATGCGAAAGCGGATCGCTCTCTGCCACGCTGCGGCGTCTGCGCATCGTGATCCGCACTTGCCTGCGCGACGCCACGGCAACGATGGCTGTAGCCCAGGGCGACACCACGACAGCCTACGCGACGGCACTTGCCGCGCGCGACCTCGGCCTGCCGCTCGCCCACGTCGAAGCGGGACTGCGCACCAATCACCCGCTGCGCCCGTTTCCCGAAGAACATTTCCGCCGCCGCATCGCGCGCCTTGCCGACCTGCACTTCGCACCGAGCGCAAGCGCCGAGCGCAACCTGCGCGTCGAGGGCATCGCTCCGTCGCGCATCCATCGCGCCGGTCAGACTTCGATCGATCTGCTGCGCGATACCGTGGAGAACCCCTGCGCAGAGTCCAAGCTGCCGGCCCTGCCGGCCACGCCACATCTGATCGTGCTGACCCTGCACCGGCGCGAGAATTACGGCCGCGGCCTCGACGTGGTCTGCGCCGCGGTGCTCGACCTGCTCGCCGCACGGCCCGATGTCGGCGTGGTCTGCCCAGTACACCCGAATCCCGCCGTCGGTGCGCGCATCCGCCAGCACCTGTCCGCCCATCCGCGCATCGTGCTGACCGAACCGCTCGACTTCCGCCCATTCATCACCCTGCTCGCGCGCGCCACGCTCGCGATCACCGACTCGGGCGGCATCCAGGAGGAGGCGCCGTATCTCGGCACGCCGATCCTGATCGCGCGCGAGAACACCGAGCGGCCGGAAAGCCTCGCGCTCGGCAGCGCCAGTCTCGTTGCGGTCGATGCGTCCAGCATCGTCGCCGCGGCGTGCCAGCTGCTTGACGCAGCAAGGCCGAGCGCGCTGCCGTTCGATCCGTCGTCGCCGTACGGCGACGGCCGTGCCGGCACGCGCATCGCCGAACACCTCGTCGCCTTTCACCAGGGAATCGTCATGGACGGCACTCCCGCACTGCTTCCCCTTACCGCATAGCCGATGAACCCGCACACCACTGTTGCCTCGCCCGCCGTGGGCGAAGCTCTGATGCATCCCGAATCCGCAAACGACATCGCCGCGCGCCTGCGCGCCTGGCTGCTGCATGGTCCGGCGCAATTGCGCGCCGGCGACCAGGCCGGCGGCGTCGCCGGCACAATCGGCGCCGACGGCAAGCCGCTCTACGTCTACGCCGAAATCACCGGTTACTACTTGAGCTGGCTCGCCGACATTGCCGGCGGTGACGACGATGCACAGGTGCGCGTATGCGCGCAGCGGGCACTCGACTGGACGACGCGCCATTTCTCCACGCCGGGCCAGATGCCATCGACACGCATCCATCTCGCCGCGAGCGAGCCCGACTGGCGCAACGACGCCGCGTTCTTCTTTGATCTCGCCATGCTGTTGCGCGGCATCGATGCCGGTGCCGAGGCTAGCATCATCGAGTCCGCGGACCCGCTGCGCCGCGCCTTGCACGAACACCTGCTGCAGTTCGTGCACGAAGGGGCATTGCTGCCCGCGATCCAGCTGCGCGGCACGCAGCCGCTGCCGCAGCGCTGGTCGACGCTCGGCGGTCCGTTCCTGGTCAAGGCCTCCTCACGCGTCGCCTGGAGCGAACGCCACGCCGCGCTGCCCGAAGCGCTCGCGTTCGCCTGCACGAGCGAAAGCGAACGCTGGGCCATGCGGGCGGCCGAAATCGACCTGGGCATGCTGCATCCGACGCTGTATTTTGCCGAAGGCCTGCTGCTCTCACGCCCCGATCGCGCCGGCGCGGTAGCGCAACTGCTGCGCCGTTGTCTCGCCACTGCGCGTGCCGACGGCACGCTGCCCGAGACGGCCGGCGAAGCGGATGGGAAAGTGCGCAACGACATCCTCGCGCAAGCCTTGCGCGTCGGCTTGTTGCTGCGCGAGTTCGGCGCGTCGCAGGCGCCAGCCGAGGCCGAGCTGGACAGTCTCGCGGCCACTTTGATGTCGCGCGTGGCGGCCCGCGACTCGCTGCCGTTCAATGCCGATACCGCCGCGCAGGCCAACGTCTGGGGCACGATGTTCGCCGAGCAGGCGCTGCGCTGGTATGCGAATAGCGCCGATAGTGCGCGGCCCACCGCGGCGGCACTCGTTTGAACACGATCATGAGCGGGGTACCCCGCCGCATTTCGCCGCTGGCGCGCACATTGTTTCTGCTGCGCTTCCTGCCGCTGTACGCCGCGATGGTCGTGGCCGACTGGCTTGCACCGAAACTGCCACGACGCTGGCCGCAACCGCGCCGTGAACGAAACACCGCACAAGGCATCAGCGTAATCGTGCCCGAGCGCGGCACACCGGGTACGCTCGCGATCACGCTCGATGCGCTCGCTGTCGCGTGCGCGAAACTCGACGAGCCGGTGCAGATCGTCATCGTCGTCAACGGCGCGAATCCGACGGCGTATACCGAGTTGCGTCAACGCCATGATTCGACCGCTGCGCTCACCCCTGATCGCGAAAATCAGCAAGCGGCCATCCCTGGTCGCGCGTCTCAAATAGAGTGGCTTTGGGAGTTCCACGAAGGACCGCTCGGCTACGACGGCGCGATCGCCGCCGGCCTCGCCAAGGCACGGCATCCGTGGACCTACCTGCTCAACAGCGACATGCGCCTCGACCCGAATGCGCTCGCCGAGCTGCTGCCGTATCGTCAGCCGCAGGTGTTCGCCATCACCTCGCAGATCTTCTTCGAGGATGCGAGCAGGCGGCGCGAGGAAACCGGCTGGTCGGACTTCCACCCGCATCACGACAAGCCCATCGTCTACGAGCGCACGCCCGAGCCCGGCACGCTCGCACGCGGCAACCTCTATCCAGGCGGCGGCTCGTCGTTGTGCCGTACCGATCAGTTGTGCCGCTACGTCGCCGACGCGCACGAATACCATCCGTTCTACTGGGAGGACGCCGACTTCGGCCTGCGCGCCTGGAACGAAGGTTGGGAAGTGCTGTTCTGCCCGACCTCGCGTTGCTGGCACGGACATCGCAGCACGGTGAACCGCTTCTACGCGCCGGACGAAATCGAGCGCGTGATCGCGCGCAACGCGCAATGGTTCGACATGCGTCACGCGTGGACACAGGTGTCGCCGATCGAACACATTCGCCGCATCGCCGCGCGCGCACCGGAGCACTGGCGCGAATTCGCCGGCGTCGCGCGTGCGAGGCGCACGTTCCGCCTGCGTCTTGCGGCGCAGCGCATGCGTCTCAACGGCATGCGCTACGAGGAGATCACGCAGAGCAGCTTCTACAGCCCACAGCCGAGCTACGGCGAGCGGCCGCGCGTGTTGCTGGTAACGCCGTTCGCCATGTTCCCGCCTGCGCACGGCGGCGCGCGACGCGTCGCCGAACTCGTCATACGGCTCGCCGACCGCGTCGATTTCATCCTTTTGAGCGACGAGCGCTCGCTGTATTCGCTCGCCTCCGAACCGTGGCTCAAGCATGTGCGTGCAACGCACTTGATCGAAGGTCGCGGCGATCGCCCCACCGACGCACCGATGACGCTGGCCGAGCGCATGCAGCGCCATGCGTGGCCGGAAATGCGACGCAAGCTCGAGCATATGATCGCGCTGTACGACCCCGATGTCGTACAGGTGGAATTCATGGAACTCGCGCTGCTCGCCGAACGGCGCAAAGGCCGTGCGTGCTGGCTGCTGGCGTTGCACGACGTCTATCTCGCCGGCGATGGCAGCTCAGCCGACGCGGCGCAGATGACCGCGTTGCAACGGTTCGACGCGGTCAGCGCCTGCTCGAACGAAGACATCGCCCTGCTGCCGAACGCGAGCGCACACCTGATAGGCAACGGCGCTGTCGACCGCCGTTCGGGCGCTACGCCTTCGCCACAAGCGCCAGCGAACTTGCTGTTCATGGGGCCGTTCCGTTACGCGCAGAATCGCGACGGCATCCTCGCCTTTCTCGACCAGGCCTGGCCGGCGCTCAAGCGGCAGTTCCCCGCTCTGCGCCTGACCATTCTCGGCGGCGCAGAATCCAAAGCGCTCGCCGAGAGCGATGCACGCCTGAGCCAGGACGGCGTCGACCTCGTTTCGGCCTTCGTCGATCCGGCACCTTACCTGGCCGCCTGCACGTTGAGCATCAATCCGCAATACGACATCCGCGGCTCCTCGATCAAGCTGATCGAGTCGCTGCTCGCGCGCCGCGTCTGCGTGAGCACGGCTGCCGGCGCGCGCGGCTTCGCGCGCGAGGGGTTGCGCGGGCTCGTCACCGCCGACGACATCGCCGGCATGGCTACCCCGATCGCCATACTTCTCGCCGACGCCGAACGCAGGCACCGTCTCGAGAACGCGGACGACGCAAAGCTCGACGCGCATACATGGGATGCAGTCGCCAGCGACCAGCTAGCCTTGTACAGGCAATTGCAGCAGGGCGGCGTATGAATGCCGCAAGCGACAGCGGCCGGAAGCGGCCTTGGTCCTATGACGCGATTGCCGATGTCTACGCGACCGACATGGGCCAAAGCATGCCGTTCGACGACGTCGGTTGGTACCGCGCGCTGTGCCTGCGAGAAGGCGGTCGCGCACTCGAACTCGGCTGCGGCACCGGGCGCATCCTGATCGAACTGCTGCGCGCCGGCGTCGACGTCATCGGTGCGGATCGCTCGCTGCCGATGCTGGCGCGTCTGCGCCATGACGCGACGGAGCACGCTTTGTCGCCCAACGTCCTGCAGATGGACATCGCCGCACCGGCGTTATCCGCGCGATTCCGCGCCGTGCTGCTGCCGTATTCGCTAATCACCTATCTGCGAGATCCGGCAGTGGCGCAGCATTGCGTCGGCGCGCTCGCCGCGCTGCTCGAACCGGGCGGCTGCCTCGTACTCGATGCGTTCGTACCGCAGCCGGTGACGAGCTTCGCCGACTTCCGCCGCGATTACCGGCGCGTGCACGAAGGCGGTTTCCTCGAACGTCACAAACGCATCACCGCGAACGCCGACGGCACCAATCGCATCGAGCGCCGCTACACGCTGCTCAATGCGAACGACAGCGTGATATCGGAATTCGAGACCGACGAGACGATACGCCCCTACTCCGCGGACGATCTCTGCCGACTCGCCCAATCAGCAAATCTCGTCGTCGAATCCGTCACTCACGACTACAACACGACCGCAGATACACTCTCCCGCTTCGCCACGCTGCTGGCGAGAAAACCTGCGTAGCTGCGCATTTCCACGAAAACCACGCGCTCGGGAGCGCAGGCAACGTCTGCTAGTGACCGCGATGAGTCTTCGTGCTCGTCGTCGCGGCGGTGGAGGTAGCAGTGGAACTGACGCCGCCGGTCCCAAGCACGGAGTTTGATGCAGCGTTGCCGTGCGAGCCGTTTACCGCGTTGATGGCATGGATGTTTGCATGGGCGGGACCCTGGGATTTCGAACGCGCCACGTCGCGGACTTGGGGGCCAACCTTCTCGCCACTAAATTTGGCGTCGTGCGCTGCGGCCGAAACCGCTGCGCCGTGCGTGGTCGCGTGTCCCATGCTCATCGATGAGTGTCCGAGACTACCCATACTGTGGCCGCCACCGAAGTGGCCACCTGCGGCAAACGCCGGCAAAGCGAACACAGCACCAAAAACAAGAGAAAGAAGAGATTTACGCATGAGAGTACTCCCTAGCAGAATTGGGCAATGCGGACTCCCTGACGCAGGAACGACCCTACGCTTCGCTGCCTGTCTCTTCTCTGAACTTCTTCACATCGTCATGCCTCGCGCGCGTCACAGCTATAGGCGCTATAGATCTCGCCCGTCGCGAGACGCGTAAGTGTCAGGCTGTATGAGCCATCAGCGATTGAACAGCAGCTGCTTCTCTGCGCGTTGCCATGTTCCAGCCATTGCGCATGCAGGCGGCACGCACCTTCTCGAGCTCGCACAAGATCGAATCCGGCGACGGCATCGCGGGCAGGTCCGTTACGTCGACCAGCCCTCGGCTCTCGCAACGTCGCAGCAACCAATCGAACAGTCGTTGCTGATCCTCATCGAGTCGCGCATGCGGACTGGGTTTACTGCGGTCGAGCCGGCCGTCGAGCAAGCCATGCAGCCCATCCTCGTTGAATGCGGATAAACCCGGGACGCCGAGTTCGCTCAATCCGGCACGTAGGCGCCGATACTCGGCTTCGCCATCGCGAAGCATCCGCGCATACGAGACGAACAAGACCCGCTTGCCGGCAAGGGCGGACAGCGCGCTCTGCATGTACTTCTGCCAGAGCGCCAGGAGAAAATCCGTCGTGAACGAATTCGGGAAAGCCGCCATCAACGAGGCCGCGACTTTGCGCGGGTCGCGCACAGCGACGACATACGCCGGCGCCTCGACAAATTCGTTCCACACCGGCAGTAGCAGGCAGAGCCTCGGGTCTTTGATCACGAGCGTCGAGCCCGCATGCAGCATTCCGTCGACTATTCCGCGCAAGGCACCTGCATGCGCGCGCCGCCTTTCCTCATCGACATGCTCGATCGCGAAGTTCGCTACCGTCGCCCAGGCGAATCCGTTGCTCCGAAGAAAGCGATCATGCTCAGCGACAATGTCGGCGCGTTCCCAGTAACCTGTTGGATTGATGCTCGGATCCGGCGGCACCAGTTCCCGGTCGTCGCCGACGAACGCACCCATCAGATTGATCGCATGCGCCAATACCGAAGTTCCAGAACGATGCATGCCGATGACGAAAATGATCTTCGGCTCCGCTAGCAGGGGTTCACGCGTTGAGAGAGGATCCGTCATTCTGCACTCGGGGGTAACGAAAGGATCGGCGATCACCGCGCCTCCCCAATCCAGAACTATCGCGAACGATGGCTGGATTCCCCCTTTTGAATCGCGCTGCAACGTGTTCAACGGGAATAGTATTGTTCCGTTGACAAGGAATCGCGAAAATTTGGTGAAATTGGCGTAAAGCTTTGTTAGCGCCCGATCGCGAAGAGGCGGCATCTCAATCCCTGCACCGCGCTTGATCGAGAATGGGACAACCGCCACACTTCGCGGCTAATTTCTGCGCTCCTCCTCGAGCGCACCGGCATCCATGCCGGACTTCCCAACAAAAGCATGGACACAACAATCTTCCAATGAGCAGCAGATACAACGCAGCGGACATTGAAGTCCTTTCCGGCCTCGACCCGGTCAAGCGCCGACCGGGTATGTACACCGATACCTCGCGGCCGAACCATCTCGCCCAGGAGGTCATCGACAATTCGGTCGACGAGGCGGTCAACGGCCACGCAACGACGATCGAAGTGACCGTGCACGCGGACGGCTCGGTCGAAGTCGGCGACGACGGCCGCGGCATGCCGGTCGACATTCATCCCGACGAAGGTCGACCCGGCGTCGAGGTGATCCTGACTAAGCTGCACGCGGGCGGCAAGTTCTCCGGCAAGAACTACAAGTTTTCCGGCGGCCTGCACGGCGTCGGCGTCTCGGTGGTCAACGCGCTGTCGCAACGCGTCGAAGTCGCGATCCGCCGCGACGGCCAGGTCTACCGCATGAATTTCAAGGACGGCGATCGCGCGAGCAATCTGTCCGTCGTCGGTAGCGTGCCGAAGAAGCAGACCGGCACGACGCTGCGCTTCTGGCCCGACCCGAAATACTTCGACTCGCCGAAGATCAGCCTGCCGAAACTCAAGCACGTGCTGCGCGCGAAAGCGGTGCTCTGCGCCGGTCTCAGCGTGCGCTTCACGGACGAAGCCAGCGGCGAGAAGGAGGAGTGGCACTACGAGGATGGCCTCTCCGACTATCTCAAGTCGATGCTCGGCGCGAACGACTATCTGCCATCCGATCTTTATCAGGTCTCGCTCAAGCGCGACAAGCACGAGGTCGATTTCGCCCTCGCGTGGCTGCCCGAAGGCGAGCTGACGCAAGAGAGTTACGTCAACCTGATTCCGACCGCGCAAGGCGGCACCCACGTCAACGGCCTGCGCACCGGCCTGACCGACGCGCTGCGCGAGTTCTGCGACATTCGGAATTTGCTGCCGCGCGGCGTCAAGCTCGCGCCCGAGGACGTCTGGGACCGTCTCTGCTTCGTGCTCTCGCTGAAAATGGAGGAGCCGCAGTTCTCCGGTCAGACCAAGGAGCGCCTGTCCTCGCGCGACGCCGCCGGCTATGTCGAGAACGCCGCACACGACGGCTTCTCGCTGTATCTCAACCAGCACACCGACATCGGCGAGAAGATCGCCCAGCTCGCGATCGAGCGCGCGGCACTGCGACTCAAGGCCGAAAAGCAGATCGTGCGCAAGAAAATCACGCAAGGCCCCGCCCTGCCCGGCAAGCTCGCTGATTGCGCGTCGAGCGACCTGTCGCGCACCGAGCTGTTCCTCGTCGAAGGCGACTCCGCCGGCGGCAGCGCCAAGCAGGCGCGCGACAAGGACTTCCAGGCGATCCTGCCGCTGCGCGGAAAAATCCTGAACACCTGGGAAGTCGAATCGGGACAAGTGCTGTCCTCGCAGGAAGTGCACGATCTCGCCGTCGCGATCGGCTGCGATCCGGGCAAGGACGACATCTCCGGCCTGCGCTATGGCAAGGTCGTCATCCTCGCCGATGCGGATTCCGACGGCCTGCACATCGCGACGTTGTTGTCCGCGTTATTCGTGCGTCACTTCCCCAAGCTCGTGCGCGAGGGCCATGTCTTCGTCGCGATGCCGCCGCTGTTCCGCGTCGATGTCGGCAAGCAGGTGTTCTATTGCCTCGACGAGGCCGAGCGCGACGCGATGCTCGAGAAGATCCAGCGTGAGAAAATCAAGGGCGCGGTCAACGTCACCCGCTTCAAGGGCCTCGGTGAAATGAACCCGAGCCAGTTGCGCGAATCGACGATCGATCCCGACACGCGCCGCCTCGTGCAGCTCACCGTCGGCCTCGCCGCCGACGGCAGCGCGATCGAGGGTGACGACGGCACAAGCAAGATCATGGACATGCTGCTGGCGAAAAAACGTGCGGCAGATAGGAAGGAGTGGTTGGAGACGAAGGGGGATTTGGCTTCGTTGGAGGTTTGAATGAGACGCGCGTTGTTGCTCATCTGCATTTCGATACTGGCGGGATGCTCGTCGGAACCGTTCAAGCCTTCGACCGATCAGCGAAATGAAGCATTCGAAGTGTTTTTTTCCGCACTGATTGCAAGCAATGGTTCTGCAAGCATGGCTCGGAAATCTGCCATCGTTCTTTGTTTCCCAAAACACACTGATCCAGATCCTGAATTCCTGTCTCGTTTTTCAAGCCGGCCAATTCCGATCCTGCCTTGCTCCGCAGCCACCCGTGGCCCGAGCCCCACGAACGAGGTAATTCTCATTTCAAGCGGTGGCCCAGCAATAGAACTTAGAGTCGATGCAGCCTATTTTTCATCGGATTCGCAAGTCGCCGTTGAGGGTGGCTACGCCGAGGCAACTCTAAGTTTCGCTTCGTATCGACTCGAAATGAAGAAAAGGCACGGGGTATGGGTCATCGAAAAGCGCGAAACGTTTGGCGTTGGTTGAGCCTAGGGTGCGGTGACAAGGAACCGCATCATCAGCGATCGATGCGATTCGCATGAACTCACTGCATTCCGCTCACTACCCTATTTTTCAAAGGTTTCAGCATGCGCAAAAACTCCAAGGAACGCGCCGCGTTCTCGCCTTTCCGCTTGGGCGTTCTGCTCGCAGGCGTTGCCTTTTCGATCGCCGTTTCCGCGACCGAAGGCCAAGCCACCCCGTCTGGTTCGACGCCCCCGCCAGCGCGCATCACGCAAGTTCACCGAAAGCACGTGCTCGTGATCGCTCAGACCAAGGGTTGGGAGCACGATTCGATTTCCGACGCGATGGCCGCGATCTACAACGCCGGCGCACAAAGCGGGTTGTGGGAAACCACGCTGCGCACCGACACCGAATTGTTGACCAAGAAACCACTGGGGAACAACGCGAACAACCTCGACGCTTTCGACGCGATCGTGTTCGCCAGCACGACCGGCGAGCTGGATCTCGATGCAAATCAAAAAAAGGACCTGCTCGCCTTCGTCCACGACGAAGGCAAGGGCTTCGTCGGCATCCATGCCGCGCTGGACACGAACTACGGATGGCCCGAATACGGTGAGATGATCGGCGGCTGGTTCGACCAGCATCCGTGGGGGACATTTAACGCCCCGATCGTCAACGAGAATCCGGATTTTCCGGCGGTGCGGCACTTCCCCAAAGCATTCGTCAAGTACGACGAGATTTATCAGGCCAAGGCCTGGTCGCGCGACAGGGTCGACGTGTTGCTCAGCCTGGATCCCGGCAGGCTCGATTTCGCCAACAACCCGAGGATCCATCGTACCGACCGCGATTTCGCCGTGGCCTGGGCGAAAACTTACGGCAAGGGGCGCGTGTTCTATTCCACGCTCGGCCACACCAGGGAATCCTGGAACGACCCCGACATCCGGACGATGTATTTCGAGGCGGTTCGCTGGGTGCTCGGCATGACCGAGGGCAGCACTGCCGACCATCCGCGATCGCCGATGCCGGTCAAGTCACCCTGAAATATCGGCGACCCGCATCATCGGGTCGTCAACGTACATTCGAGCAGGCGCCGGATAAGCGTTTGAGTTGGAATGGCGAGGTCATCGCGATACACAAAACTTTCCTCATCCATGTAGTTGAGTTGCGCGAGTTCGAGCTGCACGGCCTGCACACCGTCTGCGAGATCAGCATAGTGGCGCGTGATGTAGCCACCCTTGAAGCGGCCGTTGACGACGAAAGTATATTTTTTCTGGCTCGCCAGCACGCCTTCAAGACGACGCTGCAAATCCGGCGAACAGCTCGCGCCGCCTGCGGTGCCGAGATTGAAATCCGGCAGTCGCCCGTCGAATAGGAACGGCACGACCGCGCGGATCGAATGCCCTTCCCAGAGCACGACGCGGCCATGCGCAGCACGGATTCGCGCGATCTCCGCAGCGAGCGCAGCATGGTACGGGCGCCAGTGGCGTTCGACGCGCTGCGCGACCTCCTGGGGCGATGGCTCCTGCCCCGGCAGATAGACCGGCTCGCCGGAGAACCGCACGATCGGGCACAGCCCCGTCGTGTTCTGCCCCGGATACAGCGAAACATCGTCGGGCGGCCGGTTGAGATCGACGACATAACGCGAATACTTCGGCACGAGCATCGACGCGCCGAGTTCGCGCGCGAACGCGTACAGGCGCGAGACGTGCCAGTCCGTGTCGGGCACGCGCCGTGCCTCGGGCACGAGACGCGCGGTGATGTCGTCAGGCAATACTATGCCGTCGTGCGGCATTGAGATCAGCAGCGGCGCGGTGCCGCGATGCAGTGTGTAGCTATCCATGGTGTTCCGTGTGTCAAAGGCCGAAGCGCGCTGGCGAGAACGTCGCCGCGTCGAGCGCCGTCTCGCCACCAGCGAACAACTGCGCGACCAGTTCCCCCGTCGCCGCCGACATGGTAACGCCGAGCATGCTGTGGCCGGTCGCGAGCATCAGGTTTTTCCACTTCGCCGCGCGGCCGATGATCGGCAAGTCGTCCCAGGTCATCGGTCGCCAGCCGTACCACTCCTCGACGACGTCGGGGCCCTCCGCTTCCACGAGATACTCCGCGGCGCCGCGTCGGATCGCCTCGAGCCGCGTGCGATTGAGCGAGGTATCGTAGCCGGCGAATTCCATCGTGCTACCGAGGCGATAGCCCGATCCCCAAATCGACACGCAGATGCTGCGCTCCTTCAGCGTCAACGGAATGCGCGGCGCGCGCATCGGCCGCGTGTAGGTGATCGAATAGCCCTTGCCCGGCTGGATCGGGATGCGCAGATCAAGCTGCCTGCCGAGTTTCGGCGACCATGCTCCGAGCGCAAAAACGACATCGTCGGCCTGGTATTCGCCTCGGTCCGTAATGACGGCGTCGATGCGGTCGCGATCGCGGCGGAAGCCGGTGATCGTCGTCGATTCGTGTATTTCGGCACCGAGTGCGCGCACCACGCGCGCCAGTTCCGCCGCGTAGCGATCCGGCCGCAGCCGCGTATCGCCAGGATTCCAGTAGCCGCCGATGATGCTGTCGTTCAACATCGGCTCCAGTTCTCGGCAGCGCGCGGCATCGACTCTTTGCATGACGATGCCGCATGCGGCCAGCGTATCCGGCAGGCGAGCGGCCTCGTCGAACGCGGCTTCGTCGCGATGGACGTAGAGCGTGCCGCTTTCCTCGTATTCGCATGCAAGGCTCTCGGCGCGGACCAGTTCACCGATCAGCGCGCGCGAGCGCAACAGCAGCGGGCCTTTCGCGCGCGCGAGCAGATGATAGTCGGCCCAGTTGCAGCGCCGAGCGAACTGCAGCATCCACTCGAACAGCTCGAAGTCGAGCCGCGGCGCGATACGAAACGGGGCGTCGGGCGTCAGCATCCATTTCAGCGCCTTGCCGACCATGCCCGGCCGCGACAACGGCGGCGCATGGCTCGGCGTGATCGTGCCGCAATTGCCGTGCGAGGAACCGCTCGCGAGCGTGTTCTGCTCGAGAATCGTTACGCCGCGTCCCGCCTTGAGCAGGTAATAGGCGCAGGCAAGGCCGATGATGCCGCCGCCCAGAATCAACACGTCCTTTTTCGATGCAGTCATTGGAAAGGGGCGTTCGAGCAAGTGTCCAATTTTAGCGAGCCGACGTGGTCCAGCCGGTCCAGCCCGGTCCGCGCACGAACACGCCGGGCTTGGCCCCCGTATGTTCGCCGTCCTGGAGCACCTGCACGCCGTTGACGAACACGTCGCGCATGCCGGTCGCGTACTGTTGCGGCTTATTGAAGGTGGCATGGTCGGAAATCATCATTGGATCGAAGATGACGATGTCGGCGTAGTCGCCGGCTTTCAGTTCGCCGCGGTCGCGCAGCTTCAGGTTCTTCGCCGGCAGCGAGGTCAGCCGCCGGATCGAATCGGGCAGCGTGGCGACGTGTTCCTCGCGCACATATTTGCCGAGCACCCGCGCGAAGTTGCCGTAGGCGCGCGGATGCGGCTGCGACTTGAGGAAATCGCCCTCGGGTGCCTCCGAGCCTTCGTCAGATCCGAACGCCATCCACGGCAGCGCGACGGCCTGCTTCACGTTATCCTCGGACATAAGGAAATACACCGTGCCGACGCGGCTGCCGTCCTCGATGACCAGGTCGATCGCGGTTTCGGCCGGCGTCTTGCCGCGCAGCTTGGCGACTTCGGCCAGCGTTTTGCCGGTCAGCGGCTTGAGCTTCGGATTCTTGAACGCGACGAGCAGGACATTCTCGGGCTTGCCTGCGGCGAGCAGCAGGTTTTCCCATTTGTCGGTTGGCGTATTCATTTCGCGGATCACGCGCTGGCGTGTCTTCGCGTCCTTGAGCCGCTTGATCCACTCGTCGAGGCCACCTTCCTGAACCCACGGCGGCATCGATGCGTCGAGGCCGGTCGCGCCCGCGGTGTAGGTGTACATGTTCGCGGAAATATCGAGGCCGTGCCCGCGTGCGTGCTCGATCATCGCAATCGCCTGCGCCTGTTTGGCCCAGTTGTCGCGGCCCGCGGCCTTGAAGTGATAGACCTCGCCGTGCACATGCGCTGCGCTCGCGATGCGGATCAATTCATCAAGACTTTCGAGCAAGCGCGGACCCTCGCTGCGCATGTGCGAGATGTAGCCACCGCCGAACTCGCCCGCAGCTTTCGTGATCGCGATCAACTCATCCGTCTTTGCGTAGAACGCCGGCGCGTAGATCAGCGACGAGCCAACGCCGAGCGCGCCTTCGCGCATCGCCGCGCGCGTCAGCTCCTGCATGTTGGCCAGCTCCTGCGCGTTCGGCGCGCGATCGGCATAGGCGACCTCGTGGATGCGCAGCGTAGTCGCGCCGACGAACGAGGCGATGTTCGGCGTGATGCCTTTCGCGACGAGCGCTTCCATGCCTTCGCCGAAGCCGCTCCAGGTGACCGGATGCTTGAGATCGCCCTGCAGCTTCTCCGTTTCCTCGCGCATCTTTGGCGTCAACGGGCCGAGCGACTCGCCTTCGCCGAACACTTCGAGGGTCACACCCTGCTTGATGTCCGACATCGAGCGACCATCGTGGAACAGCGCATCGCCTGCCCAGGAGAGCATGTTGATGAAGCCCGGCGCGACCGCGAGCCCCTTCGCATCGACTTCCTGTTTCGCATGAGCTTGCGACAAATCGCCGACGGTCGCGACGCGCTGGCCACGCACGCCGACATCGGCAGATATCGGCGCGGCACCGCTGCCGTCATAGACGGTGCCATGGCGGATGATCAGATCGTAGTCGGCGGTCTGCGGTTTGGGCGCAGGCGTTTGCGTCTGGCAGGCGCTGAGAAGAAAGGCGAAAACAGCAATCAAGCCGATGGCGCGCGACATGGTTTTCTCCGCAAGACGGCGAATCGGGAAATCGTCATTCCGGGCCGCCGAAGGCGGAGCCCCGAATCCAGTTCTTGCGTCGCCGAGGCGAAGATCAAGAACTGGATTAGCAGCCCTGCGGCTGTTGAAAGCCCCGCCGGCGCGGGAATGACGAACCAAAGCTAGTGATGATGTCCGCCTTCACCGTGCACATGCCCGTGTTCGATCTCCTCGGGCGTCGCGTCGCGCACGTCGGTGATCTCGACGTCGAACTTCAGCGTCTTGCCAGCCATCGGGTGATTCAGATCCACGTCGACCACGCTTGAACCGACCTTGAGCACGACGACCTGGCGGTAGCCGCCGCCCTGCACGCTGAGCACGGTCGCATCGCCCGGCTTAAGATGATCGGCATCGCGGAAATACTTCTTCGGCACACGCTGGGTGAAGTCTTCGCGGCGCTCGCCGTAGCCCTGCTCGGGCGGCACGCTCACGTCGAACTTGTCGCCCGGCTCGTGGCCGTCCATCGCCTGCTCGAGGCCCGGGATGATCTGGCCGTGGCCGAACAGAATCGTCAACGGCTCGGCGCGGTCATGCGAGGAATCGACCTTCGCGCCCGTCTCGTCGGTGAGGTGGTAGTGGAAGGTCACGACCTTGTTTTTTTCCGCCTTCATCAGGGTTCCTCGAATGGAATCGTCGGTTGCAAAGTGCGCGATTATACAGCCCGGCTGAACGCCTGTTCGGCCCGTCGGTGCAAACGATTGACAACACCTCGTGTTTTGCCCGAACGTGCGCTGCGATGCGCTGCCTTCGCTCTCTCTCGCTGGTATTCGCGATCACGCTGCTCGCGGCCTGTTCGGGCCCGCGCACGCGACCGCAGCGCGAGCCCCTGCCGCCATCGCCGCGCGGGATCGCCCAGCCGAACGACATCCTGTTCCGCGCGATCGGTCTCGTCGGTACGCCATACCACTGGGGCGGCAACACGCCGCAGAGCGGCTTCGATTGCTCGGGACTCGTCGTTTACGTGTTTCGCGAAATCGCCGGGGTCAGCCTTCCGCGCACGACCCAGGACATGTACGCGCTCGACCTCGCCGACGTGCGCCGCGACCGTCTGCAGGGCGGTGACCTGGTCTTCTTCAACACCTCCGGGCGCGATATCAGCCATGTCGGCATCTACGTCGGCCAAGACCGCTTCGTCCACGCGCCGAACGAAGGTGGCACAGTGCGCCTGGATTATCTGAGCAACGTCTACTGGAACCAGCACTACAGCGGCGCGCGACGCGTGCGCCTCTAGAACCCGTCTTCAAACTTACGCGGCGCGCCTGCTTTTGCCGAGCCTTGCGCGCAGCGCATCACGCTTACGCGCGAGGCTCACCGCATACTCTTGTCGTGTCGTAGGCGGCGCGGCGGCGAGTTCCTCGCGGAATTTGCAGAAATCGGCGTAGGCACGCAACACGGACGCGAGTTTGCGCAACAGCAGTTCGAGCATGATCGCATCGTCGAGCAGGCCGATCACTTCGATGTCATCGGGGATCAGGTCTTCGGGGTCGCTGAAATAAACCAGCGCCTCGAGCACGTCGACGCGGCTCTGCGCGGGCAGCGCCCAGGCCTCGTCCTCGAGCATCGTGATCAGGCGCTGGACTCCGGCGATGCGCTTGCGCACGTAGGTCGGCGCCGTGGCCAGCGGCGCCGAATCGAGCGCCTGCTTCGCCGCCTCGAGGATGTCCGCCTCGTCGGCTTCCTGGGCGACGTGGCGCGAGCGCTGCAGCGCCTGCTGAAAGCGAGCGAGGTCCTTCGGTTCGATTTCGATGGTGATGCGCATGGCGCTGCGGATTATTCCACGACTGCGCGCCGCCGGTACTCAATTGGCCACCCCGTATCCGCGGGAAGTGGCCATTGCGACGGCGCGGCGCAGTTTCGATGATGGCGCAGCAACCGGAGATCGATCATGCATCCTTCACGTTGGTGGCTTCCGCTGTTGGTTCTGCTGAGTTCCGCAAACGCGCCCTGTCAGGCCGCCGCCGGCACCGCGCCGGCAAACGCGACCGCCGATGTTGCACATGACGGCCAGCGCGATTTCGACTGGGAAATCGGCAGCTGGAAAACCCAGCTAAAACGTCGGCTGCATCCACTGACCGGTTCGAACGAATGGGTCGAGTATTCCGGCACGACGATGGTACGCAAGGTCTGGGACGGAAACGCGAACCTGGTCGAACTCGACGTCAAGGGCCCGGCCGGTCGCATCGAAGGCCTGTCGCTGCGCCTGTACAACCCCGAATCGCGCCAGTGGAGCCTGAATTTCGCCAATCGCGCGATGGGTGCGCTGGTTGCGCCGACGATCGGCGAATTCAAGAACGGCCGCGGCGAGTTCTACAACTCGGACACGCTCAACGGCCGCGCGATCCTGGTGCGCTTCGTCATGTCGGACATCAGCGCCGACTCGGCGCGCTTCGAACAGTCTTTCTCCGCGGATGGCGGCAAGACTTGGGAATCGAACTGGATCGCCGTCGATACGCGGCTCAAGTAGTCGTTGCGGCAAATTGGCCGCTCAGGTATACTTCGCGCGTTGCGTCGCTTCTCTTTCCGTTTCGGACTCACTCGAGTCCGCATCCTCCGGCTACGACGCCCCGCGGTACACGCTTGGATTTCCTGATGGGACTCCGGCCGACCGCCCTGCCCACGGCGCGGCTTATCGGAAACGCTGAGGAATTTTTATCGGTCCGCATTGCGGGCCGTTCGCGCTTGTGCGCGATTTTATTGGAACTGAACCATGTCATTCGAAACCCTGGGCCTTTCGCCCAACATCCTGCGCGCGCTCGTCGAGCAAGGCTACGACACGCCCACGCCGATCCAAGAGGCCGCCATTCCGCTCGTGCTCGAAGGCCGCGACCTGCTCGCCGGCGCGCAGACCGGCACCGGCAAGACCGCCGCGTTCACGCTGCCGCTGCTGCAGCGTCTGTTCGCCGATGCCGCACCGGTCAGCGGCAAGCGCCGTCCGCGCGTGCTCATCCTCACGCCGACACGCGAACTCGCCGCGCAGATCCACGAGAACGTGCGCGCCTACGCCAAGCACCTGCGCGTGTTCGCAACGACCATCTTCGGCGGCGTCGGCATGCAGCCGCAGATCGACGCGCTGCGCCGTGGCGTCGACATCGTCATCGCCACGCCGGGCCGCCTGATCGACCATCTCGAACGCCGCACGGTCGACGTCTCGGGCATCGAGATCCTCGTCCTCGACGAGGCCGACCGCATGCTCGACATGGGCTTCCTGCCGCAGATGAAGCGCGTGTTGAATGCGCTGCCGAAGCAGAACCGCCAGACCCTGCTGTTCTCGGCCACGTTCGCCGACCAGATCAAGTCGCTTGCGCGCGAGTTCATGCGCGATCCGGCCGAAGTGCAGATCGCCGCGCGCAACAGCGTCGTCGCGACGGTGACGCATCGCGTGCATCCGGTCGACGCGTCGCGCAAGCGCGACCTGCTGCTGGAGCTGCTGAGCAAAGATAGCCGCCGGCAGACGCTCGTCTTCGGCCGCACCAAGCACGGCGCCGACAAGCTGGCCAAGTTCCTCGACGAGCGCGGCCTGCGCACCGCGGCGATCCACGGTAACAAGAGCCAAGGCGCGCGCACGCGCGCGCTCGCCGATTTCAAGAACGGCAAGATCACCGTGCTCGTCGCCACCGACATCGCCGCGCGCGGTATCGACATCGACCAGCTGCCTCTCGTGATCAACTTCGACCTGCCGATGGTCGCCGAGGACTACGTGCACCGCATCGGCCGCACTGGCCGCGCCGGCGCGGAAGGCCTCGCCGTCTCGCTCGTCTCGCATGACGAAGCGCGCCTGTTGCGCGACATCCGCCGCCTGCTCAAGCAGGACATCGCGATCGAAAACGTGGAAGGTTTCGAGCCGAGTTCGCCGCTGCGCCTCGACGGCAACGGCGGTGGCCAGCCAAAGCAGAACGCGCCGGCACGCAAGCCGAACCACGCCCGCCGCCCGCACGCGCAGGCGCCGAACGGCCAGCACGCGAAGCCGCACGCTGCGGCGAACAAGCAGCGCAACTGGCGCGGTGGACGCGACGCACGCAAGGCCTGATTCGTCACCGCGGGCACGACATTCCCGCAGCTGAGAAGGCTGGGCCGAAAAGCCCGGCCTTTTTCATTCATGAGCAGTGCAATGGCGCGCCAGTCATCGTCATCGTCGACTAGTTCACCAAGCCAAGCTTGCCGAGCCGAACGCGCGTTGAACCCGTCCGTTGGCCGCAGTACGATGCTTGCAAAGGCCTCGCGGGGTAGAGAAATGAGCAAAATCGCTCTGTCTTTGATACTCGGTCTTGCCTCGGCATTCGTTCAGGCTCAAACGATCTACAAATGCGCTGGCAGCAACGGCTCGGTCATTTACGCGCAAGGCCCATGCGGCAAGGATGCGCGAATAGTGATGCAGGCCCATCCTGCGAGCGCAAAATCGTCGAATGACGATGACAGTGAATCCCCGTCGCCAACTCACAAGCCAGACCCCAATATCCAGGCCATCAGCGATTCCGTCGATGATTCGAACTGCCGACGGGGCGCGCAGCGTCTCAACGTGGCACCGCCTACGGAGCAGATCGAACAAGCGAATCGGCAGATAGCCGACCTTAGTTCTCGCGTCTATGCGAACGGATACGCAGCCGACCAGCAAACTGCGGATGAAATCTATTCGCTAAGGCAAGTCATTTCTTCCGAGCAAGCGCGCAACGAAGTCCTCGCCGCCGAGTCAAAGAAAAGAATGGACGACGCTCTCGCCGAGTGCGACAGAAAGAAAGCAGAGCGCGAGGTGCGGGCGAAAAGATAGCGCCCGCGCCCCGGCATGCCGAACCGGACTTAGGTATTGCGTGTCGGCGCTTCCAACGCGGCAACGGACGCCATGAGCTTCGGCCCGAGATAGCAATGCGACCCACAAGCCGTCAGTCCGGCCTGCGTAAACGTGGACAAGTACCATTTCGGCGAGCGCGCGATGAAGCCGTGTTTGTCGCCATCGAGCGCGTCTTTCGAGGTGAATAGTTCGAGGAAGGCGACGCCGGCAAGCATGTCGGCGATGCCAGCGAGGCCGCGACGCAACTCGGCCGACGGCAGGTAATGGATGACGTCGGAGCAGACGATCAGGTCGTAGTCGTCGCCGAAGCGCAACTCAGCGAGCTGGCCGAAACCGACGAGGCGCAGGTTGCGGGCGCGGCCGTAGCGCGCGATCGCGTACTCGCTCGAATCGATGCCGAGATAGTCGATGCGCGGACGCAGCTTCTTCAGCGGCGCGCGCCACGTGCCCTCGCCGCAACCGACATCGAGCACGTTGCGCACGCGCCGACCGAGGTAGTACTCGGCGACGGAAATCGCCAGTGCCGCCTTGCGCTCGAGCAGCGCGGGCGAGTTCACCGCGTGCTGCGAATGACGATACCAACGGTCGAAATAGGCGCGATCGTAAATTTTCTTCATGGCTCTCGTTCAGGTGGAAGTTCGGCAAGTAGGTGCATGGTAGCCGTGTCGAACTTTCGCACGGGAGCAGTGTCATGCCACGCGGAGACAAGTCCGCCTACACGGCGAAGCAAAAGCGCCAGGCGCGGGCAATCGAAGAAGGCTACGAGTCGAAGGGCCTGTCCGAAGAGGTTGCCGCATCGCGCGCATGGGCGACGGTAAACAAGCTTTCCGGCGGCGGCAAGCTTTCCGGTTCGGGTCGCAAGGTCAGCGGATCGGTGCGCAAGAAAGGCGCGCAACCATCAAAACGCAAAACCGCCAAGCGTTAGCGTAGCGAGTTGTTGATCTTCGCCAGCGTCTCCGCACCCGGGTTCAGCTCCTGCGCGCCGAGCCGATTGATCGGCACCTCGGTCGTATTGAAGTGCTCGTGCAGGTCGTGCGCATCGGGATCGACGTAGAGCAAGCCGGTGACGACTTCGCCCTTGGCCTGGGCGGCATGTACGTAGTTCATCGCCTTGACCCGATCGTGCGCGTTGAAGTCGGCGCTGAGCTTGCGCAGGCGCACGATGCTGCCGTCGTGCTGGGTGACGTCGACGATCTCGCCTTCGGCATAGTCGACGGTGATTTCGGCGCGCACGTCGATGAAATCGAGCCGGTTCACCGCCTCGTTGTGCTCGCGCACGTACTCGTAGCTCTTAGTGCTGCCCGCGTGATTGTTGAACGCGACGCATGGACTGATCACGTCGATGAAGGCCGCACCCTTGTGCGTGATCGCGCCCTTGATCAGCGGTACGAGTTGCTTCTTGTCGCCGGAGAACCCGCGCGCGACGTAGGTAGCGCCGAGCTGCATCGCGAGGCCGACCAGATCGAGCGGGCTGTCGCTGTTGACCACGCCCTTCTTCGACTTCGAGCCCTGGTCCGCGGTCGCCGAGAACTGACCCTTGGTCAGACCGTAGACGCCGTTGTTCTCAACGATGTAGACCATGTTGACGCCGCGCCGGATCGCGTGCACGAACTGGCCGATGCCGATCGAGGCCGAGTCGCCGTCGCCCGACACGCCGAGATAAAGTAAATCGCGGTTGGCGAGGTTCGCGCCGGTCAGCACCGAGGGCATGCGCCCATGCACGGTGTTGAAGCCGTGCGACTGGCCGAGGAAATAGTCCGGCGTCTTCGAACTGCAGCCGATGCCGCTGAGCTTGGCGACGCGATGCGGTTCGATGTCGAGTTCCCAGCAGGCCTGGATGATAGCCGCCGAGATCGAGTCGTGGCCGCAGCCGGCGCACAAGGTCGAAATCTTGCCCTCGTAGTCACGGCGCCTGAAGCCGATCGCGTTGCAGGCCAGCGTCGGGTGGTGCAGTTTGGGTTTGGCGATGTAGGTCACGCCGCATTCTCCTTCGCCTTGGCGGGCCGCATCTGCGCCGCAATCGCGCCGGCGATGAATCGTGCCGTGATCGGCGTGCCGTCGTAGTGCAGGATCGCGACAAGCCGCGCCGGGTCGATGCCGAATTCGTTGATCAGCAGCGTGCGCAGCTGGCCGTCGCGGTTCTGCTCGACGACGAAGACGCGCTCATGCTGGCGGATGAATTCGCCGATACTGTCGGGAAATGGAAATGCGCGAACGCGCAGCGTGTCGAGGACGAGACTCTGCTTGCCGAGCAGCTCGATCGCCTCGCTCATCGATGGGCTGGTCGAGCCGTAGTAGATCACGCCGTCGCGAGCTTCACCGCCGGTGCCGCGCAGGATCGGCTGCGGTACCAGCGATTTCGCCGTGTCCCACTTCCGCAGTAAGCGCTCCATGTTGTAGACGTAATCCGGCCCGCGCTCGGAATAGCGCGCGTACGGATCGCGCGAGGTGCCGCGCGTGAAGTAGGCACCGCGTTCGGCGTGCGTGCCGGGATAGGTGCGGTACGGAATGCCGTCGCCGTCGACGTCTTTGTAGCGACCGAAATCCTTGCCGGCCTCGAGTTCGGCCGCAGTCATCACCTTACCGCGGTCGTAGTCGCGCGCATCGTTCCATGCGAACGGCGCGGTCAGGCGCTGGTTCATGCCGATGTCGAGATCGGTGAGCACGAAGATCGGCGTCTGCAGGCGATCGGCGAGATCGAACGCCTGCGCCGAGAATTCGAAGCACTCGTGCGGATCCTCGGGCAGCAGCAGCACATGCTTGGTGTCGCCATGTGAGGCGTAGGCACAGGCAAGCACATCGGACTGCTGCGTGCGTGTCGGCATGCCGGTCGACGGCCCGCCGCGCTGCACGTCGATGATCGTCACCGGGATTTCGGCGAAATACGCGAGGCCGATGAACTCGTTCATCAGCGAGATGCCGGGGCCGGCGGTCGTCGTGAACGCGCGCGCGCCGTTCCAGCCCGCACCGACGCACATGCCGATCGAGGCGATCTCGTCCTCGGCCTGCACGATGGCGAAGCGATTGCGCCCCGTT
>Ga0207712_10000243_pt1 | contig 53408 bp, 58 predicted proteins | sample KBSS44metaG_FD_184402 | JGI IMG/M metagenome (GOLD analysis project Ga0207712, IMG submission 184402) | Switchgrass rhizosphere microbial communities from Kellogg Biological Station, Michigan, USA - KBS S4-4 metaG (SPAdes) (version 2) | ecosystem: Host-associated > Plants > Roots > Rhizosphere...
TGAGGATCGCGTTGCCACTGGTCGACCGTGGCGCGGCGTCGCCGAAGGAGACGTGGCTGAGGCTGATATTCATCGACGCCGGGCTCCCGAAACCGATGACCCAGCGTCCCATCTTCGAGGGACACAAATTGGTTCGCGTGCTCGACCTGTGCTGGGAGGAGTTCATGGTCGGAGCTGAGTACGACGGTGATCAACATCGGACCAGTCGCAAGCAATACGCGAAAGACGTCCAGGTCAAGAGGAAGCTGGCCAGGCTCGGCTGGAACGTCACCTTCGTGATCAAGGAAGACCATCGAGACGACATCGTCAAGAGCGCGTGGGATGCGATGGTCGCCCGCGGCTGGCGACCCTAGGATCCCCACTCCGCGAGATCGACGTTTTCGTCATCGGCTCTCGCACTTCCTCGCAAGAACGTCGATCTCGCGGACGAGGCTGAGTCCAGTGAGGCGAACCCAGGAATAACCTCGCACGGTAAAGACTTGTGCTTCACATGTCCACGTACGAGCGACGCGAGATCGCATTCAACGGTGTCCGGTTGAGATTCGACAGCGACCGCGGCTACGCCGACGTCGTCGACGCGCTGCTCGCCGACATCGGCGACAAACCCGTGCCGATCAACGACTTCTCGACGGCGTTCGACAGTTGGGACGACTTCGAGCGCGAGGTCCAATCACACGTAGGACCAAGCGGATTCATCTTGTTCGGGCAGTTCGACCACGGCGCGTGGATCACGAAGACGGGGATCGACCGCAAACTTCTTCGGATCATCCTCGGCAACCCGTTGATCGCGATCACGATGATCCGTCATGACCTGACGGCTGGACTGTTCGCGCCCGTCGAGCTCCTCGTCACCGATGAGCCCGGCGGCAAGAGCGCCGTGACCTACGTCGTTCCATCGTCGCTCATGGTGACAGAGCCGAATCCACCTCTGCTAGAGGCGGCGCTCGAGCTCGACGCCAAACTGCAAGCCCTAGTCGAGAAGGCCACCGGCTCGGCGTAGCTGACCCTTCGGCCGGTGTACGCGGCCCACCGGATCTTCCGCGGTGCCTGCCGAGATCTCATCGCGCAGCTGGGCGATGTTGGAGAGTTCACCATAGAGCGCCCGGATCGAATAGTTCAGCACGGCAATCGAATAGCGCAGCTTGGGGTCGTCGCTGAGTCCGACCTCCTTGGTGCGCTGCCTGCTCCACAACGCCTCATCGAGACGTCTGCGGGTCGCCGCAAGATGTTGGTCGAGCGAGTCGATCACGAGTTCGGGTTCGGTGCCGTCGGCCAACCAGGTCTTGAGAATCACCGAATGCTTGATGACCACCTGGTCGGCGACCGGCAGCGTGCGGACCCATCCGCGCAGCGCGGCCAGCCCCGCATCCGTAGCCCGATATAGGGTGCTCGTCCGTTTTCCGGAATGAACCTCGCTGTGGCTGACCATGTTTCGCTCCGCGAGGCGGGTGAGTTCGCGACGCACGTGGCTAACCGACGGCGACCAGTAAAAGTGGCCGACCGAGAACTCGGCCCGGGTCTTGATCTCGCCTGCGGTCAACTGTTCGTCGTTGGTCGCGAGGATCCCCAGCACCAGATACGCCGTCTGAGGCAGATCAGTGACTCCGCTCATGACGGTCGGAAGTACGGCAGCCACAGGTCGGTGCTCACCTCGCGGAAGTCCACTTGCACGGGCATTCCGACCCGCACCTCGTCGACACCGGCCCCGATGACGTTCGTCAACATCTGATAACCCTCGTCGAGGGTGACTATCGCTGGCGCATAGGGTGTTTCGAACACGGGGGTAGCGGCCCTGTGGACCACCGTCCAGCTGTAGACCTCGCCGCGACCCGCGCTCCGCTGCCAGCCAACGTCGAACGAGAGGCATTGCCTGCAGTGCTCGGCGGGCGGGAAGTTCGCGGCTGCGCACGCCTTGCAGCGCTGGAACAGCAGGACCTGATCGGCACAGCCCTGCCAGAACGGCGCCGTGAGCGGGCCGGGCACGGCGTGGGGAACGGCGGCGTGCTGCGGGGTCAACTCGCTCATGCTGGCTGCGCTCCCAACAGGAGGACGGTGGTGAACAAGGCGCCCGCGCCCCCGTTGCTGCACAGGGCGACTTGCGCCCCCGGCACCTGGAGATCTCCTGCCTGACCGCGGATCTGCTGCACTGCGCGGATCGCGCGCTGCATCATCTGGGGGTTGGTGCCCGCGTGGCTGAACGACATGGTGCCGCCGTCGGTCGTCACGGGATGGCTACCGTTGATCGCGATGTGCCCGTCCTCGACGAAGGCGCCACCCTCGCCGTCGGGGCAGAACCGGAACGCCTCTAGCTGACGAATGATCTCGAACGAGAACGGGTCGTACAGTTCCAACACGTCGACGTGGTCGCGGCTCAGCCCCGCCTGCCTGAACGCGACGTCGGCGGCGTGTCTGCCCACCACGCCGTTGGGATCGACGCCCCGCCTGCCGATCAGGTCCCATGCAGGAGGGTGCTGATACGACGGGCCCATGAAGTCCGCTCCGCTTCCCAATACGTAGACCGGTTGACTGTCCTTGATGCGGTCGACGTTGGCTATCACCAACGCACAGCCGCCCTCGGACGTCGTCGCACAGTCGAGGAGATGGAACGGGTCGGCCACCATGCGCGACGCGGTGATGTCGTCGGGAACGAACGGCCCCCGCCCGGCATAGACCGCCGCGGGATTGGCCGAGCCGTTGTTGCGGATAGTCGCCGCGACGATCGAAAGTTGTTGACGCGTCGTGCCGTACACCTCCATGTGGCGTCGCGCGATCAGTGCGAACTCGGCAGCCGTGAACATGCCGAATGGGGCCACGAACTCGTTCTCGGGACGAGTCCACGGCGCGGTCGCCGCATGGTCTCGGTACGCCTCGGCCTGAGCTGCGACGAGCACGACGACCTCGGCGAGGCCGTACTCGACCGCCATGACGGCCTCGGTCACCATGCCGACACCGAACGTCGAGCCCTGCCACACTGGACCGAGTCGCAAGTCGTAGATGAGCGAGGCAGTCTGTTCGGAGGTGATCCCGTCGACGTCGTCGAGGCTGAGGCCGGCGTCGGCGAGGGCGCCCTGTACCGCCTCGACGATGAGCCGCCGCGTCGTCTGACCCTCCAGCCTGCGACCCTGCGCGGTGTTGTAGACGCCTGCGATGGCGGCTTTTCGGCTCATGGCGCTCCTAGTTCTCGTCCGCGACGACGCCGAGGTACGTGCCGTACACGTCAATGGCCTCCCCATCGCGCGACAGGCTGCCGAGACGACGGCTCCGCGGTGGCGGGGCGGCCCCTCCTGCCAGAACGTCGAACCGCACGTCGATGGGTCGCGACGTCTGGGGATCGGTGATCTCGACGACCACTGCCACGACGTGTTCGGTTGCATCCCAGTCGATCCCGGTGATGCGATGCCTCGACGTGAGCTCGACGACGGTCGAGTCGGCGTTGAGTGGGAATCTCATCGGCGCACACAACTCACCGGAGCGCGGCGGGACGCACAGCGTGATGGCCATCAGTAACCCTGCTCGGCGAGGAACGTCTTGACGGCGGCCGCGAGCCCGCGCGGATTGCTCGACTGAATGGTGTGCCCAGCGTCCGCCACGACGTGGACCGTGGCGCCGTCGATCAGCCCGGCGAGCTCGCGCGCAGCTTCGTCGGACAGCACCTTGCTGCGTGATCCGCGCAGAATCGTCGTGGGACAGGTGATTCGGCGCGCCAACTCTCGCATCTCGTCGCCCTCTGCCAACCGGATTCGGTCGGGATGAAACTGCGAATCGTCGTACTTGAACCACAGTCGCCCGTCGTCGCGCCAATGCAGGTTCGCCGCCATGCCGTCGACGGCCGGAGACGGTCCCCCGACGTAGCGTTCGACTTCCTCCAGGTCCGCGAAGGTGGGCCGGGATGTAATGGAGTCGTTGATCGACGCCGTCGCGTCGTTCTTGAGTTCCGGCCCGACGTCCACGATGACGAGACCGGCGAGTTCGGGAGGACGGCGGGCAGCCCAGGTTATCCCGCCGATCCCACCCATCGAATGGCCGACCACGACAGCACGTTCGATGCCGAGGCGTTCGACCGTCGCCGCGATGTCGTCGGCCGTCTGCTCCGACCCGTATCCGTGCGGCGAGCGCTCGCTCTCACCGTGCCCACGAAGATCGAGTGCGATGCAGCGGCCCGCATCGCGTAGCAAGTTGCCCGCGAGGTCGAACGTGTGCGCGTGCAAGCCTCCGCCATGAAGGAAGATCAACGCGAGATCGGTTGCGCTCCCTGGCCATTCGAGATAGTGAATGCCTACCCCGTCGGAGCTGGGCAGCATCCCCTCGGCAGGCAGCACCAGCCCAGCCGTGTCGACGCCGTGGCGCTGCGCCGCCTCCAACAGTCGGGCGTGACGCGTCGCGAACGACTCGGCCCGCAGCGTGCGCGCAGAGGGCCTGCTGGTCACGAGCCCGCAGGCCGGCCGCTGATGGCTCCGACCTCCTCGAGTGTCGCGAGATCCTCTTCCGACCTGTTGAGCAGACCGGTCAGCACCTCGGTGGTGTGCTGGCCGTACACCGGCGCGGGCGTCGTGATCCAGCGACGTTCACGGCCCGCCATGGTGAAGGGCAGCCCGGTGGTCTTGAACGTCCCGACGACCGGATGGTCGACTATCTCCCAAAAGCCCCGTGCCGCAAGCTGTTCGTCCTCCAATATGCTCGAAGACGGTCTGACCGTGGCGGCCCCGATCCGGTGTCCCCTAGCGAGCGCGACGACGTCATCCGCGTGGCGCGTAGCCGTCCAGTCCGCGATGAGCTTGTCGATCTCGTCGGCCCGTGCGCGGCGGCCGGCCTCGGTGCGCAGTGAGGCGTCCGCCGCCAGTTCAGGATGGCCGATGAGGGCGGCGAAGGCGGGCCACGTGGCGTCGTCGAGTACCGCCAGTGCCACCCATTCGTCGTAGTCGGAGCATGAAAAGACGCCCTGGGGGCTCGCCCCGGGGCCACGATTTCCGTTGCGGCGCATCTCGATTCCGTTGCGGGAGTACTCGAGCACCGCTTCAGCTGCGACGTTGAGTGCCGCCTCGACCATCGTCGACTCGACGTGCACCCCCGTCCCGGTAAGACTCGCGACCTCCAACGCCGCGATCGCGGCGAATGCCGCGTGCAGCCCAGCCAGCGGGTCGCACACGCCGCGGGGAATGAGCGGCGGCCCGTCGGCCGCGCCTGTCATCCACGCCATGCCACTGGCCTGTTCCATGGTCTGCGCGAAGCCGACCCGATCACGCCATGGGCCGTCGAGACCGAAGGCCGGCATGCGGATCATCGTCGCCGCAGGATTGACGGCATGCACCACGTCCCACTCGAGATCGAAGTTTCCCATGACCCTCGGCGAGAAGTTCTCGACGACGAGATCGCTGACGGAGATCAGGTCGAGTGCCGCCTGACGCCCCTGCGGAGTGCCAAGTTCGAGAACGACGTCACGCTTGTTCGTGTTGGTGCACAAGAAGACTGGGCCCCACTCCCACCACTGGTCCCAACTGGGTGGACGACCACCCGCGAAGCGCATCCCGTCGGCGCGACGCACTCCCTCGACCTTGATGACGTCGGCGCCGAGAGCCGCGAGCACCTGGGTCGCAAGCGGTCCCGCCCAGAACGCGGTGAAGTCTGCGACTCGCAGGCCAGCCAACGGCAGCTCAGCGACCTGTGCACCCTCGACCGCGCTCACCGCGGGTTGCGGTGCACGAATCGCAGAGGGTCGCCACGTCACCTCGCCCGTGTCGGCGCCCAACGCCGGCGACCGCGCGGGACCACGGACCGGCAGGTCGGCACTGAGATAGGGAACTCGCGGCGAGACCGCACCACTCTCGGATTCGACGAACACGCCACGTGCCACGAAGTGATCGATCGACAGGATGGTCTTCGGCGTCGCGATCGGCGTCACCGGAATCCGGAACGCCGTTGCCAGGTCGATGATTTCGTCCGTCGTCTTGTCGCTCGCCCAGTCGTGGACCATGGCGAGGAACTCGTCTCGTCGCTTGATCCGACCGGGCATCGACGCCAGATCGGCGTCGTCGACCAGGTCGGGCCGTTCGATCAGAATCAGGAAGTCCTGGAACTGCTGCGCGGTAATGGTGCAAAAACCCACCAACCCGTCGGCGGTCGGGACGATGGACGGCAGCTCGAGACTGCGCCTGCCCATCGTCTGGTCCTCCCCGAGCACGCTTGCCGAGACGGCGCCAAGCGAGCCCATGACGATCGCCATCGACTCGAAGATCGATAGGTCGATGACCTCACCTGAGCCGGTGCGCCGCGCCGCCCGCACCGATGCCGCGACGACGACGGCCGCGTAGGCGCCCGTGAACCACTCGCCGAGCCTGCCGCCTGCCTGCATGGGTTCCGAGCCGGGCCAACCCCGACCGCCGATCGAGCCGCACATCGCCTGCAGGATGAACTCGTTGACGCGAAGGTCGGCATCGACGTACGGGCCGTCGATGCCGAACGGTGTGATCGCGATGACGACCGCTGAACCCGTTGCTGCCGAGGCGACTTCGTCCAGCGACCGTCCATCACTCAGATCCGTGACTACGACGTCGGCGGCGGCAATCAGGTCCTGCACCCCGGCCGAGTCCGAGTCGACCACCGAGCGCTTGCCCGCGGCGACGTAGTCGAACAGTGCACCGGGCTCAGACCCGGCACTCCAACCACGCATCGGGTCGCCGTGCTCAGGCTCGACCTTCACCACGTCTGCACCGGCATCGGCCAGCATCTTGCCGCAGTATGCCGGTGCGATGCCGGAGGAGAACTCGAGCACTTTCAGCCCGCCGAAGGGCCACTGCGATGCGTCTGTCACTACGTCACGCGCTCGGCGGCTTGCGCACCCCTTGCCTGGCCGAAGGACACCATCCGCGCCCATGCGTCGCGGTCGCGTTGGCTCGCCCGATGCCCGACGTGGGTGACCACGTCGACGTCGGTCGCCTGGGCGCGGAGGTAGCCTGCGCGGGCATGCTCCTTTGGTACATGCTTGAACGGATCGAAAGAGTAAGCAGCCATGGCATTTTCGTGTGTGATCTTGTTGATCAGCGAATCATCGAGATGACCCATGGTCGCGATCACGTCCTCCGGCGCGAACGGCCAGTTGCTGTCCGAGTGCGGGAAGTCCGACTCCCAGCACAACATGTCCTCGTTGAACCACTCCATGTTGTGGACACCGACCTTGTCGCTGATGAAGCAGACGTAGAGGTGCCTGCGGAAGACGTCGGTGGGGCCGTCATAACCCTTGGGGAATTTGGCGTTCGTCCAACCGGAGTGCCGGTTGAGCACGTGCTCTGCCCGCCACAGAAAGTACGGCACCCAGCCGACGTCGCCTTCCGTTAGCGAGAACTTGAGCTCTGGAAAGTCTTCGTAGAACTCTGCCCAAATCAATTCGGTGAGCGTGTACATGCTCATGATCGACGAGCCCGTCATGTTCACGCTCGGGGGCGCATCGACGGAGAACTGCGGCGACCGCGACGACGAGCCGACGTGCGTGCAGAGCACTGTCGTGTTCTCGCACGCCGCCTCGAACAGTGGATACCAGTGCTTGGTGTGGATGCTTGGCATGTTCAGCGCCTCGGGGTTCTCCGAGAACGTCACCGCGTGACAACCCTTGTCCGCGAGGCGCTTTACTTCCTTCGCCGCCTCCTCGACGTCGAAGAGCGGCAGGATTCCGCAGGGGATGAAGCGCCCGGGATAAGCGCCGCACCACTCGTCGACGTGCCAGTCGTTGTACGCCTTGATCATCACCAGGTTGACGTCGCGGTCAGGCCCCTGGTTGAGCACCTGGCCCGAAAAGCCGGTCCAGTTGGGAAAATTCAGTCCGGCCAGCTGTCCGCCAGCGTTCATGTCGCGGACGCGTTCGTCGACGTTGAAGCAGCCAGGCCGCATCTCGTCGTAGCTCGACGCGTCGATGTTGTACATCTCGCGGGGCTTGCCCGCGACGGCGTTCAAGCCCATGTTCCTGCCGCGCAGGTCACCGTAGTACCACTGCTGAATGCCGTTGGGTTCCAGGACCACCCGCGGCGCGTACTGCTTGTAGGCGGCGGGTACGTGGGCGTCGAACATGTCAGCGGGTTCGGCGATGTGGTCGTCGACGCTGATCAGGATCAAGTCATCTTGGTTCACGCCGTCTCCTCCGCCGAGTTCGCGTCGGACTATTAGACATTGAACAGTGTGCGACTGTCAACGGGTAGACACTGCTGATGGGCTCGGCCTTCCTTCGTTTGGCGCCTGTTTGGAGTGGCTCAAGCCAATGACTATTAGTCACCTCCTATGGCCACGTTCCATGGGCGGCTCTTCACGGCCGGACGCCGGTCGTATCCTCGATTCATGCAACTCGAGGGCCAGACGGTGGTGTTGATCGGTGGCAGCGCCGGCATCGGACTGGAGACGGCGCGCCGCGCCAAAGCCGAAGGCGCAGAAGTGATTCTGACCGGTCGAGATTCCGAACGGCTAGACGCTGCCGCGCGCGATGTCGGGGCGGCGAGCGTCGCCGCCTTCGACGCCAATGACACCGAGGCCCTGCGGACGTTCTTCGAGGACCTTCCAGAACCGATCGACCACGTTCTGGTGACGGCGGGCGGTCCGAGCTATCGGCCACTGCTGGAGATGGACGCCGACGACGTACGTCAGGCGCTTGGCGACCACCCGGTTCTGGCGCTGGAGGTCGCGCGCAACGCGAAGGCCAAGTTGCGGCCCGGCGGCAGCCTCGTTCTCATGGGCGGCACCGGCGGACGCAAGATCTCGCGCAGCATCGGGATCGTCTCCGCCGCCACGGCCGCGCTACCACCGTTCACCGCTACCCTCGCCCTCGAGCTCGCGCCGATCCGGGTCAACCTCATCGCCGCCGGCTTCGTCGACACGCCCTTGTCGGCGACGCTGCTTGGCGACCGCCTCGAAGAGCGTCGCAACGAGCTGAGGGCGACGTTGCCGATCGGTCGCGTCGTCGGCCCAGAAGACGTTGCGGCGCTCGCCGTGCATCTCATGAGCAATACCGCGCTGACGGGCGCAACGTACGACATCGACGGCGGACAGCAGTTCGTGGTCTAGGGTTGCCGCAATGCTGAGCAGCGCAAGAGCGAGGAGGCGGTTCAATGACGAAGCGGCTTAGGTCCTTGGCGTCGACGGCGGGTATGGCATTGGCGGTCGCGGGCACACTTGGATCGCTCGTGACCCTTGCCGAGCCGACCGTCGCCAACGCGGACGTCTGCGCGAGCGCGGGCAGACGAATCCAGGTAAGCGGTTGCGCGAACCTCGCCGACGTGATGGCGCCGTACGTTCCTCCGCCTGCGTACTACGCCCCGATGCCGGAGGACTACTACGCGCCGCCTCCTCCACCCCCGCCACCGGTCAGCGGATGCATCGGCTACAACGGGCGACGAGTCTCCGTGAGCGGCTGCAACTAAGAGCTGACACGAAAACCCCACGTGGCCAACCGAATCCAGTCCCTACTGGGCGTCGAGTACCCGGTCGTTCAGGCGCCGATGACGTACATCGCGCGCGCCGAACTCGCGGCGGCCGTTTCGGAGGCGGGCGGTCTCGGGATGATCGAGACCCTCACACCCGAAGGCCGCGCAGACCTGCGACGCGTGCGCGAGCTCACCGACAAGCCCGTCGCGGCCAATCTGATGATCCAAGGATGGAAGAAGGATCCGTCGATCGTCGACGCGCTGGCCCACGCAGGCGTGCGCCATGTCTTCACCTCTGCCGGTGACCCCGCCCTGTTCACCGCGCGCCTGCACGACGCGGGGATGACGGTCGTGCACGTCGTCGGCTCACTCAAGGGGGCGAGCAAGGCAGCAGACGCAGGCGTCGACGCACTCGTCGTCGAAGGCGTCGAAGGGGGCGGCTTCAAATCGGCTCTCGGCGCGTCGACGATGGTGCTGCTTCCCCTCGTCGCCGAGGCCATCGACTTGCCCATCATCGCCGCAGGTGGCCTCTGCGACGCCCGGTCTGCCGCGGCGGCGCTGGTGCTCGGCGCCGAGGGCGTCCAGATGGGCACTCGCATGTTGGCGAGCCGAGAATCATTGGTGCACGCCAACTTCAAGGACGCAATCGTCGCCGCGAACGACTCGGGCACGATCCTTCTCGACATTCCGGGCAATCCGACGATGCGGGTCCTGCGGACCGGCCTCGCGGCACGCGTCGCCGCAGACGACACCGAGGTCAAGCTGCTCGGGGCGATCACCGACCTCTACTTCGGCGGCGACATGGAGGCCAGCGTCGCCAACACGGGCCAGGTGTCGTCGCGGATTGGCGGGCTGCTGCCGGTCGCGGAGATCGTTCGCGCCACGTGGCTCGAAATCAACGCCGCATTGGACGCGGCGAAGGCGCGCTGCGGGTAGCGGTGACGCGCTATCTTGACGATTACATGCCTACCGCGGTTGAACTGGTCCAGCAAAGGGCGAGCCCGCCTGGAGCTGGAGTCTGACTGTTGCCCGTTACCAAATCTCCCGGACTGATCTCGTGACCGAAGGCGACCAACTCGTCCCGGTCGGCACACCCATCGACCTCGACAACTGTGCGCGCGAGCCAATCCACATCCCCGGAAGCATTCAGCCGCGCGGCGTACTCGCCGTGGTCCGTGAGCCCGACTTCGTCGTGCGTCAGGTCAGCGCCAACGTCGGCGATTTGCTCGGTCGCTCCATCGACGACGTGCTCGGTTCGCACCTGTCCGCACTCGTCGGCCCCGAACAAGCCGCCGTGATTGCCCAGGCGGCGTCGAAGTTCGGCGACCTACGTGAACGCAACCCGCTCGACTGCCTGATCGACGTCGGCGGCGAGCTACGGCCGTTCGACGCCATCCTGCGGCGTGAGCCGGGAGGCGTGCTGCTGGTCGAGCTGGAGATCGCCCATGGCGCGCGGCCCTTCTCGTTCCCGAACACCTACCAGGCCGTGCGCGGCTCGGTCGAGGAGCTGAACAGGGCCGCGACACTCACCGAGCTCTACGACACCACCGCGCGCGCAGTCCGCGAACTCACTGGCTTCGACCGCGTCATGGTTTACCGCTACGACGAGGACTACAACGGTGAAGTCGTCGCCGAGGCGAAGCAGGAAGACCTCAACTCGTTCCTCGGCCTGCACTACCCAGCCACGGACATTCCTGCCCAGGCGCGGGCGCTGTACGAGAAGAACTGGATTCGGCTCATCTCGGACGTCGACTACACGCCAGCACCGCTGGTGCCGGACATCGACCCTGCGAGCGGGACACCGCTTGACCTCACGTACGCCACGCTGCGCAGCGTCTCGCCCATCCACGTCGAGTACCTGCAGAACATGGGCGTGCGGGCGTCGATGTCGATCTCGCTGCTGCGCAACGGACGGCTGTGGGGCCTCATCGCCTGCCATCACTACGCCGGCCCCCATCTGCCTCCCTTCGCCACGCGTGCCGCGGCCGAGTTCCTCGGCTCGACGCTGTCGCTGCGGCTGGTCGAGCGGTTCGAGGGCGACCAGCTGCAGACACACCTCGTCGCGCAGGCGGTCTTGGGAAAGATCACAGCTGCGACCCTCGACGACGACGAACCGCTCGCTGGAGCACTGTTCGGATCGCCGGATCTTCTCGACCTGATATCGGCCGACGGCGTGGTGGTCAACATTCAGGGCGACCGACAGATTCGTGGCTCGGTTCCCGGGCCCGACGTCGTGTCCGCCGTCGCCGCGTGGGCGCGAGACAGCCGCGACGAGATCGCGAGCACAGACTCTCTCGCCGACGCTCTGCCGAGTCTCGACGTCGACCCTCAGTTGGCCGCGGGTGCGTTCGTGCTCAACCTGCCCGACGGCCAATACGCGGCGTGGTTCCGCAGCGAGGTGCTTCACCAGGTGGACTGGGGCGGCGACCCGCACAACAAGGCGATCGCGGTGAGCGAGGGCGACGAAGTCCGGTTGAGCCCGCGCAAGTCATTCGAGAGGTGGCGCGAGGTCGTTCGCCAACGCAGCGAACCCTGGTCGGCCATCGAGACCGAGTCCGCGGAGGCGTTGCGCCACCACCTCGTCGAGTCGCTGTACCGCCGCACGCGCGGCGCGCTGCACGTGGCCGAGACACTGCAGCGCAACCTGTTGCCCGAGTCGATCCCGACTTTGGCTGGCTGGCAGTTGTCGGCGCACTACGAGCCTGCGGCGGGGGGTCGCGTCGGCGGAGACTGGTACGACGCCTTCGTGCTGCGCGACGGCAGACTCGTCGTGTTGATCGGAGACGTCGCCGGACATGGACTCACCGCGGCGGGCACCATGGCCCAGTTCCGCAACGCCTTTCGCGCGCAACTATTTGCGGGAGCGGTGCCGGCCGAGGCGCTGAACCAACTCAATGACTTTGCGCTGCACATGATGCCCCACGCGTTCGCCACCGCGCTCGTCGCGCGGGTCGACCTGGCGTCGGGACACGTGGAGGCGGCGAGCGCAGGCCACCTCATGCCGTTCTTGACGAGCGCTTCGTCGGCGGCCGTTCCCGCACCCATCGAGCTGTCGCCGCCAGTCGGCGTGCGAGGTATCACCTACGCGCCAAGTGAGTTCACCATCGCGCCAGGACACGGGTTGGTCATGTACTCCGACGGCCTAGTCGAACGTCGCAGGGCATCGATCGACGACGGGCTCGACCGCTTGGCCGCAACCCTTGGCCAGGCCGAAAAGGTAACGGCTACTTGGATTTCCACGGTGATGGCTTCGGGCGACACCGACGACGACGTCACAATCGTCACGCTCCATCGACACTGAGCGGATCCCGGGCTCTCGCTTCCGGTGATCGCTGGCCACTTGGACTCACGTCGCCTACCAGAGCGCTCTGACGCGAATGGTGTTGCGGGCCTGAGTTATCCACAGAATTGGGTTGATCCCCAGCCGGGGTGGTCACGGGTGGTTTCGGTCGGTGGAGCTGATTAGCGTCGGTGAGGTGTTCGATGCCCAACTGGCCGCCGTGGCCGCCGCCCATTCAGCAGCTCAGCGGGTCCGTGCATGCGCCCGGCTGGAGAACGCCGCCTGCGCCGCGCGGCTGGCCGCGATGGCCGACATGCTCCACGCCGCCCACGCCGCCCACGGATCGGCCGAACGCGACCAATGGCGCATCGACAACTGGGCGGCCGTCTGCGCGGCGATCGGGGCCGCCCACGACGTCACCAGCGGCGTAGCCAACACCCTGCTGACCGATGCAGTCACCCTGCGCGAGCGCCTACCCCACATCGCGGCCCTGTTCGCCGCCGGCACCCTGTCCTACCGCCAAGTCCACCAAATCTGCAGCCGCACCGCCCTCGTCCAAGACCCCACCGCCCTAGCCGCCATCGACGCCGAACTGGCCGCACTATTCGGCACCGGCCGGGCGATGTCGGTCGATGCCGCCGAAAAGGCCATCGACGCCGCCATCTGGACCCACGACCCCCACGCGGTGCGACGCACCCAAACCGCCAGCCGCGGCCACTACCTCGACGTCCGCATCGATGACGCCTCGGGCACCGGACACCTCGACGCCTGCCTGTCGGTCACCGCCATCGAAGCCGTCAACCGCCGCGCCGACGCGATGGCCGCCACCGTCTGCCACCGTGACCCACGCACCCGCGACGAACGCCGCGCCGACGCGATGGGCGCCATCGGCTTCGGCTGGGACCACCTGCCCTGCCTATGCCAATCCCCCGACTGCGACGCCGCCACCACACCACGCGTCGGCGGCATCATCGTCCACGTCATCACCCGCCCCGACACCCTGCCCACCCCCACAAACCACAACCCCCACGACCCGACCCCCAACGACGGCCCGACCCCCAACGGCCCCGACGACGGCCCTACCCCCGACGACGGCCCTACTCCTGACGACGGCCCGAGCCCCGACGACGGCCCGAGCCCCAACGACGGCGCCGACGACGGTGGGCCTGGTGATCCGGTCCGCCACGACGACGACGCGCCCGACGCGGACCCCGAGCCCACACCAACGCCCACCACGACCGATACCGACGCGATCGACGCGATCGACGCGATCGATGACTGCTCAACCGAATCCGATGCCCGGGCCGAATCCGGCTACGCGCCAACCGAATCCGCGGATGGCCCACCACCCACACCACCGCCGCCATCGCCGCCGGCTGGCGCCCCGATCGGGGAGCTGAGCGCCCAACGCCGCGCCCTGGTCGGTGGACCCCAGCCACTGCTGCCCCGCCCCTGGTACACCTACACCTGGTCGGCGCTGAGCGCCGCACTGCACACCGACCCCGGCCAGATGTGCCCGGCCCGGCCCGGGGTGATCCTCGGCGGCGCGGTGCTACCCGCCCCCGTCCTAGCCCAGGCCGCGATGCACGCCACCATAAAACCGTTGATCCATCCCGGCCAGGCGCCCCCCGAACCCCGCTACCGACCCTCCCAGGCGCTCGCCGAGTTCATCCGATGCCGGGATCTGACGTGTCGGTTCCCCGGCTGCACCCGCCCCGCCACGATCTGCGACGTCGACCACACCATCGCGCACCCATGGGGACCCACCCAAGCCGCCAACCTCAAATGCCTATGCCGCGAACACCACCTACTGAAGACGTTCTGGCCCGGCTGGACCGACCGCCAACTGCCCAACGGAGACGTGATCTGGACCGACCCCGACGGCCAGACCTACCTGACACAGCCCGGCAGCGCCATCCTGTTCCCTGAACTATGCGCACCCACCGCCGAAGCCATCCTCACCGGCACACCACCGCCCAAACACACCGCCGGGCTGAAAATGCCGCGCCGCACCACCACCCGCGCCCACGACCGCGCCCGACGCATCCACGACGAACGCCGAGCCAACGAAGAACTCTCCGACAACCCCGACCACACCGAAAGAGATTGCCCTGAAACCGATATCTCACACCACCTAACACGTGACACCGTCATCAACGCCGACCTCCTCCCCTCCCCACCACCACCAGACGACGACGACCCACCACCCTTCTGATGAGGGGCTAGCGCAAACCCCAGATCAGATCGTTGTGATCGGCAGCCGAAAGCTCTTCGAGCGCATCGTTACCCGCGGCCTTGCGAAATCCGTCCTCGGTCGAGAACGTCTCGAGCAGCTCGGACTCGCTGGGGAAGTCGCCGTGCCATCGCGAGTACACCTGACCTGATCCGCCCGCCGCCTCGTGTAGGGCATGCCGGTCGGTCCTGGTGCACCAGTAACCCTTGGGCGACGTGCAGAAGCAAGGCCTAGGCGTGCGGGACCAACGCATGACATCAATTGTCCACCCCGCACCTGACTGCTCAGAGGCCGCCGCACTCCGCGGGGCCGCTGAAGATCGTCGCCCACGGCGGGCAGTACGGCGGCGGAGGCTTCGGAATTCTCGGCCCTGCCGGAGGAATCGGTCCGTTGGGATACGGATAGGCGACGGCACCGTTGCCGACGTCCACGATTCCCGCCGCAGAGAAGGTCCAATCGTGGCACGCGTTCCAATCCCAATTCGCGCCCTGCACGTCCTGTATCGAGTCACCTGGGCACCAGCGACTGCAGGTCTGTCCTGCAGGGCAGTCCCCGCCTGCATACGGAGCGGCCTGGGCAGTGCCCAGTGCCGTGCACATTCCGGCCACGCCCAACCCGGCCACGCTCAACGCCATGGCTGCGATTCCCACCTTCATATCGGTTCCCTTCTAGCGGCCCCGACCGAGTCAATCCCCTCAGCATGAGACGGCGTCCTTGGAAGATTCTTGGCGTCATCACGCAGCGTTCAGATCACCGAGCGGAGCTGGCCATGCGGCTGGCTACCGAGGCAGGCTTCAGCCGTAGCTACGTCGAACCGATGGTCGGCGCCGCGTCGAGGTGGTGGGCATCAAGTAATCCGCGCCCATCGCGATTCGGGGAACAGCAACATCGCTAGATCCTTCCCCCTAGGTCGTCCATCGCACGACCAGGTCGGCCCACCGCCGCGAGATCGTCTTCTCCAGTTCGTCTCGCCGACGACGGGTGCCGCCATCCTCCGGCTCGACCTCGCCGATCGACATGCGCGCCACCTCGTCGAGCTGGTCGCGGTCGAGCCCGAATTCGAGCAACACGTCGAGATCGCGCTCGGTGTCCACGTGCTCCGGCAGGTCCGAGCGGGCGACTAGCACCGCCGCGTTCTCCTCGCCGCCCTCGAGCAGCATGGCGACGAGGCTCGACTTAGCGACCTTCACGGGGCCGCTGTCACACGGGTCGGCGGACGGCGAGCTCGAGGCCGTTGTCGCGCATGACTATTCGGCATTGCTCGGGCGTGTAGTCGAAGTTCTCCAGATCCTTGACGTACGACGCTGGTTCGGCGAGCCCCTCGACGTGAGGAAAGTCCGAGCCCATGATGATGCGGTCGACGCCGATTAGCCGCAGGAGGCTGGCGAGTTCGTCTTCGTAGAACGGCGACACCCAAACGTGGCGCTTGAACGTCTCGCGCGGGTCCTCGCGGTAGATCATCGGGATCTGGCCGTAAGACTTGGTGAGTTTCTCGAACATGTGGAACACCCAGTCCGAGCCACTCTCGATCGACGCCATCCGCAGATTCGGGAATCGAAGGAACAGACCGTTGTGCAGGTGGTTGGCGAAGGTGTCTTGTAGCGCGTGCCCGGAGAACAGGCTTCTGAAGCCCAGCAGCGTCTGGAAGGACATCATGTAGTCCGACTCACCCCACGCGGGCATGAACTTCGAGTAGTAGGTCTCGCCAGAGTGGTAGCACACCGTGATGCCCGAATCATTGGCCAGTTGCCAGAATTCGTCGAACATCGGGTCACCCGGCGGACGCATCCCCACGGCGGTGGTGATCGGCCCGGGGATCATCACGATGAAGCGCGCATCCCGTTCCAGCGCCCACTCGAGTTCACGCACTGCCTCGTCGGGCTGACACATCGTGATGTACGGCGCGGCGTAGATGCGGTCCTTGTAGGCGAAGCCCCAGTCCTCCTCCATCCAACGGTTGAAGGCACGAAACGTGGCAACGGTTGCCTCGAAGTCAGGGAGCAGTGATTGCTCCATGCCGACGCCCAGGGTGGGCAGAAGGATGCATCCCTGCATCCCTTGGGAGTCCATGAGCTTGATCCGCGCGTCCCGATCGCGGTAGGCGGGATTGATGGGCTCCAGGTCGCCGAACAACGAATTCAGTTCGGCGCCACGCGGATTGCGGCCCCGGAAGTACTCGTCGAGAGCGCCCGGCTTGCCGACCGGGTCGAACGTCGGGTTCGGGATGAACCGATTCACTCGACCGCCGACGAGGAGGCGCTGGCGACCCTCCAACTCGGCCCACTGAATCCCCCGCTTTCGCAGCTTCGGGTCCATGTGGCGCGCGAACGCGTCTTCGGCCTCGTAATAGTGGTTGTCGCAGTCGAAGTACGTGAAGGGCAGCGTGGTGGTCATCGCAACCAGATCCTTTCGATCGTGTTTCCTCGCAGTGGCGTAAGTCCCGGGGTGCTATCCACGTGGCAGTCCAAGGAGTACCGACGCGATGATCGAAAGCTGCACTTCGGCCGTACCACCACCGATGAGTTCGGCAGGCATGTCGAAGTACGGCGCCACCAACTCGGAGTCGGAGTCCTCCACCATGGCGTCGCGACCGGTGAGCGCGAGAGTCGCCGTCCACGCCCTGCGCAGCAGCAGCACCATCGCGTACTTGGCGATGCTCGAGGTCGGACCCGGACCCTGACCGTCGACCTGCCTCAGAGTCTCTCGAAGGACGAGGGCCTTGATCGCGTTGGTGTGAGCCTCGACGTCACCAAGTGCACCAAGCACCGCGTCGAGGTCGGGACCGTCGGACTTCGCGAGTCTGCGCAGCGCACCTGTCCGGTCGATCGCAACGTAGTTGCCTATCGCGGTGCGCTCGACCGCCATCGTCGACACGGCCTGATTCCAGCCGTCGGTCGCACCGCCCACCAACATCTCGTCGGGCACGAACACGTCGGTCAGGAAGACCTCATTGAACTCGGACCGTCCGCTGGCCTGTTTAATGGGCACGACTTCGACGCCCGGCGACGTCATGTCGACGAGGAAGTAGCCGATCCCGCGGTGTTTGCGCGCATCCGGATCGGTGCGCGCGAGCATCGCCCCATAGTCGGCACGCTGAGCCATCGAAGTCCAGATCTTGTGGCCGTTGACGAGCCAACCGCCATCGACCTTGACTGCTCTCGTGCGCAGTGATGCCAGATCTGAGCCTGCCTCGGGTTCGCTGAAGAGCTGACACCACGACTGCACTCCGCGCAGTATCGGCACCGCGAAACGCTCTCGCTGCCAATCGGTTCCGGCAGTCAGGATCGTGGGCAGGATCCACTCGGCGATGCCGAGAGACGGACGGGTGATCTCTGGTCGGCGGGCGAACTCCTGCGCGACGATCACCTGCTGCACCGGCGAGGCTCCGACGCCCCAGGGCGCTGGCAACGTAGGCGCGGCCAAGCCGGACGCGGCGAGCAAGTCGCGTTGTTCGCCCGTCGCCAGCCCTGGGTTCCTGCGTACGTCCGACGGGTGAGCGTTGACCAGCGCGCTGGCCTTGTCCAGCGTCTCGGCGACCCACGCCCGAAACTCGGGTTCGGCGTCACCAACGTCGACGGAGTTGGATCGCACGTGATCGCGCGCGAGCGTGCCCACGTCACGGGCCCATCGGGTCATGGGGCCGAGGGATGCGGCGAGGCTGGTCGCTCGGCGCCAGTACTGATGAGCGTCGTGCTCCCACGTGTAGCCGATCGCGCCGAACATCACGAGCGCGTCCAAGACCAAGTCTGCTGCCGTGGCCACCGCGACGAGCACGGCCGACCCTGCGGCAAGTCGATGCTGTGCGAGTGGCTCGTCGACCGCGCGAACGGCATCCCAGGCTGCCGCGGTGGCCAATTCGGTGTTGACGTACAACCCCGCGGCCTTGTGTGCCAACGCCTGGAACGAGCCGACGGGACGCCCGAACTGCTCGCGGACTCTGATGTATTCGATTGCCGTGCTTACGCATTGCCGTGCGGTCGCGGCAGCGGCACAGGCGGTCAGCGACGCGACGAGGCAACGAGCGCGCTCCGTGTCGATACCCGAAAGCTCGGCACGGGCGTCGACTCGCAGACCAGTCAACCGGAGCTCGCCGACGTCGGTGCACAGATCGGTACCGCGCCCTGCGACGACCGTGGCCTGCTCGGCGTCAAGCACCAGCCAGCGACCGTGGCCGTCGTCCGTGTGGGCGTAGAGCAGGATGCGTTGGGCCGCACAGATTCCGAGTACGGGCGACGACGATCCGTCGAGAAGCCAGCCGTCAGCGTCGGCGATCGCGCGGACCTCGGAGTCCTCGGGTAGCACGACGGCCGCGGTCGCACCTGCTGCCAGTTCGGAGACGAGGGTGTGCGCGGAGTCACCGGCCAGCAGTCCGACGGCGCCTGCCATCGCGGTACTGAGCAGGGGGCCTGGAAGTAGTGCTGCCGCCGCGGCATCCACGACACAAGCCATGTCGGCCACACTGCCGCCCTGTCCTCCCAACGACTCGGGCAGGTGGACGGCATGAAAGCCATGCGTGACGAAATCCGGCCACCAGCCTGGCAATTCGCCGGCAGCGATCGCGTCGAAGGCCCTGCGCGTGACGTCCACTGCGGCGTGGCGGTCGGCGAACTTCCCGACGCTCTCCGCTAGGTCGACCTGCTCTGCCGTTATCGCCAGTCCCATGCGGCGCTCAGCCGTCCAGTCCGAGGATGCGAGCGGCGTTGCCGTAGAGGAACTTCGGCCACACCTCGTCCTTCAGCGGAACTCCTGGCAGTTCGGCGAAGATGCGCTCCAGCGAAAGGCCCATCGGGAAGTAGCCGGCGTAGAGGACCTTGTCGGCACCGCGGGAGTTGGCGTAGTCGATGATGTCTCGCGGGTAGTACTTGGGCGCGAAGGCCGACGTCGAGTAATACAGGTTCGGCCACTTGAGCATCAGCTTCACCGCCAGCTCGGTCCACGGCTCGCAGCCGTGGCGCGTGACGAACACCAGGTCGGGAAAGTCGAACATCACGATGTCGATGCGCGAAACTTCCTGCGGGGCAAAGGGAATCCGCGGCCCGGGTACTCCGGCGCAGACGAAGATGGGGATACCGAGTTCCACGCAGGTGGCGTAGATCGGGTACATCTTGGGGTCGTCGATCGCCACCTGCGGGAACGTGCCAGAGGGGAAGACCGACGTTGCCCGGATGCCGTACTGCTCGTAGTCGCGGCGGATGCTGTTGACCGAGCCCATCACGTCGTTGGGGTCGGAGAGATTGCCTGACGGCACGAAGCGATCCGGGTACGTCTTGAGCGCCAACGTGGCCGATGGCTCCCCGACGCCGATCACGGACTTCTCGATGCCGAAACGGTCCATCTGCATCAAGAGCAACGACACGGGGTCGTCGGTCGGCAGATCCTTTGGCACGTCCTTGAACATGTACTCGACGGGGAAGTCGAAGTCCTCCTTGGATTCACGATCCTTGGTCTGACGGCGGATGAAGTCGTACTGCGCGGTTCCCTCGTGCGGGAATCCGATCATGGTGTCGATCACGGGCAGTCCGACTGGTCCAGCCATGCAGATCCTCCGATTGGTCGTGAAGGCGCGAAGAATTGCCACGCCCTACGCCCATACTGAAACACGGTTCTAGTTGTGTCAAGAAGGGCTCTGGCCTGCTACCTGGGATAACTCACATCATCGCTGTTGGATGCTCTAGAGTGAGCCATACGATTCAGAAGCGTGTTCTCGTAGGAGGGTCGCATCGTCAACACCGAGCGCAAGCGCGTCGAACGCGTCCAGCCCGACGTCGTGCCACTGGCGGAGATGACCAGCACACAGTTGGTTAGACGCGCCAGAATCATCGAAGAGGTCATCGACTCGATCGCCGACGTCGGCGCCGAGGCCGTTCAGATGCGCGACGTCGCACAACGCTCCGGTGTAGCGCTCGCGACGGTGTACCGCTACTTCTCCTCAAAGGACCATCTGCTGGCGGCCGCGTTGGAAGATTGGCAAAAGCGACTCACACGGCGCATCGTGGCCGGTGCGGGTCCGCGCGATCAAGACCACCTCCCCGCGATCCTGGAGTACCTGCGCCGCGCATTGCGTGCCTTCCACCGCAACCCCGAGATGACCGCGCTGATGTTTACGATGATGACGTCGGCCGACCCCGCAGCGCAGGCAACGCTCGATCAGATGAACCGCAACAACGGCGACATGTTCGACCGTTTGCTCGACGGCATCCCCGCCGACCAGATCCGCAATGTCAGCTTCGGTCTCAACGCGGCGCTCAGCAGCGCCCTCACGGGCATGCTGACCGGACGGCTCACACTGGACGAGGCGCTTGACCTCGTCGCTTGGACGGCAAGGGTTTTGGTGACCGGCGCGACGAGCTGAGGTCAGATCTCGTGCCGGGCGGCGTCTTGCATCGGCTCCACACTCGCGAATTCGCAACGTCCGAAGGATGCGCCCACCCAGAGCCACGGTCGCCCCCGCATCAGCGCGAGAGCAGCTCCGCGATCGGCAACCCCGCCATCAACAACACAATCGCTACGGTCAAGACGATCCACACACCGTCCGACCATTCACTCGGATCCACGCACACACCCCCATCCCCGGGACACCACGGACGCACCCCATCGTAGTTTGCCCCCGCGGCAGTGAGACCGCGGCTGCAATGAGGTCCAGGCGCAGCCGCATGGTGACCAGTTGAACGTCAGCACTCTCACTTCCCACAAGAAATAGCCCCTCACCTGCGCTAACAGGTTCGGGGCTATGGCGGTGGCGGAGGGATTTGAACCCTCGGACGGGGGTTACCCGTCACACGCTTTCGAGGCGTGCTCCTTAGGCCGCTCGGACACGCCACCGTCGGGCAGCCTACCGGTCGGGGTCGCGCCGACACCAATCGCGTCGAGACCCCGCTGAGGGTTGTGAACTCGCGCGCGCAACAGCCTTTGCTGCGGACTCGACGCAAGGAAGGTGAAACTACCGCTGGCGCGCGAAGAACTCCTCCAGCGGCGCCGCACACTCGGCGGCCAAGATGCCGCCGCGCACTTCGGGACGATGCGTGAGCCGACGATCGCGCACCACGTCCCACAGCGAGCCGACCGCACCGGTCTTCGGCTCCCACGCCCCGAACACCACGCGTGCCACCCGCGCCATCACCAATGCGCCGGCGCACATCGTGCACGGTTCGACGGTGACCGCAAGCGTCGCGCCCTCCAACCGCCAGCCGTCACCGCGAACGGACGCCGCGGCGCGCAAGGCCAGGATCTCGGCGTGAGCCGTCGGATCGCCAAGCAGCTCTCGAGCGTTCGCAGCGCGGGCAAGCTCGACGCCGTCGGCTGCGAAGACCACCGCGCCGATCGGAACGTCGCGCGGATCGGCGTCGCGGGCCGCGTCCAACGCCAGTCGAACTAGCGCCTCGTCGTGTGAAAGAGAGCTCAACGATCGAGTTTGTCGACCACGGCGGACAGTTCGTCGCCGAAGCCCATCTCCTGAGCGATGCGCGAGAGCTGCTCGTCGGCGTAGTCGTCGTCGGCGATGATGACGCTCAACACGGCCTCGGGCAGCCCGACGTCGGCCAGCACCCCGAGGTCGCCTTCCTCGAATGGATCCTCGTCCTCCAGATCGTCCAGTTCGATGTCGGCGTCGAGCTTCTCCAGCACCTCTGCGGCGATGTCGTACTCGAGCGCAGCCGTCGCATCGGAAAGAAACAGCCGAGCACCGGCAGGCGCAGGCCGCACGATCACGAAGAACTCGTCATCGACGTCGAGCAGGCCGAACACAGCGCCCGCACTGCGCATCTCCCTCAGCTCGGTCTCCGCGGCGGTGAGGCTCGTCAACGCTCCGCGGCGCATCGCCGTGCAACGCCACTTGCCCTCCTCGCGGACGACGGCGATACCGAAGCCGTCGGGGAGATCGGCGGCCTGCTTCTTGGCTTGTGCGCGCTGTGCTCCCATGGCGGCAACGCTAGTCCCCGAGCACTCCCTTTGACCAGCGATCGAGCCGCTGTGCCACGCTTGTCGGGTGACAGTCCCCATCTGTGTGCTGGGTTTGGGCCTGATCGGCGGGTCGGTGATGCGAGCCGCCCAAGCTGCTGGTCGAGAGGCCTTCGGATACAACCGCTCGATCGAAGGGGTCAATGCCGCTCGGTTCGACGGCTTCGACGTCACCCACAGACTCAACGAAGCACTGGAACGAGCCGCCGACACCGGCGCGCTGATCGTGCTCGCCATCCCGATGCCCGCCCTGCCGATCATGCTCGACTACGTCAAGAACCTGGCGCCCGAGAACCCGCTGACGGACGTGATCAGCGTCAAGGGTGCGGTCCTCGACGAGGTCCGCGCTCACGGGCTGGAGAAGCACTTCGTCGGCGGCCACCCGATGGCTGGTACGTCACAGTCGGGCTGGTCGGCAGGCAATCAGCGACTGTTCGTCGGGGCGCCGTGGGTGATCAGCGTCGATGACGGCGTCGACGCGGGCGTGTGGGCCCTGGTCATGGGCCTGGCGCTAGAGTGCGGCGCCGTCGTCGTACCGGCACGATCCGACGAGCACGACGCGGCGGCGTCTGCCATCTCGCATCTACCTCACCTGCTTGCCGAGGCGCTCGCGGTGACGGCGTCCGACGTGCCGCTCGCGTTCGCGCTCGCGGCTGGCTCGTTTCGGGACGGCACGCGGGTTGCGGCGACGGCCCCCGATCTGGTGCGCGCGATGTGCGAGGCGAACGCCGAACAGCTTGGCATCAGCCTGGACCGAACGATCGAATTGTTGACGCAGGCACGCGACAGCCTCGCGAACACGGGATCGGTCGCGGAGCTGGTGGAGGGTGGCCACGCCGCCAGGATGCGTTATGACAGCTTCGGCAGGCCCGAGATCCTGACGGTCACCATCGGTGCGGAGAACTGGCGCGAGGAGCTTGCCGCCGCCGGTCGGGCAGGCGGGGTGATCAGATCCGCTCTGCCAATCCGGGGTAATCGAGGATGAAGCCCTCGTCGTCGACGGTAATCGTGGTGTTGGCGACCGGCGAGTCCAGCTTGATGCCGTCGGCCCCGCTGGCGTAGCCGATCGACACGGGCTCAACGGTGAGCTCGGGCAGACGCACGTAGACCACGGGCGCCGAAATGTCGTCGACGCGCTGGTAGATGCCGGTGCGTCGGATGGGCAACGCGTTGAAGAACGGGCTGAAGATCACGTCGACGTCAAGGGCGCCGTCATACGAACCACGCTTGGTCTGGTTCGAGTGATCCTGCACCAGCCACATGTTCTCTTCGTCGCGAGCGATCGACAGCTGGCGTTCCCGCTCGGCGAGGGTGACCGTCAGCGAGAGTCGCTTGGTCGCCCCGCCCTCGTCTGTCACCAGGTCGTACGACGCACTGAAAGAAGGATGCGACGACGACGCTGCGGCCACGATTCTGCCGTAGGCCTTGATCCGGTTACCGCCCAATTGCACTCGCACAGACTCCATCCGTCGGCCGTCATGCGCACGCCACGTTAGAACTGCAGGCCAAGTACTCACCCGTCCACCGTAGGCGAAGGGCCCCGCGCTTCGTAACCACCTTGGGAAGTGCTGCCAGATCGAGACGAAGACGCCGATTCCAGCGCGATCTCGTCACCGATCAACGGCTGCGGCATCCTCCGGAAGCGATCCGTCCCCGGCTCCGATAGCCAGACCGCGAAGGCCAACGCGGCGTCGAGGATCAGTGCCAACGCCGTGACCATGAGTGCGCCGACCAACGCCAGGTAGAACTGCCGCACCTTGATGCCGTCGATGAGGTAGCGGCCCAGCCCGCCGAGGCTGGCGTACGCGGCGACGGTCGCCGTCGCGACGATCTGCAGGGTGGCCGTGCGCAGCCCGCCGAGAATGAGCGGCCGCGCGTTGGGCACCTCGACGCGGAACAGGATCCGCGACTCCGTCATGCCCATCGAACGTGCGGCGTCGACGACCGACCTGTCGACGTTGGCGATGCCCGCATACGTGCCCGCGAGCAGCGGCGGGATGCCAAGCAGCATGAGGGCCACCGTCGGCGGCACTAGACCGAGGCCCCATAGCAACACGCCGAGCAGCAACACGCCGAGGGTCGGGAGGGCGCGCAGTGCGTTCACCCCGGTGACGACGAGGAACGTGCCCTTGCCGGTGTGCCCGATCGCCATGCCAATCGGAATCGCGACCAACGCCGAGAACAGCACGGCGACGGCGGTGTACTCGAGGTGCTCGAAGATGCGGGCGCCGAGTCCTGCCGGGCCAACCCAGTTCGCGGCGGTGAAGATGAAGGACAGCGCCTTCTGAAGGAAGTCCATTACGCGCTCACCGCCTTCTCCGGCCGAGCCGTTCGCGCGGTCCTCGTCCAGGGCGTGATGAGCTTGCCCCCGAACATGATCAGGGTGTCGATGACGATCGCGAGTAGGAAGATCGCGATGATGCCCGCAATGATCTGATCGCTCTTGTCGGACTGATACCCCTCGGTGAACCACGTTCCGAGACCACCGATTCCGATCACGGATCCGACGGACACCATCGAGATGTTGGTGACCGCGACGACGCGTAAGCTCGCGACGAGCACCGGAATGGCAAGAGGTAGTTCAACTTTCACCATTCGAGCCAGCGGCGTGTAACCGACGGCCGTCGCGGCGTCGAGTACGGCGGGGTTGACGGCGTCGAGCGCCTCCGGCACGGCCCGCACCAAGAGTGCGACGGTGTAGAGCGTCAGCGCCACGATGACGTTGGCAGGCGCCAGGATCGTCGTGGGGATGATCAGCGGAAGCACCACGAACAACGCGAGCGACGGAATGGTGAAGATGACGCTTGCGGTCACGGTCGTCAGCCTGCGCAACAACTTCGTTCGATGGACGAGCGCACCCAGCGGCACGGCGATCACCAACCCAATGACCAACGGCAACAACGACAACCACAGGTGGATGACCGTCAGCTGCCAGGCCTTGTCGAGGTGGGTGAGGAGGTAGTTCACACCGCTACCCCAGCTCCGGCACGCGGCGCTGCCTGGCCAGCGCGGCCAGTACGTCGTCGGCTTGGATGCCACCGAGCAACTGGCCGTCGACGTCCACCGCGACGCCCAATCCGCTAGGGGACGACAGGGCGGCGTCCATCGCAAGCCGCAGCGAGCCGTCGGGCGGGAAGAACGATCCGCCGCCGACCGTGCTGTCGTACAGCGAACTGCCCTTGCGGTGAAGGTCGACCCCTTCTGCGTTGATCCAGCCGTATGGCTTGCCGTCGGCCTTGATGACCAACGCCCATTCCCCGTCTCCAAGCCCCAGAGCGTCGACCTCGGATTCGGCAACCCTTCGAATTTCGTGCAACGGGAGGCCCGTCGCCTTGAAGAATTGCAAGCCCCGATAGCCGCGGTCGGCTCCTACGAAGCCCGAGACGAATTCGTTGGCGGGGTTGGACAGCACGAACGCGGGATCATCGAACTGCTCCAAGACGCCGCCCCGGCCGAAGACTGCGACCTTGTCGCCGAGCTTGACCGCCTCGTCGATGTCGTGTGTCACGAAGACGATCGTCTTGCGCAATTCGCTTTGCAGTCGCAAGATTTCGGTCTGCAGCTCCTCGCGCACGACCGGGTCGACGGCGCTGAAGGGCTCGTCCATCAACAGGATCGGCGGGTCGGCTGCCAACGCGCGGGCCACGCCGACGCGTTGCTGTTGGCCGCCGGAGAGCTGAGCCGGATAGCGATTCGCCAACTTGGGGTCCAGCCCCACCCTTTCCAGCACACCCATCGCGGCTTTGCGTGCGCTGCGCCGAGATTCGCCCTTGAGGACCGGCACGGTGGCGACGTTGTCGACGACCTTGAGATGCGGCATCAGGCCAGCACTCTGGATGACGTAACCGATGCCCAACCTGAGTTTGACGGGATCGACCTTCGTAACGTCCCTGCCGTCGACGGTGAGGGTGCCAGACGTCGGATCGATCATCCGATTGATCATGCGCATCGACGTCGTCTTGCCACACCCCGAGGGGCCGACGAAGACAGCGAGCGTTCCATCGGGCACGTCGAGGGTGAGGTCGTCCACAGCGACAGTGCCGTCAGGGTAGCGCTTGGTGACGTTTTCGAAGGTAATCACGAGCTCATCCCCTGCCGTCTGGTCTTCGCGCGAGCGCTCATCCCATCGGCTTGTCGAAGCCGTTGTCCTTGACCCACTTCGCCGCCGCCTCCTCCGGATCGATGCCGCCGTTGCCCGACGTCGCGGTGTTCATCTCGATGAGCGCTTCGGTGCTGAGCTTGGCCGAGACGGCATCGAGCACCGACTTGAGCTGATCGGACATCTTCTGCGATGCCACCAGCGGCACGACGTTGGCCGCCAGGAAGTTGTTCTTCGGATCCTCCAGTACGACGAGGTTGTTCTGCGGGATCGCAGGCGAAGTACTGAAGATGTCGGCGGCGGTTACCGTTCCGTCGACGAGCGCGCGGACCGTTGCGGGGCCGCCGCCGTCGCTGATCGCGATGAAGTTCGACGGTGCGACGTTCAGGCCGTACTTCGCCTTGAGCCCAGGAATCCCCTCTGTTCGCTCCAGGAATTCCGATGGCGCGCCGAACTTCACCTCCGCCGAGTGCGCCGCGAGGTCGCCAATGGTCTTGAGGTTCCACTTCTTCGCGGTCTCCGAGGTGACGGCGACCGTGTCCTGGTCGTTGGCAGGCGACGGGTTGAGGATCGACAGGTCACCGGGAAGTGCGCGGTAGAGCGCCAGCAGCACGGCATCGGGGTCCGTCGCCTTCGTCGATTTGTCGAAGTACTGCAACAGGTTTCCCGTGTACTCCGGGATCAGATCGATCGAGTGGTCCTTGACGGCAGGGATGTAGGTCTCGCGGCTCCCGATGCCGTACTGCCTGCCAACCGTGAAACCGTTGGCCTCCAACGCTTGTGCATAGATCTCGGCGATGATCTTGGACTCGGGGAAATCTGCAGAGCCGACCTTGATCGACTTCAGATCGCCGGAGACCGCGCCACCGCCCAATGGATTCGCGCTGCCACATGCGGTGGCGAATACGACGACGGCTGCTACGAGAATCGCGAGAATTCGATGGTGCCCGGTGGAGCGCGGGGTAATCATGCGAACGTCCTTTCGGCGTCACGTGCCTTGAGCGACCCTAACCGCAGGCCCGCCGGAACGGGCGTCAAACGGTCACTAGCCGAGCAAGGGGGGCAAGATGGACGTATGAGCTCCGACGAAAACGTGCCAGCAACCGGCGCCGAGGCGACAGGGCAGCCCGGTCCGATCGAAAGCTTGGAGCCTGACAGCGTGGGTTCGCCCGTGCCCGACGTGCCACCGACGAAGGCTCCGATGCCGCCCGACGAGGCGAAGAAGCTCACCCGCGCGGGCGCGTTGTGGACCGCGCTAGCGGGCGGCTTCGTGGTGCTGGTGCTGCTACTGGTCTTCATCATGCAGAACACGGACCCCACGACGATTCACATGTTCGGCTGGAACTGGGAGTTGCCCGTCGGCGTGGCACTGCTGCTCGGGGCGATCGCAGGCGGACTCTTGACGTTCCTGGTGGGCACCGTGCGAATTCTGCAGCTCCGTCGCGCCGCCAAGAAGAACTACAAGGCCGCGCTGAGATAGGTCGTCGAGTCAACGGATCGACACCAGGTCGTGGATCGAGTCGACCGGTAGATAGCCGTCGACGACAGCGGTGACGTTGGCCCAGTTGAGATTTATGCCGCCGCCGTGGTTGTCGAGGAACGCGGTGTCCGCCGCGTCGCGGCCCGTGCTGATCCGGACCATCGTCTCCCGTGGTGCGAGGCAGGTCGCGTCGACGACGAGCCACTGCCCGCCGACGAACGCCTCGGTGACCGCATGGAAGTCCATCGGATCGCACCCGGGTGCGTACACCGCGACGAGCCGCGCGGGGACGTTCACCGCGCGCAGCATTGCGACGACGAGATGCGCATAGTCGCGGCACACGCCCCGCCCGGCGAGCAGGGTGTCGACAGCGCCATCGATGGGATCCGACGATCCGGGAACGTAGTCCAGCCGGTTGCCGACCCACGCCGACACCTTCTCCAACAGCGTGGCGGAGTCGACGTATTGTCCGAACTCCGTCGCGGCGAAGCCGAAGAACTTGTCGGTCTCGGCGTAGCGGCTCGGCCTCAGATACGTCGACAGATCGATCTCGGTGACGGGCGCCGGATCCGCTTGTCCGACGATGGTCGCTGAGTACGATGCCTGGAGGTTGCCTTCCTCGGCGTCGAACTTGTGGATCCTGTTGCCGTGGTCGCCTGATACCTCCATCGCCTGAATCTGTCTGCCGTTCAACGTGAACGACAGAGATTCGGTGACCTGCGCGCCCGGATGAGGGGCAACGGCGATCTGGAATTCGAGCGTGGTCGGCGCGAAGATCTCAACGTTGAGGTCGGCACCGACGTGGCGCGTCATCGGTGAAGGGGGTGAAGAGGGGTGCACGGTGCCTTCCGATGCCGAGGGGGTTCGCAGGGTTGCGAAAGTCGAACTCCCAATACCCCACCACGGCGCAGACGAATCCGCGCGCCTTGCGCGACGACGTCAGGCGAGCGCGTCGAACCCCATCCCGATCAGCGGCGGAATGGTCTCCCCCAGCTTGCGGCCGTACTCCGACTCGCCAGCCATCCGATCGCGGTACTGGATGCCCGCGGCGATGATTGCCAGCTTGAAGAAGGCCAGCGCCATGTAGAAGCCCCAGTGGTCGAGGGGCTGATCGGCGGCGAGGGAGTACTTGTGCGCCAGCTCGTCCGCCGACGGAATCAGCGGCGACGCCCACGCCGCCGCTTCGTGCACCGCTTCGAACGCAGGATTCCGGTAGACGCACATCAACGCCGCGTCGCTCAGCGGATCGCCGAGCGTCGACATCTCCCAGTCGAGCACCGCCCGAACCTTGGTGGCGTCCTCTGCGTCGAGCATCGTGTTGTCGATGCGGTAGTCGCCGTGGACGATCGCGCTGCGGCTCTGCGGCGGAATCGCCTCACCCAGTGCGGCGTGAAGGCGCTTGACGTCGGCGTCGCGCGGATCGTCCTGCGTCTTGATCAAGTCCCACTGCCCACCCCAGCGTCGCACCTGACGCTCCAGGTAACCGGTCGGCTTGCCGAAGTCGCCGAGCCCGACGGCTTCCGGGTCGACGGCGTGTAGATCGGCCAGCACCTTGATCAGTGCGTCGACGCACGCATTGATCGTCGCTTGGTCGCCAAGGGCCGCGAGTTCGTCGGCATGGCGGACGACCCGCCCCGGCACGTAGTCGACCATCTGGAACGGCGCGCCGAGGACGGAGTCGTCGTTGCGCATCGTCACCGCGTGCGCGACGGGTACGGGGGTGTCCTCTAGTGCAGCGACGACCTTGTACTCCCGGGCCATGTCATGTGCTGACGGTGTCAGCCCGTGCAAGGGCGGGCGGCGAAGCACCCACTTCGATGCGTCGTCGAAGACGAGGAACGTCAGGTTGGACCGGCCGCCCGAGATCAGTTCGGCGCGCAGCTCGCCGGAACGAGGGATGCCGATCGACTGCAGGTGCTGATCGAGCGCACGCAGGTCCAGGCCGTTGAGGTTCGTCACGGGACTTGTCTACCACCGCTGATTTCGGGGAAGTAGATCCCATACGTGTTCGGTCCCATTGATCGCAGCGACGCCGAGCCTTCCGTCGCGCGACTTGAGCAGTCGGGTGATGCCGGCGTAATCGACCTGTACGCATAGCAGGCGCGGTGTCTGCATCGCGTGCTGCACGAGCGCGTTGATGACTCCGCCGTGGCTGAACAACGCGACGGTGTCGTCGTGGTCCGCCGCGTCGACGATGTCCTTGACCCCGGCGATCACCCTCGCCTTGAACGCCTCTTCGTCGACGCCGCCGGGCAGGTGGCCGTCGATGAGCCGCTGCAGGTCTTCCTGCGACGCCTCCTCGATGGGCGTGTAGTGCGAGAGGCAGTAGTCGTACTCGGCTAGGCGCTCGTCGACGTCCACCGTCAGGCCCAAGGCATCCGCGACCGGCTGCGCCGTCTGAAGCGCGCGCCGCTGCGGGCTGCTGACCAACCGCGCGATCGGGAACCGGGCCAGGGCGTCGGGCAGCCGCTTCGCCTGTTCGATGCCATCCTCGGACAAGTCGGGGTCGGACCCCTGGCCGACCTCGCTGCGCAGCGGCAAGGCGTGCCGGATCAACAGCAGTTGCATGCGTGACACCATAGGACGGTGCGCGCCTTCGCTTGTCCGCAGTGCCACGTATTCGTCGCCTTCGAGTCCGACAGCTGCGCCAATTGCCACACGCCGCTCGGATTTCACCTGCCGTCCAAGAGCATGCTGCCGCTCGTCGACGGCGTGGCAAACGTCGAAGGGCACCGCTGGATCCGGTGCACACAAAGTGTCACTCTCGACTGCAATTGGCTTGCGCCCGAGGAACAGACGGACTTCGGACGAGGGCGCTGCCTCGCGGGCTCCCTGATCCGTCGCGAGCCCGCCGCAGACGACACCCTGGCCCGCGAGAAGCTGGTGCCGACGTCCGCGGCGTTGCGCAGGCTGGTGTATCAACTCGACGACATCGGCCTACCGATCGAGCCGTTCTGGCGGCGCGATGGCGGTCTGGCATTCGATCTGCTGTCGAGCTACACCAGCGGCGAGAAGGTGATCATCGGCCACGCCAATGGCGTGATCACCATCGATCTCGTCGAGTCGCTCGATGACTACCGCGAGTCGCTGCGGATCCGCCTCGGCGAGCCGTACCGCACGATGCTCGGCCACTTCCGCCACGAAGTGGGCCACTACTATCAAAACATCCTCGTCGAAACCGGTTCCGGCGCAGCCGAATACCTTACTGAATGCCGTGCGCTGTTCGGCGACGAGACTGTCAGTTACAGCGACGCGATCGCCCGTCACTACGAGTTCGGTGCACCCGCGGACTGGCAAGACGACTTCATCTCGGAGTACGCCACGATGCATCCGTGGGAGGACTTTGCCGAGTGCTTCGCGCACTACCTCCACATCACCGACACCATCGACACCTGTCGGGAGGCAGGTATGGTGTTGCACGCCAACCGGGTGCGCTTCTCGGCGCCACACGACGTCGTGCCGCTGGATTCCTACGCCGACGTCCCCGTCGAGCGGCTGCTGTCCGACTGGCGCTACGTCTCACTGCTGCTCAACCGCGCCAACACCGCGATGGGCAAGAGCCCGTTGTATCCCTTCGAGATCTCCCCCGCGGTGGTGGCCAAGCTCGGCTTCGTCCACCGCGTGATCCGGTCTTAGCGATTTCGGCGCGGTTAGGACCCATAAACGGGCTGTGTCGAAATGGATTGTCGCTCATTTGGGTGGCGTGGATTCGACTGTGGCGGCGTGCCGCTCCTAGGCCGGGAGCGGTGGTGCGGCGAGGTGGGTGAGGATCTTGCCGATGTTGTGCACCGCGGCGTGGAAGGCCCATTCGCTGCGTGCCCGGGCCAGACCTCGGCTGGTGAATCTCCGGAATCCGAGGTTGTGCTTGGCATGTCCGAATGGGGTTTCAGCGATGTGAGATCTCTTGGCGTACTGGGTGATTCCCTCTGGTGTGCGCAGCCGGTGGGTCATCGCTTCGATTGGACCGAGATGTTCTGGCGGCGGGCCTTCGGTCGGTCCCTCGGCGGCCGCGTGGTGCAGGTCGCGGGCATTGCCGGTGGCGATCAACCGGTCCGGGCCGGAGGCGTTCAGGTTGTCCTTGGTGCAATACCCGGCATCGGCAAGGACCATCCCGATCGACGATGTGGCAGCCCCATCGTCGGCGTGCCGGGGTCGATGGTCGTTGATCACCTCTGCGGCGGCGGCGGCCTTGTCGATCATGTCGAGGTAGTACTGGTTGTCGACCGGGCTGGTCCCCACGCCGGTGGCCACGATCAGCCCATCTTCGGTGGTGACGGCCTGGCAGTTGTAGCCCTGCACCCACCCGCCCCCGCGCAGCGGCTGAAGCCGCGATTGTGGATCGGTGAGATTGACGGTGCGTTCGACCTTTTGAGCGGCCTCGATTCTGGCCGCCGCCTTCCCCTGGGCCCGCTGCAGCCGGAGCCGTGCCTGACGGACTCGGGCGTTGCGCTCGACGGGCACCGGCGCACGTCCGGCACGTCGGGTACCGACGGCTCCGCGGTTATTCCAACGGTCGTGTGCGGCCTGCGAGCGGGCGATCGTGGCGGCCAGCTCACGTTCGGCGCCAGCCACCCGATGGCCGTCTCGTACCGCGGCCGCAGCGGCCTGGGCGACCGCGGCGTCCAAGCAGGCCTGAGCCTGGGCGATACGACCGGCCCGATCATGGGCAATCGGTTGCAGTCCCGCCGATTCCGCCGACGGCGCGGCCGGCGGCCGATCATCACCGCCAGCCTGATCGTCGGCTGTTTCGGCCGTCAACCGCGCGATCTCCTCCTTGATCCGCTTGGACAGCACTGCCGGATCGGTCAACTCCGCAGGCACCGACCCCGGATTGTCGGGGCCGTACATCTCGTCCTCGGCAGCATCAGTGGCCGCATGCTCGGCGGCGGCTTTCTTCGCGATCCGCGCCGCTTCGGCCGCAGCGGCCTTGGCCACTCCCGAGGACTTGCGGTTGGCCGACATCGACGCGTTCGAGGCGATCTTCACCCCATCGAGGGCCACGGTCTGCAACCGGCCCAACCCCAACCGGGCAGCCAGCATCAACACCTGCCCGAACAACTGCTCACACGCAGCGTGATTATCGGCCCGGAAACGGGCGATCGTCACGTGATCGGGCGCGTCACCAGCACAGATCACCCGATAGGACACCACATCAGCGCACGACGCCTCGATCCGCCGCGAGGACCGCACCCCTTGGGACCACGCCCAAATCAACAACCTCACCAACATGTCCGGGTCATACCCGGCCCGACCCACCCCACCAGTACGACGCAACCGGTGAAACGCCGAGGTATCCACGTCCTTCACCAGCTCAATCAACATCCACGCCGGATGCGTCGGCTCCAACCACTCCCGCATATCCGGCGCCATCAGAAACTGCTGATCACGATCCACCAGTCGATAACCCTTGGCCACCAACACATTCTCCACGAGCCGCCAACCACACGATCATTCCGACACGCCATTTCGCAACAGCCCGTAAATGGGGTGGAACCGCGCCGAAATCGCGAGGGATGGCGGGTTACGGCGTGACGATCGCGAAGTCAGGATCCGGCCGATCCAGCACACCCATCAGCGAGCCCAGCGCCGCCGCGTCGCCCGTGATCTCGAATCCTGGCGAGGTAGCGTCGCCTGCGGCAAAGGTCAAGAGCCGCAACTTGTTTGAGAGCGACAACGTCGCCGTCGCGGTCGCGGGATCGGCGGGCACGTTGCGATGGACCAGCACCCCGTTGCGCAGCGTCAGCCGGTAGTTCTCGGCGGCGTCGAGGAAGGTGATGTCGATCGCGAGGTCGAGGTCCCACGCCCTCGGTCCGTTGACGCTGATCGCGAAACTGTCGAACAACTGATCCGGCGTCAGCTGAGACATCAACGACAGTGACGTCGTCTGGGTCGGCGTGCCGAAGTTGCCATCCCGCAACTCCGTCGCACCCGCGAGGAAGAAGTTTCGCCACGTCGCGTTCTCCGCGCCGTAGGCCATTTGCTCCAGCGTGTCGGCGTACAGTACCCGAGCCGCGCCGTGGTTCTGGTCTGTGAACATGGCGTGATCGAGCAGCGTTGCCGCCCAACGGAAGTCACCGTCGTTGAAGGCCGCCTGCGCGAGCTCGACCACTCGGTCCAGGCCACCGATGGCCTCGACGTAGCGCGGCGCGATCGCCTCCGGCGGGTGCGCCCACAGCCTGCCAGGGTTGCCGTCGAACCATCCCATGTAGCGCTGGTAGACCGCCTTGACGTTGTGGCTCACCGAGCCGTAGTAGCCGTGGGTGTGCCACGCCTTCTCCAACGCGGGCGGCATCTGGAAGGTCTCGGCGATCTCGATGCCGGTGAACCCCTGGTTCAGCTGGCGCAGCGTCTGGTCGTGTAGGTAGGCATACAGATCCCGTTGCAGCGAAAGGTATTCGATGATCTGGTCGTGTCCCCACGTTGGCCAGTGATGCGAGGCGAACACGACCTCCGCCTCGCCTGCGAAGGTGTCGATGGCCTCGGTCAGGTAGCCCGCCCAGCCATGCGGATCGCGCACGAGGGCGCCTCGCAACGTCAGCAGATTGTGCAGGTTGTGGGTGGCGTTCTCGGCCATGCACAGCGCGCGGTACTTCGGAAAGTAGAAGTGCATCTCGGCGGGCGCCTCGGTGCCGGGAGCCATCTGGAACACGATCTCGATGCCGTCGAAGGTATGTGTCTCACCGGTGGTGGTGATGTCGACCGTCGGCACGATGACCGCGACCTCACCCGTCGACGGCGTCTGGCCCAGTCCACAGCCGACCTGACCCTGCGGCCCCCGCGCGAGCACGGTGCCGTACATGTAGGCGGCGCGACGCGTCATCGCCGTGCCCGCAAAGACGTTCTCCGACACCGCATGTTCGATGAAACCCTCCGGCGCGATGACGGCGACGTCGCCCGCGTCCACCTCGGCCTGCGTCGTCACTCCGAGGACACCGCCGAAGTGGTCGACGTGGCTGTGGGTGTAAATCACTGCCTTGACGGCGCGGTCGCCGCGGTGCGTTCGGTACAACGCCAACGCGGCGGCGGCCGTCTCGGTGGAGACCAACGGGTCGATGACGATGATCCCGGTCTCACCCTCGATGAAGCTGATGTTCGACAGGTCGAGACCTCGCACCTGATAGACGCCCTCGACCACCTCGTAGAGGCCCTGTTTGGCGACCAAGCCGGACTGGCGCCACAGGCTCGGGTGCACCGTCGGCGGAGCCTCGCCTGCCAAGAAGTCGTAGACGTCGTTGTCCCACACCACGCGTCCGTCGGCCGCCGTGACCACGCACGGCTTCAGCGCGCCGATGAAACCCCTGTCGGCATCGGCGAAGTCGCGGGTGTCGTCGAACGGCAGACCCTTGGCGTGTTCTTCGTTGGCGGACGCGATGCTGGCCGTGGGCGGCTTGGAATCCATGCTCCCGAGACTGCCACCGCGGACCCGCTGCGTCAGCCGATCAGCCCGCTTGGCGGGCCGGCCCCTGCGCGATCTGCGCCTTAAGCGGAGCCAGCGTGTCGCCGATCTTGCCGATGGTCGCCGTCGGCACCCCCAGCGCGTCCAAGGTGGCGACGAGGTGACCGACGACGCGGTCGAAGTCAGACTCGGATATGTCGAGCCTGGCGTGTGCCTCAGCCATGTTGCGGCCGAGATAGGGCTCTGGGCCGCCGATCGCTGCAGCGATGAACGCTCGCTGGTGTCCCTTCAATCGCTTCATGTCGGTGCCTTCGAAGTACCCGGCAAGAATCGGATCGGCGATCACCCTTTGGTAGAACTGGTCCACGGCGGCCGAAACCGCGGCCGACCCGCCAATTTCGTCATAGATGCTCATACCGCCAAGCTTGCGGTCTGGTCATTACGGCCTTGGGTTCGGCGACCTTGCACCTTCGTTACGCTGTCCTCACCGCCAGGAATGATTGACTGTGAGGCATGGCTTCGCCGTCCAACAAGGGCTCCATCACCGTCGCGAGCGCGACGGCCATCGGCGTCGGCGGCATGATGGGGGCAGGCCTATACACCCTGCTCGGTCTGGCCTCGACCACGGCGGGCGTCTGGTTGCCCGCGTCGTTCCTCGTCGGCGGCGCGGTCAGTGTCTTCAGCGTGTACTCCTATGCCAAGCTCGGCGCGAAGTATCCGAGCCGTGGCGGGGCCGCTCAGTTCCTCATCCGATGCTTCGGCGACGGTGTCATTGCGGGGGGCCTCAACGTCTTTCAATTCCTGGGCTGGATCATCGCCATGGCGTTGTATTGCGCAGGTTTCGCAGGCTACGTCCGCGCGATGCTGCCATGGGAGACGCCAGCGTGGTCGGGCAAGGTGATCGGCATCGTCCTCATCGTCGGGGTCGTCCTCGTCAACGCGGTGGGCTCGAAGCTGGTCGGCCGATCCGAATTGTTCGTCGTCACCGTCGAATTGGCGATCCTCGCGGCGTTCGCGGTAGTCGGGTCGTTCAAGGCCGACCCCGCACGTCTCACCGAGAACGGTGACCACCACTGGCTGGGTGTGCTGTTCGCGGCAGGGCTGCTCTACGTCACCTACGAGGGTTTCGGAGTGGTTACCAATTCGGCGGGCGACATGGCCAACCCCGCCAAGGAGCTGCCGCGCGCGATGTTCCTCGCGCTCGGCATCGTGGTGATCGTCTACGTCGTGATCAGCACGATCGTCGTGATGACCTTGAGTCTGCCGTCGATGGATGCCAACCAGGGGCACGTCGTCTCCGAGGCGGGCGCAGCGGCGCTGGGCCACGTCGGCTTCGTCGTCATCGGCGTCGCAGCTCTGCTCGCCACGGCCTCCGCCGTCAACTCGACCATGTTCGGCGACGCCAACTTGGCCTTCATGGCTGCGAAATCTGGTGAACTGCCAAGCGATTTCACTCGCGGCGTGTGGCGGGGCGGCAACGTCGGATTGCTCGTCGCGGCCGTTCTGACGGCGTTGTTCGTGGTCTTCTTCCCGTTGTCGGCAGTCGGATCGATGGCCAGCCTTGCGTTCCTGATCGTCTACGGCACGGTCAGCGCCGGGCATCTACGGGTCTACCGCGAGACCGGCGCCAACCGCTGGCTATTGGTCCTCGCGATCGTGCTGAACGCCGCGCTGTTCGCCCTGCTGCTGGGCTACACGATCTACACCGGGCCAGCGAGCACCTGGGTCACCCTGCTCGGCGTGCTGGCGGCCAGCTTCGTGTTCGAGATCGTCTACCGCAAGCGCAGCGGCAGAACGCTAAAGGTCGAGACGGCGGGACGTAACTCTCCGCGTTGAGATCGCAATGAGGGCGAGGGCTACTCGCACTTCTTCGCCCTGAGTGCGATGTCAACGTGTGCTCTGTGGATAAAACGTGGGACTGTGGATGAATCGAGCGCCGCATCTCGCGATCGTGGCATCTTGCCCGCGTGAAACGGATATTCGTCGGGAGCGAGGCGCTCGCTAGCGGCGCGATTAACCGATACGAGCTCCGGACGTTCTACAAGCGCGTGTTCCCCGACGTCTACGGTCCGCGTCGGGGAAAGTTGACGTTGAAAGACCGAACAACCGCGGCGTGGCTGTGGTCTAGACGCGAAGCGGTCGTGCTCGGCCAAGCGGCGGCAGCGTTACACGGTGCCCAATGGGTCGACGCCGACATAGACATCGAGCTGAACTGGGGCGGCCGCCGCGCACCGGATGGGGTGCTCATACGACGCGAAACTCTGCTCGACGAAGAGGTTTCGGTCGTCAGGGGGATAGCGACTACGACGGCGGATCGAATCGCGTTCGACCTCGCCCGCCGAGACTCGGTTGGCGAGGCGGTGGCGCGGCTGGACGCACTAGCAAGAGCGACGCACTTCAAGACGGTCGACGTTCAAGAGTTGGCGCGACGTCATCCACACGTCAAGGGGTCGCGACGGGTGGACCGAGTCCTGGACCTCGTGGACGAGCGTGCGGAGTCGCCGAAGGAGACATGGCTGCGTCTGGTGCTGATCGCCGCGGGGTTTCCGCGACCGCAAACCCAGATCGCAGTGCCGCGACCCAGTGGCTACCCGCCCTACCGCCTCGACATGGGGTGGGAGGACGTCAAGATCGCGGTCGAATACGACGGCGACTCCCATCGCGAGCGTCGGCGATGGCGGCGCGACATCGTGCGCTCGGAGTATCTCGCGAGGTTGGGCTGGATTCAGATTCGCATCGTCACGGGCACACCACGGAGCGAAGTCGTCAACCGTGTTCGACGAGCCTGGGCGTTGAGATCGCAATGAGGGCGGGGGCTACTCGCACTTCTTCGCCCTCAGTGCGATCTCAACGTCAGAGCCTCAGACACGGTGCAGCACAACGTCCGTCAGCGCACCATCGGTAACGACGGCCGTCATGTACGTGCAATGAGGTTGACGCCTGCGATCCGTCGGCGAGCCCGGATTGAGCAGTCGCAGACCGGATGGCGCCGTCGTGTCCCACGGAATGTGACTGTGCCCGAACACCAACACGTCGGTATCGGGATACAGGCGCGCCATCCTTGCGTCGCGGCCACCCGAGGCGCCCGTCTCGTGAACGACGGTGAACCGCACGCCTTCTAGGACGGCGTCGGCTCGTTCGAGCAGCCTGCTGCGCAACTCGTCGCCGTCGTTGTTGCCCCAGCACGCGACCAGTCGTCGCGCCCTCGACTCGAGCTCGTCGAGCAGCGACGGCTCCACCCAGTCACCCGCGTGCAGCACGACGTCGGCCAGAGCCACCTCGTCCCACACCGCCGACGGCAGGTCGCGCGCACGCCGCGGCACGTGCGTATCGGCGATCAGCAGCAAACGCATCACGCAGGCGCGAGCAGCGCGGCCATCTTCGGCATGATGGCCTGCAGGCCCTTGAACGGTCGGATCATCACCTTGAACGAGACGATCTCGTCATCGTCGTTCCAGTGGACGATGTCGACCCCGTTGACGTAGACGCCGTCGACGGTGGCCTCGAACTCGAGCACCGCGGACCTGTCGCCGTACATGTGGTGGAGGTAGTGAAAGTCCGTCCCGGAGAACATCTGCGCGGCAGCCCACAGGTACATCGCAGTCTTCTCTCGCCCCGGTTGTGGCGTGAAGACCGCTGGCGAGTAGAAGACCGCGTCGGTGGCCAATAGGCCGTTGAGGTCGTCGATGCTGACGTCGGAATGACTGTCGATCAGTTCGATCCAGCGTTGGATCACCGGTGGTGTCATGCGCTCCATCTTCCTGGTTCAGAGGCTGCCGCGACCGCCAAGCTCATTCGTGGTTACGATCAACCGGTCAAGGCTCCACTCCACCACATTCGAGGGATACGCATGGCGAAGGTCACACCAGACGAAGGTGAAGCGACAACAATCGTCAGTCTCGCCGAGGCTGCGATGCACATGTACGGCTCCGCGATTGCGTCGCTTCCCGACCCGAGCGACGCCGACTTCCACCAGCGCGCCGACGTGATCCTGTCCGGCCTGCGGAAACTCCAGTCCACGCTGACCACCGCCGCCGCGCGCAGCCGAACCACCCCCGCCGTGATGTTGGCGGTCAGTGGCGTGCGCCAGGTTTACGACGACCTGATGGCCGTCAACGCCGCGGCGCCTTCCGGAACGCTCGGCCAGCAACTGTACGTAGCTCGCAGGAAGGCCAGGCTCTCCGCGCAGGAAGCGGCCAACGGCGCGGGCCTTCGCGCCGACCTGCTCGACGACCTAGAGGCCGGGGAAATCCCGACCGACGACGAGGCCGTGAAGATCAAGGAATTGATCGAGGCGCTCAGCGGCAATCATGACGCCACCAAGTCACCCGGCTCGAACAACGCTCCCTCGGACAACTGGGACGAGTCCTCGGGCTGGAACGACGGGAACGGCTAACCGGTCTCGGGCAGGCTGAAGTTCGTCGCGACCGCGGCGGTGATCTCGAGAAAGCGGCGCTGCGTATCTGGGCGTAACCGGTCAACGTCGACCACGCCCGCAGTGCCGATGTGCGGGTCGTAGGGCAGCACGAAGACCCGGTCGTTGCCCACCCGCCGCGCGAACGTCGAGACCAGATCCGCGATCACCTTGCGATCGGCACGGCCCGAAACGTCGTTGAGAACGACGACGGAGCGCGCAAGCAAGTCGTGATAGCCGGCCTCGCGGAGCCAATCCATCACCCTGCCCGTCGCCTGGGCGCTGTCGCGGGTGGCCGAAGCGACGACGACGATCGAGTTGGCGTTCGTCAGCACGCCCTTGGACACAGGGTGCTCGACGTTGGTGCCGCAGTCGGTCACGACGACGGAGTAGAACCGCAGCAGACGTTCGTGCGCGGCCAGATATGTCTTGGTATCCAACAGCTTTCGATCGCTGACGTCCCGGTTGGCCCCCAGTACGTCCAGGCCGCTGGCTCGACTCTGTCCGACGTGCGTACGCATGTCGGCGTAGCGGTCGAGGCTCTCGGCGGCCAGGATCTCGCGGTAGGAGGAGACCGTCGTCGGGTCGATCCGCTCGGCGAGGTTGGCTCCGACATCGGGATTGCCGTCGATGGCGACGACCTTGTCGTTGCGCAGCTGGGCGAGCGTCGAGCCGATGCCGACCGCCGTCGTGGTCTTGCCAGCCCCTCCCTTGCCGCCGAGCACGACGATCGAATGCGTGCCTCGCAACGGGGTGTCGACGACCGCCTTCAGCTCGCGAACCCGCCGCTCGTCGGGTGATTCCTCCAGCTTGAAGAGCTTCCGCCATCCCATGGCGGACAGGATCTTCTGCTCCTCTTCCAGGCCCGCGGCCCGCAACTCTTCACCCATCAGCTCCCAGCGGGAGGGGTCCACCGCCGGAGGTGGCGGCGGCGCCTGCTGTTGTGGAGGTGCGGCCGGCGGAGGCGTTGGACGAGCAGGGGGTGTGGCCGGTGGCGTCGGCGGGTCGCTCGGCGGTCGTTGGCGGGGTGGCGTGATCGGACCGTACGTGCCTGGCCGCTCGTGTTCGAGCTTTGGCGTTGGCGGGGGCGTCGGCGCAGGAGGCGTCGGTGGAGGAGTCACTCTGCCGGGAGCCGCCCCCGCTGCCGCTCGATCGAGCGAGCCCTGATCACCGTGCCGACCACGATCCCAGGACGGTCGCGGGCCTGCCTGTCGCAAGAAGTCGCGATCGCCATCGCCCTGCCCACCCACAATCACCCCGCGACACTAACAAAGGAGGAGACCGCCACGCCCCCTGGCGACGGCGGCCTCACTAGGTCAGTGAGCGACCGATTCTCTGAGCTTCCTGATTCTCGAAGTCGTCGCACTGGCCGCGTTCCGAACCTTCCCTTTGCTCGGATTGAACGTCGCGGCGCGATTGCCCGCAGCGGCAGCCCCGCCGAAGCCGTTGATCGCGATGCCGGGCTTGGCCCTCGTCACCGTTTGGCCATCCCTCAACACCGAACCGGCCAGAGTAAGGGGACCTGGACCTGCGGTGACCGTGTTGTCTCTGCCGAGGAGATTGAAGCCGGCGTTGAGGTTGCCGTCGCTCTCACCGGCGCCGATGGTGTTGCCGCCTCCGCCGGCATTCACAACGGCATTGAGGGTGCTGTTCGACGCACCCGCCGAGAGCTTGTTACCTCCACTTACGGTGTTGAACACAAGGTTCAGGTTGCTGCCTGGTCCGCCAGCCGACAACGTGTTGTCGCTACCGACGAGGTTCCGTGCTCCGTTGACGTATCCGCCCGTCGACGTAATCTCGTTACCGCTACCCACGACGTTGGAGGCGAGGTCCAGATAACCAACCTGTATCGCTATGTCGTTCGTGTCGCCGAACAGGTTTCGAGCGAGGTTGCCGTAGCCGCCGGTGATCGCGAGGGTGTTGGCGTCGCCGAAGAGTGTTCGGGCCGTGTTCGAGTTGCCGCCTTGGATGGTGATGTGGTTGCCGTCGCCGAAGGCGCTCCTCGCAGCATTTCCGGTCCCACCGTTGAGTGCCACGGTGTTGTTGTCGCCGAACACGTTTCGTGCCCAGTTGGCATTGCCGGCCTGGGTCGTGACGGTGTTTCCGTTGCCGAGGATGTTGACGGCGGTGTTGAACGCGTTGCCACTAGATGCCGCAGTATTGCCGTCGCCACCAATGTTCACGGCGAAATTGGCGACGCCGTCTAGCGCCTCCGCCTTGTTGCCGTCGCCAACGCTGCTGATCGCAAGGTTGAACAACGACCCAGCGCCCGTGACTGCAGAGGAGTTGTCACCGAGGACGAACGCCGCGCTGACCGATCCGTCGGCGTGGGCCACAGCTCCGTTGCCGATGGCAATCGCTGCGCTGGTCAACGTGCTGGTGCAATCGGCACTGTTGCCGATGCCGAAGAATGAAGCACAGGTCGCGTTGGCCGTGGGTGCCGAGCACAATCCAACGCCCGCGAAGAGCCCACCCGTCACGGCGCCTGCGGCGAGGGCGCCGTGGATCTTGCGAGGAGAACTTGCCGTGCTATGCGCGCCCATTTTGCAGTTATAGCGCTCGGCTGTCGCTGACGTTAATAAACGCACGATTTGAGTGCGATTTGAGTGCGCCCGAAGGGATTCGAACCCCTAACCTTCTGATCCGTAGTCAGATGCTCTATCCGTTGAGCTACGGGCGCTTGGTCTTCTTCAGTTGTAACCGCAGGGTCTTGCTGTGGCGGAGGCGAGAGGATTTGAACCTCCGGTCCCCTTTAAGGGGGACAACTCATTAGCAGTGAGTCCCATTCGGCCACTCTGGCACGCCTCCTGAACGATCGAAACCGCCGAGGGCACAGCGTACACAGCCGACGGATACGAAGGCAAAGCACATCCGAAGGGCACACCCAGCCCGCCCCCTACACTGTTCGGGTGACCGCCCGCCTGCGACCCGAGATCGCCGGTATACCCGCGTACACACCCGGCAAGACGGTCCCCGGTGCCATCAAGATCGCGAGCAACGAGACCGTCGACGGCCCGCTGCCCAGCGTGCGGGCGGCGATCGAGCGGGCCACCGACACGATCAACCGCTACCCCGACAATGGCTACCTCGACCTGCGCGACCGGCTAGCCAAACACCTCGACGACGGCGCCTTCTCGCCCGAGCACATCGCCGTGGGTTGCGGCTCGGTCAGCCTGTGCCAACAACTCATTCAGATCACCGCCTCCGTCGGCGACGAGGTGATGTTCGGCTGGCGCAGCTTCGAGATCTACCCATTGCAGGTCCGCACGGCGGGCGCGACGCCCGTGCAGGTCCCGCTCACCGACCACACCTTCGACCTCGACGCCATGCTCGCGGCGATCACCGACAAGACGCGGCTGATCTTCGTCTGCAATCCCAACAATCCGACGAGCACCGTCGTCGCCCCCGAGGCTCTTGCCCGGTTCGTCGCAGCGGTGCCGTCGAACATCCTGATCGCGCTCGACGAGGCCTACGTCGAGTACATCCGCGACGGATTCCTGCCGGACAGCCTCGGCCTCGTCCGGGCGCACGACAACGTGGTGGTGCTGCGAACCTTCTCCAAGGCATACGGATTGGCGGGCCTGCGGGTCGGCTACGCCGTCGGCGACCCCGACATCATCACCGCGCTCGGCAAGGTCTACGTCCCATTCACCGCGACGACCGTGTCGCAGGCAGCCGCGATCGCGTCGCTGGATGCGGCGGACGAATTGCTCGCCCGCACGGACGTCGTCGTCGCCGAACGGGCGCGCGTCACCGCGGCACTGCGCGACGCGGGCTACACCGTGCCGCCGTCGCAAGCCAACTTCGTGTGGCTGCCGCTGGCCGGTCGTGCCCAGGAGTTCGCGGAGGCCTCGGCGAACAGCCGCATCATCGTCCGCCCGTATGGCGACGACGGGGTACGAGTCACCGTCGCCGCGAAGCACGAGAACGACGCGTTCCTCGAGTTCGCCAAGCGCTGGATCTCGCAGGCATGACGGAGGCACGAATGGAGCGGCTCTAGCGTCTGCGGCTGTGAAGGCCCTTAGAAGGCCTATCGTTGCCGGATGCGGACCCACGTTCGGACGGCGGTCGCTGCGGTGATCCTCATCGCGGCGATCACCGGTTGCTCGCACATGACGACGGGCACCGCGACGATGCGCCCTCAACCGGTTCCGGAGACGCGGCGCGCGACCCCGCCGACGATTCCCAGGACCACTAGCGCCAGGCCGACGGCGCCGCGGCCGTCATCCGACGTTCCGGCACCGTCGAATTCGCTCACGATGTCGTGCGCGGACTACCTCGATCTCGACCAGGCCACCCGCATCGCCGTCATCGGCGAGATTCTCAAGCAACACGGCTCGGGTCCTGGGAACGACGAGGCCGACATCACGAAGACGCTGGCCGATGCGGTCTGCCAGTTCCTGCCGAATAGCACCGTCAGCGAGATCCTGGTCGGCGGCCCCGTTCCGTAGACCCGTGACGCCGCAGCGCCTATGGTTTTCGTCATGAGAATGCACGTTCGGGCGGGTGTAGCGGCATTGGTTCTGGTCGGCGCGATCGCCGGCTGCTCGGGAGGGTCGACCCATACCTATACGAGTAGTCCGTCAGCGAGTTCGTCGGAGAAGTCCACGACGTCCGAGAAGTCCACGACGTCCGAGGAAACGACGACATCGGCGTCGGCGCCTCCCGTCGCTGCTCCGCCCAATTCCCTCACGATGACGTGCAACGAATGGCGCGATCTCGACGACCCGACGCAGTTGGCCGTCGTCACCGCGATCGTCAAGGATCCGGGCTACAAGGGCGTGGCGAACGAGCCCGACAGCGCGAAGCTGATCGCCAAGGGCGCCTGCCTGCTCTTCGGCAAGAAGGTCGTGAAGGACGTCCTCGAGACGGGTTCGTAAGTCGGTTCCGTAACGGCTTCACTTGGCACCTAACCTGCCACCCATGGGTTACGCATACGACTCCGTCACCATCGACGTCGAGGACCACGTCGCTCAGGTGACACTCGTCGGTCCCGGCAAGGGAAATGCGATGGGGCCTGCGTTCTGGGCCGAGATGCCCGACGTGTTCGCCACGCTCGACGCCGACCCCGACGTCCGAGCGATCGTCCTGACCGGGTCGGGCCGCAATTTCAGCTACGGCCTCGACCTCGCCGCGATGGGCGACTCCCTCGGTTCGATGATGTCCGGCGACGGACTTGCCAAGCCCCGATCCGAATTCCATGCGCGCCTGAAGAAGATGCAGGACTCCATCACCGCGGTCGCCGACTGCCGCACGCCGACGATTGCCTCGGTGCATGGCTGGTGCATCGGCGGCGGCGTCGACCTGATCTCGGCCGTCGACATCCGCTACGCCAGCGCGGATGCGAAGTTCTCCGTCCGCGAGGTCAAGCTCGCCATCGTCGCCGACGTCGGCAGCCTCGCCAGGCTTCCCCTGATCCTGTCCGATGGTCATCTTCGCGAACTCGCCTTGACGGGCAAGGACATTGACGCAGCGCGCGCCGAGAAGATCGGGTTGGTCAACGACGTGTACGACGACGCAGAGGCATCGTTGGCGGCTGCCCACGCCACCGCAAGGGAGATCGCCGCGAACCCGCCGCTCGTCGTCAACGGGATCAAGGACGTGCTCGACGAGCAGCGCACCGCGGCCGTCTCGGCAAGCCTGCGCTACGTCGCGGCGTGGAATTCGGCGTTCCTGGCGAGCAAGGACCTCAGCGAGGGAATCAGCGCGATGTTCGCCAAGCGGGCACCGGAGTTCAAGGGCGAGTAGCGGTGGACGCGTCGACCGTTCGGTCTAGTGCGCTAGCTCTGATCGTCAAGCCTCTAGCCATCACCACCGGTGTCGTGGCGATTGCGTTGCTGAGCGCATGCACTGCTCACACCAAACCAGAGCCCGGAAAGTTCCCCGACATCAGCGGATACACACCTGTCAACGTCGACGACTACAGGATCGACACCTCTTCCCCAGGCTTTTCGTCGAACCAGGTCGTCTTCCTAACCCCTGATGGCATACCGTGCACCTTCGCCTTTAAGGGCGCCGGATGCACGGGCGACAACCTTCCCGGTATCTCGCCAAAGGACAAGAATCCCTATACGTACATCGACACGGCCGTAGGCATACAGCGCGCAGGGTCAACACCGTACGTCGACAACATGATTCGAGACCAGCAGATCAAGACCGTGCCGCCATTTCACTCCATCACGGTGGATGGGGTGACGTGTGGTGTCGACGACGAGAAGACAACAGCGTGCAAAGACTCCCAAGGGCGAGGCTTCGTCCTCTCACCCACGTGGTCGGGATGGCTCCCCAAGGTGTGAGCCGATGATGTCGTGCCCGAGCAAAGCCACGGTGGTCGAGGTGAGCGGAAGGAAGTGGATGGCTTTCGAACCCCCGCCGACAACACATGGGGAGTAGCCGGACAACCGGCCACTACGATGATCACCCCGCGCGACCAGGCATGGGGTGAACTCAGTTTCAGAGAAGTCGATGGACGCCCTGTGCTCGCCGGGCCGAACTTCTATGACGGAAAGCCGGGAAATTTCACCGTCGAAGTCCACGTTGGCGACACGCCGACAAGCGTTATTAGAGCGGGTACGCCGCCGACCCTGGTGATGAGCAACATCCCAAACGCACCGAACAGTGTGCTCGGACCATACGGGGGATACATCCTGCCCGGTTCCACCCTCGACAACCTCGGCCTGTTCGGCAGCCAGTGGAACGGCCCGCACTACGACGTCCAGCACGTAGAAGCCAACGTCAAACCCGGCCACCCGTAGCCAATCAGAGCCCTAACGCGATAGGACCATCGTGATAAGTCGCCTCATAGCGGTACTGCTCTTACTCACCCTCGTGGGACTGTCTTCAGCCTGCACGGCCATCGCCGACCCGCCCACGCCCGCCAACCCCACCCGATCCACCCAAGCAGGCAAGTTCCCCGACATGAGCGGCTATACGGCGGCAAATCCCGACGACTATCAAATTCGATATGAGACCCCTGGCAGACCCGGCGCAGAGAGGATTGACTACCGGTTTCGCACGCCCGACGGAGTCGGGTGCGCCTTCGACCATCTCCCCTTGGCCGTTTGTTCTGGCAACAATCTTCCGTCGATTCCGCCGGTCTGTAATCCACCCCAAATCAACTACGGGGCAAACGAAATGAGTACAGACGGCGGATTGCGAAAGATTGGCGCCCCCTGCGACCTGGACTCGCCTCTCACGGTCCTGCCCCCGTTTCACACGCTGACCGTGTACGGCGTGACGTGCGGGGTTGACGACAAGGGAACCACCGCATGTAAGGACCCCCGAGGACGCGGTTTCGTGCTGTCGCCGTCCTGGTCGGGCTGGCTACCGAAGGTCTGACCTGAATTACCCGGCGGAAGGAGGTGGATGGCTTTCGAACCCTGCCGGCAGGCTCTATCACCACCCGCGACGGCAGACCTACATGATGGTCGTCGGCACCAATACCGACGTGGCCTCAACCCGGTAGGAGGCTCGGGGATGGTCGAAGTCACAACGACCCGCCAGCGGGTGAGGGCCCGTCGGGTGAACGAGGCAGGGCTGCGCAGAACTACGGCGGCATGCCGGGCGCCACACTCGACAACATGGGAATCCTAGTGAGCCAGTGGAACACCGACATCGACGTGCCATACACAGTCGAACAGTTCCAGGTGCACCGCACCATTGACCCCGCTAACCGTGCGGGCCACGCACCTCGATAGGAAAGCCATGATCGTCAAGCCACTAGTCATCGCCGCCAGCGTCGTAGCCGCCGGCCTGCTGAGCGCGTGCACCGCGCATGCAAAACCAGAGCCCGGAAAGTTCCCCGACATCAGCGAATACACACCCGTCCACGTCGACGACTATCGAATAGACACCACATCTCCCGGACATCCGACTTCAGCGACCTATTTCCTTACTCCGGATGGCATCGTCTGCGGGTTCAGCCCCGGGCTGGGTGCGGGATGTACGGGAAACGACTTCCCATCTACCCCTCCCCAACCGTGGGACCCCGCTGCCGGACTGACCGGTGTCAACTCCGTCGACACCATCACTGGGCTCGGAACGAGCAACGTGCCGATCAGCATGGACAACAAGACGATCCTGGGGCAGCGGATAAAGACCCTGCCCCCTTTCCACTCCATCGCAATCTACGGAGCGATCTGTGGTGTCGACGACGAGAAGACAACAGCGTGCAAGGACTCCCAAGGGCGAGGCTTCGTCCTCTCACCCACGTGGACGGGATGGCTCCCCAAGGTGTGAGCCAGCCACCCGTAACCAAGCAAAGCCCCCAGCGCGATAGGACGATCATCATGAGTCGCTGCATAGCGGCACTGCTCTCAGTCACGACCGTCGCACTCTTGTCGGCCTGCACGGCCACCGCTGAGCCGCCCACGCCCACCAATCCCGCCACATCTGACCAAGCAGGCAAATTCCCTGACATGAGCAGCTACACCGCGGCAAATCCCGACGACTACTTAAGGCAGTACGAAACTCCAGGCAGACCCAATGCCACGATGACGGCCTACAACTTCGCCACCCCTGACGGAATTCGGTGCAGCTTCGACAAATCGGCCTCTGCTGGCTGCACTGGCAACAACTTTCCCGGCGTGCATCCTCTGGAATGCGACCCGTCCAATCGGCAGTACGAGGTGAATGCGATTAGTACCGGTAGGGACATTTGGCAAGCAACCGACACGTCATGCGATGAGCCCACAACGAGCAGGATGTTGCCCCCATTTCACACGTTGACCGTGTACGGCGTGACGTGTGGAGTTGACGACAAGGGAACCACCGCATGCAAGGATCCGCGGGGACATGGTTTCGTATTGTCGCCGTCATGGTCAGGCTGGATACCGAAGATCTGAGCCATCTTTCAGCGACGTGGCGGCGTGGGCCTTTCGGGGGCGTTAGCAGACCGAAACGGCTGTGGGAAGCCACGCCGATGTGCCAAGATTCCGGCATCCGACGAAGGGCTGGATTTCGACCCGAGCGAGGAACATCCGATGCACGTGCACTGGCGAACTCTCAATCTCGACACCCCGCACTGGAACGCGTTGAAGTACATCGAGATATTGCTGAAGACTCGACGCGAGCTTCCTTACGACATCCTCCAGCCAGCGCAAGATGGCGACTTCCAGATCATCGGTCAAGGCAAGGGTGGCGCAGCTATCGTCACGACCGTGGTGTGTGTCCCAGTCGAGGATCACAAGACGTGGGTCACGATCGTCGTCTCGGGCGAGCACGACGATCAGGTCAAAGATGAACGAACGTCGATCGGCCAAGAGATCGTGGCCCTGCACCTGAATTGACGATTCGGCCACCATGCACGAGCGAATTGGCGGAAGGAAGTGGAGGGCTTTCGAACCCCTCGCCGGAGACGAAACTGTTGGTGGACCGTCTTGCATGCGTCGATGTCCGTCGGCCTTGAAAATCCGCGCGAGATCAGCGGGGATCGCGTCAGTAGAATTTGCTGCACGCAATCTATGCAATCAACCTCAACAGCGGGCTGCCCAACGAATCGCCAGGCCCACACACATTGTTCCCGCTCCCGCCATTGGCAGCAGCCGCCGGAGCGAACAACACCCGCCCCAACCACGCGCCCTTTGGGCCTGACCACACAGGTCAGCGGGCACCAAGCCAGTGACGGCAAGATCTACATCGGCGCCGACGCCTTCGACCGCAGCCGAGGCGTCAGCATGTACCGCGTCGACGACCTAACCCAAATCACCCACCGAGAACACTGGCAACCCTGGAACCCCACCGACCACACCTGGGGAACCGCAGGCCAACCAGCAACCACAACAATCACGCCATTTGGTCAGAACTGGGGCGAGATCAGCCTCCGAGAAATAGACGGCAAACCGGTCCTCGCCAGCACGAACTTCAACCAAGACCCACGGGCATCCCCAAGGTCGAGGTGCATGGCCCAACCGGCGTGGCAGACCCGATTAGACCGACGATCGTGGTCATGAACAACGCCCCCGGCGCTCCAACACCGTGCCTGCGCCCTACGGCGGATGCATCCTGCCCGGGTCAACCCTCTCTAATCTAGGCATATTCGGCAGCCAATGGTGGCAACCCGATAACGGGCCCGTGCACTACGACGTACAACACATCAACGTGAACGCCATGAGCACGCCGTTGAGATATTAGTCAGCAATTACGAGCGGACCGACATGATCACCTGACTCATAGCGTTAACCCTGCTGCTCGTAGCAACCGGAATGACGTCAGCTTGCGACGCCACGGCGGAGCCGCCAAGTCCCACCGATACGAGCGGCCCAGGCAACGCGGGCAGGTTCCCCGATATGAGCAGCTACTCCCCTGCAAGCCCCGATGACTACGCACAGCAGCTCGATAATCCTGGACGCCGCGAGAAACGTACCGAATACTTCTTTCGCACCCCTGACGGAGTCAGATGTCTGTTCGGCCAGCCGCCAGGGGCAGCCTGCTACGGCAACAACCTCCCGGGCATCCCCGCGGCGATATGCGACTCGACCCAAGAGGTCTTCCGACAGAACTCGATCAGCACAAGCCGCGGTGTGCAGCAATCCCCTCTGAGCGGCCCTACATGTTCGGTTAGCGCATCACTCGACAAGGTCTTGCCGCCGTTCCACACACTCACCGTGTACGGCGTGACGTGTGGGGTTGACGACAAGGGAACCACCGCGTGTAAGGACCCGCAGGGACGCGGTCTCGTGCTCTCGCCGTCTTGGTCGGGCTGGCTACCCAAGGTCTGACCTGGACGACAGGGGCGCGAAGGAGCAGATGGCTTCCGAAGCCGAGGCGGAAGTTGGCCATGTCGAGCGGCGCCGCGTGCAGCCAACATTCGGATCACCGAAAATTACCGAACCGCTTCCTCGCCCTGTTCGCCTTCGCACGAGACACTTCCACCCCTTCACACACTCACCGTGTACGGCGTGACGTGTGGGGTTGACGACAAGGGAACGACGGCATGCAAAGACCCTCAGGGGCGGGGTTTCGTCCTATCGCCGTCTTGGTCGGGCTGGCTACCCAAGGTCTGACCTGCATGACAGGGGCACAAAGGAAGTAGATGGCTTCCGGAGCCCTCGCAAGCAGACGAAAAGTTCGATCGGCGGTCTCGCGAGCGGCCGAGGCACCCAAGCGGTGAATGGGATAGGACTAAGCATGATGAGTCGCCTCACAGCGGCACTGCTCTTACTCACGACCGCGGGGCTCTCTTCGGCCTGCACGGCCACGTCCGACCCGCCCACGCCCAGCAACCCGTCCACATTTGCCGAAACAGGCAAGTTCTTGGACATGAGCGGATACACCCCCGCCAACCCCGACGACTACCAACGTGAACTCGACAATCCTGGGCGGCCAACGCCGCTCGTGACCTACGGTTTCAAGACTTCCGATGGCGTCCAGTGCAGTTTCGACCAATCGCCTCTTGCGGTCTGCACGGGCAACAACCTTCCTGGCATACCTCCGGCTGACTGCGATTCGATGGTCAAGACCGTGAACACCATGAGTACGGACAGGGGGCTTTCGAAAACCAGCGACCCGTCCTGCGCTGCGGGCCAAACGGATTCGTTGCCTTCCAAGGCATTGCCCCCGTTTCACACGCTGACCGTCTTCGGGGTGACGTGCGGCTCGGACGATGCGGGAGCCACAGCGTGCAAGGATCCGCAAGGTCGAGGCTTCGTGCTGTCACCGTCTTGGTCGGGGTGGCTGCCCAAAGTGTGAGTCACGTGGCGGAAGGACGTGGAGGGCTTTCGAACCCCTTGCCGGAGCCGAAACTCTTGATGGACCGTCTTGCATGCGTCGGTGTCCGTCAGCCTTGAAAATCCGCGCGAGATCAGCGGGGATCGCGGCAGTAGAATTTGCTGCATGCAATCGATGCCTGAGCTGCTAGCGGTCAGTCCATCCGAATTGCACCTAACGGCAGACCGCATCGACGGTCACGGCGCTGATTTCACCGCGACGCACCAGGCCGCTTGTCGGCAAGCAGGCCAGGTCAGCTTGGCATCGGGTCGCGCAGCCGCCGCGCTGCCCCAGATGCTGCATGCCTGGGACGGCGACGGTGTTCAGTTCGGAGAGCACTTCAGCAGACACGCGCACGGTCACCGCAACGCAGCGACCGCATACGTGCAGACCGACGGCGACGGCGCCGATCGGATCGGGCACGCCGGCTCGGTGCTGTGAGGCGTAGTCGTGTCGTTGTCGTTGAAGGAGTTGCAGGACTGGGTTCCCGAACTCGGTGACCTCGCCATTGCGACCCGTGACCGGGCGACCAACCACAGCACGTCGACGCAGTTCTACCAAGACCTGGTGAAGGCATCCACCTGGCAGGGCCAAGCCGCCGACGAGGCCAGGATGTCCATGCTGATGGCAGCGGCGGCTCACGACGTCAAGGCCGAGGACCTGTCGGCAGCCGCCGACGCGATGAACCGAGCCGAACAAGACGCAGAGAAGCTCGCTGACACCGTCAAGGCGATTCTCGACGACGCCGCCGCTGCCCCTGCGGTGGAGATCGACCCGGCCACCAACCAGGTCAAGGTTCCAGCCAGCTACGACTACCTCGACGACGAGGCCAAGATGGCGGTCTCGCAGAAGATCGCCGACCTCGAAGCCCGCATCGCCGACGCCGTTGCCGAAGGGGACCGCATCGACGCCGACTTGGCCAAGGCAATCGCCAAGGCGACCGGATTACCCGCACCGACCACGCCAGCGACCACGCTGCCCGAACTCCTCGGGATACCCGGCGATGGGCCGCTGCTCCCAGGCCAGGTCCGCAACAACGGTCCGGTCGCGGGGACCGGGTCTGATCCCGGCATCCCCGGAATCAAGGCCGCCGATCTGGGCGAGATCGTCACCTTGCCCAACGGCAAGCAGGTCGCGATCTTCGGCGACTCATACGGAAAGCCCCAGGTCGGCGGGGAGGGCAATCCGCACTACCCCTCGGTCGCCGTACCGGTCACCTTCGACAAGAACGGCAGGCCACACTTCGGGGCGCCCCTGACCGGAACGAACCTCAACAGCGGGACACGCGACGAAGTGCCAGGCCCCAACACGTTGTTTGAACTACCCCGGGTTTTGTTCCGATCTTCATAGGAGGATTGGAAGCTATGCCCCGTCAGTATTCGCCGGAGTTTCGGCAACGTGCGGTCCGGTTGGTGGACTCCACGATGGAAGCCTCAGAAGTTT
>Ga0207712_10000245_pt1 | contig 53285 bp, 41 predicted proteins | sample KBSS44metaG_FD_184402 | JGI IMG/M metagenome (GOLD analysis project Ga0207712, IMG submission 184402) | Switchgrass rhizosphere microbial communities from Kellogg Biological Station, Michigan, USA - KBS S4-4 metaG (SPAdes) (version 2) | ecosystem: Host-associated > Plants > Roots > Rhizosphere...
GGGCCAAGAGTTTGGAACGCGATTGCTGCAGGGATTGCGGTCGCAAGAGCGACGATCGCGCAGTAGATGCGCGAGGTCCGTATTTCGACTGCCGTTGGCTTAGGGTCGAGTTTCAAAGCGGCCTAACTACAAATAGACCCCGCATCCGGGGCGTTGCGCGGAATGTTCAGCTGGCTTTGATTGCACGTCAAGCGAAATTCCCACGCGATGGCATACAGTTACGCCGATATCCTCCATGACGATATGTGCTCAAGCGACGCGCAATCATCGCGAAACGGGGGCGTAACGGTTTATTGGGTCGGAAACGAGGGCGTAACGGCTATCCCTGCGACGCTGGCCCGAGTTTGGTTCGCAGCGGTCATTTCACCGTATCGCGCGTGGCTGCGTGCATCGCACCCGAACAGGGCGGCGAACGTAGTCATCATGATCGGGCGGAAACGCACGAGGCAGGCGTCGAAGATCGCCTTCTCCGGCGGCACGCTGCTGCGTTCCACTTCGAGCGCGAAGTCGATCATCATGATCGCGTTCTCAGCATGATCAGGCCGACCATGGCGTAGAGATTGAGATCGATGTGAAACAGCATCAGCGCCAGCAGCGCGCCGAACGCAGCGGTCGGCAGGCCAAACATCAGACTCTGACCCGGTTTCCCGGACACCGGTTTCGGATCCGGTTTCCCGGTTTCTCGGACCCTGGTTTCGGAGGCGCAAAGTCTTGAAGTCTGGCAACATTGCCTTGCTGCCGCATCATTCACGGCAAGGGAGGGGACATGGCCCGCACGCCGATGTTCGATCTGCTGCGCCGCGCCGCGGCGCTGTCTGCCGCCGCGCGTCGCAGCGGCGAATCGCTTGACGAACTCGCACAGCGCGCGCACGAACAGCGCGTGGATGCAGCGCGACGGCGCTTCCTCACGCGTGCTGCGACGGCTTCCGCCGCGCTGACGTTGGCTGCCTGCGCACGCACGCCGCTGCACACCGCGACGAACGATAACGACGCCGTGTTGATCGTCGGCGCAGGCATCGCCGGCCTCGTCTGCGCGCATCGCCTGCGCGCGCAAGGCGTGCGCGTGCGCGTGCACGAGGCGCGCGAGCGCGTAGGCGGGCGCATGCTCAGTCTGCGCGGATTTTTTTCGGATCGACAGATCTGCGAACTCGGTGGCGAGTTGATCGACAGCGGTCATGCGCGCATCCGGGATTTGGCTGCGGAACTGAAGCTCGAACTGGACGATCTTGCCGACGATCCTACCGCCGCGTTCGGCGATGGGTGGTTCTGCGACGGCAAACGCTACGGCGAAGCGGACCTGCTGCGCGAGTTCGCGCCGTTGTCCAAGATCATCGCTCGCGATGCGCAGTCACTGCCTGATGCGCCGATTACCTATGCCGCGCCGGGTGGTGCCGAAACGCTGGACAAGCTCACGCTTACGCGATATCTCGACCGCATCGGCGCTTCCGGCTGGCTGCGAAAACTGATCGAAGTGGCCTACACCACCGAGATGGGCTTGGACTGCGAGGAACAATCCGCGCTCAACCTGATCGATCTCATCGGCACCAAGTCGGACAAGTTCCAGATATACGGCGAGAGCGACGAGCGGTTCCACGTGCGCGGCGGCAACGATCTCGTCGTGCAGCGGCTTGGCGAGAAACTCGCCGACGCCATCACCACCGGCAGCGTGCTGGAAGCACTGCGCCAACGTGCCGACGGCGCCTACGTCGCTACCTTCCGCCGCGGCAGCGCCAGCAGCGAAATCGTCGCGCGACGCATGGTGCTGGCCTTACCGTTCACCACGCTGCGCCGCGTGCGGAACGATCTCGAACTGCCGCAGCCCAAGCGCGATGCCATCGCCAGGCTGCGCTACGGCAGCAACGCCAAGCTGATGATCGGTTTCAGTGAACGCGTGTGGGCTACTCGCCATCGCATGAGCGGCAGCACCTACAGCGACCTGCCGCTGCAAACCACGTGGGAGACAAGTCGCCTGCAGAACGGCGCCGCTGGCATCCTCACCAACTTCACCGGCGGCAGGCAAGGCCTCGAGCTCGGCGCCGATTCACCCAAGGCGCAGGCCGACCGTGCCGTGCGCCAGCTAGAGACGCTTTGGCCCGCCCTCGCGTCCGCGCGCGAGGGCCAGCGCGAAGCGCGAATGCACTGGCCCTCGCAGGAATTCACGCTCGGCAGCTACGCCTGCTACGGCCCTGGCGAATGGACTACCCTGCGCGGCGCCCCCGGCGAATCCGTCGGCAATCTCCACTTCGCCGGCGAGCACTGCGCCTTCGACAACCAGGGATTCATGGAGGGCGGCGTGGAGACGGGGGAGTGGGCAGCGCGAGCAATCTTGGAGAAGCGGGTGGTGCGCGCGGCGTGATGGCGGGGTGGAATCAGCCGGCGGCTTCTGCGGTCATCATGCACAATTATTCACTTGCGCGTGCAGCAGCGACGTCCCCCGCGCTTGATCTGTCGCGCAATCATAGCGAAACAGCGAAATGGGGCGTAACGGCTGTCCGGGCGATGCTGGCCCGAGTCGATTTCGCGGCAGTAAAAGGGATCAAGTCGCTGTATCGCGTGCGGCGGCATGCGCCGCACGCGAACCGACCTCGCTGCCGCTTCTCCGACTACGCAGCCAGTTCTGCAACTTGTCGAAATAAATGTAGATCACCGGCGTCAGATACAGCGTCAGCACCTGCGAGGTGAGCAGGCCGCCGACGACGGCGAGGCCGAGCGGGCGGCGCGAGTCGCCGCCGGCGCCGAAGCCGATTGCGATCGGCAAGGTGCCAAACAGCGCGGCGAACGTGGTCATCATGATCGGGCGGAAACGCACGAGGCAGGCGTCGAAGATCGCCTTCTCCGGTGGCACGCCGCTGCGCTCCACTTCGAGTGCGAAGTCGATCATCATGATCGCGTTCTTCTTGACGATGCCGATCAGCATGATCAGGCCGACCATGCCATAGAGGTTGAGATCGATGTGGAACAGCATCAACGTGAGCAATGCGCCGAACGCCGCGGTCGGCAGGCCGGAAAGAATCGTCAGCGGGTGGATGAAGCTCTCGTAGAGGATGCCAAGCACGAGATAGATCACGAATACCGCGAGCGCGAGCAGCAGGCCCATGCCCGCGATCGACGACTGGAACGCCTGCGCGGTACCCTGGAACGAACCGATGATCGTGTCCGGCAGCTTGAGCTGGGCGACGACGCCGTTGATGCGCTCGACCGCCTGGCTCAGCGACACGCCCGGGGCGAGGTTGAACGAGACGGTCACTGCCGGCACCTGGCCGAGATGGCTGATCGTCGCGGGCCCGACCGACTTGTCGAACTTGGCCACGGCCGAGAGCGGCACGAGGTTGCCGTTGCTGCCATGGACATAGAGTTGTGCGAGGATGCCCGGATCGCCCTGCTTGTTCGGATCGACCTGCATCTGCACCCAGTATTGATCGATCGAGGTATAGATCGTCGATACCTGAGCCGGCCCGAATGCGGTGTACAACGCGTTCTCGATCTGCGCCGCGGTGACCCCGGTCGCCGACGCCGCATCGCGGTCGACGCGCACGTTGACCTGCGGCGTGGCGATGAGCAGGTCGCTGGTCACGTCCTGGAAACCGGGCTGCTTGGCGATCGCCTCGACCAGCTTCGGCACCGAATCGAACAGTTGCTTCGTGTCGGTGTCCTGCAGCGTGTACTGGTACTGGGTCTTGGTCAGCACGCCGCCGATGCGGATGATCGGGATGTTCTGCAGATAGACCTTGAAGCCCGGGATGCCCTGTAACTTCGGCCGCAGTTCCTGGATCACTTCCTCGGGCGAGCCGCGTTCGCTGCGCGGCTTCAGCGTGACGATCATGCGTCCGAGGTTGAGCGTCGCGCTCGATCCGGAAACGCCGATGAACGACAGCACGCCCGCGATGTTCTTGTCCTTGCGGATGACTTCTACCGCGAGCTGCTGCTTACGTGCCATTTCGTCGAAGCCGACGTCCTGGTCGGCTTCGGTGAACACGAACAGCTGGCCGGTGTCGTCGTTCGGCAGAAAGCCTTTCGGCACCGAGACGAACAGCCAACCTGTCGCAACGAGAATGACGGCAAACGCCAGCAACACGATGCGGCGATGCGCGAGGCAGGTCTGCAGCGTGCGCCGGTAAAGGTCTTGCATCGCGTCGAAGCCGCGTTCGAACGCCTGATAAAGCGGGCCGTGAGTTTCGCCGTGGTGCGGCTTGAGCATGCGGCTGCACAGCATCGGCGTCAGGCTCAAGCTGACGAAGCCCGAGACCAGCACCGCGGCGACGATCGTTACCGCAAACTCATGCAGCAGGCGGCCGATGATGCCGCCCATAAACAGGATCGGGATGAACACCGCAGCCAGCGAGATCGTCATCGACACGATCGTGAAGCCGATTTCCTTCGCGCCCTCGAACGTCGCCTGCAGCGGCGGCTTGCCCATCTCCATGTGGCGCGAGATGTTCTCGAGCATGACAATCGCGTCGTCGACGACAAAGCCGACGCACAGCGTCAGCGCCATCAGCGAGAGATTGTCGAGGCTGTAGCCGAACGGATACATGATCGCGAACGTGCCGACGATCGACATCGGCAGTGCGAGCGAGGGAATGATCGTCGCCGACAGGTTGCGCAGGAACAGGAAGATCACGAGTACGACCAGCGCAAGCGCGAGCATGAGCGTGAACTGCACGTCTTCGACCGAGGCGCGGATGCTTTCGGTGCGATCGTAGAACACCTTCAGTTCGAGGCCCGCAGGCAACTGCGAAGTGAAGCTCGGCAATACGGCGCGCAGGCGTTCGACCACGGCGATCGTATTCACGCCCGGCTGTTTCTGGATCGCAAGCACGACGCCGCGTGGCCCGTTGAACCAGGCCGCGTTCTTGTCGTTCTGCACGCCGTCGTAGACACGGCCGATATCACGCAGACGAACCGGCGCGCCGTTCACGTAACTGACGATCAGGTCGGCGAACGGCTTGGCCGCGGCGAACTGGCCATCGACCATCACGCTATAGGTGCGGTCGCTGCCGTAGAGCGTGCCGGTCGGCAGATTGACGTTGCCGCTGCCGACCGCGGCGGCAATCTGATCGATGCCGAGCCCGCGCGTCGCCATCGCCCCGGGGTCGAGATCGATGCGCACCGCGTATTTCTGCGAACCGTAGACGTTGACCAAGGCCACGCCTTCGACCATCGACAGGCGCTGCGCGAGCAGCGACTCGGCGTACTCGTCGACCTTCGACAGCGGCAACGTCTTCGACGACATGCCGATGTAGAACACCGGCGAGTCGGCCGGATTGACCTTGCGGAACGTCGGCGGCGTGGTCATGTTCGGCGGCAGTTGCTTGCCTGCCGCGGAGATCGCCGACTGCACATCGAGCGCGGCGGCGTCGATATTGCGCTCGAGCGTGAACTGCAGCGTGATCTGGGTCTGGCCGATGCCGCTGACCGAGGTCATCGAGTCGAGCGAGGGAATCGAGGAAAACTGTTTTTCCAGCACGGTCGCCACGGCCGAACCCATCGTCTCGGGCGAAGCGCCGGGCAGATATGCCTGCACCTGGATCGTCGGGAAGTCGACGTTCGGCAGATCCGATACCGGCAGCAGGCGATACGCGGCGGTGCCGAACACGAGGATGCCGATCATGACCAGCGTGGTCATGACCGGGCGGCGCACGAAAATTTCGGAGACGCTCATGCGCGCAGCCTCACTTCGTCGCGGCGGCTTCGCCCGCAGGCTTGGCTTCGGCGATCTGCACCGGCGTGCCGTCGGTCAGGCGCGACTGCCCGTCGACGACGACGGTTTCGCCGCCATCGAGGCCCTTCGCGATCGCCGACTCACCGGCGACGCTGCGCGCGACGGTCACCGCGCGCTGCGCGGCCTTCTTGTCCGCGTTGACGACAAACACGTAGTAGCCGTTCGGCCCCGCCTTAACCGCGGCGTCGGGCACGACGATCGCGTCGGCATCGCTGCCAAGCGTCAGCGTGATGTTGACGAACTGCCCCGGCCACAGGCTTTCTTCGGCGTTGGCGAACTGCGCACGCAGCTTGATCGTGTTCGTCGCCGGATCCACCGCATTGTCCACGAAGGCGAGCTCGCCGGACTGAGCCGTCTTCACGCCATCGCCTCGCGCCTGCACTCGCAACGCGCCTTTGGCCTGGGCCGTGCGTACGGACTCGACATAGGCGCCCGGCACGGCGAAATTGACGAAGATCGGCGCGACCTGGTTGATCGTCAGCAGCGCATTCGTGTCGTTGGCTTTCACCAGATTGCCCGGCTGCACGAGGATGCGCCCCGCGCGCCCGGCAAACGGCGCGTGGATGTCGGTATAGCCGAGCGTCAACTGCGCTGCGGCGACGTTGGCCTGGTCCACTTTCACCGAAGCGGCCGCCGCTTCGTAGGCCGTGCGGTATTGCTGCATCTGGTCGGCGGAAATGAAACCTTTCTTCGCGACCGGGTCATAGCGATCGACCTGCGCCTTGGCCAGCTCGCGCGCGGCAACATCTTTGGCCAAGGCCGCATTCGCCTGTGCCAGTGACGCCTGCGCCGGTCGCGGATCGATGCGAAACAACAGCTGCCCGGCTTTGACCTCGTCGCCGTCCTTGACGTGGCTTTCGAGCAGCTGTCCGTCGACGAGCGATTTGACCGCAACCGAGTTGATCGCCTCGACCGTACCCACCGCGGCGAGCAGGTCGGGCATGGTCTTGCGCATGGCGACCGCGACGCTGACCGGCGCTGCCGCGGGCGCGGGCGCGGACGGCGGCTTGGAACAGGCAGCGAGCAGCGTGATCAGGATTGCGGCGCAGACGCGACGCATCGCGGATTGGGCGATCAAGGGCATGAGCAGGAAAATGGGTTGCTTCTGCGCAATTATCGCTTATCGGAACGTCATCGCTCGTGTTGCGGAAGTAATGATTTGTTAGGAAAACATCGCGAGGGCGAACTCGCCATTGCCGACCGGTGCAACCCTGCCCCGCTTTCAGCCGCGCCGCTGCTGCTAAAATCGACGCTCATCCGTACTGCATCATTCATGACGCCATCCTTCGTCCACCTGCACGTCCACAGCGACTATTCGCTGGTCGACTCGACGATCCGCCTGCCGGACAAGCCCGAATACGGCGATCCGGCCAAGGCAGGCAGCCGCGCGAACCTGATCAGCCGTGCAGTGGAATCGAACCAGCCCGCGCTGGCGCTGACCGATCAGTGCAACCTGTTCGCCCTGGTCAAGTTCTACCGCGCGGCCGAGGCGAATGGGATCAAGCCGATCGCCGGCGCGGACGTGTATCTGCCGAATCCGAACGATGCGCATCGGCCGTTTCGCCTCACCCTGCTCTGCCTGGACCGTGCGGGCTATCTCAATCTGGCCAAGCTCGTGTCGCGCTGCTACCTCGAAGGTCGCCAAGGTGACTTTGTGCTCGCCCAGCCCGAATGGTTCGCTGACTGCAGCGCGGGCCTGATCGCGCTGGCGGGACGCCAGAGCGATGTCGGTCAGCTGTTGCTCGCCGACAAGCACGATGCGGCGCGCAGCGCGATGCGCGACTGGCTGCGCTGGTTCGACGACCGCTGGTATTTCGAACTGACGCGTACCGGTCACGCGGACGAGCCGCATTTCATCGAGACCGCGTTGAAGCTCGCCGCGGAACTCGCGCTGCCGTGCGTGGCGACCAACGACGTGCGCTTTCTCGCCAAGGAGGATTTCGAGTCGCACGAGGCGCGCGTCTGCATCCGCCAGGGTCGTCTGCTCAGCGACCCGAAACGCCCGCACGACTACACCGCCGAGCAATACCTGAAAACGGCCGAGCAAATGGCCGAGCTGTTCGCCGACCTGCCCGAGGCGCTCGAGAACAGCGTCGAGATCGCCAAGCGCTGCAACCTGGAGCTCTCGTTCGGCAAGTACTACCTGCCCGACTTCCCCGTACCCGCGGGCGAGACGATCGACAGCTTCATCCGCGCTCAATCGCACGCCGGCCTGGAGACGCGGCTCGCCAAGCATGGCATCGCCGAAGGTTTCACGCGCGAGGACTACGTCAAGCGCCTCGACCGCGAACTCGACACGATCGTGAAGATGGGCTTCCCCGGCTACTTCCTCATCGTCGCCGACTTCATCAACTGGGCGAAGTCGCACGGCATTCCGGTCGGCCCCGGACGCGGTTCCGGCGCGGGCTCAGCGGTGGCGTGGAGCCTCGGCATCACCGATCTCGATCCGCTGCGCTACGGCCTGCTGTTCGAGCGCTTCCTCAATCCCGAACGCATCTCCATGCCCGACTTCGACGTCGACTTCTGCATGGACGGGCGCGACAGCGTGATCGACTACGTCGCGCGCAAGTACGGGCGCGACAAAGTCAGCCAGATCATCACTTACGGCACGATGGCGGCGAAGGCCGTGTTGCGCGACGCCGGCCGCGTGCTCGGCATGGGCTATGGCCAGGTCGACAAGATCGCCAAGCTCATTCCGATGATTCCGACCGATCCGATCACGCTCGAGGACGCGCTCGGCCGCAGCAAGAAGTCGCGCGAGCGACCGGACCGCATCGTCGCCGATTTCCGCGATCTCTACGAAACCGACGACGATGCGCGCGAACTGATCGACCTCGCGCTGAGCCTCGAAGATCTCACGCGTAACGCCGGCAAGCACGCCGGCGGCGTCGTCATCGCTCCGAGCGCGTTGACCGACTTCGCCCCGCTCTACTCCGAAGGTGGTGGCGAAGGCGTCGTCACCCAGTTCGACAAGGACGATGTCGAGGCGGTCGGCCTGGTCAAGTTCGACTTCCTCGGCCTGCGCACGCTGACGATCATCGACTGGGCAGTGAAGGCGATCAACGCGCGCCGCGAAGTCAAGGGCGAGCCGCTGCTCGACATGGCCAAGCTGCCGCTCGACGATACGCTCGTCTATGCGCTGTTCAAGCGCGCGCAAACCGTCGCCGTGTTCCAGTTCGAATCGCGCGGCATGCAGGGCATGCTCAAGGAGGCCAAGCCCGACCGCTTCGAAGACCTGATGGCGCTCACCTCGCTGTTCCGCCCCGGCCCGATGGAGCAGATCCCGAGCTTCTGCAAACGCAAGCACGGCGAAGAGCCGATCGACTATCCCGACGCGCGCGTGGAGCCTGTCCTCGCCGAGACCTACGGCATCATGGTCTATCAGGAACAGGTCATGCAGATGGCACAGATCGTCGGCGGCTACTCGCTCGGCGGCGCCGACATCCTGCGCCGTGCGATGGGCAAGAAGAATCCGGCCGAGATGGCCAAGCAGCGCGAGATTTTCCGCGACGGCGCAGCGCAGAACGGCGTCGCCGGCGACAAGGCCGACGCGATCTTCGATCTGATGGAGAAGTTCGCCGGCTACGGCTTCAACAAGTCGCACGCGGCAGCCTATGCGCTCGTGTCGTACCAGACCGCGTGGCTCAAGGTGCACTACCCGGCCGAGTTCATGGCTGCAGTGTTGTCGAGCGACATGGACAACACCGACAAGGTGGTCAACTTCCTCGACGAAGCGCGCGCGATGGGTCTCGTCGTGCGTCCGCCCGACGTCAACGCATCGGCGTACCCATTCCACGCCGAGGACGACGGCAGCATCAGATATGGATTGGGCGCGATCAAGGGCGCAGGCCGCGCGGCCTGCGAGAGCATCGCCGGCGAACGCGAGCGCAACGGCGCATACACCGACCTCGCCGACTTCTGCCGCCGCGTCGATCCGACCAAACTCAACAAGCGCGTGCTCGAAGCGCTGACGCTGTCGGGCGCGCTCGATGCGCTCGCGCCGAACCGCGCTTCGCTGATGGTGCAGATTCCCGAGGCGATGAAGGCCGCCGAGCAGCAGGCGCGCGACGCGCAGGCCGGGCAGAACGACATGTTCGGCTCGAGTGCCGCCGCACCGATCGACGTGAAGCTGCCCGTGGTCGACGACTGGCCTCTGCAGCAGATGCTGATCGGCGAGCGCGAAACGCTCGGTCACTATCTTTCCGGCCACCCGACCGAGGCCTGGCGCGAACTGTTCGTGCAACTTTCCGATGCGCCGCTCGGCGATGTCGCCAAGCACTTCAAACCACCTGCGCCCGATCAGCGCCGCGGCCGCTTCACCGACCAGCCGTTCACGGTCGCCGGCCAGGTCGTGTCGATGCGCAACCGCGGCGACACGATGGCCTTCGTCCAGCTCGAGGACTGGTCCGGCCGCATCGAAGTCAGCCTGTTCCGCGAGGTCTTCGTCGAGTACCGCGCGCTGCTGACACGCGATGCTTTCCTCGTCGTCGAAGGCGGCCTCTCGATCGACGAATTCAACGGCGGCTTCCAGCTACGTGCGCGACGCGTATCGACGCTCGACGAAGCACTCGCGCGCCAGGCGCGACTTCTCCGGGTCAAGCTCAACGGCGTAGACGCCGGCTTCGCCGCGAAGCTGCAGCAGGTCATCGCCGGTCACCGCGGCGGCAAGACGCCGCTGCGCCTGAGCTACGCCAACAAGCTCGGCCGCGGCGAACTCGAGCTCGGCAATGCCTTCCGCGTGCGTGCCAGCGCCGACTTGAAGCGCAGCCTCGAAGCGCTGCCGGGCGTGCTGTCGATCGAAATGCTGCTGAGCAAGCCCAGTGCGGGCTCCGAATAGCCGCGGCCCCGTCGTCCGACGGTCCGCGCACCGCCCTTGCGCTATAATCCGCCGCCTTGCGCGTCGAAGCGCCCCGCCTTGCAATACATGAACCCGAACTTCCTCGATTTTGAACAGCCCATCGCCGAATTGGACGCGAAGATCGCTGAATTGCGCGCCGCGAGCCACGGCCAAGCGTTCAACATCGACGAGGAAGTCGGCAAGCTGCAGGACAAGCTCAAGCGCAAGACCGCGGACATCTTCCGCAACCTCACTTCGTGGCAGGTCGCCCAGCTCGCGCGCCATCCGGCGCGGCCGTACACGCTCGACTACATCCAGGCGATCTGCGAAGAATTCGTCGAACTGGCCGGCGATCGCGCCTATGCCGACGACGCGGCCATCGTCGGCGGCCTCGGCCGTATCGACGGGCGCAGCGTCGTCATCATCGGTCACCAGAAAGGCCGCGACACCAAGACCAAGATCAAGCGCAACTTCGGCATGCCGCGGCCCGAGGGCTACCGCAAAGCGCTGCGCCTGATGCAGCTCGCCGAACGCTTCAAGCTGCCGATCCTCACCTTCATCGACACCCCGGGCGCCTACCCCGGCGTCGGCGCCGAAGAGCGCGGCCAGAGCGAGGCGATCGCGCGCAACCTGCTCGAAATGTCGGAGTTGAAAGTGCCGATCCTGTGCACTGTGATCGGCGAAGGCGGCTCGGGCGGCGCACTCGCGATCGGCGTCGGCGACGTGACCAACATGCTGCAGTACTCGACCTATTCGGTGATCTCGCCCGAAGGCTGCGCATCGATTCTGTGGAAGAGCGCCGACAAGGCCAAGGACGCCGCCGAAGCACTGGGCCTCACCGCGCCGCGCCTGCTCGAACTCGGTCTCATCGACAAGGTGCTGCGCGAACCGCTCGGCGGCGCGCATCGCGACCCGCGCAACATGGCGATTCGCCTCAAGGCCGTACTGCTGAACCAGCTCGACGAACTCGAAAAGATCGACGCGGCCGCTCTGCTCGATCGGCGCTACAAGCGCCTGCGCAAATACGGTGCGCTGCGCGCCGCATGATCGCCCGCGCAACGTTTCAACACTGAGACGATCGTCGTTACTCCGATTTAGGGACTACCCGCTGCGTCGTTAGACGCGACGTGCTGTGCGCGCTTTCGCTACGCGCCCGCACTTTCCTGGCGCGCATCAAAATAATATTATTAATCCTATTATTAGATAACCATCGAGGGAGATCGACGATGCCTGCTGTGCGAACGCTGGGTGCGATGCTATTCGCCGTCATCGGCGCGATCGGAACTGCTCGCGCCGCCGACGGCTCCGTCCGCTTCGACGAGTCGAGCAAGACCTTCCGCCTCGACGCGGCCAAGGTCACCTACGCGTTCGGCGTCGACGACAAGGGTCAGCTGCAATCGCTTTATTGGGGACCGCGCCTCGGCGCGTCGGATCGCTTCTCCGCTGCCGTCGCTCCCGCTCCTGGCGATGCGATAGACGGCAACATCAACCGCGTGCGCCAGGAGTACAGCGGCTGGGGCAGCGGCCTCTACTACGAACCCGGCGTGAAGATCACCTTTCCCGACGGCAATCGCGATCTGGTCCTGCACTACGTGTCGCATTCGATCAAGGGTTCGATCCTGTCTGTCGTGCTCAAAGACATCGAGCGCGCGATCCTAGTCACCCTCGAATACGAGATTGACGCCGACACCGGCATCGTCCGCCGCAGCGCGACGATAACGAACCGGACCTCGACGCCAGTGATCGTCGAGCAGGCCAACGCGGCAACCTGGTTTCTGCCGCGCAGTCGCGACTACACCTTGCGCTTTCTGTCCGGTCGCTGGGCGGCGGAGAACAGCGTCAACGAGCGCCCGGTGCAGCCCGGCAAGACCGTGCTCGAAAGCCGGCGCGGCACGACCGGCATGCAGAATGCGCCTTGGTTCGCCGTGCGCCGCAACGATGCGAACGAAACGCAAGGCCAGGTGTGGTTCGGCTCGCTCGCGTGGAGCGGCTCTTGGCAGATCGCGGTCGAACAGGATCAGATCGAACAGGTGCGCATCTCCGGCGGTTTCAATCCCTTCGACTTCGGCTACAAGCTCGACGCGGGCGCGAGTCTCGCCACGCCGAGCTTCTACGCCGGAGTCACGATGGACGGTATCGGCGAGGCCTCGCGCCTGATGCACCGGCTCGAGTTGATGAAGATCCTGCCGCAGGCGCCGAACCCGCGCCTGCGCCCGGTGCTGTACAACTCGTGGGAAGCCACCGAATTCAAAGTTGACGAGCCTGGCCAGATCGCGCTCGCCGAGAAAGCCGCTAGCATCGGCGTCGAGCGCTTCGTCATGGACGACGGCTGGTTCGGCGCACGCAACACCGACAAGGCGGGCCTCGGCGACTGGGTCGTCAACCGGCAAAAATTCCCGAACGGCCTCAAACCGCTGATCGACCGCGTGCACGGCCTCGGCATGGATTTCGGCCTGTGGGTGGAGCCGGAGATGGTCAATGCGGACAGCGATCTCTACCGCGCGCATCCCGACTGGATCCTGCACATGACCGGCCGGCCGCGCACCGAGGGGCGCAATCAGCTCGTGCTCAATCTCGCTCGCGCCGACGTGCGTGCCTACCTGTTCGACGCGCTCGATAAGCTGCTCAGCGAAAACGACATCGCCTTCCTCAAATGGGACTACAACCGCAGCTGGTCGGAGCCCGGCTGGCCCGAAGTCGCGCCCGACCAGCAGAAGAACGTCTATGTCGACTTCATCCGCAACTACTACGGCATCCTCGAAACGCTGCGCAAAAAACATCCGAAGGTCGAGATCGAGTCGTGCTCAAGCGGTGGCGGCCGCATCGACCTCGGTGTGATGTATCTGACCGATGAGGTATGGACCTCCGACAACACCGATGCGTTTGATCGCCTGCGCATCCAGGACGGCTTCACTCAGGCTTGGACACCGGCCGCGATGATGGCTTGGGTCACCGACTCGCCGACCTGGGTCAACAACCGCGCGCTCTCGCTCGAGTACCGGTTCCTGTCTTCGATGCAGGGCTCGCTCGGCCTCGGCGCGAATCTGAACAAATGGCAGCCGCAGGATTTCGCCACCGCGCGTCGCCTCGTCGCCGAGTACAAGGCAATGCGCAAAACCGTGCAGCAAGGTCGGCTCTACCGCCTCATCTCGCCACAGGGCGGCAGCGAGCAGTCGGCCACCGAAAGCGTCAGCGCCGATCGCGCCCACGCCGTGCTGTTCGCTTTCCTGCATTCGAGCACGGAAAAGTATCCCTACCCCACGGTGCGCCTGCAGGGTCTGGATCCCGACGCGAAATACCGCGTGCGCGCAATCGAAGGCAAATTCGACGAACGCACGCCGACGACGGCGAGCGGTGCCTACTGGATGAATGCGGGCATCGACCTGCTGTTGCGCGGCGACTTCCAGGCCGCGGCGCTCGCCTTCGACGAGGAGTAGTTTCCTAGGTCCTAGGCTACGCGCGGTTGGCGCATCAGCAACGCGGTCAGCGCAGCGAGCCGATCGCGCATGTCGCGCCGATCGACGATCAGATCGATGGCGCCGTGCTCGACGAGGAATTCGGAGCGCTGGAAGCCTTCCGGCAGCGTCTCGCGCACGGTCTGTTCGATCACGCGCGGACCGGCGAAACCGATCAGCGCCTTCGGCTCGCCGATGTTGATGTCGCCGAGCATGCCGAGGCTGGCGGAGACGCCGCCCGTGGTCGGGTCGGTCAGCACCGAGATGAACGGCACGCCGGCACGGCGCAGGCGCGCGATCGCGGCCGAGGTCTTGGCCATCTGCATCAGCGAGAACAGGCCTTCCTGCATGCGCGCGCCGCCGGTGGCAGAGAAGCAGACGAATGGCGCGCGCTGCTCGAGCGCGCGCTCGGCGGCAAGCGTGAACTTCTCGCCGACGACCGAGCCCATCGAACCGCCCATGTAGGCGAACTCGAACGCGACCGCGATCAGCGGCTGCGCCTTGAGCTTGCCCTGCATCGCGATCAGCGCGTCCTTCTCGCCGGTGTTCTTCTGCGCGATGGCGATGCGGGCCTTGTAGGTTTTCGAGTCCTTGAACTTGAGCGCGTCGACCGGTTCGAGCAAGGCGAACAGCTCTTCGGTCGGGCCTTCGTCGAACAACGCTGTCAGGCGCTTGCGCGCCGCGATCGGGTGATGATGGCCGCACTTCGGGCAGACCTGCAGGTTGCGCTCGAGTTCCGGCCCGTAGAGCACGGCGCCGCAACCCTCGCATTTCTCCCACAGGCCCTCGGGCACCTTGCCCTTGCCGGAAGGATCTCCCTTGCCCTCGGTGCGGATGCGCGAGGGCATCAGTTTGGTAAGCCAGCTCATGTCGTTCTCATCATCGAAAAGCTCGGCATCGGGCATCGCGGTCACGATGCGTTCGGGCAGCGCCGGTTCCGTCGGCGCCGGCCCGGACGAGGCCGAATCGGAAACATGCGATTCTACCGGCTGTTGCGGCTTGGGGACACCTTCACGGTTCGATTTACGCGGCATGGCGCGCCGAACGCGCATCGAGCGCCTGGCGGACCGGCGCGAGGAAATCGCGCACTGCAGCTGTGACAGCGGCAGCAGGCGAAGAGTTCGCCAAGTGTTCGACCAGTGCGCTGCCGATCACAACCGCATCGGCGAATTCGGCGATCGCGACCGCCGATGCCGCGTCGCGTACGCCGAAGCCGACCGCCACCGGCAATGCCGGCGCCAGCGCCTTGATCGCCGCGACGCGCGCGCGCACGGGCGCGAGATCGAGCCGGTTCGCCCCGGTCACGCCGGCAAACGAGACATAGTATAAAAATCCACTCGCCTCGCGGGTCAGCGCCGCGAGTCGCGCGTCATGCGTGGTCGGCGCGGCGAGGAAGATGCGATGCAGGCCGGCATCGGCCAGCGGCTTGATCGTCGCCGACTCCTCGAGCGGGCAATCGACGAGCAGCACGCCGTCCACGCCGGCAGCAACCGCTTCGTCGGCAAATTTCGCATAGCCGTGGATTTCGATCGGATTGAGATAACCCATCAGCACGATCGGCGTGTTCTTGTCTTTCTCTCGGAACTCGCCGACCCAGCCGAGGATCTGCGCAAGGCCCACGCCTTTGGCGAGCGCGCGTTCGCTGGCATGCTGGATCACCGGGCCGTCGGCCATTGGATCGGAGAACGGCACGCCGAGTTCGATCAGGTCGGCACCGGCTTCGACCAGGGCATGCATCAACGGCACGACATGGTCGGGCGAGGGATCGCCGGCGGTGACGAATGGAATCAGGCCGGTACGGCCGGCGGACTTGAGTTCGGCAAAACGCTGGTCGATGCGGTTCACAGCGAAATCCCCTCGCGCGCGGCGATCGTGTGCACGTCCTTGTCGCCACGCCCCGACAGATTGACCAGTACCAATTGATCCTTCGGCAGCTCGCGCGCGAGTTTGATGCCCTGGGCGACGGCATGGCTCGATTCGAGCGCGGCGAGGATTCCCTCGCTGCGCGCGAGTTCGTGGAACGCGGCCAGCGCCTCCTCGTCGGTAATACCGACATAGCTTGCGCGGCCCGTGTCTTTCAGCCAGGCATGCTCAGGGCCGACGCCGGGATAATCGAGGCCCGCGGAAATCGAATGCGTCTCGGTGATCTGGCCGTCGTCGTCGCAGATCACGTAGGTGCGGTTGCCGTGCAGTACACCGGGACGGCCAGCGGCAAGCGATGCGGCATGGCGCCCGGTCTCGATGCCGTCACCGGCGGCCTCGGCGCCGATGATTTTGACCTTGCGGTCGTTGAGAAAAGCATGGAACAAGCCGATCGCGTTCGAACCGCCGCCGACACAGGCAGTGATCACATCGGGTAGGCGGCCGTATTCCTCGAGCATCTGCGCGCGCGCCTCGCGGCCGACGATCGCATTGAAGTCACGCACCATCATCGGATACGGATGCGGGCCCGCGACCGTGCCGATGATGTAGAACGTGTCGGTGACATTGGTGACCCAGTCGCGCATCGCTTCGTTGAGCGCGTCCTTCAAGGTCTTCGACCCCGACGTCACCGGCACCACTTCGGCGCCGAGCAGCTTCATGCGATAGACATTGATCTTCTGCCGCTCGATGTCGACCGCGCCCATGTAGACCACGCATTCGAGGCCGAGGCGCGTCGCCACGGTCGCGCTGGCGACGCCGTGCTGGCCCGCGCCGGTCTCGGCAATGATGCGGCGCTTGCCCATGCGCTTGGCGACGAGCGCCTGGCCCACGGTGTTGTTGATCTTGTGTGCGCCGGTATGGTTCAGGTCTTCGCGCTTGAACAGGATCTGCGCGCCGCCGATTTTTTTCGACAGGCGCTCGGCATGGTAGATCGGACTGGGTCGGCCGACGTAATGCTTGAGGTCGCGATCGAGTTCGGCGATGAACTCGGGATCGCGGCGCAGGCGCAGATACGCGTCGCGCAGTTCTGCCAGCGGTTCCATCAGGGTTTCGGCGACATAGAGGCCGCCGTAGTCGCCGAAGCGACCGTGCTCGTCGGGGTAGTTCGAGTAGTCGATGGCCGCAGCAGCCGCGGCCGTGTCGAAGGGTTTTGCCAACATGAGATTCTCCGGATCGGTTTGCGCCGCAACCGCAACGTCGTGCGGGCTCGGCTTCAATTCGTGATCGGGCCGTGCAGGCCCCGCGCGCAACCGCGCGCCTACCGGACCGCAGCCGCGGGCACGCGGCGCCAGCGGCGCAGCGAGCGACCGGACGGCGGCAATGGACGGGGCGAAATGCTCATGGCGTGGCTATAGCGTACACAATCTTTCCCGCCCGCGCCGCCCCGGCACGCAAAACCGGGCTCACAGGTAGCGCCGGATCGTCTCGCGCAGCTTGGCCACCTGCTCGGAGGTCAGCGCACCGAGCATACCGCGGCGCGCGGGCGGGATATGCGCCGCCGGGTCGTCCTCGCCGAAGACGTAGTGTTCCAGCAATGCCTTCCACGCGCGTTTTTCGGCCGGCGGCAGCGAACGGAACGCGAGAATGTCGTGCATGAGGCAGCCGAGCGCCGTTGGCGGTGCGTAGCCGTCGCTGCGCACGAACTTCCACCAGTAGTTGACCAGCGCGTTGATCCGGTCGAGTGAGGCAACGTGATGCCACCACATCGGCGGAATGTAAATCGCGTCGCCCGCCTCAAGCTCGGCGACCTGCGCTGCGGCCAGCGCCGCCCGCAGGCGCGGGTAGCGCGGATCGTCCGGGCAGTCGAGCCGCGCTAGGCTGATTGCCGCACCGGTCGGCGCAAATTCGAGCGGCCCGATGTACAGGTTGCCGACCTGCTCGGGTGCGAACAGGGTGAAGCGCCGCCGCCCGCGCAGTACGCAGGCGATGTTGTGATACTCGTCGAAATGCGCGGGCGTGGTGACTTGGTTGCTGATCCAGATGCGCGGCTCGACACCAGCATCGAGGAACGGCAGGGTGTGCTCGCCAAGAAAGCGCGGCAGGCATTTCGTAATTGGCGCGCTCTGGATCGCAATGCCCGGTACGCGCTGCTGCCCGCTCAAATCCAGCAGGCGCTGCAGCCCTTTGCCTATCGAGACGCGATGATGCTCGTAGTTGAAGCCGTCGAAGCCCGCGTTGTAGCCGATCACGCCGTCTTCTTCGGGCCGCATCACCAGCGCATCGACCGGCGTGCCGTTGTCAAAGGCGATGAGACGCGCGACGAACTGCGCATCGGTCAGACGCTCGCGAACGAGCGGCCATTGCCGTGCCAGGCCGCGGATCACGAGCGGCAGTTCGCGCCCGATCAGGTCCTCGCGTGCGAACGCGCGACCGTTGTCCGCGAACTCCTCGATCGCGCCGGCCATGCCGCGTCTAGGCCGAATCGGCCGCGCGCACGGCGTCGACGAAGGCGCGCAGCCTGGCCGCGTCCTTGATGCCCGCAGAAGATTCGATGCCGCTGGACACATCAACCGCATACGGGCGCAGGGCGCGAATTGCCGCGCCGACGTTGTCCGCGTTCAGCCCGCCCGCAAGCACTACAGGCTTGGCGAACGCATGCGCCCTCGCGGACCAGTCGAACGTTTTGCCGCCGCCGCCCTGCTCGCCGGCGGCGTGGCCATCGAGGAGAAATCCCGCCGCCGCCGGATGCGCATGCGCCAAGGCAGCCGGATCGACACCACCGCCCATCGCGACCGCTTTCAGGTACGGCACGCGATAGCGCACGCACTCCGCCGCCGTCTCGCTGCCGTGGAACTGCAAGAGGTCGGGCTGCACCGCCGCGACTGCCTCGGCGATGAAGCCCGGCAGATCATCCATGAACAGCAAGACGAGATCGACGAACGGCGGCAGCGTCATGCGGATCTCGACCGCGCGTTCGATTCCGGCGAAACGCCGGCTCTTCTCGGTCAGCACCACGCCGATCGCATCGACGCCGAGCGCGATCGCAGCCTGCACGTCCTCGATGCGCGTCATTCCGCAGAACTTGATTCGGGTTCGTTGCTGCATGGAAAACTCAAGAAAATATGAGCGATTCGACCACGGATTGCGCGGATGAGTTCGAATCGAGATTTCATTCGACCTGCTCCATCCAGGCGCGCCGTGCAATCGTGGTCAAGTTCTGCCTTCTGCAAAACTTACCTCTGCGGGCAAGCCGTGCTCCGCAGGATACAACGGATGGAGAAAAACGAGGCCCTGCGCTACGGCCGTCGGCCCGGCGACGGCACGATCGCGGCCTGCGAGCAGTTGTGCGATCCACTCGGGTTTTTCCTCGCCGCGTCCGACCGGCAGCAGGCTGCCGACGATGTTGCGCACCATGTGATGCAGGAACGCATTGGCCTGAATCTCGACGATGACGCGATCGTCCTCGCGCCGCACGGAAATCTCGTGCACACAGCGCATCGGCGTGCGCGCCTGACAGGCAATCGTGCGGAACGCGCTGAAATCGTTCTCGCCGACCAGCACCTGCGCCGCCGCGTGCATCGCCTGCGCAGCGAGCGGTACGCGCTCCCAGGCGACGTGGCGAGCGGCGAGCGCTGCGCGCACGGGACGGTTGAGAATGGTGTAGCGATAGCGCCGCGCGAGCGCGGAAAAGCGTGCGTGGAAATGGTCGCCGACCGGCTTTGCCCAGAGCACGGCGACGCTCGCCGGCAGGTTCGAACTTGCGCCCAGCGCCCAGCCGCGCGGGCTGCGCTCGGCGTTCGTGTCGAAATGCACGACCTGGCAGGACGCATGCACGCCGGCATCGGTGCGTCCGGCGCAGGTGACTTCGACCGCCTCGTCGGCGACCTTCGACAGCGCGGCCTCGACCGTTGCCTGCACGCTGGGACCATGGCTCAGCCGCTGCCAGCCGTGGAAATCGGTGCCGTCGTATTCGATGCCGAGTGCAATGCGCAAAATCAATCCCGCGGAAACGAAAAAGCGCGCTGATTGTAGCAGCGCGCTTTCCGCTGCCGGCGTGGGCGCCGGCGGGTACCCCTGAGGTCAGCTCAATTCGGAGAGCAGCTTGCGCGCTTCTTCCTTCTGCACCGCATTGCCCTCTGCAAGCACTTCGTCGAGCATCGAACGCGCGCCCTCGGGATCGCCCATATCGAGATAGGCGCGGGCGAGATCCAGACGCGTGCCAATCGTGTCCTCGTCGAGGAACGGCGCCCGCTCGGCACCGGCTTGAGCCTCCTCGATCGGCGGTTGCGTCACGGCTTCGACCTCCTTGTGGAATGTTTGTTCGAACTCGAGGTCAGGCAGGTCATGCGGGTCGCTGGCGACCATGTCGCGCGACTCGAAGGCGAGTGGTTCGTCGTGATCGAGCATCGCCTGGATATGCGCGTCGTGCTCGTTCTCCGCCGCCGTCTCACCGGCACGCGCCGTCTCGTCGCGGAAGAAGAAATCGTCCGGATCGTGGCCGTCATGCGACCCCGATGCGGCGAACAGCGGGCTGCCCGGCAGCAACTGCCGACCGAGCTCGGAGGCTTCGCGCCACTCGGCCGAGTCCTCCGGGAATTTCTCGCGCAGCGTATGCGCAAGGGCAACGAAGCGTTCGCTGTCGCCGTGGTCGAAATGGCTGCGCAGCTGCTCCATCTCGTCCTCTTCACCACCATCCAGTCCGGCCCGGCTCGGCTGCGCGGCGTCGGTTCCCGGGGCGCCGTCGTAGTAACTCTCGACCTCTTGCTCCAGCGCTGCATGCGGATCGGCATCGGCAGCTTCCGCTGCAGCGGCGGCGCCGGCAGCCAACGGCCGTGGATTGGGCTTCTTGCCACCCGATGCGCGCGTCATGAGCCAGCCCGCGATCAGCAGGAGGATGCCGCCGGTGCCGCCGTACAGTACGTACGGATTGTCGACATAGTCGGCGTACCACGGCTTGCCCGTCGCAGGCGCAGCGGGCTTGGTGGCAGTCGCAGTGACAGGCTTTGGCGCCGCCGTCTGCGACGGCGCAGGCGCCGCCGCAGACGGTGACGTCGAGGCGGCGGCTGCCGGTGCGGCAGGTGTTTGCGTCGCGGCCTGAGCGGGCGCAGCGGCCGCGGGCGGAGGCGGCGTGGCCGCGGTCGTCGGCGCGGTGGCCGGCGCAGGGGCCGCGACTGGTGTGGCGGCAGGCGCTGCAGATGGTGTCGCCGCGGTAGCGGCAGGCTCAGGCGCAGGCGCGGCGGGCTTGGTCGCGGCTGCGCTGGTATCGGTCGGCTTGGCGCCGGCCTTGCCCGCTTCAAGTTGTTTGAGCTTGTTCTGCAGCTCGGCGATTTCGGAATCCTTGAGCGAAATCAGGCGCTGGCTCTTGTTGTTGATCTCCTCGAGCTGGGAGACGCGCGACTTGAGCTCGCCAGTTTCCTGCTCACGGCTGGTCAAGGCCTCCTTGGTGCGCGCGAGATCGGAACGCAGGGCTGCCGCATCCTTGCTGCCGGCAGCCGATCCGCCCTTGCTCGCACCGGCCTCGTTGCCGGTACCGCTCGAGGGTGGCACCAGAGCGAGGCGCTCGGAACCGTGTTTCTGCTCAGCCGCGGGTGCAGCGGCTTGCTTGTCCGTCGCGGCTGCGGCGCCGGTGTTGGCGACGAGAGTCGGTGCAACGCTTTCCTGCCAGGACTGTTGCTGCGCACGCACTGCCGCCGCCGCTTCGTTCAGCGATCCGGCCGCGCGTACCTCGTCGGCGCTGGGAATGCGCAATACGGCGCCGGTCTTCAGCGCGTTCATGTTTTCGCGGTAGAACGCTTCGGGATTGGCCTTGTACAGCGCCAACAAAGTGCGGTTCAGATCGCGCGGGTCGTCGCCGACTTCGTGCGCGATCTGCGACAGCGTATCGCCGCGCTGGACCGTGTACTCGCCCTTGTGCGCCGCAGTCGGCGCAGCTGGAGCGGGCGATGCCGCAGGTGCGGGACGCGGAGCGGGAGTGGGGGCCGGGGCCGCCTGCGCCACGGGCTTCGGCGCTTCCACACGCGGCTGGCTGACCGGGGCACGCGGCGCGGCTTCGACGGGCTTCGGTTTCTCGGCCGGTTTCGGCGCCGTCGCGAGCACGGCCGGAGCGGTCACCGGCGGATCGAGCAGGACCGTATATTCACGCAGCAGCTTGCCCTTGCCCCAATTCGCCTCGATGAGGAAATCGAGGAACGGCTCGCGCACGGCTTCCTTGGTCGTCAGGCGGATCACGCGCTGCCCGCGGCCGTTATTGGCGACGCTGAATTCGATCGGCACGGTGACGCGCGCGCGGTTCAGGCCGACGCGCACGAAGTCCTCGGCCGAAGCCAGGTCGACGCGCAGATCCTCGGCCTCGGCCGCCGAATCGGCGACGATCGGTATCTCGGCGAGCAACGGCTGGTTGAGCCCGGACTTGATCTGGATCGGCCCCAGTCCCAGCGCAAATGCCTGGCTTGCGGCCAGCGCCAAGGCAACCGAGAGCGCGGATTTGATAGGCCCTTTCATGCTTTTTCCCCAAAGATCTAACGTTGTCAGGCGCAACTTTGCAATTCCGGGGCAACTCCCGGACGTGCACATCTTAGAATGCACATCATCTAAGGGGCATAACTATGAAACGCCATTGCGTTTTTCGCAAGAGCTCGGGACCGCCCAAGCGGTCCCGAAATGCCTACCCGGTCAAAGATAGGAGGCGATCAGCAGCTCGCCGACCTGCACGGCGTTGAGTGCCGCACCCTTGCGGATATTGTCGGAGACGATCCACAGATTGAGGCCGTGTGGGTGGGAAACGTCCTCGCGGATGCGGCCGACGAAGGTCTCGTCCTTGCCCGCGGCGTCGCCGACCGGGGTCGGATAGCCGCCGGCCTTGCGCTCATCGATCACTTTCACGCCGGGCGCGGTCTCGAGCAATGCGCGTGCCTGCTCGGCCGTGACCTTGTCGCGCGTCTCGATGTGCACGGCTTCGGAATGACCGTAGAACACCGGCACGCGCACCGCAGTCGGGTTCACGAGGATGGACTTGTCCTCGAGAATCTTCTGCGTCTCCCAGACCATCTTCATCTCTTCCTTGGTATAGCCGTTGGCCTGGAACTCGTCGATGTGCGGGATCACGTTGAACGCGATCTGCTTGCTGAATTTCGACGGCGGATATTCCTGGAAGTTGAGCAGCGCCGCGGTCTGCTGGGCGAGTTCCTCCGCGCCCGAGCGACCCGCGCCCGAGACGGACTGATACGTCGCCACGTTGATGCGCGTGATGCCGTACTTGCGATGGATCGGCGCGAGCGCGACGAGCATCTGCATTGTCGAACAGTTCGGATTGGCGATGATGCCGTGCTTCGTGTAGCCCGCAATCGCGTGCGGATTCACTTCGCTGACGACGAGCGGGATATCGTCCTGATAGCGAAATTCCGAAGTGTTGTCGATCACGACCGCGCCGGCAGCCGCCGCGCGCGGCGCGTGCACTTTCGACACGCTGCCGCCGGCCGAGAAGAAGGCGATGTCGACACCTGTGAAATCAAAGTCGGCGAGGTTCTGCACGGTGATCGATTTGTTGCCGAAATCGACCTGGCCGCCCGCGCTGCGCTCGCTCGCCAGCGGCACGAGTTCGGAAATCGGGAATTTGCGCGCAGCAAGAATGCTCAACAGCGTTTCGCCGACGGCGCCGGTGGCGCCAACCATCGCAACCTTGTACTTCTCTTTCTTGCTCATTTTCATCAACTCACGGTCTTCGGGGCACCAGTCACCGCCGCTTAGACATTCGGAGCGCGAGCGACGGCCATTTTTGTTGCGCAGCAGCATACCACGCAAATTTCCGTTTGTGACGGATGCTGTACCGATGGATGAAATGACTTCTTGGACCTCACGGCCACGGCTCGGGCGCGTGCAAACGACGAGCACACTAGATCTCGCCTCCTGCACATGCGCAATCGAGTATCTGAAGCGCTTGGCTGATGCGGCGATACCGTACGATCGCCGAGGCAACGATTGACACTGCCAGCATCAACAGCAGTAAGGGATCGATCGCAGGCGCTTGCGCGGGAGGGCTTTGAGGGTTGATGTTGCCCACGCTCAGATTTGCGCTTGCAGTATTGCCAGCGCCCCCGTAGGTCGAAGTCACCGCGCCGGTCGTGTTGGTGTAATTACCTGCCGCCGCGCTAGAAACGGTAACGCTGAACTGGCATGGCGAACCAACCGCAACCGGTGCAATCGTCGCACCGCTCATCGCAATGCCCGTAGGCGAAGTCAGCGTTAAAGTGCCTCCACAAACCGAGGTAGTTGTATTAGGCACGGTCAATCCGACCGGCAGTGTGTCGCTGAAGGCGATTCCACTCAAATCGATCATGTTGACTGCCGGATTGCTGATCGTGAATTGCAGCGAGGTCGTTTGATTCGTCTCAATTGTTGAGGGAGTGAAAACAGCCGCAATGGACGGGGGTGCCACCACGACAATGCCGGAGCTCGCTGACGTGCCTGAGCCACCCTCGTTTGACGTGACACTCCCCGTCGTATTGTTCTTAAAACCGGCGCTCGTACCGGTTATATTGATCGAAAATGTGCATAAGTCGCCGCCAGCCAGTGTCGCCCCCGACAAGTTGATCGTGCCGGTACCTGCAACTGAGGTGATCGTCCCGCCACCGCAACTACCGGACAACCCGTTGGGCGTAGACACCACCAGTCCGGCCGGCAAGGTGTCGCTGAAACCTACACCTGTAAGTGGAGAGCTATTCTGATTGGCGATATTGAACTGCAAGCTTGTTGTGCCGTTCAGCGGAATCGTCGGCGCCCCGATAGCGCTATACATGATCGGAGGTAGCGCGGCGGCGTGAACCAATGTCCCGACCATCAGTACTGCGATGCCGACAACTCCCTTGACCCGCCACGTGCGTGAAACGAAGTTGCGCGATAAACGCATAGCCATAAGCCGCTCCCAGCACATGCAATCGGGCGGACGCTAGCACAACAATCGCTACTTTCCTCTATCGCCACTCAGCGATTCAATGCATTTGGCGGCCGCCCCGCGTTCGGGCCATGGCCAAGCGCGGCGATCAGGTTGTCGACGGCCAGCGATGCCATCGCGCGCCGCGTCGCCAGGCTGGCGCTGCCGATATGCGGCGTCAGCACGACGTTGTCGAGCGCGAGCATTTCGTCCGGCACCTCGGGCTCGCGCTCGAACACGTCGAGCCCGGCGCCGGCGATGCGCTTTTCGCGCAGCGCCACGATCAGCGCCGCATCGTCGACCACGCCGCCGCGCGCGATGTTGATCAGGTAGGCATCGCGCTTCATCGCCTCCAACTCGGCCGCACCGATCATGTGGCGCGTTTCGGCGCTCAGTGGCACGGTCAGCACGACGAAGTCGGCTTCGCCCAACAAGCCGTCGCGATCGACGTAACGCGCGTTGCAGTCTGCTTCGATTTCGGCCGCGACGCGCGAACGGTTGTGGTAGATCACCGGCATGCGGAAGCCGCTCGCGCGCCGCGCGATCGCCTGGCCGATGCGGCCCATGCCGAAGATGCCGAGCGTTTTGCCGTACACATCGCCGCCGAGCATGATGTGGAACGACATGCCCTTCCAGTTTCCCGCGCGCAGCCAGCGCTCGGCCTCTGTCACACGGCGCGCGGTTGCCATCATCAGCGCCCAGGCGAAATCCGCCGTGGTCTCGTCGAGCACGCCGGGCGTGTTGGTCGCAATGATGCCGGCCTTCTTCAGCGCAGCGATATCGAGATTGTTGTAGCCGACGCCACGGTTCGCGATCGCGCGCAGCAGCGGCGTCTGCGCGATCAGGCTCGCGTCGACCGGATCGGCGACGCCGAGGATTGCGCCGGTCTTGTCGCGCAGCTTTTGTACCATCTGCTCGCGCGTCCAAGCGTGGTCATCCTCCTCGACTTCGACCTCGAAATACTCGCGCAAGCGATCGAGGATATCGTCGAACAGCGGGCGCGAGACCCAGACCCGAGGACGCGGCGCTTGCGTGCTCATCGGACTACTTCTCTTCGACCGAGCCCGGAATGCGGGGCTTGATTTCGCCCACGTCGCCGCACTGCGCGCGATGCCGCAGCGCATGATCCATCAGCACGAGTGCGACCATCGCCTCGCCGATCGGAGTTGCGCGGATGCCGACACAGGGATCGTGTCGGCCTTTCGTGCGCATTTCGATCGGTTCGCCCTGCAGGTTCACGCTGTGCCCCGGAATCAGGATGCTCGACGTCGGCTTCAGCGCCATCGAAGCGACGATTTGCTGGCCAGAGGAAATACCGCCAAGGATGCCGCCGGCGTGATTCGACAGAAAACCCTGCGGCGTGATCTCGTCGCGATGCTCGCTGCCGCGCTGGGCGACCGCGGCGAAGCCGTCGCCGATCTCGACGCCCTTGACTGCGTTGATCGACATCAGCGCCGAAGCGATGTCCTGATCGAGCTTGCCGTAGATCGGCTCGCCCCAGCCCGGCGGCACGCCGTCGGCGACGACGGTCACGCGCGCGCCGACCGAATCGCCGGACTTGCGCAGCGCGTCCATGTATTTTTCGAGTTCCGCTACCGCTGACGCGTCCGGCCAGAAGAACGGGTTTTCTTCGACCGCAGTCCAGTCGAACGACTTCGGCGTCACCGCGCCGATCTGCGACAGATAGCCGCGCACGACAACGCCGAGACGCAACCTGAGCCACTTCTTCGCGATCACGCCCGCGGCGACGCGCATGGTCGTCTCGCGCGCGGACGAGCGCCCGCCGCCGCGCGGATCGCGGATGCCGTATTTCTGCCAGTAGGTGTAATCGGCGTGCGCGGGGCGAAACGTCTGCGCGACTTCGGCGTAATCCTTGGAACGCGCATCGGTGTTGCGAATCAGCAGTGCGATCGGCGTGCCCGTGGTCTTGCCTTCGTAGACGCCGGAAAGAATCTCGACCTCGTCGGCCTCGCGCCGCTGCGAGGTATGCCGCGTCTTGCCGGTCGCGCGACGGTCTAGGTCTTGACGAAATTCCTCCGCCGCGATTTCCAAACCGGGCGGACAGCCGTCGACCACGCAACCGATGGCGGGACCGTGGCTTTCGCCGAAGGTTGTTACGGTAAGAAGTTTTCCGAAAGAATTGCTCGACACGTCCGTTGGATTTCCTTACGCGGCTTCACAAGCCCAGCGTCGACAGACCGGGATGGTCGTCGGGCCGCCGGCCCAGGGGCCAATGATATTTGCGCTCCTGCTCGGTGATCGGCAGGTCGTTGATGCTGGCGATTCGCCGACGCATGAATCCATGTTCGTCGAACTCCCAGTTTTCGTTGCCGTACGAACGGAACCAGCTACCGGAATCGTCCTGCCATTCGTAGGCGAAACGCACGGCAATGCGGTTGGCGTGGAACGCCCACAGCTCCTTGATGAGTCGATAGTCCAATTCCCTGTTCCACTTGCGTGTCAGGAATTGGACGATCGCTTCCCTGCCGACGAGAAACTCTGCGCGATTGCGCCATGTGCTGTCGGGCGTGTAAGCGAGAGCGACGCGTTGCGGATCCCGCGTATTCCACGCATCTTCGGCCAAGCGCACTTTTTTTGCCGCCGACTCGGCATCGAACGGCGGAAACGGCGGACGCGGATTCTCGGAGTTCACTCGGTCGCCTCGCTCTATCGTTTCTTCAACACCGCCTTGATCGACTTCGCATGCGCGACGATGTCCTCACGTGCGATCGCGAACACGCCCATCTGGCCGACTTCGAACTCGATCCAGTTGAGCGGCAGCTTCGGCAACAGTTCGACCAGAGCGCGCTCGCTCTCGCCGACCTCGACGATCAGCATGCCGCCCTTCGACAGATGCGCCGGCGCCTCGTCGAGGATGCGCAGCGCGAAATCGAGTCCGTCCGCACCGGCGACCAAACCTAGCTTCGGCTCATGGTCGTATTCGGGCGGCAGCGCGGCGAATTCCTGATCGGTGACGTAGGGCGGGTTGCTGACGATCAGGTCGTAGACCTCGCCTTTGAGCTTGGCGAACAGGTCGGACTTGATCGCGCGCACGCGGCCCTCGACGTTCTGGAACTCGATGTTCTCCCTGGCGAGCGACAATGCTTTGTCGCTGACATCGACGAGATCGACGCGCCAATCGGGATTGTGCGCGGCCATCGCGATGCCGATGCAGCCCGAGCCGGTGCACAGGTCGAGCGCGCGATGCACGGCGACGTTGTCGAGCCACGGCGAAAAGCCATTGAGGATCATCTCGGCGATCGGTGAACGCGGCACGAGCGCGCGCTCGTCGGACTTAAACTTGAGCCCGGCGAACCAGGCTTCGCCGGTGAGATAGGCGACCGGCTTGTGTTCCTTGACGCGGCGCTCGATCAGCTTGAGCACGGCCTTTTTCTCGGCGGCGGTCAGCTTGGCCGAGCCGTAGGCCGGCGACAGGTCATGCGGCAAATGTAGCGTGTGCAGCACCAGATGCGTCGCTTCGTCGAGCGCGTTGTCGTAACTGTGACCGAAGGTAAGCCCGGCGCCGGCAAAGCGGCTTGCGCCGTAGCGGATGAAATCGATGATCGTGGCAAGTTCACTGGTCATCCCGCAAGTATACAGAAGGGCAACGCTATAATGCCGGCATGAATTCACCCGCACCGGCCTCGCGCCCGAATCTCACTGCACTGATCGTGCTCGCCGCCGTGGTCGCCGCGTTCGGCCTGTGGCTCGGCATGCGCTTCGCGAACGCGCCAGCACAGCCGAAGCTCGCGAGCGCCTTGCTCTACCCCGAGCCACGCGCGATTCCCGACTTCGCCTTGCAACAAGCGAATGGCAAGCCGCTGACCCTCGCCGACTGGCGCGGCCATTGGAACTTCGTCTATTTCGGCTACACGACCTGCCCCGACGTCTGCCCGACCACATTGGCCGAACTCAAGTCGGTCTGGGCCGAGCTCGGCAAGCGCGGTGTGCAGGACAAGCTGCGCGTCAATTTCGTTTCGGTCGACCCCGAGCGCGACACGGCCGATGCGCTCGCCAAGTACGTCGGCTTCTTCAGCCCCGATTTCGTCGCGGCGACCGGCACCGACGCCGAACTGACCAAGCTCACGCGCTCGCTCGGCATCGTCTACTCGCGCACAAAAAAGGATGACGGCAGCGTCGAGGTCGACCACTCCGGCTCGATCGTCATCGTCGATCCGCAAGGCCGGCTCGTCGGCCTGTTCCGGCCGCCGTTCGCGGCCAAGGACCTCGCCGACGACATGACCACACTCGCCGGCTGGCGCTGACGCATGCGCCCGACCCTCGCGCTGCAATATCTTCTGCCGCACCGCGCGCTGTCGCGCATCGTCTACTGGGCGACGCGCTGGACGTGGACGCCGTGGAAGAATTTCCTCATCGCCAGCGTGGTGAAAAACTACGCCGTCGACATGGGCGATGCCGTGCAGCCGAATCCGCACGCCTACGCGAGCTTCAACGCGTTCTTCACACGCGCGCTCAAGCCGGGTGCGCGCACCGCGCCGGCCGATCCGCGCGCGGTTGCCTGCCCGGCCGACGGCAAGATCAGCCAGGCCGGAGCGATCGTCACGAACGACGCCGGCTCCGCTCGCATCTTCCAGGCCAAGGGCTTCGATTTCAGCGTCGCCGAACTGCTCGGCGACGAGATCGAGGCACAAAAGTATACGAATGGACAATTTGCCACCGTGTACCTGTCGCCACGCGACTATCACCGCGTACACATGCCGCTCGCTGGCACCCTGCGCGAGACCGTACATATTCCGGGGCGCCTGTTCAGCGTCGCGCCGTTCACGGTCGAGGGAGTGCCGCGGCTGTTTGCACGCAACGAGCGCCTGGTCTGCCACTTCGACGGCGAGCACGGCCCGTTCGCGGTGGTCATGGTCGGCGCCATGCTCGTGTCGAGCGTCGAGACGGTATGGGGCGGCCTCGAAATCCCGCCCTACGCGAGCACGATTACGCACACGAACTGGCGCGAAAAGCACATCCGCCTCGAACGCTTCGCCGAGATGGGCCGCTTCAACATGGGCTCGACCGTGATCCTGCTGCTGCCGCCCGCGCATGCGGCGAAACTCGTCGTCGCTGCGGGCGAGAGCGTGCGTGTCGGCCAGCCTCTCGACTGACCGACGCGCGGCGCGAGGTCAGCGCAGCGGATAGACGAACACGTCGGCCGAGCCGTGATTGTGCATCACGCTCGTGTTGCCGTAAGTCACGCCGCTGGTCCAGATCGTGGCGCCGTCGAGGGCCATGAACAGGTTCGACTCCGCATAGGCGTCGGCACCGTCGCTGTGCACCGTGCCGAATTGGCGCAGGCTCTGCACCTTGCCCTGCTTGTCGAGCGTCGCGGCAAAAATGTCGCGATCGCCGACCGGCGTGCCAAGGCGGCCGAACGTGTGGCCGACGACGACGATGTTGTCGTCCGTCGGCGCATCGATCGCGACGCCCGCGTCATCGTTCGCCGTGCCGATCTCGCGCTGCCAGCGCACGCGCCCGTCCGACGAATACGCGATGACCACTGCATCCTTGCCGCCGTTGCTGCCGCTACCGAGCGTGCCGGCGGCGAGCAGCGTGCCGTTCGGACTGACCGCAAGGCCGGCAATCAGATCGTCGCCCGCAGTGCCGGTCTGCTTGAGCCAGCTGCGCGTGCCGTCCGGCGTGAACGCTGCGATCCAGCCGTCGCTGCCGCCCGCGGAGATTCCGCCCGGCATCGCCGCGGACGTGACGCCGCCGACATAGACCGCGTTCGCAGACGCTGCTACCGCGAGCGCCTTGTCCTCGCCGGGACCGCCGAACTGGCGCGCCCACAGCACGTTGCCGTTGCGATCGATCCGCATGAGGAACGCGTCCTTGTCGCCCGCGTTCGCCGTCGTGCCGTCGACCGATCCTTTGCTGTATCCGGCGAGGTAACTGCCGCCGTTGCCGTCGGCCGCGATCGCGTAGGCACGGTCGGCCGCGGCGGGATCGCCATACTGACGTCGCCACTCTAGCGTGCCGTCAATGCCGATCTTCGCCGCCAGCGCATCGCCCGCGCTGTTCGACGAGGCATGCGCGCCATCGAGGTTGCCGTTGGTGTAGCCGGTGACCGTGACCGAGCCGTCCGCATTGCGAATCGCGCCGTACAAGCGTTCCGCGGCCGCAGTGCCGAATTGGGTCGTCCACAAGGTCTGGCCGTTGGCCGCGCGATGAGTGACGACCGCGTCGGTGCTGCCGGCGTACAGCGCACCGTTGATCGAACCCGCCGCGGCGAGCGCGACGATCGCGCCGCCGGCACCGTCGGGCACGATGCCTCCGGCCCAGTCGTCGCCGGCCGTACCGATCAGCGCGGTGTCGATCGCCTGCGGCTGGACCGGGCCGATGTAGCGGAACAGGTTCTGCACGCCCTCGACGAAACCGGGCCGCCACACATCCCAATCGTGGCCGCCGCCGAGCACACGCCAGTCGGCGCTGACGCCCGACGTGCGCACGAGCTTGTTGTAGACCACGGCGGTTTCAAAATCGAGATCGTGCGTGGCGTCTTCGGGCGCCGGATTCACGTACTCCTTGTCGCCGACCGCGAGGAACAGATGTGCGGGCGAATCGGGATCGATTTGCGGCAGCAACGACGCGTAGCTCAGCGCCTGATAGCGAGCGTCGTCGAAGCGATTGGCGCCGACGCCGAACGCACCGTAGTCGCGCGTCGACGAGTCCGCCGGCGGCAAGGGGTGATAGACCGCCGGGCTCAAGACCAGCGCCGCGCCGAACAAGTCCGGGTGCGCGAAAACATAGCGCAGCGCGCCGGCCCCGCCCATCGAATAGCCGCCGATGCCACGCGCCCAGCGGCCGTCGAGGGTGCGGTAGTTCGCGTCGATGTCCTTGACCAGATCGCGGGTCAGCGCGGTTTCGACCGGGCGTCCCGGGTAGTCGCTGCCGGTGTACAGCGAATCGATATACCAACTGCCGCGCCCGGACCACGGTGCATCGGGCATGACGACGATGATCGGCGGGATGCTGCCCGCGGCGATCAGCGCATCGAGATCGCTCTTCACCTGGGTCCACGCCGTCATCGAATCGCCGCGGCCGTGCAGCAGATACAGACTCGGATAGCGCGTGCTCGCGCCTGCGTAGCCTGGCGGCAGATAGATCTCGTAGTCGATCTTGTCTTGCAGCGCCGACGAATAGGCGCTGCCTTGCGTGAGCGTACCTTGCTTCGCCGGCGGCGCAGCGCGCGCCGGCGTGGCCGTTGTACAACAAGAAAGCAACGTGGCCAAGGTGAAATAGCCGAACGCTTTGACGAACGCGGATGCGGTCATGCCTGGTCTCCCCGAACTGATTGGATGCGGGAGACGTCCTGCCCGCCCGGCTATCGCAGGCCGCGTCTTGAGAATGACGCTTGGAATCGCGTGCGATCGTTGCACGCTAGTCGCCCGCGGCGCGGAGAAGAACCGGGCTCGCCTATGTTCACAGCCTAGTTTTTGTTGCGTGCTTCAGCCCGCGCATCGCAAACCGGCGTGCTGCGCGTCAGCGCGTGCAGACGCCGACCTGGAGCACGCGGCCCGGATGCACGTTGCCGACGTCCTTCGGCTTGATCCCGTTGGCCTTGGCCAGTTCGCCCGCATTGTCGCAACCGAACTTGCGTGCGATCGAGCTCAGGGTTTCACCGCGGCGCACGACATAGGTCGGCGCGCCCTTGCGCGCCTTCGTCACGGGCGGCGGCGGGGGCGGCGCCCGCCGCGTCGCGGTCGCGATCACCGGCGCCGGCGTGGCGAGCACCGCTTCGTGCAAATCACCCGCGAGCGAACCCCACACGCCGCGCATGCAGTTCTTTTCGTACAGCGTGACGAGCTGCTGCGGCACGCGCAGGCGTGTCGACGCCGGCAGCGGCTCGCGCGGATCGACCGAGGCATTGAGATTGCGCAGTGTGCGGAACCAGCCGTCGTGCAGATTGCCTTCCGAACCCAGGCATACGGCGAGCTCGGCCAGCGAGGCCTTCTTCTGCAGCACCAGCGTGCCGGGACGGCCGTCGATCTTCGGAAATTGCAGGTTGTACTTCTCCGGATGCAGGTAGAGCCACGCCGCGGCGAGCACGACCGGCACGTAGTCGCGCGTCTCGGCCGGCAACTGGGCGAAGATTTCCGGATCCCAGAAGCTGGCGTCGGGCGCGTTCTTGGCCAGGCGCTGCATGCGGCCTTCGCCACCGTTGTACGCGGCGATCACCATTTCCAGATTGTTGTTGAGGATCTCCAGCTGCTCGTTGAGATAGGCGGCGTTGGCGCGCGCGGCGAGCTGCGGATCGTAGCGCTGGTCGAAACCGTCGCTGTAGGTCAGGCCGAAACGCTGTCCGGTTGCGGGCATGAACTGCAGCAGGCCGGCCGCGCCCGAGCGCGAGTAGGCGTGCACGCGTCCACCCGACTCCTTGGCCATGATGCCGAACAGGATCGCCTCGGGCAGCTTGGCCTTCTCGTACTCCGGCCACATCAGGTAGCGCAGGTACTGGTAGTTCTCGTAGGTGTCCATCAGGTAGGGACGCAGCGTGGTCAGCCACTCCTCGAGCGCGACCTTGACCGGCCCGTTGAGCGTCATCACCTCGGACAACTCGCGTCCCTTGAGCAGGGTCACCGTGCGACCGATCTCGGGCACGGCCGCGGCGACGGCGGAGGCCTCGCCTGACGTGGTTGTCGCCTCGGGTGTCGTTGCTTCCTCGCCGCCGGGCGTCGCCGCCACGGCCTGTCCGGACATGCGCGCGAACGCCGTGTCGAACTTCGTCGTGTCGCAGCCGCGCGTCTTCGCACACTGCTGGGCCGCATCCTGCGCGTCGTTCCACGCCCACTGGTACGACGCCGTCGCCGCGGCCTCGTCGTTCTTGAACGTGGCCGGATCGCGCGCAGTGTTGTAGCGTTTTTCATCGTCCGCCAGACGCGTGTACAACGCGGCGACCGCGGGACTGGGTTTCTCCTGCCCATTTGCCGTCGTCGTCTTCTGCGCGGGGCCACCTGCGCAACCGGCCAGCGCGATCGTCAAGACGGCCGCAACATACCCACGAATTTTGAACATTCCGCTCATCCGACGAATAAACGCACACGTTACACAGCACGCAGCGGCGCGACAACCCTTGACGGAGTGCAAATGGAATTCGTTCAGCCGCTATTCGCCGAAGCGGGCGCGAGTGCATGATTGATTTCATCGACGATGCCGGCCAAGGCGTCTTCGCCGTAGCCCTTGTGCATGCCGAGAATGCGCCCGTCCTTGCCGATGATCACCATTTGCGGGATCGCCTTGACGTCGTAGGCCTTCTGACTGCGTTCGTTGCGGTCGTTGACCAGGAGCACGTGCATCTCGCCAAGCAACCCGGCGGCCTTCTTGAACAGCTCGCGGTCTTCGATGTTGACGGCGATGACCTGGAGGTTACCCTTTCCTTCCAGTTGCAAGCCCTCGAGTATTGCCAGTTCCTTGCGGCACGGAGCGCACCACGACGCCCAGAACGACACGACGACCACCTTGCCGGCATGATCCGACACACGCACGGAAGCACCGGCCTGGGTTACGCCAAGGACGACGTCGGGCACGGCCTCGCCGACATTGGCGTCGGCGTGGCAACAGCTGCTGGCAGCAAAGAGGAACGCCGCCGCCAGCCGGGCGATGGTTCGCAACATGACGATCTCTCCGGGGCGCGATGAATCGGCCATTTGCGTTGCATCGAAATCCTACCACCTTGCACCGTCGCCGCAAGCCTGTCGCGTGCGCATGTGGCGTGAGAGTATTCGCCTTGGCTAGCGGACCAACTTGGGACAGGCAATGGCAAACGACATTCTCCTCGGCAAAAGCCAGCTCACAGGCAGCAAGACGCCGGAGGTTTTTCTGCACGCGAAATACGGCAATCGCCACGGCATGATCGCCGGCGCGACCGGCACCGGCAAATCGGTGTCGCTGATGGTGATGGCCGAAGGTTTCTCCAAGCTCGGCGTGCCGGTGTTCCTCGCCGACGTGAAAGGCGATCTCGCCGGAATGTCGCAAGTCGCCGTGGTCAACGACAAGCTCAAGCCGCGCCTCGACAAACTCGGCATCACCGACTACACGCCGAGCGCGAACCCGGTGATCTTCTGGGACATCTACGGCAAGCTCGGCCATCCGGTGCGCGCGACCGTCTCCGAGATGGGCCCGACCCTGCTCGCGCGCCTGCTCGAACTCAACGACGTGCAGTCGGGCGTGCTCGAGGTCGTGTTCAAGGCCGCGGACGACCAAGGCTGGCTGCTGCTCGACCTCAAAGACCTGCGCGCCCTGCTCAACCACGCCGCCGACAAGGACAACGCCAAGGAGCTGTCTGCGAAATACGGCCTGATCAGTCCAACCTCGATCGCGGCGATCCAGCGCTCGCTGCTGCAACTCGAGAACGCGGGCGGCGATGTGTTCTTCGGCGAGCCCGCGTTGGATTTGGCCGACTTCATGCGCCAGGACATGTCCGGCCGCGGCGTGGTCAACATTCTCGCCGCGGACCAATTGATCCTCAAACCGATGCTGTACTCGACCTTCCTGCTCTGGCTCTTGTCCGAGTTGTTCGAGAAGCTGCCCGAAGTCGGCGATCTCGATGTGCCCAAGCTCGTATTCTTCTTCGATGAGGCGCACCTGCTGTTCGACGACTGTCCGCCAGCATTGCAGAAGCGCGTTGAGCAGGTCGTGCGCCTGATCCGCTCCAAGGGCGTCGGCGTGTACTTCTGCTCGCAGAATCCCGACGACGCGCCCGACGTCATCCTCGGTCAGCTCGGCAACCGCGTGCAGCACGCGCTGCGCGCGTTCACGCCACGCGACCAGAAGGCAGTCAACGCGGCCGCGCAAACCTTTGCGCCGAATCCGGCGGTTGGCGACATCACCCAGGTCATCACCCAGCTCGGCGTCGGCGAGGCACTGGTCTCGACGCTGCAGGAAGGCGGCGTGCCGCTGCCGGTCGAGCGCGCACTGATCGTGCCGCCGACCTGCCGCATCGGCACGATCACCGATGCCGAACGCGCGACGATCCGTTCGCGCTCGCCCGTGGGCGGCAAGTACGACACCGCGGTCGATCGCGAATCGGCATTCGAGATCCTGACCCAGCGCACCGACGCCACGATCGCGCGGCCTGCGCCCGGCGACGCAAATGGCGGCGCTGCGCAGGCGCCTGCGCAAGGCCCGATGTCAGGCTGGGGCAAGACGATCAGCGACGTGCTGCTCGGCAGCGGTCGCCGCCAGGGCATGATCGAGACGATGGCGAAATCCGCGATTCGCAGTGGCGGCAGCCGTCTGGGCACCGCACTCGTGCGCGGCGTGCTCGGTTCGCTGCTGAAGAAATAGCCATGGCCGGATCGGTGCCGCACGCAGACGCCACTCCCCTGACCGAGCGTCTGGCCAATGCGCTGGCCTATCCAAGCCAGCCCGGGCCGCTGTCGACGCTGGCCGCGATCGCCGCATCGCATGTCGTCGCCGACTGGCTGCCGAGTCTGCCTGGCATGCTCATCGACTTCGTCACCTGGGCGGCGTTCCTCAAATATGCGTTCGAGGCCCTGCGCTGGAGCGCGAACGGACGCGATGCGGCGCCGGAACTGAGCTTCCTCGTCGGCGAGTCGGCCGGCTGGTTCGGCGTCGGTGTGCTAGTGATCGGCCAGCTTGCCGTGATCGGCGCGGCGCGCTTCTATGGCCCGGGCGCGGGATATGTTGCCGGCGCCATCGTCGCGCTGGCGATGCCTGCGATCATGATGCTGATCGCGGTCGAGGACGCCACACTGCTCGCGCTCAATCCGCTCTCGTGGCTGCGCATCGCCGCGCGCCTCGGCACAGCGTACTTCGCGCTGGTCGTCTTTTTTGCGCTCGCGGTCGCGGCGCAGGTCGCGCTGGCCGTTGCGCTCGGCGTGGTGCTGCCGCGCTTCATCGCGGTCTTCGCCGTGCACTTCGCCGCCGGCTGGTTGCTGCTCGCCAACTTCCGCCTGATCGGCACGCTGATCCACGATCACCGTGACGAACTCGGCTACGCCGGCGATCTGAGCCTGCGCAACGACCCGCCACCCGCCGACCCCGTCGACGCGGTGATCACGAGCGCACAACTGCGCGCCGCAGCGGGCGACGCGAGCGGCGCGGCGGCGCTGCTGCTCGACGAGCTGCGCACGCGGCCGAAATCGATCGCCTTGCACCTCGAATACCGCCGCCGGCTGCGCGGGGCCGGCGACACGGCCACGTTGGCCGCGCATGGCCGCGGATTCGTTCCCGTGCTGCTCGACCTCGATCAGGATAGACTCGCCATCGACGTCGCGCGCGAATCGCAACAATGCGACGCCGACTTCGCGCTGGACGAACCCGCGGACATCACGCGCCTTGCCGCAGCCGCGGCGAACACAGGCCAAACCCAGGTCGCGCTGTCGCTGCTCGACGGCTTCCACCTGCGCTTTCCCGCTCACGCCGACGTCGTCCCCAATCTGCTGCTCGCAGCGAAACTGCTCGCCGAGCGCATGAACGACGACCCCGGCGCGCGCGCGCTGCTGCAACACGTCGCGCGCGAATTCCCGGATCACCCGCAGGCCGCAGAAGCGCAGCGCTATCTCGATTTCCTCGATCGCCTCGGCGCGGCCGATCCGCGCGCTGCCAAGGCGACGGCGTCGCGATCATGAGCCGCTGGCGTGCGCCGCAAGCCGCATCGACGGCGATCATCACGGCCGAAGGCCAGGCGCGCCTCAAAGCCGAACTCGACGAACTCTGGCGGGTGCGCCGCCCGGAGGTGGTCAATGCGCTCGCCGCTGCCGCGGCCGAGGGCGACCGCTCGGAGAACGCCGAGTACACCTACCGCAAGAAGCAGCTCGGCGAGATCGACCGGCGCGTACGCTATCTGAGCAAGCGTCTGCCCGAGCTCAAGGTCGCCGAGGCCAAGCCCACCGATCGTGGCGCGATTTTCTTCGGTGCCTGGTTCGCGATCGAGGACGACGACGGCCGCACCCAGCGCCTGCGCATCGTCGGTCCCGACGAAACCGACGCCACGCTCGGCTGGATCAGCATCGATTCACCGCTCGCCCGGGCCGTGCTGAAGAAACGCGTCGACGACGAGTTCGAAGCGCCGCTGCCGTCGGGGGTCAGGCGCTTCATCGTGATCGAGGTGAGCTACGAAGCACCGGCGAAGACGCAGGACGCTTGAGTGCGGCGCGCGAATCCAAGCCGCTACGCCGATTCGATTACCTCAGCACAAATGCCGGCGGATATCGCCGTCCCTCGCGACGCGCGCGAAAACACGGCGTCTCGGCATAGAACGATGCGTCTTCGTTGCCATCGTGCCAGCCAGGAATGCCGGCGAGCGGCAGCGGCCGCAGTTCCTGCGGATCGGCCAGCAGGACGCCTTGCGCAATCGCCGCGGCGACCACGGCCTCGCCGGCAAATCCGCCACGCGCGATCGCGCCGCGGCTCATCGTCAACCAGGCGAACTGCCGCGGCGTCAACGCGACGGCGAGCGCTTTCGCCACCGGCAACACGTGGCCGCTCCAGACGTGCTCGATCAATGCATGGCCGAACACGCTGATCGCGATCGATTCGCCCCAGGCGTCACGGCGACCGCGGAACAGCCCGACCCAATCGTGCGCGTCCCATAGCGCAAGCAACGAAGGATCCGCCAGCCAAACAATTCCGCCGGCCTCGTCGAAATGCGTCAGCGCACATTGGCCGCGCGTGCGTTGCTTGGCGCCGACATGCTCGATGTCGGCCACCTGGCGTGCGTTCAAGGCGCGCTTGAGCCGCGGATGGCGCAGCCAGATCAGCGCGTTGAACAGATCGTGCGCGTTGCACTCGCGCGTCGCCAGCACGCCGCGCTGCGCAATGCGGGTTTCGTAGTGCAAGCCGTCGGCGAGCAAGGCCCGGTCCTGCGCGCGGAAGGTTGGGCGTCCTTCGCGATCGATCGCCTCCGCGTCCGCACGGCAGCGCGCGAGTTCGTCGACCGTGATCGCGCCGGCACGGTCGATCAACCCGGAATACTCGCTCCACGCCTGGAGCAGGACATGCACGCACCGATCGGCCTGCGCGCCGATGTTCTCCGGCGCCGCGACGGCTTCATCGAGCCGACTGGCAAGCGCACCTTGCATCGCAGGTCAGAACAGACTCAACCGCGCGAGCGCGGCATCGAACGCGGCACGGTCGGGTACGGCGATCCCGAACACCTCGTCCAGCACCGCGACGATTTCATCCACGCTTTCCAGCTCGCGCCGCTCGCCGTCGCCATCGAGACGATGCACGTTCAAGCGCCGGCCGGAAAGCGCCCAGCGCCCTTCCGGCCGCGACCGCGCCGCGCTCAGCGAACTGGTGAAGTGCGAACTGGGATTCGTCCACAGGTAGTAGTTCGACACCGCAAAGTCGACCGGGAAATGCTCGACCAGATCGAAACGGTACAAGGTTTTCCACTCGCCCTCGATCCGCGCCTGCAGCAGTCGGTATGTGCCCGCCGGGAGCAGACGATACGGCTCGAGCGGCGTCGCCTGTTCGATGTCGTCGATCAGGCGCAGCGGAGCGGTCGGCGTCTGCCCGCCGAAGCCGACGTCGGCGATGTAGTCTTCGCCGTCGACCGCCACGCGCAGCAGCATGTGGCTGCGCATCGTGACCGCGTCGTCGGGCTGGTTCCACAACACGCGCGCAGCGAGCGCGCAGACGCGGAAGCCGAGTACTGTCAGAACGTTCTGCAGCAGCGTGTTGTGCTCGAAGCAGTAGCCGCCGCGGCGCGAATGCACGAGCTTCTGCTGCACCGACGCGAGGTCGATGCGGACCTCGACGCCGGTCAGCGGATTGAGATTCTCGAACGGTATCGCCGCAGGATGCATGCGCTGGATATCGCGCAGCACCGCCAGCGTTGGTTCACGCGGACCGGTATAGCCGATGCGGCGGAAATACGCATCGAGATCGAGATGCACGGTGTCGTTCAACATGCGGCCTGCCTGCGAATGGTGCGCGGGGCTCAACCGGCCAGGCGACCGCCGAGGTCGTGCTCATCAGCCGAATCGACGCGTACGTCGACGAACTGTCCGGGCCTGAGCTTGTGTCCGTCGGCGATGTGCAATACGCCGTCGATCTCGGGTGCATCGGCCGCGGTGCGCGCGACCGCGCCGTCCTTGCCGACGTGGTCGACGAGCGCTCGCACTGTCGTGCCAATTTTGCGCTGCAGGCGCGCGGCGCTGATTTCGGCCTGTTTCTCCATGAAGCGTTCGAGGCGCTCCTGCTTGAGTTCTTCCGGCACCGCGCCGGGCAGTTCATTGGCCTTGGCACCGTCGACCGGCGAATAGGCGAACGCGCCGACGCGATCGAGCTGCGCGGCGTCGAGGAAATCGAGCAGTTCCTCGAACTCGGCATCGGTCTCGCCGGGGAAACCGACGATGAATGTGCTGCGCAAGGTGATTTCGGGGCAAGCCTTGCGCCAGGCGAGCACGCGCTCCAGCGTCTTCGCGCTCGCGGCGGGGCGTTTCATCAGCTTGAGGATGCGCGGGCTCGAATGCTGAAACGGGATGTCGAGGTACGGCAGGATTTTTCCTTCCGTCATCAGCTCGATCACTTCGTCCACGTGCGGATACGGATAGACGTAGTGCAGGCGTACCCAGGCGCCGAGCTCACCGAGCGCCGCGCACATCTCGGTCATGCGCGTGCGCACTTTTCCATTTTTCCACTCGCGCTCGGCGTACTTGAGATCGACGCCGTAGGCGCTGGTGTCCTGCGAGATCACGAGCAGCTCGCGCACGCCGCTCTTCACCAGCTTCTCGGCCTCGACCAGCACTTCGTCAACAGGACGCGAGACGAGATCGCCACGCATCGACGGGATGATGCAGAACGTGCAACGGTGATTGCAGCCCTCGGAAATCTTCAGGTAGGCGTAGTGCTTTGGCGTCAGCTTCACGCCGACGTCGTCGGTCGCGGAGCCGCGCTTGCGCTTCGCCGGCAGCAGGTCGATGTGCGGATCATGCCGCGGCGGCAACTGCGCATGCACCGCGTTCATCACGCTCGCGTAGTCTTGCGGACCACTGATTGCGAGCACGTCGGGATGCGCCTCGCGGATAACCTCGGCGCGCTTGCCGAGGCAGCCGGTGACGATGACCTTGCCGTTCTCCTCGAGCGCCTCGCCGATCGCGTCGAGCGATTCCTGCACGGCGGCATCGATGAAGCCGCAGGTATTCACGACGACGACGTCGGCCGCGTCATAGCTCGGCACGATTTCGTAGCCCTCCACGCGCAACTGGGTGAGGATGCGCTCGGAATCGACTAGCGCCTTGGGGCAGCCGAGGCTGACGAAACCTACCTTTTGCGTACTTGAAGACATGTGCTTGATCATATTTCGAAACCGCGGAATTATACTGGACGCGAGCAGTCTCCCGGCCGTTTTCGCAAGCCAGCAGGGCGACTCGCGGCCGAAATGGGCGCAGAACCCGTTCCGCGCCGGATGAAATGCTTCTGTGCCGAAGTGGAACGATGGTGAATGGATTCAGTGCGGAAATGGACTGTTAGGTCGAATTCGACCAGACACGACGTGGCATTACGCACGCTTGTCATTCTGTCAGGCGCGATGGCGTGTTTCGTCGCCGCGCCATCAGTCCTATGCGCAGAACCCCCGCCGCGGGCGCAAGCGGTGACGATGGCGGCGCGGCTCGCGGATCAAGTTGATGCGGTGTTGCAACCGCTGCCGCGCATAGCCTGGCAGCTCGGAGGCATGCGCGGACGCATCAACGCCGAGTTCACCCTCGCCGTGGCCTACGCCGCGCTGTCTGCGGATCGGCCGGCCAACCGCCGCTGGCAATCTCTGGACAAGGACGCGGCAATGGCAGGCGACGCCAGGCTGCGCGGCATCGCCCTGATCGCACTCATCCAGAGCATGCTCGCCCAAGGTGAATACAAGCATGGGCAAGAACTTGCCGAAGCATTGATGCAACTCGCGCTCGGCGCCGGCAACGACGAGCTCACCGCCGCTGCCGAAGAGTACCGTGGGGTATTTGAACGCCGCCATGGCAACCTCGACGCCGCGCTCGAGCACCAGACCGCCGCGCTGGCCCTGCGCCACAAGAACAAGGACGCTGCCGGCGAAGCGACCGCGCTGACCAACCTCGGCACGATCGCGCGCGACAAGGGCGACTTCGCTCAATGCCTCGACTATTTCCTGCAGTCGCTGGCGATCCGCGAGCGCATCGACAACCGCCTTGACGTGGCTTACCGCAACATCGCCCTGCTCTATCGCGAACTCGGCGACACACAGACAACCCGCGCCTATTTCGCCAAGGCCATCGACGCAGCCACACGCTACGCCCAGCCGGGCTACTACGCCTCGGTGCAGGGTGCCTCCGCCGGCTTCCTTAACGATAACCGTGACTACGAGGCAGCACTCGCCTCGGCCGATGAGGCGCTCGCGATCAGCGAGGCACTCGGCAGCCGGCCCGCGGTCGGCTTCGAGCAACTCGAGGTCGGCCGCGCCCTGCTCGGCCTGCGCAAGCCCGACGAAGCCGAGCCGCATTTCGATGCCGCAGCCGAAATCGGTCGCGAACTCGACCAGCGCGAACTGATCGCACGCAGCGAGTTGGCGCAGGCGGAAATCGCACTCGCCCATGGCGATCTCACGCGCAGCCACCGCCTGCTCGACGAGGTCTCGCCGCGCCTCAACGCGGCCGGGTTGAGGCCCTACCTGGCCCAGGCCTACTGGTTGCGCGACCTCCTCGCCGAGGCCGAACACGATCCTGCGACGGCCCACGAGTACGCCCATCGCCATGCCGGCCTGCGCGAGGAACTGCTCGGCGTGCGCTCCTCGCGCCTGCTCGCAGCGATCGAGGTGCGCAAGGCGCGCGAACAGAGCGAGCAGCAGCTCGAACTCGCCGTGCGCAACAACGAACTGCAGGCCGAGCGCCTCGAGCGCAGCCGCCACGAGCGGTTTTACGGCATCGCCGCGATCGCTGCACTCGTCGTCATCGTTGCCGTCTTCGCCGTGCTGCTGTGGCGTTTGCGCCGCCTCAATCTCGCCCTCGCCGCGCGCAATGAGCAGAACGACAGGCAGCACGCCGCGCTGACCGAAGCGAATCTCCTGCTCGAACAGCAGGCGCAATCGTTGTACCAGGCCTCGATCGTCGACGGGCTGACTGGCGCGCACAGCCGCTCGCACGTGCTCGACCGGCTCGGTCATCTGCTTGCCGACTGTCGCGTGGCGAGACGCGATCTCACCCTGCTGTTGATCGATTTCGACCACTTCAAGCTCGTCAACGACCATCACGGCCACCTCGCCGGCGACCGCCTGCTTGCGGAGGCGGTGCGCATCATGCGCGAAGAGCTTCCCGGCGACGGCCTGCTCGGCCGCTTCGGCGGCGAGGAATTCCTGGCTATCTTCGCCGACCGCGACGAGGGCGAGAGTCGGCGCATCGCCGAGCGCATGCGTGCCGCCGTGGCCGAGCGCATGGGCGGCATCGATCCGCCGACGACGATCAGCATCGGCGCCGCGACGTTGCGTGCAATGCCGGATGCAACCGCCATCGATCTGCTCATCGACGTCGCTGACCGCGCGCTGTATGTGGCCAAGCAGGCGGGGCGCAACCAGGTGCAGGGCTTCCAGCAGGCTTGACTTCGTCCAGCGCGGACTTAGGCTGGTCGCATCTCCACCGATTCAAACCGGCCATGGGCGAAACGATCCAGATCGGCACGACGCGTACGCAGTGCATCAGCGCCTATGTCGCCAAACCCGAGGGTGCGCCCAAGGGCGGCCTTGTCGTCGTGCAGGAAATCTTCGGCGTCAACGCGCATATGCGCAGCGTCGCCGATCGCTTTGCCGAACGCGGCTACGTCGCGATCGCGCCGGCATTGTTCGACCACGTCGAGCATCGCGTCGAACTCGACTACGATCCGGCGAGCTGGACGCACGCGCGCGAACTCGTCGCGCAAACACCGTTCGAGCGCGCGATCGAGGACGTGGCCAGCGCCGCCGCCTCGATCGCATCGGCAGGCAGGATCGGGGTCGTCGGCTACTGTTGGGGTGGCACGGTCGCGATGTTGTCCGCGATGCGCCTTGGCCTGCCCGCCGTCAGCTACTACGGCGCGCGCAACGTCAACTTCCTGCACGAGCCGCTGCGCGCGCCGGCGATCTTCCACTTCGGCGAGCGCGACCATTCGATTCCGCCCGAGGCGATCGTGCGCCATCGCGCCGAACTGCATTTCGCCGCCGACGTGCCCCCCGCGCAACGCGAACTGGAAATCTACACCTACCCCGCCGACCATGCCTTCAACCGCGACGCGACTGCGTCGAGCTACGACGCCGCCAGCGCCGCGCTCGCGCTCGAACGCACGCTCGCCTTCTTCGCCCGGCACCTGGGTGACGCGTAATGAACGCCGTTGTGTTCGAGCTGCATCCGCAACTCGCGGCGGACACGCACTTCGTCCGCGACCTCGAACTCTCGCGCGTGCTGCTGATGGACGACATGCGCTTTGCTTGGCTGATCCTCGTGCCGATGCGTGCCGGCATGCGCGACTGGATCGATCTGCCGCATGCGTTGCAGCACCGGCTGCTCGATGAAGTCGAGTTGTGCTCTCGCGCGCTGCGCGCACTGGTGAAACCGGACAAGCTCAACATCGCCGCGCTCGGCAACATGGTGCCGCAGCTGCACGTGCATGTCGTCGCGCGTCATGTCGGCGATGCGGCGTGGCCGAAACCGGTGTGGGGCGTCGGCGCGCGCGTGCCCTACTCGGCCGCTGCGCTCGCCGCGCGCACGGCGGAACTGCTCGCGCAGATCGAACCCGCATCGCGCGGATGAGCGACATCGGCATCGAATGGCTCGGCGACCGCGCGCTGCTGCTGCGCGTCGGCACGGGCATCGATGTCGCACTCAACGCGCGCGTGCATGCCATGGCACGTGCGCTGCGCGCGGCGCAATTGCCGGGCGTGGCCGATATCGTGCCGGCCTATGCCAGCGTCACCGTGCACTACGATCCGCTGCGGTGGAATGATCTCGAATGCGCTCAACCGCCCGGCGAGCAATTGGCGCAGCGCGCACTCGAGACAGCGCTCTCTTCCGGCAACCTCGCCGTCCCGGCGCCGTCGGAGCTGAGCAAACGCGTCGTGGAAATTCCCGTCTGCTACGGGGGTGAGCACGGACCCGATCTCGCCGAAGTCGCCCGACTGGCGGGTCTCGACGAAAGCGCAGTCATCGCCCGCCACGTTTGCGGCGAATACCACGTCGCGATGCTCGGCTTCGCTCCGGGCTTCCCTTATCTGCTCGGCCTCGATCCGACGCTGCACGCGCCGCGTCGCGCCAATCCGCGCACGCGCGTGCCCGCAGGCTCGGTCGCGATCGGCGGCGCGCAGACCGGTATCTACCCGCGCGAATTGCCCGGTGGTTGGCAGATCATCGGGCGCACGCCGCTGGCATTGTTCGATGCCGCGCGCGATCCGCCCGCGCTACTTGCCCCGGGGCAGCGTGTCCGCTTCCGAAGTATTCCTGCGTTCGTGGATGAACGCGAGAATCAAAAAGCGGCCATCCCTGGCCACACTCTTCAACACAAGCAGGCAGGTATCAGCGTGCTGACGCCTGGTCTGCTCAGCAGCGTGCAGGATGGCGGACGCCATGGCTGCGGCGCGATCGGCGTCGGCCATGCCGGCGCAATGGACGACGTCGCGCTGCGCCTCGCGAACATGCTGGTCGGCAACGCGCAGGATGCCGCGGCGCTCGAACTCACCTTGCGCGGCCCGCGCCTGCGCTTCGACGCCGACACGCTGATCGCGATCACCGGTGCGGAAATCGATGCGCACTGCGGCGGAGAGAGCGTGCCGCTGTGGCGCCCGGTTCTGCTGCGTGCCGGCAGCGAATTGAATCTCGGCGGGATGCGCCGCGGCGCGCGCGCCTACCTCGCGATCGCCGGAAGCCTCGACCTGCCGGCCGTGCTCGGCAGCTGCAGCACCGACATCAACGCCGCGCTGGGCCCGATCACGCGCGCTTTGGCCGCTGGCGACGAGTTGTCGTGCGCCGCGATGCCGCGGTCGGCGTGCGGCGGATTGTGGAAGGTGCTCGAAGCTGTCGCGAAAGCCGAGAATCGCAATGCAGTCGCAACCGCGTGGTCGCTCGACCCCGCACCGTGGTTCGACGCCGGCGCGACGCGGCCGATCCGCGCGATCGCCGGCACGCACTTCGAACATCTCGACACCGAGTCGCAACGCAGCCTGTTCGGCGCCGAATTCCGCATCGGCGTCGATTCGAACCGCGTCGGCTGCCGCCTCGAAGGCGCTCCCCTGAAACTCGCGGCGCCGATCGAAATGGTCTCGGCAGGCACCGCGCCCGGCACGGTGCAGTTACCGCCTGGCGGCGTGCCGATCGCGCTGACCACCGAGGCGCCGACGACCGGCGGCTATCCGCGCATCGCGCAGGTGATCGCGACCGACCTGCCGCGTCTGGCGCAGCGACGGCCCGGCGACATTGTGCGATTCGCGCAAACCGATCTCGCCGATGCGCAAATGCGCTATCTTGAGCGCGAACGTGCGCTGGCCAAGCTCGAAAGCTGGATTCGCGCACGCCTGCTCGGACCTTGGTGACGAACGCGAACATGGTCATCGATCTCAATTGCGACATGGGCGAATCCTTCGGCGCCTGGACGATGGGCGACGATGCCCGTGTGATGCCGTGGGTCAGCTCGGTCAACATCGCCTGCGGCTTCCACGCCGGCGACTTCATGACGATGCAGCGCACGGTAATACTTGCCGCCGAGCACGGCGTCGCGATCGGCGCACATGTTTCCTTGCCCGACCTGCAAGGCTTCGGCCGACGCGAGATGGCGATCTCGCCGAGCGAAGCACACGCGGCGACGCTGTACCAGATCGGCGCGCTCGCCGCGTTCGTGCACGCGCAGGGCCAGCGCCTGCACCACGTCAAGCCGCACGGCGCGCTGTACAACATGGCGGCGAAGGACCCGAAGCTGGCCGAGGCGATCGCCAACGCGGTGCACGACTTCGATCCGCGCCTCGTGCTGTTCGGCCTCGCCGGCAGCGCGCTGCCGCATGCCGGCGCGCAGCTCGGCCTTGTCGTCGCCCACGAAGCGTTTGCCGATCGCCGCTATCGCGACGACGGATCGCTCACGCCGCGGCGCGAAGACGGCGCGGTGATCCACGACGTCGACGCCGCGGTCGCGCAGGTGGTGCAGATCGCGGCGCGCGCAAACGCGTCGACGCGCGACGGCAAACGCGTCGACATCCGCGCCGACACGATCTGCGTGCACGGCGACCGGCCAGACGCGGCGATATTCGCGCAACGATTGAACGCCGCGCTGAAAAGCGCCGGTGTCGGCATCGGGCGCATCGCCTCGTAGGCGCGCGATTCGTCGCGCTCGATAAAACCGTCAAGGGAGGAAGCATGAACTACTGGCCGCTGATCGGCATCGCCGTCGTGATCGCCGGTTTCGCGCTCAAGCGCAACCCGGTGCTCGTCGTGATCGCCGCAGGCGTCGCGAGCGGACTCGCCGCAGGCATGAGCGTCGGCGACCTGCTCGCGCTGATCGGCGACTCGTTCGTGAGCAACCGCGCGCTGCTGCTGTTCGTGCTGACCCTGCCCGCGATCGGTCTGCTCGAACGCTACGGTCTGCGCGAACGCGCGCAGGCGTGGATCGCCTCGTTCCGCAATCTCTCGCTCGCGCGCCTGTTGATCGCCTATCTCGGCGCACGCCAGTTGCTGTCCATGCTCGGCATGATCGACCTCGCCGGCCACGCGCAGACCGTGCGTCCGCTCGTCGCGCCGATGAGCGAAGCGGCCGCGCGCAACGACGGCATCGCACTCGACGACGAAGCACGCGAGCGCGTGCATGCGCTCGCCGCGGCCACCGACAACGTCGGCCGCTTCTTCGGCGAGGATGTGTTCCTCGCCTTCGGCGCCGTGCTGCTGATCCAGGGGTTCTACGCGCGCAACGGCATCGAACTCGATCCGCTGTCGATCGCGCTGTGGGCGCTGCCGACCGCGATCGCGGCATTCGTGATCCATGCCGTGCGCATAGTTTGGTTTCAGAAAGCTCTTGTTGAGAAGTGTGGCCAAAAAAGGCCGCTTCTTGACTCTTGCGATCAAGGGCGAGCGCAGAAATGAGCTTGCGCCTTGAGTACATCTACTGGCTGATGGGCATCTGGCTCGTGCTCTGCGCGATCTACAACCTGCGCGAGCGGCGCTGGGCTATGGCCACATTCTGGGCCTTGGTCGGCTGCGCGTTCCTTTTCGGCGATGCGATCAAGGCCGCGAGTGCGGCGCACGTGCGCTGGCCGGCGCAAATGATGGGGCTCGGCGTTGTCGCTCTGGGCCTGCTCGCAGCGAGCGGCACCATGCAGAAACAGGGTTCGACGGACGGTGAGCGCCGCGATTCCGCCGAACGCCTCGGCAACAGACTTTTCCTGCCGGCGCTGACCATTCCGTTCGCGACCATCGCTCTCGTGCTCACCCTTCCGCGCCTCTCGTGGCAAGGCGCTCCGCTGATCGATGCGACTCAGGCCACGCTCATCTCGCTCGGCCTCGCCTGCGTGCTCGCCGCGATCGTCGCCGTGCGCACGACACGGGCGCCGGCGACGCAGGCGCTCGCCGAAGGCCGCCGCCTGCTCGACACGCTCGGCTGCGTCGCCCTGCTGCCGATGGTGCTGGCCACGCTCGGCGGCGTGTTCGCGGCGACCGGCGTTGGCGACGCGGTCGCAGCGATCGTCGGCGCGGTGATTCCCGTCGACAGCCGCATCGCCTGCCTCGTCGCATTCGCGCTCGGCATGGTGTTGTTCACGATGATCATGGGCAATGCCTTCGCCGCGTTTCCGGTGATGATGGCCGGGATCGGCCTGCCGCTGCTCGTGCACAAGCACGGCGCGGCGCCCGCCGTGCTTGGTTCGCTCGGCATGCTGACCGGCTACTGCGGCACGCTGCTGACGCCTATGGCAGCGAATTTCAACATCGTGCCGGCGGTGCTGCTCGAACTACGCGACCAGTACGCGGTGATCCGCGCGCAGTGGCCGACCGCGCTGGTGCTGCTCGTCGTCAATGTGATCCTCATGGCAGTGTTGGTATTCCGATGAAGCACGCTGCAAAAAAGCGCATCGCGCAACGCGTCGCGCTCGTGACCGGCTTCGACCCGTTCGACGGCGAGACGATCAACCCCTCGTTCGAGATCGCGCGCGCGCTCGACGGCGAAACCATCGCCGGCCATCGCATCGTCGGCGCCGAGCTGCCGACCGAATTCGCGCGTTCGCTGCCCGCGCTCGACGCCTTGCTGCGCAAGCATCGTCCTGCTCTCGTGATCGCGCTTGGCCAAGCCGGCGGCCGCAGCGGCATCTCGCTCGAACGCATCGCGGTCAACCTGATCGACGCACGCATCGCCGACAATGCCGGCGCTCAGCCCGTGGATGTGCGCATTGTGAAAAATGCGGCAAATGCATACTTTTCCACCTTGCCCGTAAAGGCGATGCTGTCTGCCTTGCGCGCGGCGAACATCCCGGCGGAACTTTCGCAGAGCGCCGGCAGCTTCGTCTGCAATCACGTGTTCTACGGCTTGATGCGTCGCCTCGTCCGCACGCGACGCGCCGTGCGCGGCGGTTTCATCCACGTGCCGTTTCTGCCGGAGCAGGCGCAGAATTCCCCCGGCACGGCGAGCATGCCTCTGGTCACGATGATCGCCGCGCTGCGCCTCTGCCTCGATACCGCGCTGACGACGAAGGACGATCTGCACTACGCGGCCGGGGCGACGCACTAGAACCTAACTCAAAACTACTGCGCTCGACATTTCGCGCGCCGGCGGTGCTCGGATCCTCATTTACTACTTGTAAACTCCGGTTCCTGCGCTCCGGCGACACGCGAACTGTCTTTGCTCGCTACGTTTTGAGATAGGTTCTAGGCATCGCGCGGGAAATGCAGCCGCACGTCGCCGCTCAACCGCCGCCGAGCACTTTGCCCAGGTTGTCGAGGCCGGCCTGATAGACCGCGCCCATCGTGTCGGTCGCGGTCTTGTCGTCCGCGTTCGCGGCCGGATGATCGCCGACGTCCTTGCGCTTGAACTGGCCGGACCAGGTCACCACCGACTTGCCGTCCGCAGCCGCCTTGACGCTGACCGTCGAAGTGTAGTCGCTCACCGGCAACACGCCTTCGAGAATCGCGTACTTGAAGCTGTGATGTGCCGGATCGTAGCCGAGCAGTTTTTCCTTGATCGTGCCGCCGTCCTTGAGCGTGAGCAGGCGCACCGCGCCGACTTTATTGTTGCTGCCCTCGACGATCTGGTCGCTGGCAACGGCCGGATGCCAGGTGTTGAGCCCGTCGAAGTTCTTCACCGCATCCCAGACCTTGGCGACCGGTGCGTTGACCGTGGTCGTCTTGGTGACTTTGAGCATCGGTGCGGCGGCGAAAGCGAAGCTTGCGCCTGCGACAAGTATGGCACCGGCTATCGTCTGCATTTTGAGCATGACTACCCTCCCGAGATGGCTGGAAATCGGATTTGTCGTTTGCGGGACCCAACGCAATCCGGCCCCTTGGGCGAATATTGCACAGCGCCGCCGATGGCGCTCTCGCACGATGGGGCACTGTCCTGTTTCTGGCACGGCCGGCACAGGAGTAGCCGACCCTACCCCGGCCGCAACCAGCGCGCCGCGAGTGGTGGAATCAACAGCAGGCTGACCAGCGTGGACGAAACGAGACCACCCAGGATCACGACCGCCATCGGCCCTTCGATCTCGTGCCCGGGCTGATGCATCTGCAGCGCAACCGGCAGCAATGCGAGCGCGGTCAGCAGCGCGGTGAGCACGACCGGCGTCAGGCGCTCGATCGCACCCTGCATCGCGGTCTCGAGGTTCCAGGTCTTGCCTTCGATGCCGACCAGGTGGTCGTAGTGCGACACGAGCAGGATCGTGTTGCGCGCGGCCATGCCGAACAGCGCGACGAAGCCGACCATCGAACCGAGTGTCAGCGTGGCGCCGGTCAGCGCGACCGCGGCAACGCCACCGATCAAGGTGCTCGGCAGCGCGAGCAGGACCAGCGCCACGTGCCGCGCATGGCCGAACGCGAGAGCGAGCAGCAGCACGATCAACACGAATGCCGCCGCCGAATGCAGCAACAACTCGTGCTGCGCTTCGGATTGTGCGCGCGCCTCGCCGCCATAACGCAGATAAGTTCCGGCAGGCAGGTCGAGTTTCGCGATCACGGCGCGTGCGCGTTCGGCAAAACCGGCCTGGTCGGTCGTGCGCGGCGTCGCGGCGACGATCTGCGCGCGCAAGCCGTCCTCGTGGCGAACCACGCTGCGCGCGTCGTCCATCGTCAGCGTCGCCACGCGCGCCAGCGGCACGAGCATGCCGTCGCGGCTGCGTAGCAACATTCCGCCGACCGCCTGCGGATCGGCACCGACGCCGGCGATGCGCACGGCAACCGGAATACTGCGGTCGGCCTCGGCAAGATTGGCGACGATGCTGCCGTGGAACGCGGCACTCAGTGTTTCCAGCGCTTCACTCGCCTGCAATCCGTACAGCGCGAGCTGGTCGGGCTTGAGTTCGATGTGCAGTTCGCTTTGCCGCTGCGGCACGACCAGACGCACATTGCCGCTGTCGGACAGCGCGCGCAGCGCTTCGGCGATGCGCGCGGCGGCCTCGTCGTTGCGTTCGAGGTCGTTGCCGTAGACGCCGACCGAAAACGGCGCCGAATCGCCCGACAAGGTTTCGCCGATGCGCTCGGCGAGCACCGAGTAAATCTCGACGAGCTGGTTTGGATAGTTCGCGAATACCGCGCGGATCGCCGCATCGATCTCCGCGGCGCCGCGTCCCTGCGACGGATCGATCTGCACTTCGAACTCGCTGCGATCGGGCGTATCCGGATCCTGGCCGTTTTCGGCGCGGCCGATCTGCTCGGCGACGCTCTTCACGCCGGGAATCGCGGAAAGATCGCGCGAAATCGCAAGGCCGATGCGCGCGGTCTCGGCAATCGACACGCCCGGACGCAGGCCGGCGTGCGCGATCAGATAGTTCTCGCGAAAGTCCGGCAACAGGCGCGCACCGAACAACGGCAGCGCGAGCGCGCCGATCACGCCGCTCGCGATCAACACGGCCCAGATCGCGCGCGGATGCGCACCGAACGCGCCAATGACACGCGCCTGCCAACGCTTGCAATGCGCGAGAAAGCCGGCCTCGCCATGCGGCTTGTGCTTGCCCATCGTCAGCACGCACAACGCCGGCGTCGCACTCATCGCGACGAGCAGCGACAGCGCGACCGCGAGCAGGAACGCGATCGACAGCGGACGGAAGAACGCGCCCTGGATGCCGGTCATCGCGAGGATTGGCAGGAACGCGACCGCGACCGCCGCGGTCGCATGGAACACCGGTGTGCGCACTTCGAGCGAGGCCTCGATCATGAGCCGGCCGATGTCGATGTCGTCGCCCTGCGCCTCGCGCCGGCGGCGCAGGATGTTCTCCACGTCGATCACCGCATCATCGACGACGACACCGAGTGCGACGACGAGGCCGCCGAGCGTCATCGTGTTGAGGCTGAAACCGAACGCTTCGAGCAGCCAGACCGTGGTCAGCAGGGCGAGCGGAATCGCACTGAATGATACCAGCGCGCCGCGCCAGTCGCGCAGCATGACGAGCAACAAAGCGACGACGAGCGCCGCGCCGACCAGCAACGACTGGCGCAGCTTGGCGATCGCGCTTTCGATGAAGCTGGCCGGTCGCAGCAACGCGGGATGGTAGTCGACGCCGAGCTTCTTCAGCCCCGGCGCGAGCGCATCGAGGCGTGCCTCGAGCGCGCGCGTGACATCGAGCGTGTTCGCGCCATATTGCGTCGAGGTCTCGATCAGAATACCGGGCTTGTTGCCGATGATCGCATCGCCGAAACGCGGTTCGGCACCGTCGCGAACCTGGGCGACGTCGCCGAGCCGCACCGGCGCGCCGGCACGCGTGCCGATCAGCGCGAACGCGAGCGCCTCGACGCTCGCGCCCGCACTCACCGCCTTGAGCACGATGCGCTGGCTGTCGGTCTCGACGTAGCCACCGCCGACGAGCGCGGTCGCACGCCGCGTCGCTTCGGCCACATCGTCGAGGGTGAAGCCGCTCGCGGCAAGCTTGAGCGGATCGACGATCACCTGGCGCTCGCGCGACGCACCGCCGAAAACCTGCGCCTGCGCAACGCCGGGCACGGCAAGGATCTGCGGCTTGACCGTCCACTGCACGAGATCGCGCAGCGCAACCGGATCGAGCGTGTCGCTCGTGTAGCCGAAGTGGATCAGGTATTCCATCGACGACGACAGCGGCGAGAGCACCGGCGCGCTGACGCCCGCGGGCAACAGTCCGCTCGCCGAAGCGAGGCGCTCGGTCACCACCTGGCGCTGGCGGTACGGATCGCCGGCGCGCTCGAACACGACATTGATCGCCGACAGGCCCTGGCTCGACGTCGAGCGCACCGACTTCACGCCTTCGGCACCAGCGAGCAGGTTTTCCAGCGGTCGCGTCACCAGCGATTCGACCTGGGTCGCGTCGAGACCCGGCGCTTCGGTCTGCACGAGCACGCGCGGCGGTGCGAAATCGGGAAACACGTC
>Ga0207712_10000247_pt1 | contig 52813 bp, 45 predicted proteins | sample KBSS44metaG_FD_184402 | JGI IMG/M metagenome (GOLD analysis project Ga0207712, IMG submission 184402) | Switchgrass rhizosphere microbial communities from Kellogg Biological Station, Michigan, USA - KBS S4-4 metaG (SPAdes) (version 2) | ecosystem: Host-associated > Plants > Roots > Rhizosphere...
CGGTCGATCTGTTCGAGTGGGGTCACGCAGACCGGGCAGCCGGGGCCATGGATCATTTCCACTGATTCTCCCAACAGCTCATCGAGCCCCTGCTTGACGATTGTATGGGTCTGGCCTCCGCATACCTCCATCAATGTCCAGCGACGACTGGCCGTCTGCCGGATCTGGCCGATCAGCGCGCGGGCGAGGGCGGGATCGCGGTATTCACTCAAGTACTTCATGCCTGCCCTCCAGTCATTGCATCCAGGCTGCGGTCCGCCACCTCGCGCATCCAGTCGAGCTCCTCGAGCTGGCTCATCTGCCGCAGCGCCTCGAAGGTCCGGCGCGCCTCGTCCTCATCCACCTTGGCGATGGCGAAGCCGACGTGCACCAACGCGTAGTCGCCGGGCTGCACCTGGTCTTCGACATACGCCAGACAGACTTCGCGCCGAACGCCCCCAAAGTCCACCAGGCCCATCGCAAGCCCCTCGTCTTGATGAATCTCGACGATCCGTCCGGGAATCCCGAGGCACATGAGCGTTAACTCCTGATCAAGTTGCTTCGCGAGCGAGACGTGCTGCGGCCACCGCGGCTTGGCCGTAACTCACCGCACCGTCATTGGGACTGAGGACCCGGGGCGTGAGTACCCGAAGCCCGGCCGCCTGAAGCCGATGCCGGAGCGAGGCGAAGAGACGCGCATTCTGGAAGGTGCCCCCACCGAGAGCGACGGTATCGACTCCCGCCCGTTCGGCGGCCCGGCGGACCCAGTGTGTCGTCATCCAGGCAATGCTGGCATGGAAATCGGCGGCCAGGTCGGCAGTGTTCTCACCGCGCAGCTTGCTCAACCCGAGACGCACGAGGAGTGGGACCGGGTCGAGGATGAGTAGTCCGTCGGGCCCTTCCTCCAGGCCAAAGCGGTACTCCGAGGCGATCCGTTTCCCGGCGAGCGCTTCGAGCTCCATCGCCGCCTGTCCTTCGTAGTCCGCCACCCGCCGCACGCCAAGTATCGCCGCTGCTGCATCGAACAGTCGGCCCATCGAAGATGCGTGAGGGGCGTTGACACCCGCCGCGATTTGCCACTCGGCCGCTGCTCGCTCACGGGGGTCCAATCCCTCGAAGGCGCACTCGAATGCTGGCATCAGATGAGGGTCGAGCGCGGCATAGCCGGCTGCAACACGCCACGGCGCCCGGGCCGCCCGGTCGCCGCCGGGCAAGGGGACGTAGCGGAGATGGCCCATGCGACGATAGCCAAGCAAGTCTGCCAGAAGCAGCTCACCGCCCCATACTGCGCCATCGTCCCCGTAGCCCGTCCCATCGAAGGCCACACCAAGCACCGGGCCCACTTCTCCGTTCTCGGCGAGTACTGCCGCGATGTGGGCGTGATGGTGCTGGACCGGGATGACGCGGGGGAGGCCCATCTCTTCGGCAATCCGGGTGGAGAGATATCCCGGATGGAGATCACGAGCCACCGCGACCGGCACGATCTGAAAGAGCCGGGACAGGTGGTCCAGGGAACGGTGGAACTGCTCCAGCGTCTCGAGCCCCTCGAGATCGCCGACGTGGGGACTCACGAATGCCTGCCCACCATGCGCCAGGGTGAAGGTGTTCTTCAGATGCGATCCCACCGCGAGGAGCGGCACGGGACTGGGCACCGGAAGCGCGATCGGAAGTGGAGCGTACCCTCGAGCCCGACGGAGAAAGACCGGCAGGTCTTCGCTCACCCGAACCACAGAGTCGTCACAGCGGAAGGCGATTTCCCGGTTGTGGAGCAGGAATCCGTCGACGATGCTCCCCAAACGGTCGCGCGCTTCGGCGTTGGCAGCGGCTATCGGCTCCTCGCTGCGGTTCCCGCTGGTCATCACCAGTGGCCGGCGCACCTGGTCGAGTAGCAGGACATGGAGCGGAGTCGAGGGCAGCATGACCCCGATGGTATCCAGATGGGGGGCCACACTCGGAGCAAGCTGGCTTGGGAATCGGGCGCGGAGCAGGACCACGGGCCGTTCGCGGGACAGGAGGAGATGTGCCTCGACGGTATCGATCTCGGCCAGATCGCGCGCTTCATCGAGCGACGAAACCATCACCGCGAAGGGTTTCGCGGGCCGCGACTTTCGGCGGCGCAGCTCGGCCACCGCCGCCTCGCTGGTTGCGTCCGCCGCGAGATGAAATCCCCCCATCCCGCGCAGGCCGAGGATCCGACCCTCCAGCAACATCCCGGCGGCCCACTCGAGCGCGGGCCCTGAGCCGTCGGCAACGCGGGCCGTCTCGCCAGGGAGCTCCGTCCACACCGAAGGTCCGCATACGGGGCAACTATTGCTCTCGGAGTGGTGCCTTCGGTCGCCCGGAGTTCGGTATTCCGTGAGGCACGCCGGGCATTGGGGAAATGCCCGCATGGTAGTGCGTTCCCGGTCGTACGGCATCGCCTCAATGACCGTGAAACGCGGCCCACAGTCGGTACAGGTAATGAACGGGTAGTCGTGGCGTCGGTTGGAAGGAGCGCGTAGCTCTGACTCACATGCGGCACACAACGCCACATCGGGCGGGACCGGCTGGCGGCGTCCTCCCTCCGGTGCCTCTTCGCTCCGGAGAATCGAAAACCCCTCTCGTCCGCGCGGCGGTGCTGGGACAGCCGACACCCGGTCGATGCGGGAGAGCGGCGGCGCCATCCCGCTCAGCTCCAGGACGAACGCATCCAGCTCCGCGGGCCGGCCCTCGACTTCGATGTGCACGTCGCCGGCGCCGTTCCGAACCCAGCCGGCGAGCGCATGGCGCTCCGCCAGCCGGTGCACGAAGGGGCGAAAGCCCACTCCCTGCACGACGCCCGATACCCTGACCACGAGCGCCGAGCGAGGCTCTGCGCGGTCGGTTAGACCGGAGCGGTTTGCCGGATCCGGCTCCGCAGGAAATCGAACCATGTCGTGAGCCCCTCGCCGTGGAGCGCCGAGGTGAAGAAGAAGGTGAGGTCCGGGTTCACGCTACGAGCCGCGGCCACCGCCGAATCAAGGTCGAACGGCACGTGTGGCAGCAGGTCCATCTTGTTCAGCACCGCGTAGCGCGCCTCGCGGAACATCTTGGGATACTTGAGCGGTTTGTCCTCGCCTTCGGTAACCGAGAAGAGCACGACCTTAGCCTCTTCTCCCAAATCCCAGCTCGCAGGACAAACCAGGTTGCCGACGTTCTCCACGAAGAGCAGCCGGGTTCGTTGGAGATCGATAGCGTCCAGCGCGCTGAGTACCTGCCTGGCGTCCAGATGGCAGGCACCACCGGTCACGACGGCCTGGACCAACCGGGTCGTGCGACGGGCCAAACGGTCGGCGTCGTTCTGGGTCTGGACGTCGCCAGTAACGACTGCAATGCCGAGTTCCTCTCCCAGTTCATCCAGAGTGCGCTCGAGTAGCGTCGTCTTTCCCGACCCGGGGGAAGACACCAGGTTGAACGCGACGACACCGGCCTCGGCGAGGCGCTGGCGCACCACTGCGGCCAGCTCGTTGTTCATGGCCATCACCTTCTCGCGAACCTCAATGGTCCGGACGGCCATCGTCCACCTCCAAGTAGTCCAGGCGCAGGGCATCGCCGGGAACCTTGGTGAGCACCGCTCGCGCCCCCGCGAACGGCGGGTGAGCCAGCACCGCCGCGAGGCAGAATTCGAGGCTCGACGGCTCGACCCCCGCGTTGTCACCGACCGCTACTCCCACGGTGACCAGCCGCCCGGGATGACGCTCCATTTCCTTCTCGACCATTCGTCCCACATCGAGAGCGAGACTCATCTCATGCATAGACCCGAGGAGCTCTGCTGCGGTATGAATGACCCCACTGACCCAGCTGTCGCAGCGCCAGCTCCGTCAGCTCCTCGAGGCGTGCTTCCACCGGCGGACTCAGCTCGGTGGAGAGTTCCACTTTCGCCGGCTCGACTCCGAGCGCCATCGCCACCTCCGGCAAGGTGCCGCGCAATTCGGCCAGGGCCAGGATCTCCTTCAGATCGATCTGATGGGGCGAGAGCTTGTGACCCAGAAATCGTGGCAACTGGTCGCGGGTCAGCTGATGCACCGTCCCCGGCTCGACGCCGAGCCGGATTGCATCCAGCAGGAGAAGCCGCCGGGTGTCTTCAATGAGTGGGAGTAGGTTCATTCCCCAGGTTCCGCCGTCCACCAAATGAACACCTTCACATTCCCAGTCTTGCTGCAGGCGCGAGAGCACCGCCAAGCCCACCCCATCATCGCCCATGAGGGGGTTGCCCAGGCCGAGGACCAGGGTGGAGTCCGGATCAGCTGTCCTGGGTATCACCGGTATCTACGAACTTCTCGTCCGCTTTCACGAACCGGCCGCCGGTGATGATGGACGAGATCACCCCGGTGTGTTCGAGATTATCCGCCCGGATCGCGAGGTAGATGTGGATCGGGATGAACGTCAGATAAAGCCAAGTCAGGACATGGTGCACGAACCGGACTACCGGCGTTCCTCCCAACAGGATGGCGACCCAGTTGAAAGCCCAGTAGAAGAAGCCGTTCGGATCGGACTGGCCATACAGGGTGAAGCCGGTCACTACCATGACCAGTGTCATCAGGTAGATCGCGGTGTAGCTGATCTGCTGGAGAGGATTGTGACCGAGATAGTGTGGTGCCTTTTCCGGATGCACCATGAGGTAGAACTTGACTTGCTTCCACATGTTCACCCAGTCGCGGCCCCGCAGCGGGAAAAGCGCGCGCAAGCGCTCGAATTTGTTCCCGGCGAACAGCCAATACACCCGGACAATGCCGGTTGCAACCAGCGTCGCCGCCGCCGCGAAGTGCAGAAAACGCATCCACCCCATCAGGAAGGGGGCGGCGGCACTGCCTTCTTGGGTGACGAAGTAAGGTCGTCCGATGAAGAGTCCGGTCACGACCAGAGTCAGGATGCAGCCGGCGGCGATCCAGTGCATGGCGCGGATGGGCCAGGCCCACAGGTAGACCCACACATAGCGACCGCTCGGCGGAGGGACCTTTCGAGCCAGGCCGAATCCTCCAGTGGCGGGCGCGGCCGGATGGGTCGCCCGTTCGCTCATTGCACCTTCACCGAGGTGAGCAGGGCGCCGCGCGGATCCAGCACGTGGACTCCGCACGACATACACGGATCGAATGAATGGATGGTGCGCAGAATCTCGAGCGGCTGGTCGGGGCGGACCAGGGGATGGTTGTCTACCAGCGACGCCTCATAGGGTCCCAACTGTCCCTTCCCATCGCGCGGTGAGCAGTTCCAAGTGCTGGGAACAACACACTGATACTTGGAAATCTTCCCGTCCTTGATCCGGACCCAATGTCCCAGCGCCCCTCGGGGCGCATCCAGCCACCCGAATCCTTTCGATTCTGCCGGCCAGGTAGATGGTTCCCATTTGTCCCGGGAGAAAGTCTGGGTGTCTCCGCTCTTGATCCGGTCCACCAGTGCGGCGTACCAGCGATCCATCTGTCGAGCCAGGAGCACGGTCTCCATTCCCCGCGCGGCAGTCCTCCCGAGAGTCGAGAAGAGGGCGGCGGGACCGACCTGGAGGGTATCGAGCACCTGCTTCACCATCTCCCGTATCTCTTGATGGCCCGAGGCGTAGCCCACCAGGGCTCGGGCCAACGGTCCCACCTGCATCGGCCTGCCGTCATACCGTGGTGATTTCATCCAGGAATACTTCGGCAGTCCCTGCAGGTATTCCCATGGCGGTTTCGGGCCGGTGTATTTGGCCTTGGTTTCTCCATCGTACGGGTGCAGGCCCTGCTCGTCGCCCCCCGGGTATTCGTACCACGAGCTGTTGATGAATTCCTGGACCCGCTCCGGCTCGAAGGGGTGGACCCGAGTGAGGTCCATGTCGAGGACGATGCCGCGCGGGAAGTAGAGTTTGTCGAGGTCACCGATGTCGCCCTCGGGGAATTCTCCATAGCTCATGAAGTGGGGCACGCCGCCGCCGATGGCAGCCCAATCCTTGTAGAACCCCGCAATGGCGACCAGATCCGGCCAGTAGACCTGCTCCACGAAACGGCGGGCCCGGGTGATCATGTCCCGGATGTCGGTCAGCCGCTCGGCATTGATCGTGGCGGTGTCGTCCAAATTGATCGCGGAGGCCATCCCTCCCACCAGGAAGTTGGGATGGGGATTCTTGCCACCGAAGATGGTGTGCAGCCGGACCACGTCGCGCTGCCAGTCGAGCGCCTCCAGATAGTGCGCCACGGCGAGCAGGTTCACTTCGGGAGGAAGCTTGTAGGCGGGATGCCCCCAATAGCCGTTTGCGAATATCCCCAGTTGCCCGCTCCCGACGAACTTCTTGAGGCGTTCCTGGATCTCGGCGAAATAGGTCGCGGAGTTGTTGGGCCAGGGAGAGATCTTCTTTGCGATCCCGGCGGTGCCCTCGGGGTTTGCCTTGAGCGCGCTCACGACGTCCACCCAGTCGAGCGCGTGCAGGTGGTAAAAGTGGATCACGTGGTCGTGGATGAACTGCATTCCGTGAACCAGATTCCGGATCAGATTGGCATTGGCAGGAATCTTGATTCCGAGAGCATCCTCGACCGCGCGGCACGAGGCCACCGCGTGTACCACGGTGCAGACGCCGCAGATGCGTTGGGTAAAGGCCCAGGCATCCCGGGGATCGCGGCCCTCCATGACCAGCTCGATTCCCCGGAATTGGGTCGAGGAGGCCCAAGACTTGGCGATCCGGCCATTATCGGCCTCCACCTCGATGCGCAGGTGGCCTTCGATCCGGGTGATGGGATCCACGACGACTTTGGTCACGGCCATGGCTGCACCCGCCGATCAGGTGTTCGAGGGGGGAGGTCCGCCCGATGGCGGCTCTATCACTGGCAGTTGACGTTTCCGCTCCCGCGCCTGATGGATGCCTGTGGCTGCGGCATGCGCCACGACACCAGCAGTGGCTCCTAGCGCGAGGGCCGCTCCCAGGATATCCACCCGCTGTTCCACCCCGAATCCTCCCACATCAGGTAGCCGCTCGTAGAAGGGGCTCATCGTGTCCCAGAAATGGGGCTCGGTGCACCCGATACACGGATGGCCGGCGCCAATCGGCCAGCTGGTGCGGGTGTTCCACTGGAAGATCGGGCAGGGGGAGAAGGTCGCGGGTCCTTTGCACCCGACTTTGTACAGGCACCACCCGCGGCGCGCGGCATCGTCATCGAACACCTCCACGAACTGGCCGGCGTCGAAGTTGGCCCGGCGGGGACATTGATCATGAATCCGCGCCCCATAGGCGAAGAGCGGCCGGCCCTCCGCATCCATGTCGGGCAGACGATTGAAGGTCAGGAAATGGACTACCGTCGCGGTCACTACGTCACCGATCGGCGGGCACCCGGCGATGTTGATCACGGGCTTGTTCTTGATAATGTCCCGAACGCCGACTGCCCCGGTCGGATTGGGCCGCGCCGCCTGGACACTGCCCCAGTGGGCACAGGCCCCGACGGCGAGGATGGCAGCCGCGCCTTTTGCGGCTTCTTCGAGGATATCCTGGCAGGTTCGGCCGCCCACCACGGTGTAGATGCCCCCGTCTTTGGTAGGGATCGAGCCGGTTACGACCAGGAGATATTGGCCAAAGTTGGCCTTCATGGCCGCTTCCTTCGCGGATTCCACCGCATGCCCCGCCGCGGCCATGAGGGTATGACTGTAGTCCAGCGAGACCAGATCGAGGAGCAGGTTTCCTATCGTTGGCTCGGCAGTCCGAAGCACACTTTCTACGCAGCCGGTGCATTCCTGGAGCTGCAGCCAGATCACGCTGGGGCGTTTCACTTGTTGAAGCGCGGCCGCTACCTGCTTGCCCGCAACGGTGCCCAGCCCGAGCACGATGGAGAGATCGCGACAGAAAGCCAGGAATTCCCGGCGAGTTATACCGGTGCGCTCCAGGTGCTGGGCGAGGGTATCTCCCTCGGTCCATGGATGGGCGAGTGGTCCGTGCATGGAGAATCCTCCGACCCCGAGGTGGGTGCGAACAACAGTCGGCGGAAATCGGAATAGCGTGGCGCCCCAGATCTACGGAATTCGCGGGACCATCGCAAGTATCACAATAGGCATATGAAGGGAGTCTTAACCCAGAGTTAATGATTCGTTGGGGAAGGGGGAGCGACCTTTCATCCGGTTTCCATGAGGAAGGCCCGCAGCTCGGGACTCCAGGATGGGGCTCGTGTGACGGAGGGTCACGATGTTCGGGTTCAAATCGGGGAGGCCAACCCCGGCGCCGGCGAAGGAACTGGAGCGGCTGATTTCAGCCGAGGCGCGGCTCACCACCATGCTGCGCGACGTCGCGCTGCGCGCGGCCTCGGTGATTGAGAAGGCCAAAGCCGACGCCGCCAATATCGAGGCGAAAGCCGCCGAAGAGGCCGAAGCCGAGGTCAATCGTCTGGAGATCGGTCTCGCCACTGAACAGGATGCCGCACTGCGTTGCCTGGCGGCCGCAGCCGACAGGAGGGATTGGACGATCGGGCCGGAGGAGCTCAACGCCTTGGCCGACCGCCTCGTGCTCGAGCTGCTCGCTTACCGCGAGGCGCCACGATGATCCTTGCCATGGCGAAGCTTCGCATCATGGGCCCGAGGCAGCTCCTGCCCGAGGTTCTGAACGTGGTTCAAGACACGGGCCTGCTGCATGTTGCCCCCGTAACGCCGGATGCCCACTTGGCTCCGCTGAGTTCCACTCCGAAGCAACTGCGGTTACGCCGTTACATTCGCCGCGGCCTGGCTGACATCGAGGTGTTGCAGAGCAAGCTTGGAAAACCACAACGCCCGACGGCCGCGTCCCAGAGTGTCAGCAACGGACAGATCGCTCGTTGGTGCCGACTGGCCCGGAGAACCCGGCGGGAGGCCGAACGGCTGGATGCGAGAATCGCGACTGGGGAAGAAGAGCGGACGCTCATCGTCAAGTATCGTGGCTTGTTCGCCACCTTCCAGGATCTGTCCATTCCCTCCGCGCGCTGGGAACTGTGCCGCGCCTATCACGTGCTGCTCCAGGCAGGCCAGGAGGAGGTCATCGGACGGCTGCGGGAACATCTCACCAGGGTGATCGGCACCGAGTTCGAGCTGCGTACCCATCGCCTACCCAGTGGCGAGAGCGCAATGCTGATCCTGGTCCCGGCTGAAAGCGCCGAGCGAGTCGACCGTCTTCTGGCCGAGAGCAGGGTTCAGGATATCCCGGTTCCCAGCCGCTACCAGGGAGCCACCCTGACCGAGGCGATGCCGCAGATGCTGGAGCGTCTGGAGGCGATCCCCGGCGAGGTCGCTGCACTCACGGCGGAACGCAGCCGGCTGCTTCGGACGGCGAGCCCGGAATTACTCAGGGCACAGGCGGTCTTCCACGATCTCTCTCAGCGACTGGAAGCGATCCCGCTGTCGGCGGTGACCGAACGAGCCTTCGTGCTCGAGGGCTGGGTCCCCCTTGCAGCGGTGCCGCGAGTTGAGAATCGGCTCGCCCACGAGGTCGGCGACCTGATCGCCGTAGAGCGGGTCGAGGCCGCCGACTGGGCCGGTGAGGCGGCACCAGTCGTACTTCGGAATCCCCGGCTGTTTCGACCGTTCGAGCTACTGATCCAGCTATTGCCCCTGCCCCGATATGGGACCATAGACCCCACGCCCTACCTGGCGGTCTTCTTTCCCATGTTCTTCGGCCTCATGCTCGGCGACCTGGGATACGGACTCATGCTGGCAGCGCTGAGCCTGATCCTTAGGCACCGCTCGAGCCCAGGAACCACTCGCCGCGCCGTGTCGGAGATCGCCGGGGCCTGTGCTGCCTTCACCGTCATCTTCGGCCTGGCGTTCGGCGAGTTCTTCGGAGACCTGGGCCATCGCTGGTTCGGGCTGCGGCCTCTGCTATTCGACCGCGCGGAGGCGATCGTGCCGTTCCTCGCCCTGGTCCTGGCACTGGGCGTGGTGCATATCCTGCTCGGTCTCTGTCTTGGCGTGGCGGGGGCATTCAAGGAGCACAAGCGCCAGGCCATCGGGAAGGGCCTTTCGGCGGTGATGATCTCCCTCATCGTGATTTCGCTTCTGGCGGTAACCGAAGTGCTCCCGCGACAGCTCCTCACCCCGACAGTCACCGCTCTAGTCATCGCATTTCCGATCCTGGTCGTCGTCGAGGGACTGGTGGCACCCGTCGAACTCGTCTCGACCCTGGGGAACATTCTCTCCTACGCCCGCATCATGGCACTGGGGACGGCGTCGGTAATGCTCGCCATCGTGGCGAACCAGATGTCCGGCGCTCTCGGGAGCGTCGCCGTCGGCGTGGTCTTCGCACTGCTCTTCCATCTCGTGAACTTCGCGCTGGGTCTGTTCAGCCCGACCATTCACGCCCTGCGGTTGCACTATGTGGAGTTTTTCGGACGCTTCTACAGTCCCGGCGGTGTCCGTTACCAACCCCTCGGCCACTGGCGTCCTCCGGCCGATCATCCGGCTCTTGAAAGGAGCTGAATCATGAATCCGGTCCTGGTCACCTTGAGCGCCGCCATCGCGGTGGGAATCCCGGCTCTGGCAACCGCGTGGGCGCAATCGCGGATCGGGCCCGCAGCGGCGGCCAGCCTTGCCGAAAAGCCGGAGCTGAGCACGACCGCCATCATCCTCCTCGCCATTCCCGAGACCATGACGATCCTGGGCTTTGTGGTGGCGGTGTTGATCATCCTCCGCGGCGGCCTCTGAGCCCATGGCACTTGACCACCTCCTCGCCGCGCTGGAACGCGATGCGACTCGCACCGCCGAGCAGCGCGTGGAGGCAGCCGAGGCTGAGGCGACGCGACTGCGCAGCGCCGCCCGCGCCAAGGCTGACGCCTTGCGAGCCGACAGACTTCAGGCGCAGGAGAAACGGCTCCGCGAAGAGATCGAGCGGGTGCTGCTCGTCGAGCGGCGTCGACTCCGGGCCGAGATGCTCCGCCGCCGCCAGGCGTTGCTCGATCAGGCGCTGGTCATGGTCGAAGCGAAACTTCCGGCGGCGACACTGGATCCCGCGAACCGCTCCGGGCTGGGCCGCGACTTGGATCGCGCCCTGACTTACGTCAATGGGATTCCCGCCGTGGTACGCACTCCAACAGATCTGGTGGGCTGGGCGCGCGACGCGCTGGACGGGCGTTCCGGCATTACCGTCCAGGCCGATCCTGCGATCACCAGCGGTTTGACGGTCACCACGGTGGACGGTTCGGTGGTCATCGATGCAACCCTCGCCACCCGGCTCAGGCAGAGCTGGCCCGAGCTGAGCATGAAGCTGCTCGCCTGGCTCGAGCGATCGGAGAGTCCATGAATTGGGACGATGTGAACGCCCGAGTTCGGGGCCTCGGCCTTCACTTGCTCGGGTCGGTGGAGTTGGCCGCGCTTGCCGCTGCCATCGACATTCCCGCTCTGGCAGCGGCACTCGAGGCAAGGGGTTTTCGGGTGCTGGCGGGATCCGGACCTGTAACTCCCGCGAAACTGGAAGCGGGAATACGTCGGGCAGAGGGGAACCGACTTGCCCTCCTCGCCCGCTGGTGTGGCGGTCCCCGCGTAGCCGCCCTGGCCGTCGTGTACGAGGCAGAAGATCGCCGCAGCCTTCGAGCCCTGGCGCGCGGCGCAGTAGAGGGCGCTGCTCCCGAGGCCCGCCTTAGGGGACTGCTGCCTACGCCAGCCCTTCCGTCGCGAATGCTCGAAGAGCTGGCCCGACTCTCCACGCCCGGGGCCATCGGCACGACACTCGCGATCTGGGGTCACGGACTGGCGGCACCGTTCCGCGACGTAGTCGGGCAGGAACGACCCGATCTCCTTGCTCTCGACCTCGGACTGGCGCGCGTCTTCGCCCAGCGATCAACCGCTCAGGTCTCCCGCACGGAGCCGCGACTGCTGCCCGATCTCCAGCTGATGATCGACCTCGAGAACGTGCGCTCGGCGCTGTTACTCACCGACTCGAGCGAGCTTCGCCCGACGGACTGCTGGATCCCGGGTGGGCGGGCGCTGAGTCGAGCGCACTTCATCTCCAGTACCGGGCGGCCAAATCCGCAGGACCGGATCGAGTATTTGATCAAAGTGCTCGCTCCCACTCCGCTCGCCGCGATCCTCCAACGCGAGGGCCCTGATCTTGCCGCGCTCGACCGCGCCGTTTTCTCGTGGCGCCGGAGCGAGGCGCACCGACTCGCGCGCCTGGACCCTCTGGGACCGATGCCAACTCTCCAGTACGTCCTCTCGGTTCGAGCCGAGTTAGTCCAGCTCCAGCGATTGATCTGGGGTCGTGCTATGGGAGCGCCGATCCCGGACCGGAGCGGAGAGAAGGTCGCATGACACACAACGTGGTGGTGCTCTGTCGTCCCGAAGTGGCAGCCGGCTTCATGCTCGCCGGTTTGCGGCCGGTGGAGGTGGAAAGTCCGGCGGAAGGCGCAGCTCTGCTCTCCCGATTGGCGGAGCGACCGGAAGTCGGACTGGTTCTCGTGGAGGACAGCATCCATCAGTCGCTCAACGAGGACACCCGGCGCGCCCTGGCGCGACGGCCGCTGCCGATGGTTGTGCCCTTTCCCGGTCCCTCTTGGATGACGGCCGGCGTCGAGTCAGACCAGTACATCGTGGAGTTGCTGCGCCGTGCGATCGGCTACCGGGTGAGGCTCCGGTGAATACTCCGCGGATCCGCCGGATCACCGGCACGCTGGTCGAGGTTTCCCCGGCAGGTTCAGCCGGACTCTATGAGCTCGCGCGGGTCGGTGAGCGCGGTCTACTGGGGGAGGTCATCCGCCTCTCACACGACACGGCGACACTACAGGTCTATGAAGAGACGGCCGGGCTCCGGATCGGCGAGCCGGTTACTCTCACCGGCACCTCGCTCTCGATCACCCTAGGACCCGGGCTGCTCGGATCGGTGCTGGATGGGCTGGGGCGGCCGCTCGGGACCGTGGCGGGATTGAGCGGCGATTTCATCGCGCCGGGCATCGACTGTCCCACTCTCGATCCCAACCGGAGCTGGAATTTCGTGGCCCGGCTCCTCCCGGGAGCCGCTGTAGCCTCAGGCGATGTACTGGGAGAGATCGAGGAGCGACCCGGTCTCAGCCATCGGGTCCTGGTGCCACCCGGAGTGCAGGGCGCCTTGAAGGAACTGCGGAGTGGTCCGGTCATGCAGTCGGAGCCGCTGGGCCGGTTGGAGGACGGAACTGTATTGCGCCTCGCCCACCGCTGGCCGGTGCGCATTCCACGACCGGTCAGGGAACGGTTGCCGGATCAGCGGCCCATGATCACCGGCCAGCGGATCTTCGACCTGCTCTATCCCGTGGCCGAAGGCGGCACGGTGGCGGTGCCGGGTGGCTTTGGCACTGGGAAGACCGTGATCGAGCAGAGCCTGGCCCGTTATGCCGAGGCGGACATCGTCGTGTACATCGGATGCGGCGAGCGGGGCAATGAGATGTCCGAGGTTCTGCACGAATTCCCCCAACTCATCGATCCTCAGACCGGGCGCTCCATCATGGATCGCACCGTCATGGTAGTGAATACCTCGAATATGCCGGTCGCGGCGCGGGAAGCATCGATCTATCTCGGCATCACTATCGCGGAGTATTACCGGGACATGGGCTTTCGGGTGGCTCTGATGGCAGACAGCCTATCGCGCTGGGCGGAGGCGTTGCGGGAAATCAGTGCGCGACTGGAGGAGATGCCCGGCGAGGAAGGCTACCCGACGTACCTCGCGAATCGCCTGGGGCAATTCTATGAACGGGCCGGTTATGTCCGGGCACTCGGCGTCCCCGAACGCTCGGGTGCCTTGACCCTGATCAGTGCGATTTCTCCACCAGGAGGAGATCTCTCGGAACCGGTGACCCAGGCCTCGCTGCGAATCACCGGCGCGCTCTGGGCGCTCGATCCAGCTCTCGCCCACCAACGTCAGTTCCCGGCCGTCGACTGGGAAGCAAGCTACAGCCACTACGTCGAGGCCACGGCACCCTGGTTCGCGAAGCACGGTGGTGCGGATTGGGCAGAGCTGCGGCAGGCCCTGCTCACCTTGTTGCAGCGCGGACAGGAGTTGCGGGAGATCGCGGCACTGGTCGGGCCGGAAGCACTGCAGGATTCGGATCGGGTGCTGCTCGACCTCGCACGCCTGGCCCGGGAGGCGGTTCTGGGGCAAAGCGCCTACGACCCCAACGATGCCAGTTCGCCGATTCCGAAGACCTATCAATTGATACGGTTGCTCGTGGCACTTCACCGGAGAGCCGGGACCCTCCTGGAAGGCGGCGCCACCGCCGTCAGACTCGATTTCGAACCCACCCGCCAGGCACTCTTCGCGCTGCGGGACAGTGCGCCCAATCAGCTCGAACCGCAGGTTTCCGCGGTGGAAACCGCTCTCGCCGCACTGGGAACCGGAGCGGCGGCCTCATGACCGCGATCTCTCGGACCTACCGCGGTGCCGCTGGAGCCGCCGGCCCCCTGCTGTTTCTCGAGCGCACTGCCGCCGTGGCGCTGGGGGAATGGGTCACCATCCGGCTTCCTGATCAACCGCCCCGCCGCGGCCAGGTCATCGACGCAGGAACCGAATTGACCGTCATTCAGGTTCTGGAGGACACGCTCGGCCTTTCGGCTCGGGCGAGCGAAGTCACTCTTACGGGAGAGATCGCCTCTGCGACCGTGGGACGCGAGCTGCTCGGGCGGGCGTTCACCGGAGTCGGAGTTCCCATTGATGGATTGCCCGCTCCGGTGGGCGAAGCCCGAGTGCCGATCTGGGGAAGCCCGATCAACCCGGTGCGCCGGAGCCGGCCGGCCGACTTCATCGAAACCGGCATCTCCGCCATCGATGGTATGAACACGCTGGTTCGCGGACAGAAGCTCCCAGTCTTTTCCGGCCCAGGCTTGCCCGGCCTGGAACTGGCCATGCAAATCGTGGAAGGCGCCCGCGCGCCCCATGGCGAGGCCTTCGCGGTGATCTTCGTCGGCATCGGGATCACCAGTCGGGAGACGCGCACTTTCCTCGATCGCCTGGAGCGCAGCGGAGCGATCGAACGGAGCGTGCTCTATCTCAACCAGGCGCGGGATCCCACCATTGAACGACTGCTGGCCCCGCGGGTCGCGCTGGCTCAGGCCGAGTTCCTCGCCTTCGTCGCGGGACTGCACGTCCTGGTCGTGATGGCGGACATCACCCACTACTGTGAAGCACTGCGCGAGATTGGTACCGCCCGGGAGGAAATCTCCGGCCGGCGCGGGTACCCAGGCTACATGTACACCGACTTGGCGGCGCTGTTCGAGCGAGCCGGGATTCTCCAGGACCGGCCCGGGTCCCTCACCCAGATTCCGATCGTCACGATGCCGGACAACGACATCACGCATCCCATTCCCGACCTCACGGGCTACATCACCGAGGGACAGATCGTCCTGCGGCATGAATTGGCCCGGCGCGGCATCCAGCCTCCGATAGACGTGCTTCCCTCACTGTCCCGGCTGATGAACGCCGGAATCGGGACCGGGAGGACCTCGGCGGAGCATCGGGAATGGGCTGATCAGTTGTACGCGGTCTACGCCCGGGGCAACGAGGCCCGGCTGCTGGCGGCGATCGTGGGCGAGGCGGGACTGGGACCGGCCGACCGTCGCGCCCTCGAGTTTGCCGCCGCCTTTGAGCGGGAGTTTGTGGGTCAGGGAACGAAGCGACGCACCATCGCCGAGACCCTTGCGGTCGGATGGAAACTCATCGACACCCTGCCGCGAGAGGATCTCACCCGAATCCGGGAGCGGACCTGGGCAGCCCGACGTGGTGAGGCGATCCAGTCATGAGCGCGACCGCTGCGACGCGCCTCAACCTCCTGAACACCCAGCGAAGGCTCCAGCAGCTGGGTCGGGGACGCGACCTGCTGCGGCGAAAGCGGGAAGCGCTGGTCAGCGAACTGTTCCGCCTGGCCCGACCCGCCGCCGATGCCCGTGCATTGATCGCGGAGGCTGCCGCGCGGGCCTACCCTTCCCTTCTGGATGTCCTCGGCGAAGAGGGATATGAGGGTGTGCGGACCCTTGGCTGGCCCAGCCGGGAGCTTCGAGTCGGCATCCGGCCGGGCATGGTCTGGGGTATCGCGGTATCTGAACTCATCGAGCGTCCCAGGGTGCCGCGCTCGCAAAGCGCTCGCGCCTTCGGGCCCGGGAGTAGTAGCGGATCGGCAATCACAACCGCCGAGTGGTTCGAGCGGCTGACTGACCTGCTGCTGGACGCCGCTCCTCGCGAATTGCTGCTCCAACGTCTGGGGCTGGCGCTGGCTCAGACCTCGCGCCAGGTGAATACCCTCGAACGACGCCTGGCTCCAGCCCTGCGAACCGATGTGAACCGAATCCGGGCGGTGCTGGAGGAACGGGAACGGGAAGAACATGCCCGACTGGCCCGGCTCAAACGAAAGAAGCGGAGGGTGACCGCGCTACCAACCGAATCAGTCTGACCGGTTGGTCGCATTTCCTATATGAGGTGGCCGGCGTTTGCATGAGCCCAGCTTAAACTTCGGCTTAAGGTTCCTTCACGGTTACACTCTCCCTCTTGCCATAGATCCCGTCATCCGTATCTTAGCCAGAGTCTCACCCGTATTTCTACGGATAACGCGTTACATAAGGGGTGGCCCTATGACGGGCTTCTTCTCTCCCATTGGGTCGCCGCAGCGGATCTGTGTCCTGCTCGGGCTACTCGCGTTTGTGGCCGCCGGGTGTACCGACACGGTCTATAAGGACCGACCGCCATTCAATCCGCCACCAGACGCCAACAGCGGCTTCCTCGGTTACTTCACAGCGTCCGAGCAGCAGACCACCTGCGGCAACTGTCACGTGGGCCAGCAGGCCGACTGGATCCAGACCCGCCACGCGACTGCTTGGGCAACCCTGCAGGCCGACCCGGCGGCCGACCCCTCCTGCGAAGTCTGCCACACGGTGAACTCCCGCGGCAACCAGGCGGCGGCCAGCGTGGGTTATGACGCGGTAAAGGACCCGGCCTATTACGACGTCCAGTGCGAGAGTTGTCACGGAGCCGGGTATGATCACGTTCAGAATCCGACGACCGTGGCAACCCGACCCATTCCGAGTATCATGGTCTTCCCTCCCGAACCCCCTAACACCCCTCCCCCGACCGCGGCGGATACTGCGGCCATCATCAACTCGGGTTGCGGGGGCTGCCACCAGGGAGCCGGACCCTCGCGGAACCACAACTATCTAAAGGAATGGAAGCTGTCCCGGCACGGGATCCTCAACTCCATCCCCGCCCCTCGAGCTGAGTGCCAGCCGTGCCACGAGGCGAAGGGAGCCTTGGCTGCGTGGGGAGTCAATACCGTGTACAAGGAGCTGGGGACCACTACGCTGCTGCCGCCGACCTGTGCGGTCTGCCACGATCCCCACGGCACGGCCAGAGATCCGGTGACGAATCTTCCCTTGGAAGGGCAGCTACGCTTCCCGATCAACTCCCCCGTCATCGAGGTGAACCTCTGCACTCACTGCCACAACCGGACGCCTGATCCCACCCCCACCAATTCCCGTGGGCCGCACGCCACGCAGGGGCCCGTGTTGTTCGGGACCGCAGGGTATTTCCCACCGGGAACCGTATACGACACCACTGCAATTCTCGCGACCCACGGGTCGGAGAAGAACCCGCGGCTCTGCGCCGGCTGCCACGTGAACGCCCTTACCGGGGTGGACGCCGGCGGCAATTCGGTTGCATACAGCGGCCACAGTTTCCATCCGCTGCCCTGTTTCATGCCCGGCAGCCCAGGTGTCGTGGATACGACGTTTGACAACTCGTGCGCCTATGACCAACCCAGCAGATCGTGGGCCGCCTGTGCGGCGTCGGGGTGCCATAGTGAACCCGTCGCAGTCCAGCTGCTGAACAGTTTCAGGGACGAGAAGGAGGGCTATCTCGATGTACTGTGGGTGGACCTCAATGGCGACGAGAAACTGGATGCCTATCCGGCGGACACTGGGTACCTGCCGAAGGTACAGCTCAACGCGCCAACCGAGCTCATCTTCGACACGTTGATCGACCCCATCAACGCCGTGAGGCCCACGCCGGCCAAGGGTGCGCTGTTCAACGCTCAGATGCTCGGTGAGGAGCTGTCCGGCCATCCCGACGGATCGCATGGAGTCCACAATCCGTTCCTGTACCGGGCGCTTCTATTGTCAACGATTGCGGACCTGGAAGCCAACTACGGAGGGTTCCTGCCCGCACCGCCGGCGTCGGTACAGCGGGAAATCCAGCGTGCGATCCGAAGCGGGCAACTCCGGATGGCGCCGGCAACTGAAAAGATCGTTATGAGAGCATCGGCGCACTGATTGGGGCGCGCCTTGGTGACGCGGACTCTCACCCGCCCCGGCGATGTTCCTTTTGCCGGGGCGGGTATTTTCTATAGCGACATGCTCCACAACCCTTCCTTCCTGGCCTTTCCGGTCGCCAGCCAACACGCGCCCAGCGACCCCCTAACGCCCATCATCCAATGGCTGTTCCAGCGCTCGCCGTGGATCATGTGGGGGGGCGTCGTGCTGGCGGCCGGGTTGGCCTTCCTTTTTCTGCGCTGGTTCTGGCCCCGCCGGGTCGCGTTCTTCACCTGGCTTCGGACCCGGAGTGGCGGTATCAAGCTCGCCCTGGTAGGGGGCGTGGGCGTCGTGCTCCTAACGGCCGTTGCGGCGGGGTATCAGAGCTACCAGTTCGTCGAAACCGACAAGCGGTTCTGCAACGGTTGTCACATCTTCGTGCCCCGTGGTCAGCCAATGGTCCTTCCCGATACCGGCGACTACACCCTCGTCCCCATGCTGGAGGGGAAGCACGATAGCCTCAGCTGCCATACTTGCCACCCGCTCAATCCGACGAAGGAGGCCGTCAAGCTCATCTTCTGGATGTCGGGCATACGCGGCAAGGAGATCCCGCCCCACGCCAAGGTGCCGCGGACAACGTGCGAAGCATGTCACGTGCAGGGTGCAGCCAAGGAGACCTGGCAGGCCATAGCGGCAACAGCGGGGCACCGGACCCACCTCGAGTCGGATTCGTCGGCGCTCAAGGGCAAGGTGGAGTGTCTCACCTGCCACGCGAGGACCGCACACCACTTCATGCCAGCCGATAGTACCTGCGTACAGAAGGGGTGCCACCTCACCGAGGACACCAGGATCAAGCTCGGCAAGATGGCTGATCAGACGGACCTTCATTGTATCGTCTGCCACCAGTTCACCAAGCAAGTCGTGGCCCTCGCGACCCGGGATTCGGCGGCTGGCGCTCTCAGACCCAACATCAAGCAGTGCTTGTCCTGTCACCAGATGGAGGGGCTGCTGCCGAACTTCTCAGTCGGCGAGGACCCGCACAGCGGGACCTGCGGCATGTGCCACAACCCGCACAGTCAGCTCAACAAGGGTGAGACGAAGAAATCCTGTACCGACGCGGCCTGCCATGCCGACTGGCGCAAGAATCCGTTCCACACCGGGGCCGCGCACCGCAAGAAGGTCGAACAGTGCACCCTGTGCCACCAACCGCACGCGGCCCGGGTGGACGCCAGTGACTGCACCGGATGCCATGAGGCGGTGCGGGCCCGCAACCCGGGCGGGAAGATTCAGCCTCCGCTTCCCTTCGATACCCTCAAGGCGCTCCAACACTCGCTGGCTCCTGAGTCCCCCGTGGTCAAGCCCGACCGGCCCAGCAAGGGGAAAGGTGACGCGCTGCCTGGAGATGATCCTCCGAGGAAGGCACTCAACGCCCTCCCCGCCTCGCCGAGCGATACATTTTCACATCCCATACATCAGAAGCTTCCGTGCCTCACCTGTCACCTCAGCAGGTCCGGCGAAAAACTCACATTTGCACCGCCGCGTGGCTGCCAGATCTGCCACCACCAGGCGCCCCAGCGTACCGACTGCACGTCGTGCCATGAGGCGGGCGAGATGCCTTCGACGCTCGAGGTGGATGTTTCCATCGCTGCTGCGGGCAAGCCAGCGCGTCACCGGCCTGTCGGCTTCCCGCACGAGAAACACTCCGACATCAAGTGCACCGAGTGCCACACTGAGCAGGTCACGCTTCGCCCTGCGGACTCGGTAACCACATGCGAGGGCTGTCACGACAAGCACCACGCAGCCGGTCGCGATTGCGCCTGGTGCCACCGGACCGCGACGATCACTGAGCCCCACGCCCGACCGGCCCGCGTCCATATCGCCTGCGATGCCTGCCATGCGACTGCGGCCATCGCACCCTTGTCGCCCACCCGGTCCTTCTGCCTGGCCTGCCACGACGCCGACGTGGATCACCATCCCGAACGCGAGTGCAGTATCTGTCACCTGCAGGCTGAACCCGATCAGTACCGGTCACAGCTCCTCAAGCCAGCTAAGGCGGGATGAAAGCCGGGCTGGGATGGGCCCTGCTGCTGCTCGTGGCCCCTGCCGCAGGGAGAGCGCAGGAATACCTGGTCCGGCTCGATTCGCGAGTACAAAGCGTTTCGTACCGGGGCGTCCAGAAAGACAGCCTCCTGGCCAGTCAGGTTGTGACCGGCCCCAGCGGCGGCCCCGAGACTCCGGACGGCTACGCTGCCAGCTGCACCGGTCTAACCTACTGCTACTTCTTTCGCGCGGGCCCGATCCTCCATGGCGGCCCGTTCATGACCAGCGCCGACCTCACGGCCTGGGGTTTCGGCGTGCACGGCCTCAGCCTGCATGCCAATGCCCGAGTCGGCGCGGATCTCAGCAGCGCTGACGTCTGGCCGGGGACCGAACCCGCCGTTCAGTTGGTGGAGGGGTACGGCGAGTACGCCGCGGAGCGCTTCACGGCACGACTGGGACGGCAGATCGAGCGCGGGCGCCTCGGGTACTACGGTTACGATGGAGGTCGCCTCGCCTATCGCTTCCCGAAGCAAGGATTGACCGCGATCGGCTATGTGGGTCTTGGATTGGCGAGGGGCAGCGCGCTCCCCGTGACCAGTGACGTGCTCAACCCGCTGGACGACTTCCAGCCCACGTCACGGCAGCTTCTTGCCGGGGGCGCGGTCGAATGGCAGAGCCGCGCGGTGGACGCGCGGCTTGACTATGAGCGCGAAGTCGACCGAGACACTCGGAACTTCGTTTCGGAACGGATGGCCCTTTCCGCGACCATTCGTCCCCTCACCGGCTGGAGCCTCACCGGGGGCGCCGATTACGATATCGCCTGGGGCTGGTGGGGCAACGCGGACCTGACCCTCCGCCACAGCCAGACGCGGTTCGGCGGCGCCGTAGGCATCCGGCGCTACCGTCCCTACTTCGACCTCTGGAGCCTCTGGGGCGTGTTTAGTCCGGCACCGTACTCCGCCGTGAATGGCTCGCTGTGGGTGTCACCGGTGCGCGGCCTGACGCTGCGCGGCGGCGGAGAACGTTACTGGTACTCGGACGCCGAAGCGGAGACACCGCTGCTCAACGAGGAGACCGAAGGCTGGCGCTGGAACGCTGGGGCGGGCTACAGCATCTCCTCAGCCGTAAGTGTTGACGGGGGTTATCAGGCCGAATTCGGACCCGGCGCTGCCTCCCAGGGCGTGGACGGGAGCCTCAGCGTACGGCCGACCAACGCCATGACCCTAACGGCGCAAGCAGGCCACCTGGTTCGGCCGCTCGAGTACCGGGTCGAGGACCCCGCGCTGACCTGGTATGGACTCTCCATCGACCTCCAAGCGACCGAACGGCTACGACTCGGCGTCGGGGCAACCCGATACGATGAGGATCGCAAGCGGCCCGATGCCTCCAGCATCAACTGGTCCCAGACTCGGGTAAGCGCGACTCTCTCCTGGCTCTTCGGCTCAAGCGCCGACAGGCTGCCCCTCCCGCCCGCAGTCCGGCGAGAAGGGCGGCGATGAGGCTCCCCAGTATCCCTCTTGCCGCGGGACTCGTGATTCTGCTCGGCGCCTTCGGCAGCGTCGTGCTCCACCAGGACCGCGACACCTTCGATCACGAGAAACACCGCAAGGTCTTTCCGGAATGCCAGGGATGCCACGCCGGCATCACCGAAACTGGCCGCGCGGTCTACCCCTCTCCGGAGTCCTGCGCCACCTGCCATGACGGGTCGGTCGAGAAGAAGGTGGACTGGTCGCCACCCCCGGCCCGTCCCTCGAACTTCCGCTTCACCCACGCCGAGCATGCGCGGGAGTCGGGCGAGAAGCTCCCGGCCGATTCCGCGCTCGCTTGCCCTGCCTGCCACATCCCCTCGGGGGCAACATGGTTGACTGTCCGACGCACCATATCCGCCCAGTGCCTCGACTGCCATGGGGTCCAAACCGCACATCTCTCGGCCCCCGACACCGCTTGCGGCACCTGCCATTTCCCGCTGGCTGAGGCGACGGCACTGCCTGAGGAGCGGGTGGCGCAGTTCGAGAAGCCCCCATCGCACGATGACACAGCGTTCCTCTCTTCAAAGGGTCATGGCGAGCAGGCGAACCGAAGCACTTTGAGCTGTTCGATCTGCCATGCGCGGGACTTCTGCGTGGGGTGCCACGTCAACGCCCCCGAAGTGAAAGCGATCCAAGCTCTCGCAGTTGATTCTCGCTCGCTGGCGATCAAGACCGAGCTCAAAGCGCCGGCATCGCACCAGGAGAGCCGGTTTCTCTCGCAGCACGGCGGGAAAGCCAAAAAGGATTCGGGGAGTTGTGCCTATTGCCACACGCAGGAGAGCTGCATGGCCTGCCATCGCGCCCCACCCAACGTGGTCCTGCTGCTTCCGGCCAGTGGACCGGGACGGGGGATCGGTGCGCGCATCGAACGGGGCCGGCCGGCCTCCCACTCGGCCGATTTCGTGGACAAGCATGGCCCGCTCGCCGGCTCATCGCCGGGCACCTGCAGCGCTTGCCACGAGCGCGCCGAGTGCCTGGAATGCCACCGTCCGAACGCAGGAGCAGCCGGCAACTACCATCCGGCTGGATTCCTGACCCGGCATCCAGCCACCGCCTTCAATCGGGAGGCCGAGTGCGCTGAGTGCCACAATCAGGCCGCGTTCTGTGTCACCTGCCATCAGCAGGCGGGTCTCGTGTCACCCGGCAATTTGCAGAAGGGATACCATGACGCCAGCGGTGTCTTCCTCCTCAATCACGGCACCGCCGCACGGCAGAACATCGAGACCTGCGTCGCCTGCCACTCCGAGAGGGACTGCCTGGCGTGTCACTCGGCCCAGAGCGGCCGCAGGTTCAATCCGCACGGGCCGGGGTTCGATGCCGAGCGGATGAAGCGCAAGAACCCCCAGACCTGCGCTGCCTGCCACGGGAATGCGATTCCGTAGCAGTCAAACGCAGGGGAGGATCTGCTAGTGCGCCTTCCCGGTTTCCGCCGCGCTGGGTGGAGGAGCCCCAGGTGCAACCGGGGCCGCCCCACCGACCATCACCGGAGCCTTGGCCTCGCCATCCTGCGGGACCAGTCCGGCGGCACCCATCACGCCCATCAGGGACGGGACGTTCAACGAGTCGGCCAACCCTGACGGCACAACCATCAGCGAGCCGCGCTTGACGATGCTCTCATAGAGCATGTTCATCGCGCGCAGGTTCATGGCTGCAGGGTGGTCACGGTAGGCATCCGCCGCGTCGACGAACTTGTGGGCGATCTCGGTTTCCGCTGTGCCCAGGATGATGCGCGCCTGGCGTTCCCGTTCGGCCTGTGCCTGCCGCGACATGGCATCCTCGAGTGCAGCCGGAATGATGACGTCGCGGATCTCGACCGACTGCACCTGGATCCCCCAATTCGCCATCTTCTGTTCCAGTGCCAGCTTGAGCCCGTGTCCGAGCTCCACTCGGGACTGGATCAGCTCCGCGAGATCGTGCTTGCCGATGGCATCCCGTAACGCCGTCTGTGCCGAGAGGACGACCGCCTCGTCGTAGTCCTGCACCTCCAGTGCGGCACGTTCGGCGTCGCGCACGATCCAGAACGAGATAGCGTCCACGTTCACCGGCACGGTGTCGCGGGTCAGGCATGATTCGGCGCCGAAAGCAGTGGTCCGGATCCGCTGGTCGATAGTGTACGCCACCCGGTCGAAGATCGGTACGACGGTGAAGTACCCGGGACCTCGCAGGCCCCGGTAGCGGCCGAGCCGCAGGAGTACCGCCTTCTCCCACTGGTCGGTGTACTTGATCGAGGCAGCGAGCAGCACTCCCAGCCCCAGGCCCGCCACCGCAGCCAGGGGCGGAGCGATACCTGCGAGGAACAGTCCTCCGGCGAGTCCGGCCGCACCCACCAGCCCCGCGGCGAGAGCGGCGAACGGATACCGGGTGTCGTTTGCCGTATGTCTGGTCATGGCCATCACCTCGTGGAAGAAAAGTCGACTGGCGTCTCGCCAGAAGTCGTATCACCGGATCCGAACACGGATGTCCTCATACCGCGCGCGGGTGGCGCGGGGTCGGACTATCCGCGTACCGGTTTCCTGCTCCAGATAGGGACTGCGCACCTCACCCAGCTCGATCGGAAGCGCCACCCGCACCAGGATGGTCAGGACGAACAGGCCAAGAGCCCATATTCCGGCCGTCACGCACAGCTCGACCCAGGTAGGGGTGTACTCGACTATCTCTCCCAATGGTGACGGGACGAAGCCCGGAATCACCAATCCGATCCCCTTCTCTACCCAGATGCCGACAAAGAGCGTGGCGCAGGCCACCATCAGCACCCGTTGGTTGTGCCGCAGCGGGTGGATCATGAGGGTAAGCGTCGCCGCGACATTGAGGAAAATCCCCGCTCGAATCCACGGCACCAGTGCGTGGTGCTCGCCCAGCCCAAAGAACAGGTATCGGGCACTGATCCCGTGATGCGTGGGCATGTAGAACTCGTAGACCAGCTCGGAGAAAAGCATCACGAGGTTGACCTGGGCAGCCACCGTCGTGGCGGTCGCCAGTTTCTGAATTGCTACCTGGGGGATGGCGTACCGGCTCTGCGACCCTATGAACCCGAGCAACAGGATCATGAACGCAGGCCCTGCGGTGAAGGCGGACGCGAGGAAGCGGGGCCCCAGCAGGGCGGAGTTCCAGAACGGGCGGGCCGGGAGACCGGCGAAGAGGAATGCGGTGACCAGGTGAATGCTCACCGCCCAGATTACTGAGACATAAATCAGGGGAACGTATTTCTTCTTCGACGGCTCCCGCCCCACGAAATGGCTGTAGAGGATGTAGAACGGGATGGCGAGGTTCAGCACCAGGTACCCGTTCAGCATGATCACGTCCCACGCCAGCATCGAGTCGGGCCAATTCAGGAGTCCGATCACTGGAGTGAGGCGCCACCATTTCCAGGGGTAGCCCGGACTGTTGGCCATGACGAAGCCGAGACACATGACCAACGCGGACACCGCGACCCCCTCCGCGATGAGTACCGCTCGACTGAAATCGACGTCGTGCAGGACGTACGCCGGCATTACCAGGATCACCGCCGCGGCCGCCACTCCCACGAGGAACGCCATGTTGGAGATGTAGAGTCCCCAACTCACGTGGTTGTTCATGCCGGTGACGATCAGTCCCTCGTTGGCCTGGACGAGGTAGGCGTAGCCGCCAACCAGCATGATCGCCGTCAGGCTCCCCATCCAGAGGTGGTAGCGGCGGTCCCCGGAGGTCACGGAGCGGAGGGCGCTCAACAGGAAAGCCCAGAGATGCATGGTCGCCTCAGTCCGAGAAGTACCAGAAGCGCGGTTCCGTGGCCAGCTCTTCTTTCAGACGGAAGACCTGCTTGTGCGCCAGAACCCAGCGGATCTCGGAGTTGGGATCCAGCAGGTTGCCGAAGACGCGGGCGCCAGTTGGACAGGCTTCGGCGCAGGCGGGCAACCGGCCTTGCCGGGTTCGATGGATGCAGAAGGTGCACTTCTCGACACATCCCTTCTTGCGGTCCCGATTCCCCAGGTAGTGCTGATTGGGGTTCACTTCCTCCGGGGGCACTTCGGGCGCGCTCCAGTTGAAGCGCCGGGCCCAGTAGGGACAGGCGGCCATGCAGGCGCGACACCCGACACACCAGTTGTAATCGATCACCACGATGCCATCGGGCTCCTGCCACGTGGCGCCTACCGGGCAGACCGGGACACAGGGAGGGTTGGCGCACTGGAAGCACTGGGTGCCGAGATAGAAGTGGCCCTCCGCCGGTACCTCGTGCTGGTACGTCGGATCGGCTTCTTCGAGATTGACCACACCATTCTCCATCTCGAAGATCCGGATGTACTGCGTGTCCTGATGCCGGTCGAGATTGTTCTCGTTGATGCACGCTTCCACGCAGCGACGGTATCCCTTGCACTTCGAGACGTTGAAGGCGTAGCCGAAGAGGACTCCCGGCTGCGCGTCGGTGGTGGCGATGGTGCAGTCTTCGTTATGGCGGAGCTTGGCAAGTCGCTCGAGTCGCGCGATAGTTTCGGCCCGCTCCTCCTCGGTCATGCGGCGATAGTGCTTCTGGGTGAACTCCTCCCACTCGAGGAGCTTGAGCTCGCGCTCCTCGGGAGTCGCGGCGTTGAGCGGCGCGCATGCCCCGACCGCGGCGACGCTGGCGGCCACACCGCCGAGGAGAAGACCCAGCGCGTCACGCCGGTCCACTGGCTTTTGCAGCAGAGTGCCGTCGAGGATTTCCGGCAGGTCGACTGGACGGTCAGCACTCATGGGTGGTAGCCTCCGGTTCGCTCGAGCTGCGGCGCGCGGAAAGGAATGCGAGTCTGAACAGCCGGGTTGTGGGGGTCATGACAATCGGCGCAGGCCATGACCACCCGTCGCCCCTCCCAACCATCGAGCCGTTTGCCATGCCCGCCGCCAGCCCACGCCTCCGCCTGCTCGAAGTGACATTGCGCACACAACCGGTAGCTCTCGTCCAGGGTCGCGCGCTCGCCGCTCTTGAGGGCGAGCAGCTCGACGTCGTCGGCCGAGTGGCAGGTGGAGCAGACAGCGCCGGTCTGGTCCGGGTGCACCGGCTTGATGTTGTTGTGAGCGTCGCTGATGCGCTGGTTCGCCATCACCACCTTCCGGCCCTGGTGGCACGAGGTACAGGGGTACTGACTCAGCGCCGCTGCGCGGCTGCGCAACGCAATCGGCAGGGTGATGGAGCCGAACACGCGGGAGTGTCCGGCCTCCGGGGTCGCACTTCGGAGTGCGACGTCAAATGGTTGATTGCCTGGTCCCTTCCAGCGTTTCACCGGCACCGCCTGGACCGTCGCCAGGACGCCGGGCTCCAGGATCGCGTTGCTTGCCGCGGTCGCGGAGTCGATCTGCAATACTGCGGTTCCCGGCGGGGGCTGGTCCCAGCGGACATAATCGCGTTGGCAGCCGGATGTCAGCCATGCTACGGCGACCAGGCATATGGCAGTGGTAGCCCTCGGTGCCCTTCTCATGGCGCGCTCCCGGGCACGGCTGCCACGTCCTGCAGCGGGCGGGTGAATGGCTCCGCTTCGGGATCGAGCGCGACATGGCATTGACGGCAGTTCACCCGCTCAGGGTGTTTGGTCCGGATCTCAGCGACGGCGGAGGGGCCGGAGTGACAGGTGAGGCAATTCTCCCTGAACTGCAGACTGTGCGGAATCGGGGGAGGATTCTGGTCGCGCGTCGTCAGCGGTACCTGTGGCCAAACCGTCGTGGGCCAAGTCAGTGAGGCATCCGCGCGTGGGGGGCCGCCGCTCGGGCCGTGGCACTGCGGACACCTGGCGTTCGGGTTTGCAATGGGAATCGCCACTCCCATGAGCGAGTCCTCGCCGGCGTGGCACTGGAGACAGATGCCCCGCTCGGGATGCGGCGTGACCGGTACGTAGGCGTCAAAGCGCTGCGAGAAGCCACCTCGCTCATGGCAGGTCTTGCAGGCGTCGGTCCGGAATTCTTCGGGAGTGAGGGCGTGGGGTATCCGCGGCGGGGCTCCCGGAAAGGCGCGCAGGAAGCGAACCGTCTTCAGTGTGCGCGGGTGAGCCGAGCGTTCCCTGCGGGTGGCGGGTTCGATCGCCAAGATCGCGGGAGTTGTACGGAACACCTGCGCCTCGGCGCGGATCGGCTCCTCCGGTGCCGCCACCAGGTTCACAGCGATGAGGACAGGCACCGCTTCCCGACCTGCGGCAACACGTTTTACCGCGACGCTCAACGCGGCCGCGGCGGTGACGGCAGAGCCGACCATGAACAGGCCCAAGACGAGCGCGGCCGGATGCCGGTCGGGGGCGCTCATGTGCCGCTCCGCGTCGGCAGTCGCTCCACGCGAACCGCACACTTGCTGGAATCGGGTTGGCCTGAGAGGGGACAGCAGGCATCGAGCATGAGCCGATTCACCGGCCGCGCCTCGTCGAACGACGGAACGAAGACCTGCCCGCGCGGGGGTTGGGAACGATAGTCGATGCGGGTCTCGAGCTCGATCGAGCCGCGGCGGCTCACCAGCCTGATGGTCTCGCGGTTCCGAATGCCCAGCTCGCTTGCGTCCTCACGATTGATCTCGACGTAGGCGTGAGGAAGCGCATGATGCAACGTCGGAATGCGTTGGGTCATCGAGCCCGCACCCCAGTGCTCGAGCACGGCACCCGTCGTGAGCCAGAATGGATACTCGCCGCCTGGAGACTCCGCCGGAGGCTCGTAGGGTCTGAGCCAGATCCAGGCACGATGGTCCGCATGGCCGTAGAAATCGAAGGCGCCGTGGGTGCCATCGGCCGCCGGATCGTACGCGGAGTTGTAGCGCCACCGAGTCTCGCGGCCGGCCACGTACGGCCACATCACGCCGGGGTTCGCGCGCAGCTCGGAGGCGGCGGGCAGCGCGTCTTGCGGTTCCTGATGGAAGCGGCGGTACTCCTCCCAGATCTGCTCGACGTGGCCACCTGGCTGGTAGGGGAACAGCTTCTCGAAGCCGAGACGACGGGCGACCTCGATCATCTGCCAGGCATCGCCGGTGGCCTCACCGGGAGGCGCTACCATCCGCTCGAAGTGCTGAGCCCGGCGCTCGACGTTCGCGTAGATCCCCTCGCGCTCGAGCCACATCGCCGCGGGGAGGACGATGTCCGCCACATCCGTCGTAGGGGTCGGATACGCCTCCGAGACCACGATGAAGCGGTCGCCCTTGGTTGCCGCCTGACGATAGCGGTTCAGGTTGGGCAGGCTGACCATCGGATCGGTGCCCAGGATCCAGAGAAAGCGGATGTCGCCCCGTTCCAGCCGGCGGAACATCGAAAGGAGAGGGGCTGCCGGCTGAGGATCGATCCTCTCGACCGGGACGCCCCAGATGTCGCCGGCGCGGCGGCGATCCTCTTCGTTCTGTACCACCCCGCGCGGCAGAGTGTGCGTCAAGCTGCCCGCGTCGTTCACCGCGCTCCCGCCGCACGGCTGGCCCGTGGTGGCGAAGGGACTGTTCCCTGGCGAGGCGACCTTCCCCACCAGCAGATGGATGTTGTAGAGCAGGTTGTTCATCCAAGTGCCGCGCACATCCTGATTCACCTCTCGGCCCCAGACCGACATCACCTTGCGCAGCGGGTCGCCGTAGAGGGACGCCAGCCAGCGGATGCTCGCCGCCGAAACGCCGGACAACTTCTCGGCTCGCTCTGGCTCGTGGTCCGCGAGAAACGCTACGAACTCTCTCCAGGTGCTGTCGGTGGCGTCCTCCGCAATCAGAGTATCGTTCGCCAGACCGTCGCCTATGTTCGTCTTCCCCCGTTTGAAGGCGACGTGCTGGGAGACGAATTCCTGCTGCACCCATTTGCGGGCCACGATTTCATTGCAGATGCCATTCGCGATCGCCGGGGCGGTGTGCGGCGCGTGAAGCAAAGAGTGGTCGACGGCGTAACTGGTGCGCGTGGTGCGGGTCGCAACCTCGATGATCCGAACAGCGGGGTTCACCCGCCTGCGGTCCAGCATGCGAGAGAAGAGAACCGGATCGGTTTCGGCCAGGTTGACGTCCCACAACACGAAGACGTCGGCGTGGTCGATGTCCTCGTAGCAGCCGATCCCACCATCGAGGCCGAAGCTGCTCTGGAGGCCGGCCATCGCGCTTCCGGCGTAAAGGCGCGAGCTGGTCTCCACGTTGTTGGTTCCCAGGGCTCCTTTGAACAGCTTCGACGCGATGTATGCGTCCGGGATGGTCCACTGAGCCGAGCCGTAGATGGCGACGCTGTTCTTGCCGTGCTGCTCGATGGTCTCACGGAGCCTGCGCGCCACCAGGTCGAGGGTTTCGTTGAGGGGTACCTCGACCAGCGCACCGTCGCGACGGACCTTGGCGTGCGCGAGCCGATCCCGCCCGTAGAGCGCCTGAACAGAGTTATAGCCCTTCACACAGGCCAGCCCTTTGCTCACTGGGGAGTCAGGGTCGCCCTTTACGGCCACTGCGCGTCCGTTCTCGATGGCCACCAGTAATCCGCAGCCCACGCCGCAAAGGCGGCACGGCGTCTTCTTCCAGACCGGGCCTGATTGGCCGCCGGGCCGCAGGATGGCGTCCGTCGGGAACACCATGCCAGGGACGGCCCCAGCGGCGGCCGCCGCGGCTGAAGCGACGCCAAGCCTCTTGAGGAACGTCCTCCGGTCGACCCGTCTCATGGGTAGTCGCGGGTAGAAGAGAAGCGGCGACCCGGCACGCCAAGTGGCTCCGCCCTGGGGAGGGCTGACATGACGGCAGCGACCGGCTCGTAAAGGCGGCAGGACCTGCTCACAGGGTGGGAGACTTCCTCGAGCCGAAAGCTTACCGCCCCCAGTTCAGGATCGATCAGCCGACCTTTGAGGTCGACCGAGGCGAGCCTGGCACTCTCGCACCATGAGTGCCTCTGAGCAGGGATCCGACAATGACCGGCGGAGCTGTTTGACACGTCACGGCAGCCGTGGCCGAAGGGTGATCCCGCGAACTCAACGGGTTGGGCTACGTTGGGGGAGGGGCGATAAAAGGACCCGGAATGAGGGATGAAGTTTTCCTCACGCGGCCGCAGCTCAGTGGCCGGTGGTTCGACAGGGCATCGAGAGTCAAATCCCCAAACACAAAGGGCCGGCTTCGCAATCCGAAGCCAGCCCCCCGCGAGCCGCCGCCGCCTAGCCTACCGGGACAGCTACACCTTCTTTCCTTCCGCGTACTTGCCGGAGTAGCGCGAGCCGCACTTGGCCAGCAGTGTCGTGGCGCGGAACACCCCATCCCGCCCTAACCGGCCCTCGACGACCACCTCGATATCCTGCTGGTCGGTGAAGGTGTCGGGTGCCAGCCCGTGATAACTCACGGGATAGGTGTGACTACCGTCGGTCACCTCGAAATCGATGGTCTGAGACGCCGGGTCCCGCTTGATCGTTCCGGGAACCACTTTGGCGTTCATCTTGAGGCCGAGGTTGTAGAACGAGGAATCGGCGGCCGTCTTGGTGGCAAGTTCGGTCGGTGTGAGGGAGTATTGACCGAACTCCTTGACCCCTTCGATCATCAGCAAGGCGACGGCGCCAACGATGATGGCGGCGCCCAGCAGGAACTTCTGACCCGGTTTCATCATGACTCCACGTGATTGCTGCGTCCAATATACTCCGCGAGAGCGACCTTCGCAGCGCGTCAGGCGACCCGCAATGCCTCTGCCGCCGCCTCGGCGGTCAGGTCCCGTGCCCCCAGGATGACCCCGGCCTTTTCCAGGAAGTGATTGGGGGGCGTGCCCCCTACGAAGATCCATACATAATCGGCTGAGATCCGGCGGGTAGCCTCGCCGATCCGAAGCAGCACCGCTTCGCGGCCGATCTCGGTCGGCAGGGAATTCAGCACTACCTCGAGTCGGCCGGATTTCACGGCTTCCTGCAGGCCTCGCGCATTCCGCTCCTTGAGCCGCGTGAACTCCGCAGCCCGATAGGAGAGGACGACCCGGTTTCCTCGCTGGTGAGCCAGACCCAAAGCGGCCTCCACCGCGCTGTCACCTCCACCCACCACCAGAATCCTCTTGTCGGTATACGCCTCCGCATCGATCAGGCTGTACATGACATGGGAGAGTTCCTCGCCGGGAACACCAAGTTTGCGGGGCGTGCCCCGGCGACCCAGGGCCAGGATCACGTGGCGGGCCCGATAGCGTCCGTTCGAGGTCTCGATCCGGAAGGTGCCGTCCGGCTCTCGAATCAGGTGGTCCACCCGCTCCCGAGTGTTGACGACCAACCCCACCTTGTCCGAGAGCTCCGCCCACACCTCCAGCAGGTCCTCTTTCGAGATCTCGAGTTTCTTGAACTTCCCATAGAGCGGGAATTCGACCGGGCTCGTCAGGACCAGTTTCTGTCGAGGGTACTTGGCCACCGTCCCGCCCAATTCGTCCTGTTCCAGCGTGAGATACGAAAGCCCACGTTCAATGGCGCGGAGCGAAGCGCTGATCCCACCCGGACCGGCTCCGACAATGCAGACGTCGTGAACCTCGACTGAGCGAGGTCCGCGGGTCTGGGCTACCCGCCGGGCGATCGTATCCACGCAATCACGACCCTGATTGATCGCATTCTTGATCAGGGCGAGTCCGCCCAGCTCTCCGGCGATGAAGAGACCGGGAACGTTGGTTTCATACTCGGCGCTGAGTTGCGGCAGATCTGCGCTGATGCTCGCCGCGGCCATAACGATCTCGATGGCGCCGACCGGACAAGCCTCGGCGCAGAGCCCGTGACCGATGCATTTGTGTCCATTGGCGATCGCGGCCTTCCCACCGATGACGGCGAGTACGTCTCCCTCCGGGCAAGCATCAACGCACGCACCACAGCCTATGCAGTGATCCACGTCGATGTGCGGATGTTGTGCCCGGGGTCCCTCCGCGACCAGGCCGCCGCGGGATGCCGCAGCTCGAGCCTCGCGGTCGCGACGGTGCATACGCCGGACCTGGGCGACGATCGTGAAAGTGAGGATCGCCAATAATGTCAAATAAGCAAGCATTGTAACGACTCGTTCCAGGTGGATCACAGCATAGCACGGCCAGCGCCGCGGGCAGCTTTGGAACTGCGCGGCAATTCCGTGTGTCATCGTGTGTTACATCAGCAACCCTCGCTCCATCCCCACGGTTTCTCCTTTGCAGTAATGCACGCGGCGTACCGAACAACATTTTGAACGAGCCTTCATGAAACGAACAGTCGATCCCGGGCCGCTCAGGCTGGCAACCAGCCCTCGTCTCGTGACCACCAACGTAGCGCCTCCCTCTCAGGTCGGCGGTGAGACGAATCCTCCACGGGCCGCGACCAAACCGGCCACACCGCGAGGGCTGGCGGCGGTCCTCGGGATCCTGGTCGCGATCTCTGTCATCGGAGCTCCGTACTATCTCGCCGCACCTGCGGAACGAGTGCGTTCGCCATGGCACCCGTGGCTGCGTCCTTCCGGTTATCTCGGACAGGCAGCGGGGGTCCTGGCGCTCCTGATCTTCCTCTTCTTGTGGCTCTACCCCTTCCGCAAAAAGTACCGCTGGCTGGCCTGGACCGGATCGATGTCCCGCTGGATGGATGCCCACGTGCTGGTGGCGTTGGCGCTCCCTCTCATCGCCGCGATTCATGCGAGCTGGCGGTTCGATGGACTCATCGGGTTGGGATACCTCTCGATGCTTGTCGTATGCGCCAGCGGCATCGCGGGGCGATACCTCTACGTGCGGATTCCACGGGGCCAGAGCGGGCTCGAACTGGGCGCCGAGGAGACGGCGGCGCAACGCAACGAACTCATCCTGCAGATCGCGACCGAAACCGGACTGACGAGAGAGGAAATCGAGGGCACCCTCCGCTCTGACCCCAGCCCAACCGAAGGGACCGGCCTGGTTCGCAGCGTCGGCCTGATGCTGAAGGATGACCTTGACCGTCGCCGAGCCGCCCGAGTTCTGCGACGACAGGTGGAGGCAAGGAACGGCACTGCCCGGCGTCTGGACCGACGAGCACTCCGAACCGTGCTTCGCCTGGCCAACCGGGAAATGGCTCTCACTCAGCAAGCCCGGATGCTCGGGGTGACGCAACGGCTCTTTCGCTACTGGCATGTGGCCCACCGACCGTTTGCAATCACGGCGCTCGTGGCCGTGCTGATCCATGTGGGCGTCGTGGTCGCGCTCGGGGCGACGTGGTTCTGGTGAACACCGCGCGAGCCGTGCGAGTTACGGCTCTGGTGGTCGGTGTTCTCATCGCAGGCGCTCCACGATCGCAGGCTCAGATCTCACCTGGCCCGTTGGCCAGCGCACACCGGGAGCTCGAAGGGACGCTGAACTGTACCCGGTGTCATGGAGGACGGAAGGAAGCCATGGATACACTCTGCGTGGACTGTCACAAGGACATCGGCTGGCTCGCCGCGCGGCGCGAAGGTCCCCACGGCGCCCTCCGGGGAGCGACTTGCGCGTCCTGCCACCCGGAGCACGCAGGCCGTGACTTCGCCCTCATCAAGTGGCCGGAGGGAACTCCAGAAGGCTTTGATCACGCGCGAGCGGGCTGGACCCTCGAGAAGAGTCACCGGCGAGCGAAGTGCGCCGACTGTCACACCACGAAATTCCGGATCTCACCGGCCGCGAAGCTCGCGGTGCACCGCACCGTCCAGAGTTGGACCGGATTGCCTCGGGAGTGTGTGTCGTGCCACGAGGACGTTCATCGAGGCGCCTTGGGACAGGACTGCGCCCGGTGCCATGATGCAGGGGAATGGAAGGTCACCCCTGGATTTTCTCACGACTCGACGGCCTACCCACTCACCGGAAAGCATGCCGAGGTGACGTGTCGCCAATGTCACCTCGACCCCAGACTCGGCCTCAAGAACGACGCTCTGGGTCACCTCGTGCTGAGATATCGCCCGGTTCCGCACGAGCAATGCTCTGCGTGCCACACAGATCCCCACGCCGGGCGTCTGGGCGCCACCTGTTCCGGCTGCCATTCCACGCGGAGTTTCGGGACCATCGAGAAACAGGCGTTTGATCACGACCGCACCCGGTACCCCCTGCGCGGCCGGCACACGTCCATCCCCTGCGCGAAGTGCCACGATTTCCGAACCGAACAAGGTAAGCGGCCGCCGTTCGCCACCTGCGCCGCGTGTCACAGCGATCCACACGGCGGCACCGCGACACTGGCGGGCGTCGCGGTGGACTGTGCCTCGTGCCATGACGTTACCGGTTTCAGTCCGGGTCAGTTGAGCGTGGCGCAGCACGCGAGGACGAAGTTCCCGCTCGAGGGCGGGCATCAGGCCGTGCCCTGCGCTCAGTGTCATCGCAAGGACCTCTCGGCACCGGTCCCGCGTTATGGCAGCGCCCGAGTAATCCTCCGACCCTCAGCCACCAAGTGCCTCGACTGCCACGCCGACGAGCACGGCGGCCAACTGGCGACCCGCCCCGACAAGGGTGAGTGCGGCGCCTGCCACGTCGCGATCGGCTGGAAGCCCAGCCGCTATGACCCCCGGGACCATGCGAACCTGCGGGTGACTCTCGCGGGGAGACATGGGGCTGTGTCATGCTCGGGTTGCCATGGTTCGAAGCGCCCAGGACTCAGAGCGCTGAGTGCCTCGGTTGCACTGGGCAAAGGCGGGTTCCTGTTCCGGCCCCCGGAAACGAATTGCACCGACTGTCATCTGGATCCGCATCAGGGGCGGTTTGCGCAGGGTGGTGAGCAACCCCAGCCGGAAGGATGCCTCTCGTGTCACGATCAGGAGAGCTTTCGCCCCTCGACGATCACCGTCGATACCCACAAACGCTTCGCGCTACCGCTCCAAGGTGCCCACCGGGCAGTCCCCTGTGCCTCGTGTCATGGAGACCTGCAGCACAGGGTGCGGGTGGGTTCCAGCCTGGCCGCCTCGGGCACCGAGTTCGCACCGCTCAGGCTCGCGGCTAAAGCGACGTGTGCAGAGTGTCACCAAGGGCCTCACGGCAATCAGTTCGCCACCCGCGCGGACCGTGGCCAGTGCGACGCCTGTCACAGTCTCGACGGATTCACACCGGCTTCCCGATTCGACCACAACCGTGACACACACTTCTCCCTGAAGGGAGCGCACGAGACGGTCCCCTGCAGCGGCTGCCACACGAAGGACCGCTCGGGAACGACGATCTACCGACCCGTCTCGACCAAGTGCGAAGGCTGCCACGGCGAACCGCGAGGCACATGACTCGGGATCGGTGTGTCGGCCCAGCCGTCGGACTCGCGTTACTTGCCTGCCTCCTCGCCAGTCAGGGATGGGCTCAGGAGGCGACGCGTTCCCCACATGGCGCGCTTAAGGAAGAATGCAGCACCTGCCATGCCCCGGAGGGTTGGACACCGGCGCGGATCAGCCGTGCGTTCGACCATACGAAGAATGGCTTCGCCCTGACCGGAGCACACGCCTCGACCACCTGCCGGGCATGCCACGCCTCGCTCGCCTTCAGTGACGCGGACCCGGCCTGCGTGTCCTGCCACGAGGATCTTCACCGCGGCGAACTTGGTACCGTCTGCTCCAGCTGCCACACGACCAGAAGCTTCGTCGATCGCGCGGCCATGACCCGAGGTCACCAACTCACCCGGTTCCCGCTGGATGGCGCCCATCTGGTGACCGATTGCCGGTCTTGCCACGTGGCCCAGGCTCAGGGACAGATGGTGTTCCTCGCGGTCCCGAACGACTGCGTGAGCTGCCATCAAAGCGCCTACCAATCGGCGTCCAATCCGAATCACCTGACCGGCGGATTCCCAACGACCTGTAGCCAGTGCCACGGCACGGTGGCGTGGAACCCGGCCCGTTTCAATCACGACGGCAGTGGTTTCCCGCTTACCGGCGCGCACCGCGCGGTGACCTGCGACCAGTGTCACGTCGGAAACAATTTCACCGGGGCCGCGACGCAATGCGTCGCGTGTCACCAGAACGACTACAACCAGACCTCGCAACCCAATCATGCCCAGGCCGCGTTCCCCACGGACTGCGTGAGCTGCCACACGACCGCGTCGTGGACTGCGCCGTTTAATCACTCACGGACTCAATTCCCGCTCGCGGGGGCGCACAAGGCGGCGACCTGCCAGCAGTGTCACAACGATGGGATCTACATCGGCAAGAGCACCCAGTGCGTGAGCTGCCACCTCGCGGACTACAATGCGACCACCAATCCACCTCACCCGGGCGCCGGCTTCCCCACCGATTGCGCCTCCTGCCACAACACGACGCGGTGGCCCGGGGCCACGTTTGCACACGATGGACCGTTCTTCCCGATCTACAGCGGGAGCCACCGTGGTACGTGGAGCAGTTGCTCCACCTGCCACCAGGTGGCGAGCGACTTCCACCAGTTCACCTGTCTGGTGTGTCACGAACACAATCAGCCCTCGATGGACAGCAAACACCACGGGCGGGCCGGCTATTCGTACGTCAGCACGGCATGCCTCAGCTGCCATCCGAATGGCCGAGGTGAAGATTGATGCGAAGGGTAACCGGAGTTCTGCTCTTGGCCCTGTGGGCCACTACTCTCGCCGCCCAGGATTCGGCGAGCACCGGTCCCGCGCGGGTTACCTACGTGGTCGGAGGATCCTACTACATCAACAAGGGACGTCAGGATGGGCTAGTGGAGGGTAGCGAGGTTTTCATCCTTCACGGCGATTCCACCGTAGCACAGCTTCGGGTCCAGTACCTCTCGTCCCACCAGTCCGTCTGCCAGCTGGTCGAAGGGAATCCGGCCATCCAGGTAGGAGATCAAGTGAGATTCACGCCTGCCGTGGCTGCGGCGCCTGTCACTCACAACACGGTGCGGGGCACCACACCGAGCAGCCGCCCGGAAACAGGTTTGCTCCACGGCAGGATTGGAGCCCGCTATCTCGTGGTCAAGGATGGCGCGGGAAATGTCGGATACGGGCAGCCGGCGGCGGATCTACGGTTGGCGGGTCAGAACCTGTGGAATTCCGGGCTGGGCATCGATCTGGATTTTCGGGCGCGTCGGACCACGAGTACCCTGAGCGACGGCTCCACTCTGGTCGACGGCCGAGCACGTGCCTACGAGGCGAACCTTTTCTGGCAGCGGACCACCTCGCCGTGGCGGGCCACCATCGGCCGGCAGTTCGCTCAGAGCCTCTCGGCTCTCAGTCTCTTCGACGGCGCGCTAATCGAGCTGGATAAGCAGCGCTGGGGGGCTGGGGTCTTCGCGGGGACACAGCCCGACCCAGACCTCGGGTTCTCCACCGACATGAAACAGGGTGGTGGCTTCGTGGGAGTCCATCACCGCCAAGCCACCGAGGCATGGGCCGTCACGACGGGCGTGATCGGCTCCTACTTCAAAGGCAAGGCGAACCGGGAGTTCGCGTATGTGCAAGCCTCGTTTTATAACCCGCGGCTCTCACTCTTCGGATCCCAGGAGCTGGACTATTATCAGCCCTGGAAAGTTGATGCCGGAGAGAAGGCGCCTCTATCTCTCACCAGTACCTACCTCACCGGCAACCTGCGATTGAATCGCCTCGTCTCTCTCTACGGCGGGTATGACACACGCCGCAATGTCCGGCTCTACGAGGATGTGGTGAACCCGGTGACCCAGTTCGACGACGAGTACCGACAGGGAGCCTGGGGAGGGATTGCATTCAACGGTCCTCGCTGGCGAATCGGTGCCGATGGGCGATCGAGCTTCGGCGGCCCGGCCGGCACGGCGACGTCCTTCACCGCAACGGGTGGGCTCTACCAGCTCACGTCTTTCGGTCTGGGAGTAAACGGCCGAGTGACCCGCTACACCAATCCGCGATTAGATGGCTGGCTCTATGCATTGAGTGCTGGAGCCCAGCTTGCGGGGCCGCTGCATCTCGAGCTGAATGGGGGAGTGCAACAAGAAAATGAGCCGCTGGCGTTCCCAACCCAGCGCTCAATTTCCTGGCTGGGTGCGGATCTGGACATTACGCTGGGCGGGTCTTGGTACCTGCTGCTCTCGGGAAGTCGGGAAAACACCTCGGGCAACCATACTGACCAGCTCTACAGCTCGCTCACCTGGAGGTTCTAACCCCGCAGGGCTAGGGCACCCCGCGCGCCCATGCGAGCGTGGCGTGCACCGCGCGCTGCCAGCCCGCCACGAGGCGCTCCCTCTCGGCGTCGTTGATAGCTGGTTCGAAACGCCGGAAATTTCGACCAGCAAGGAAATCGCCCACCGTATGCCAGGTGCCCAGTGCGAGTCCCGCCAATGCGGCGGCTCCAAGCGCCGTGGTCTCGATATTGTCGGGCCGCTCGACCGGCACACCCAGAAGGTCGGCCTGGAACTGCATCATCCAATCGTTCGCGGCTGCACCTCCATCTACCCGAAGCGCCTCGAGGGTCAGGTGGGCGTCGGTAATCATGGCGGCAAGGAGGTCCCTTGTGCTGTAGGCCATGGCCTCGAGCGCAGCTCTTACGAGGTGCGCACGGGTGGTGCCCCGAGTCAGTCCGACGATCGTCCCCCTGGCCTCGGCCTCCCAGTGAGGAGAGCCCAATCCCACGAAAGCGGGAACCATGTGCACACCACCGGTGTCCGGGACGCTCCGGGCCAGAGAGTCTGTCTCTCCCGCGGTCCCGATCAGACCCAGGCCGTCGCGCAGCCACTGGATTGCGGCCCCGGCGATGAAGACGCTGCCCTCGAGCGCGTAGGCCGGTTCGCCTCTGGGCCCGCAAGCCGAGGTGGTCAATAGACCATTTTGAGAAAGCGGTCTGGCTTGTCCGGTGAAGGCGAGGAGAAAGGCCCCGGTGCCATAGGTGTTCTTCGCCAGGCCGGGCTGCACACATCCCTGGCCGAACAGCGCGGACTGCTGGTCCCCGGCGATTCCCGCGATCGGCAATGTCGCGCCCAACAGATCGCGGTCGGTCTCGCCCACGACCTGGGAGGAGGACGCAATCGCCGGAAGGATGCCGCGCGGCACTTCGAACAGGCCCAGCAACGTGTCGTCCCAATCGCGCGCAGCGAGATCATACAGCAGAGTGCGCGACGCGTTGGTGTGATCGGTGATGTGAACCCGGCCACCGGTAAGCTTCGCGATGAGCCAGGTATCGATGGTGCCAGCGGCGATTTCTCCTCGCTCCGCCCGGCGCCGCAGCGCCGGGTCGCGCAGCAACCACTCGAGCTTGGTGCCGGAGAAATAAGGATCGAGCACCAGTCCGGTCTTCTGCCGAATCAGGTCCTCTTTCCCCTCGGCCTTGAGCTCGCGGCAGCGCTCCGCGGTGCGCCGGTCCTGCCATACGATAGCCGGAGCAACCGGGGTGAGGGTCTTCCGATCCCACAGGGCGACCGTCTCCCGCTGATTGGTGATTCCAATCCCGGCGGGTGTCTCCCCGGCCTGTGTCAGAGCCTCCCGGGCCGCATCCAGGGTGATGCGAAAGATTTCCTCCGGATCGTGCTCCACCCAACCGGGCTGCGGGAAAAACTGGGTGAACTCGCGATAACCACGTCCCAGCACACGGCCATCCTGGTGGACGACCATCGCCGTGCTGCCCGTGGTGCCCTGGTCGAGGGCGAGGATGGAGGGCAATTGCTGATTGGTAATTGGTAATTGGTAATTGCTAATTGCTAATTGCTCGGAACTCGGAACTCGGAACTACCTCAGTCCCCAGTCCTCAGCACTTTTAACTCGTCCCTCCCCTTCAGCCCCCTGTCCGTGATGTAGCCCGTCACCAGCTCCGCAGGGGTGACGTCGAACGCGGGGTTCCATACGGCGGCTCCGGCGGGGGCGACGGCTTGCCCCGCTATCGCTCGGATCTCCTCCGCTCCCCGCTCTTCGATGGGAATCCGGCTGCCGTCCGCCGAGTTGAAGTCGAACGTCGACGTCGGCGCGGCGACATAAAAGGGGACGCCGTGCTCCCGGGCGGCGAGAGCCACTCCATAAGTCCCGATCTTGTTGGCGACGTCTCCGTTCGCGGCGATCCGATCGGCTCCGACGATGACACAGGTGATGCCGCCGCGGCGCAGCCGGCTCGCGGCCATGTTGTCGGCGATGACGGTGCAGCTGATCCCTGCCCTGCCCAGCTCCCAGGCGGTGAGCCGGCTTCCCTGGAGCAGCGGCCGCGTTTCATCAGCGATTACCGAGACTCGCCGTCCGGCCTCGTGTGCCAGGTAGACCGGGGCGAGAGCGGTTCCTATCCCCGAGCAGCAGAGTGCGCCGGCGTTGCAGTGAGTGTGAACAACGGCGCCATCGGGGAGAAGCGCGAGTCCTGCTTCGCCGATCCTGCGGCACATGGCGCGGTCCCCTTCCCAGATCACATTGGCCTCGGCGACGAGGGCCGCGTGAAGTCCGTCGCCCTCGGGGACGGACCGTGCCACCTTCCGCATGCGCTCGAGGGCCCAGGCAAGGTTGACCGCCGTGGGCCGGGTCCGCTGCAGCAGGTCACAGGCCTCAAGCACATCCTCGCGCCGAGCCGCCGAGCCGCCAACCCGCCGAGCCGCCAAGGTGGCCCCCATCGCCGCGGCAACGCCGATGAGCGGTGCACCCCGCACCCTCAAAGTGCGAATGGCCTCGGCCATGTCCGCGGGCTGGCTCAGCTCGCGATAGGTCTCTTCGCCCGGAAGCCTGGTTTGATCGAGGATGCGAATCGTCCCCGACTCGGTCCAGGCGATCTGATTGAATTCTGGCACGCCGGGAAGATATCCCGCCTCCGGCCGCGGAGTGAGTCAGCTGGCCCAATCGAGCTCGAAACGGCGGAGTAATCCGCTGGCCCCGAGGGAGCGGAAGGCCTGCACCGCCCGGAGCCGGAACCGATCTGCGAGTCGAGGCTGGCGGATGGCTCTGGCCGCAAGGGCGGAAATGGCGTCACATTGCCCACGCAGTTCAGTGCAGCGAAGCCGTCCCGCGATCTTCCGTCCCCTGTGGGCGTGCCGCATGGCGAGGTCGTACCGTTGCCGCTGCATCGCGACGAGGGCCAGCAGTCGTTCCGCCTCTCCAACACCGGCCTCGTCGCCAGAGGTCGCGGCGAGTTCCAAGGCCCCCCGCAGCTCGGTCTCTGCCTTCGTCGGTTCACTCCATTCGAGCCAGGTCTCGGCGCGCCCCATCCGGGTGAGCGCAAGAAGCGCCTGATCGCCGGCTTGCTCCGCGGCCTCGACCGCCTGGTGGTTGGCGTCCAGCGCCTCGGCGAACCGCCCTTCCAATCGATACGCCAACGCGAGATTGTGGCAGGTTTGGGCGGTACCGAGGCGATCACCCTGCATTCGGTACACGTGCAACGCGCTGCAATAGAGATTCACCGCCAGCGCATCCTTCCCCTGCAGGTGAACGAGTGAGCCCAGATTGTTGGAGGCTCGCGCCGCCATCTGGGCGTCGTTCAGCAGATGCGCCCGGCGGAGCGTCTCTTCGAAACGTGCCTCCGCGTCATCCAGCCGGCCCTGCTCGAAAGCGACTCCTCCCAGGAGATTGGCGGCCCGCATGGCGCCCGACTCATCCGCCAGGGCGCTGAGCCGGCTCAATGCCGATTCGGCCAGCCGTGAGGCGCGCTCAAAGGCGCCGAGCCGCGCCGCTGCGAGTGCCGCGAGATACTCGGCCTCAGGGGGAGGTGTGGACGATCCTCGTTTGCTGCGGTCGTCGAACGCCCGGAGCGCCTCGCGAAATCGTCCCGCCCGCGCGAGTTCGCTCAGCAATTCGAGATCGCCACAATCCCAGTCGGAAGGGAGTCCTTCGGGTTTCATGCCGCGGCGGCGATGCCCACCGAACGCATGAAGGCTTCGAGCACGTCAGGCCTCCACCACTGCGGCGTCTCCCGCATGGCGGACAATGCCTCCTCATGGGACAAGGCCGGGCGATAGCTGCGAGTCGTGGTGAGGGCATCGTAGACATCCACGATGCAGATGATCTGTGCCGCGAGCGGAATCTCGTCGCCTCGAAGGCGGTCAGGATATCCGGTGCCGTCGTACTTCTCGTGGTGCCACCGGATGATCGGCTTGATATCCCAGGGGAACTCGATCGCGGAAAACAGGTCGACACCCCAGACTGGGTGCTGCTGGATGATTTCGAACTCGGCTTTGGTGAGTTTGCCGGGCTTGTTCAGAATCTCGTGCGGCACCTTCACCTTCCCGACGTCGTGCAGATAGGCGCCCAGCCGCAGGGTGGTGAGAGCGTCCTCCGTCAGCCCGAGCGCGCGGCCCACTGCCTCCGCATACTCCGCGACCCGGCCGCAGTGACCGAAGGTGTAACTGTCCGCCGATTCGATCGACTGACCCCAGTCCTGCACCACCGCGAGGAAGGTTCCCTCGAGCTCTTCGACCTTGGCCTGGACGTCCACCAGGTCCAGCGCGGCGTCGAGCCGGCGAAACAGGCGATAGGATGCGTTGAGCAGCCCGAGTGCATCCTGATTTCGCCCCTGAGCCTGATAGAGCCAGGCCAGCTCGCGCGAGGCCTCGGCCTCGCTCAGGATCGAACCGGTGCTCACGGCGAGATCAATCGCGCTCCGCAGCCGGGATTCCGCCAACTGCATGCGTCCCGTGTCCCGATAGACCATCCCGATGACTCGGTACGCATCGGACTTGTCCAGTCGGGAGCCGAGCCGGTCGAAGATGGCCAATGCAGCCTCCGCGTCGCGCCGGGCCAGTTCGTAGGCCTGACGGGCAATGTGGACTTCCGAATGGTTCAGGAGACACAGGCCCTGCAGGTGCACATCGCCGATCCGCTCGGCCAGGGTACGGCTCTGCTCGTAATAGCGCTCCGCGTCGGCCCACTGCTTACGGTCCGCGCTGATCATTCCAAGATTGTGATAGGCGATAGCGCAGCCCTTGTCGTCGCCCATCGCCTGTGAAGCCTCGAGTGAGGCTCCGTAGTGCCGCAGTGCCGCCGCGTGGTCGCCGCGAATGGTGGCGAGGATGCCGAGGTTCTGTTCGATCCGGCAGCACAGGCGGGGATCGGCCCCTCCGAGGGTGAGCGCGCGCTCGAAGTACTCCTCGGCGCTTCGCATCGCGCCGTGTTCGATCTCATACCCACCGAGAGTGTTCAACGCCTCGGCGGCCAGCCCCGACTCCTCCATCGCGAGCGCCGTTTCGTAGCTCCGCTGGCACAGCGCACGGGCCCGATCGCCATCGTTCTGGTGATGGTGAACTATGCTCAGGCGACGGAGCGCTTCCGCGAGTACAGCATTCTCCGCCGCGCGCTCGGCGGAGGCGATGACAACATGGTATGCATCGAGCGCTTCGCTGATCCGGCCCGATCTCTCGTGGTCCTGGGCTTCGGCGAGAAGTTCGCTGGCGCGAGGCTTCCCCCCCGAGCCGGCGGCCCGAGCCTCGGAAGTCGAGTTATCCCGGGACTGCATTCCTACCAGGCCCTGCCGCAATTAATGGCAGCAAGGGCGAGGGTCAGACCGACGCCGAGCGCGATGAGGCTGCGCGGACGATACATGACGTGCTCCTCGTTGGCGTTAGGACCCATGGCGAAAATCAGACGCCTTCGACTGGGTTGGAGGAGGAGCAACTCAGGTGCCGCTGGTTTCAAAAAGTGTCGATAAAATGTATAGCTGATTCAGTCGTATTCTACAACTCTATTATTGACAATTATTTATATGCTATGCATTAGGCATGTGTTGCTACTATTCTAGCCACCGTCTGAGGGCTTGGGGCAGGATTTCCCAGCCCTCGGTGGCCCGCGTCACGATCTACCTCATCATGCCTGTTGGGCGCCGGCCACACTCCTGCCCCGCCGGCATCGATCGGACTAAAATTCGGCCGCACCCTCCCCCCGAGAGCCCATGCCGTACTCGACCCTGTTACTCGAGATCCGCGAAAGCGTCGCCTTCATCACCATCAACCGTCCCGACAAGCTCAACGCGCTGAACGACACGGTCATCGCCGAGTTGGGGCTGGTGATCCGGGCAGTCGAAACCGATGCGGCGGTGGGCGGGGTGATCCTGACCGGTGCAGGTCCCAAGGCGTTCGTCGCCGGAGCCGACATCGGTGATCTGTCGCGGCAGGGTCCATTCGACGGGAAAGCCCGCGCAATGGAGGGACAGGCCGTGTTTCGTCGGATCGAACGGCTGGGCAAACCTGTCGTCGCGGCAGTAAACGGCTTCGCCCTGGGCGGGGGTTGTGAGCTGGCGATGGCCTGCCACCTGAGGCTCGCCAGCGAGAACGCGAAATTCGGCCAGCCCGAAGTGAAACTGGGAATCGGCCCCGGCTACGGCGGCACGGTCCGATTGCCGCGACTGGTCGGAAAAGGTCGCGCGCTGGAACTGTTGCTGACTGGACAAATGATCGACGCCCAGGAGGCCTGGCGCATAGGACTGGTCAACAAGGTGTTGCCGGCTGACCAGCTCCTGGCCGAAGCCGAAAAGCTGGTTCGGAGCATTCTCGATAACGGACCCCTGGCGGTCCGGTTGGTCCTGGAGGCGGTGGATGCCGGTCTGGAAATGACGGCCGAGGACGCCCATTTGCTCGAGGCAAACCATTTCGGCCTGCTTGCCTCGACCGAGGATATGCGGGAGGGGATGGCCGCGTTTCTGGAGAAGCGTAAGCCCAGTTTCCGAGGGAAATGAGCCCGAAAAAAGGGGGTTGCAGCCCTGCAATTCCCTCTGTCTACCGACTAAATTTGTGTGCTATGAAGAGGGGTCGTCCCGGGCTGCCGGCGTTGGCTGCAGGCCTTGTGATATCGGTGCTTAGCACGGCGCTGCTCGGGTGCAACGAGCGGGACAGAATCTTCTTCCCTACTCCCCCTACGGGGCCTACCGCAGGCGGCCCAACCAGCACCATTGACCGTCCGTCCGTCGACACCACGATTACCGCGGGTCCGGTGTATTTCGTGGCTGGGCGAGTGGGGGACGCCGACGGGGTAGACACGGTGTACTTCGAGACCGAGGGAGGGATATCGGGGTTTCCACCGTTCATCGCGAGCTCGGACACGGTCCGCTTCGGGCTGCCGATCACGACCGGCGGTCTCTCGGGCGCAGTGATTACCGTGCGGGTGTTCGGGGTGGATGTGCTCGGTACCCACGGTGACACCGCGATCCGTCACCTGACGATTCAGTAGTGCGGTTCCAGCAGCTCACGGTCCGGAGTTTCCGGAACCTGAAGGACACCACGCTGGAGGCAGGCGCCGAGGGCGCGGCACTCCTCGGCGCCAACGGCGAGGGTAAGACGAGCCTGCTCGAGGCGATCTACTTCCCCGTGCTGTTTCGCTCGCTGCGCGGGGCCTCGGACCAGGAAATCGTGCGGTTTGGAGAGCCGGGCTTTCACGTGGCTCTCCGCTTCGAAGCCCGCGACCAGTCCCACCATGCGGCCGTCACCTACCGCGCCGCGGGCCGCAAGAAAGAGCATGTCCTGGATGGCGAGCCGCTGAGGCGGCTGGCCGATGGTGCCGGGACCTGGGTAGCGGTGGCGTTTCTCCCCGAGGACGTACGGCTCGCGTCGGGACCCGCGGCCGGGAGGCGATTGTTCCTCGATCGCACGCTGGCGCTGGCCGACCGGCAGTACTTCACGGCGCTTGCGACATACCGCCACGCGCTCGGGCAGCGGAACGCGGCACTCCGCGCGGGACGACTGGATCTGGCCCGAGCCTTCGACCCCCCGCTGGCACGCGCTGGAGCGCGAGTGGTCGCCGGGCGTCTCGCCTGGGTAGAAGAGGTGCAGGCCGGATTTCGCGACGAGTTGCTGGCTCTAGGCGAGCCTCGCGCCGCGGCGGATCTCGGATATGCGGGAGCAGCAGAGCTCGCGGACCCCGAGGCATGGCCCGCCGCGCTGGACGCGGCGGCGGCGCGGGATCAGGCGAGGGGCGCCACCACTGTGGGACCGCACCGCGACGACCTGCGGCTCTGCCTCGAGGGGCACGGTATCCGGGAATTCGGCTCTACCGGTCAGCAGCGGAGTGCGGCGATCGCGCTGAAGCTGCTGGAGCTGGAAACGCTGCGACGGGCAGCGGGAGAAGCGCCAGCGTTGCTGCTGGACGATGTCTTTGCCGAGCTGGATCAGGAGCGGCAGGAACGCCTCGCGACTCGGCTGCGGCGCGTGGGACAGGCTCAGGTGTTCATTACCTCGCCTCGGGCGGACGAGCTGGGACCCGGCATGGAGCTGCCGGTGTGGAGGGTGAGGGGTGGAGTAGTGAGTATCGAGGGCTGAGGACTGAGTAGTTCCGGGTTCTGAGCGACTACGGCGTAAGGCACATGGCTTATGGCTGCGTCCAGAAAGACAAGGCGTTCGACTCCTGTTCCCACCGGCCCGACGGTGCTCAAGGATGCGTTGGACAAATATCTCAAGACCGCGGGCCTGTCGCGCCGAGTACAGCAGGCGAGTGTGCTGGACGAGTGGGCTCGGCTGGTAGGACCGCAGATCGCTCGGGTGACGGAGCCCGATTCGGTGACTGCCGACGGCGTGCTCCGCGTGCGCGTGGCGAGCGCGCCATGGGCGAGTGAGCTGGGCCTTATGACTCCGACCATCCTGGCCCGGATCAATGCGGGCAGGACGGGACGGATCAAGTCGATACGATGGATGCCCGGCGGATTCCGCCGGCGCGATGGAGTTACCCCCTGATTCTGGCGAGACATGGCGAAGGAATCCGTAGTACGGGCGCAGGATAGTACGCAGTACGATGCCGGGTCGATCACGGTCCTCAAGGGACTGGAAGCGGTCCGCAAGCGGCCGGGGATGTACATCGGCTCCACCAGCGAAAACGGGTTACACCACCTGGTCTACGAGGTGGTGGACAACTCGATTGACGAGGCCCTGGCAGGCTACTGCGACAGCATCAGCGTCACCATCCACAAGGACAACTCGATCACCGTCGCCGACAACGGCCGCGGGATCCCGGTGGACATCCACCCGACGGAGAAGATCCCCGGGGTGGAGCTCGCCCTTACCGTGCTGCACGCCGGCGGCAAGTTCGACAAGTCGAACTACAAAGTCTCCGGCGGCCTCCACGGTGTCGGCGTGTCCGTCGTCAACGCGCTTTCCGAACGTCTCGAGGTGCTGGTAGACCGGGACGGCCAGCGGCACCACATGCAGTTCGTCCGCGGCGTCACCACGAAGCGACTCACCGTGCTGGGTAAGGCCAAAGGGACGGGCACGACGGTCCGGTTCAAGCCGGACCCCGAGATCTTTACCGTGCTGGAGTTCAACTGGACGACCCTCGCCGACCGGCTGCGGCAGCTTGCCTTCCTCAACAAGGGCGTCACCATCGCGCTTAAGGATGAGCGCCCCGAGGAAGAGCCCAAGGTCGAAACCTTCTTCGCCAGGGGCGGCCTGATCCAGTTCGTGGAATGGCTCAACCGGAACAAGAAGCCGCTCCATCCCAAGCCGATCGCCTTCAGCCTGACGAAGGACGAGGTGGACGTGGATGTCGCCATCCAGTACGAGGACGGCTACAACGAGAACGTCTTTACCTTCGTCAACAATATCAACACCCACGAAGGCGGCACCCACCTCACCGGCCTGCGCTCCGCGCTGACTCGGGCCGTCAACGAGTTCGCCAAAAAGAGCGGCGCGCTCAAGAAAGAGGACTTCACCCTGTCCGGCGAGGACATCAGGGAAGGGCTCACCTGCGTTCTCCACGTGAAGGTGAAGGAGCCGCAGTTCGAGGGACAGACCAAGACCAAGCTGGGCAACTCCGAGGTCGAGGGCATCGTCAAGCAGGTGGTCTACGAGCAGCTCGGCACCCAGCTGGACGAGAAGCCGCAGATCGGGCGTGTGGTCATCGAGAAGGCCGTGAGCGCTGCGCGGGCCCGCGAAGCAGCACGCAAGGCACGGGACCTGGTCCGCAAGAAGTCGGGTCTCGAAGGCGCCGTGCTCCCCGGCAAGCTGGCCGACTGTTCACTCAGCGATCCGGCTCTCACCGAGTTGTATCTCGTGGAGGGAGACTCGGCCGGCGGCAGTGCCAAGCAGGGACGCGACCGGCAGTTCCAGGCCATCCTACCGCTCCGCGGAAAGATCCTGAACGTCGAAAAGGCCCGGATCGACAAGATCCTGAGCAACGAGGAAATCCGGTCGATGATCACCGCGATCGGCGCCGGGGTGCGGGAAGACTTCACCCTGGAGGACGCCCGCTACCAGAAGATCATCCTCATGACGGACGCCGACGTTGATGGGGCCCACATCCGGACCCTGTTGCTCACGTTCTTCTTCCGCCAGATGCATGAGCTGATCGAGGCGGGATATATCTACATCGCGCAGCCGCCACTCTTTCGCGTGGCCAAGGGCAAGGAAGAGTTCTGGGCCTACTCGGAGCAGGAGCGGGACGAGTACGTGAAGCGGCTGGGGAATGGCGAGGGACGCGGAAGCGTGAACATCCAGCGCTACAAGGGGCTGGGAGAAATGAATCCGGACCAGCTCTGGCGCACCACGATGGATCCCACGAAGCGGACCATTCTCAGGGTGACGCTGGAGGACGCGGTCGAGGCGTCGAAGCTGTTCGACGAGCTGATGGGAGACGAGGTCGAGCCGCGGCGTCTGTTCATCGAGAAGAACGCCAAGTACGTGAGCAATCTCGACGTGTAGACCGGCCTATCGCAGCATCTGTTCCGGAGACTGAAACGAGAGAAACGCTTCAGTCACCTGAGGGTCGAAATGAGCCCCGCTCCGGCGGCTGATTTCGACCCTCACCGTTTCCACCGGCCGCGCGCTGCGATATGGCCGGTCGTGAGTCAGCGCGTCGAAGAAGTCCGCGATGGCGACGATGCGAGCTTCGAGCGGGATTGCCTCCCCGGCCAGCCCGTAGGGATATCCTTTCCCGTCCCACCGCTCGTGGTGGCTCTGCGCGATACGCTGCGCCATCTGGATCATCGCGGACTTGCCTCCGCCCAGGATCCGGGCACCGATCGTCGTATGAGTCCGCATCACCCCCAGCTCGCGAGGGGTAAGCCTCCCGGGTTTGAGCAGGATGCGGTCAGGCACTCCGATCTTCCCCACGTCATGCAGTGGTGCCGCCCGCCGAATCAGGCTGGAGACGGTCTCTCCCACGCCCAGATCGACGGCGAGGGCGCCCGCCAGCGCGGCAACCCGCTGGGTATGCCGCCCGGTCGCGTCGTCCCGGAACTCCGCAGCGGCCGCCAGGCGCTCCAGGACTTCGACCTGAGTGCGCTCCAGCGCGGCGGTGCGCTCGGCCACTCGGCGCTCGAGACTCTGGTTCTGGGACTGCAGGGCGAGGTGCAACGTGCGGGTCTCGATCAGGTTGCGAATCCGGAGGAGGACTTCGGGGACGTCGAACGGCTTGCCGAGGAAATCCTTGGCTCCCATCGACAGCGCCCGTTGCCTCATCTGAGCGCTGTCGGCGGCGGTGAGCATGAGGATCGGCAGATAGCAATCGGAAGGAATCGCGGCGCGGAGCTGGGTCAGCACCGCGAAACCGTCCATATTCGGCATGTGAAGGTCGAGCAGGATCAGATCGGGATTGTGATCTTCGAGCAGCTGGAGAACGGAGCGCGAATCAGTCGTGCCCTTCACGTGACGGAATCCGGCGCGATTGAGAATCCGGATCAGTGCTTCGACGTTGGACGCCTCATCATCAACCACGAGAATTCGGGCCGCCGTGTTCCCGGCGTGGCCACCGTTCGGTCCGTTCCCGTACCGCGTCCGCGGAGCAAGCCTCCGCGTCTGTTCGCGCGTGACCCCCACGTCCTACCTCCCCGTCACAGATCGGTACCCGTGTCGGCCCGCATCGCGGGTCCCGAATTGTTGTCTACTCTTGGATCGCTACCATACTGCTTGAGTGGACCAGCTAAGTCATTGTCAGCATTTGGCGTACCAACGGCCGTCAGGCTCATCCCTGAGCCGCCGTCGCCAGCCCCGAAATGGTGCTGTAAAGAGAGTGGTCAGAGCGGCCAACTTGTGGCGGGACTCGCGAGTAGCTCGCGGCGGGTGTCAGGCAATTCAACACTGTCGCTCGGGAAGGCGTGCCCTCGTGCAGCGAGGGAGGGACGAGTAGCACGTTTCTAAACGGCGGATCGGAAGGTGGCGGACTTCCTGAGGCCTCGCTTTCGGCGCTACTGGACGCGAGGGTTGCCTGCGCCTGGGCCCCAGTCGTCTCCCTCGAAGCCATCTTCCGGCCGCTGGTGAGCGCCGAGGTCGCGGACCTCCCGCTCGGCAGCCTCCAGCTCATCCTGGTCCGGCTCCTCGAGGTTTGATGGATCCCTGGAGTGACGACCGGGCCGAATCAACCAGGCAAGGAAGACGGCGATCGCGAGCAGCAGCAGAAGCCCACCGCTCATAGGTATCCTCGTTCCAGAGTTTCGACCCCGTCAGCAGTAATTCGGTGCGACACGAGTGGAAGTGGATCAGACGTTCCGGTGAATTTGATCGCGCTCCTCAGCGCGGCGAGCCCGATCTCGACTCCTGCCTTGTCCCTGGCAAACACCGAAGCGATCGGTTCCCCGGCCATCACCTTGCTTCCACGCTTCACAGTCACCACAAACCCAACCGAGTGATCCACCGCGTCCCCCAGGGCGCGACGACCACCTCCCATCTCCACGACGGCCTCGCCCAACGCTCGTGGTTCGATCTGCTGAATCGTGCCACCGATCGGTGCCGGAAAGAGCTCTACCTCCTCGGCCTGAGGCAGCACGCCGGGATCATCAACTACCGCGGGATTGCCGCCTTGCGCTTCGATGATTTTCCGGAAGGTGTCGAGAGCCTTACCGGAGCCCAGGGCTTCATCGACCCTGGCTGCTCCCTCCTTGCGGTCCTTAACGACGCCGCCCGCCCGCAGCATCTCGATGGCAAGAGTTCGAGTGAGACGGGACAGGTCTTCGGGACCCTCGCCAGCGAGGGCGAGGAGCGCCTCTTCCACTTCGAGAGCGTTTCCGATCGCACGGCCGAGCGGCTGATCCATCGCGCTCAAGTAGGCGACGGTTCGGCAACCGTGAGCCTCGCCCAAGCCGACCATCGTGCGCGCGAGTTCGATACCTCGCTCTGCTTCCGGAAGAAAGGCACCGCTTCCAGTCTTCACATCCAGCACCAGCGCATTCAGCCCCTCGGCGAGCTTCTTGGCCATGATGCTCGCGGCGAGGAGGGGAACAGAGGGCACGGTTCCCGTCACATCGCGCAGGGCGTAGAGCCGGCCGTCGGCCGGGGCGATCTCCGCGGTCTGACCGACCATCGCGACGCCGATCCGCTGGACCTGGTCCCGGGTCTCCGCGAGCGAAAGATCGGTCCGAAATCCAGGGATCGATTCCATCTTGTCGGTGGTCCCGCCGGTGTGTCCCAGCCCGCGGCCGGAAATCATGGGGACCGCAACACCACAGCTTGCGACGAGCGGTGCCAGCACCAGGGAAACCTTGTCGCCGACGCCGCCAGTCGAATGTTTGTCTACCCGGGGAACCGACCAGGTACCGAAGTCGAGGGTCTGGCCCGAGTGGAGCATGCTTTCGCAGAGAGCGGTGAGCTCGGCCGCGCTCATTCCCCGAAGCACAACCGCCATGAGCAGTGCCGACATCTGATAGTCGGGCACCGCTCCTGCGGTGAATCCCTCGACCAGAGCGGTCCATTCGGCGGCGGTGAGCTCTCCGCCGTCGCGCTTGCGTTCGATTAGAGCCTGGATCACCATTCAGCCGCCGGTTCCTCACTCTGGTCCAATACACGGAGCGAACTCGTCGTGACACGGCGCACCCAGTTGTTGATCGCCGCCCTGTTGATGGGGTCAGGCTCGAAGCTGCTGGGCCAGTCGGTGGAGGACCACCTCGCCGCAGGCCGCGAATTCACGACCAGGAACCCAACCGCGGCTCTGGCAGAATTCGAAGCGGTGCTGGCGGTTGATTCCACCAACTACGAAGCGAACTGGGGCGCCGCTCAGGCGCTGGTCGATATCGGCAAGCAGACTCCGGACAGCGTGAAGTCGCGAGCGCGGGATTCACTCTACGCCCGGGCCGAGACCCTGGCACGAGCCGCGGTCAAGGCCGATTCAACCGGCCCTGATGGCCACTTCATCCTCGCCGCTGCGATCGGGCGCGCCTCCCTCACCAAGAGTAAGAAGGAGCGGGTCAAGCGCGCAGCCGAGATTCGGAACGAGGCGCTCAAGGCTCTCGCGCTGGACCCCAACCATGACAAGGCCTACCATGTGCTGGGCCGGTGGAACGCCGAAATCATGCGGCTTTCCGGGCTCACTCGCTTCTTCGCGAAAACCTTTCTGGGCGGCGCGGTCTTCGACGCCGCGTCCTGGCAGGGAGCGATCGATAACATGCAGAAGGCGGTGGCGCTCAATCCCGAAAGCGTGTACCACCGCCTTGACCTGGCCGAGATCTATGTGGACGTCGATCGCTACAGCGACGCCAGGCA
>Ga0207712_10000249_pt1 | contig 52766 bp, 40 predicted proteins | sample KBSS44metaG_FD_184402 | JGI IMG/M metagenome (GOLD analysis project Ga0207712, IMG submission 184402) | Switchgrass rhizosphere microbial communities from Kellogg Biological Station, Michigan, USA - KBS S4-4 metaG (SPAdes) (version 2) | ecosystem: Host-associated > Plants > Roots > Rhizosphere...
CAAGGCCGCCTACAACGATTTCCTCGCGACCGGCACGTTCCCGAGCACGAACGGCAGGGGCGTCGACGGCGTCGCCACGATCGAGAAGCTCGACTACTCCTCGCAGAGCAAGCTCGACGCCAAGATCGGGCCGATCGGCATCTCGCTCGACGGCGCCAAGAACACCGGCAATTCGGTCGTCACGACGACGCCGGACGGTAGCATCACGCGGACGGTCAACCTGCAGTACAGCGGCAACGTGCCGATGACGATCAGCCAGAAGTTCGATCCGAGCGGCAAGGAAATCGTCGGCGAACGCCGCTATTCGTACACCATCAAGACCGACGCCAACTCGGCGCAGCTGCTCAATGTCGCGCAGACCGGCAGCGTCGCCAACGCGACGAGCGGCCCGGTCAAGGCTGGGCAGACCGTCACCTTGACCTACACCGAATCGCAGATGCGCGACCTGATGGGCAAGACGCAGGCCGCGGTCAAGGCGATGCCGATCGGTGGCAACGACTTGAAGGTGCTGACGCAGGACTACGACGGCAAGTTCGTCGACAGCCCATGGGACTTCGCGCTCGGCCTCGGACGCAACCTCGGCGGATCGGACTACGGGTCGGCGCAGCGGCTATTCAACATCTCCAGCGCCGCCGACGGCGACTTGCGCAAGGGCTACGTCGCGCTGCCGGGAACGATCAGCACGCAGTAAGGCGGCGCGCGAACGAGCCGGCGCCGCCTTCGGGCCGGCGTTCGGCTCGGCTATTCGATCCACCCGGCGAAGGGGCACGCGATCGCCGGCGCCCGGAGGCGGCGACGCCGCGCGTCAGGGGTCCGCGCTTCGCGTTGCAGCGATGTCGCCGTCGCCGCGCAGATCCAGCATGAGCACGCGATCGGTCTGGCGATCGTGGCCGACGAAGAAATCCGCCGTGCCGACGTCGACGAAGCCCGACTTCGCATAGAACGCGATCGCGCGCGGATTGCGTTCCCACACCTTGAGCCAGAGCGTCACCGCATCGAAATCGTGCGCGGCGCGGCGCGCTTCGGCGAGCAGGCGCTGGCTGACGCCGCACCCGTGCCAGAGGCGATCGACATAAAAGCGGTGCAGCTCGACCGGCGCAGCGCCGGCGACGCAGGCCGGCGTCTCGCCGCGGCGCACCTGCGCGAACGCCGCGAGCCGGTCTTCGCGGTAGGCCAGCAGCGTGGCGACGCGCGCGTCGGCGAGTTCGTCGTGCTGCTGCTTGACGCCGTAGGACTGCGCCAAGTGCAGGTGCAGGTTGTTCGGATGGTTGTACTCGCCATAGGTGTCCACGAACGTGCGCGTGGCGAACGCGGCAAGGACGGCGGCGTCGGCAGGCTCGCCGCGGCGGACGCGGCAGGGTGGTGCGGATTGAACGAGCGGGTCGCTTTGGGATGGGAGGTGCAGACTCATGGAGCGGTCGGAATGCTCATAGGAAAGAAGAGGTCGAGCACGCTTCGCACGCGCTGCGCGGCATCGCGCCGGACCGGATGAACGCCTCGCCGTCCAAGGACCGATGCGAATGATGCGCGGCGGCGCTCATGCGTTGACATGCGGCGGCGGCATCGAATGGCCTCGGCGGATACGCGGCGAAGTTCGGTACCGGCGAAAAAACAAAAGATAGAGAAAGGCCGCCGCGCCGTGCACCGACGCGGCGTTCCCTGCGGGGCGGCGTTGCCGCCCCGCTTGTCCGGCTCAGTCGGCCTTCGCGCGTCCCGCGCAGCTGCCGGCGCCGCCGTCGAACCCGTCGGCGAAGACCACGTCGCCGCAGTCGATCGTGTCGACCGTGCCGAGCACGCTGAAGCTGAAGTCCTTCGCGCTCGGATCGAACTGGCTCGGGCATTGGTCGAACGTCGACCAGTCCGTGCAACCGCCGCCGAGCATGCCACCGGAGTTGTGCCAGACCGCGGGCTGGTGGTGCAGCTCGGTCGTCGCACCCCAGAAGCCGAGGATCGGCGAGGCGATGTTGACGTTCGCGAACGACCAGGCGACCCAGTACGTGCCGGCGGAGAGATCGCACGCGGCCGGCAGGAACACGCCGATCTGGTTCGGCGCATCGAGCGCGATCGCCGAGACGCCGCTGCCCGAGCAGATCGCATCGCCGCCGGGTCGGCCGTTGCCGTCGTCGGCGAGGATGCGCACGTCGACCGTCGGCGGCAGCGGGTTGTCGCCGTTGCCGTAGGCGGTGAACTGGAAGCCGTTCACCGACCAGCCGTTGCCGTCGACGACGAAGTCGTCGGCGCCCTCGGCGGACAGGCCCTCGGTTTCCGGCGGCGCCACGATCGTGTTGTTGAACGCGTGGAACGCGGTATCGGCCACGGTCTGGTCGTACAACGGCGTCTGGCTGGTCACGGCGAACTCGACCTGCACGGGAATCGTGCGGTGGCGCGGGTCGTCGCTGAACACGCAGATCGTCGCCTGATGCAGGCCCGGCGACAGGCCGGTCGCATCGAGCGTCACGGTCACGTCCTGCGCTGCACCGCCGGCCGCGATCGTGCCGCTGGTCGGGCTGAGCGAAAGCCACGGCACCTCGCCGGGCGCGGCGCAGCCGACAGAGGGCGTGGCGATGGCCAGCGCGCTCATCTCGTCGATCGGATATTCGCCGGCCGGCGGGAATGCGCCGATCGCCTGCGATTCGGCGGTCAGCGGATCGAGCACGCGCATTTCGCCGATCGTGTTGCCGCCGTCATCGACGTAGAGCGCCGCCCAGTAGAGGTAGCCGCTCTGGTTGTCGAACGCGAAGGACTGGATGAACTGCACGTTGAGTCCGAGCGATTCGATCACACCGGCTGCGCCGCTGGTCTTGTCGATCGCGAGCAGCGTCTGGCCGTACAGGTCCAGGCCGTACATCAGGCCGGCAGGCGAAATCGCGATGCTCGGGATGTAGCGGATCGGATTGACGCCCGGACCGTCGATCGGACCGATGCGGCTGGCCTGGCCGGCGTCGAGGTCGATCGAGTACAGCGTCGCGTTGGCGCTGCCCGGCGCGTCGAGGAAGTTGACCGAGTACACGGTGCCGGTCTGCGGGTCCTGCACGAGGCCGGCCCAGCTCGACGTGTCGCCGCCGGTGATCACGCCATGCGGCGTGAACACGCCGGTCGCCACGTCGACGGTGCCGTAGGTGCCGGGCTGGGATTCCCAGCTGTCGTCGATGATGACCCACAGCTTGGTGAAATCGTTGCCGATGAAGCCGGCCGCATAGATCCAGTCGGTGCTGTCGTTGATCGGCGTGTAGCTGCCGGCCGGATCGAGCGCATCGAACGTGACCAAGCCCGGCAGCAGCGAACTGACGCCGTAGGCCGGCACCGTGAATCCGCCGCCGGCGATTGCGTGCGGCGCGACGCTCGCGCTCGGGCGCTGCGCACTGCGTGCTCCGGCGAGGCTGCCGCGTGCGATTGGCAAGGTGCCGGCAGCGTTCGGCGCGATGTAGCGCGCAACCTTCGGGAAATGCGCGGTGGAACCGCCGGGCGCCTCGCCGAGGTTCCAGTGCAGATCGCGGTTGCCGCTGTTGGCGACCGAGAACGTGCGCGTCGCGGTGGCGCCCGGTGCGACGACGGCTGCGACCTGCGTCTGCGCGACGGCCAGGGTCGGATCGCCGGCGGCGATGTGCGCCGAGTCGCTGTCGGCGCTGGAGCTCACCGACACGGTGTAGTTCCATTGGATCGCCGAGTTCGAGTGCAGCGAAGGCTGGAAATACGAATAACTCGTGTAGAGGCCGCTCGGATCGCCCTGCAGGCCGACCGTCGCCCACGCCCCGTCGTCGCCGCCGTTGCCGCCGAAGCCGGTCGATTGGTATTCGTAGCGGATAGTCGGGCTGTTCTCGGAGAAGACGACTTCGAACGTCGAGCCGGCCGTCGCCGTCACATAGCTGTAGACGTCGTTCCATTGCACGACGAACGTGCGGTTCGGCGCGGTTCCCAACGTCTGCGTGTAAAGCCGCCCCGGACCGTTGTCGAAATTCATCCAGTACGGCGCGAGGATCGTCGGCACTTCGATGCCGTACGCACTCACGTTGGACACCGGGATCGCTTCGTTGAACGCGTACCCCGGCGGCGGCTCGGTGCCGGGCGAGGGCGGCGCGCAGGTCGGATCGTCGAATAGGATCAGACCGTCGGAGCTCAGGCACAGCGCCGTGGAGGTTCGGCCGTAGAAGGTCAGCGGGAAATCCGCGGTCACTTCGCCGATGGGGTTGGGATCCGCGCCGCCGCCGGCGCCATAGATGATGCCGGTGTCGGTGCCGGTACCCGAGATGTCGATGAAGTTCGGGGCCACCGTGTCGTCGTAGGCGTAGCCGGCGATCTGCGCGTAGCCGGTCCAGCTGGCCGTGCGGTCGGTGTCGCCGGTGGCGACGATCGTGCGCACGTAGCGGTGGCTCTGGCCCGGTGCGATCGGTGTCGGGTCGTAGGTGACGACCGCGCCGTCGACGCTGTCGACCAGCGACTGGTACGCGAGCGTTTGCGTGCCGCCGTTGCTCAGCGTGTAGCAGACGTTGACCTGGTCGCCCACGTTGACTTCGAGGCTGCTCGCGCTGCCGCACTCGTTCGGATCGCCGCCGAACGGCGCGAGACCGACGCTGACCGAAAGACCGCTGCTGTCGCCGTTGACGTGGCCGGCCACGGCGAAGCCGAAGTCCTGGAGAGTTGCATCGTAGATGCCGCACTGGGAGAACGGACTCCAGCCTGCCGAGCACGAAGCGCTGAGGTTGCCGCCGGGGTTCCACCACAACGCCGGCTGGTTGTGCAGCGTCGTGCCTTGTCCCCACCAGCCCCAGACGCCGGTGGTCAGGTCGACGTCGTCGAACGACCAGGCGACCCAATAGGTGCCGGCCGGCAGCACGCACGGCGTCGCCAGCGCGGCCGTGATCTGGTAGGTCGGCGCGCCGGCATACGACACCGGCGTCGCCGGCGCCGAGCAGGTGGCCACCGCCGCCGGCCGGCCGGCGCCGTTGTCGGCATAGACGTTCAGCGTGATGTTCGGCGGCAGCGTCGTGCCGGGACCGAATGCGCTGAACACGAACGAGGTCACCGTCCAGCCGGCGGCGTCGCCGACGACGAAGTCGTCCGCGCCGACCGACGTGTTCGCGATGGTCGGCGGAGGCGCCAGCACGTCGTCGACGAACGCGCCGAACGCGTTGCCGCTGGTCAGCTGGTCGTACAGCGTGCCGTCCGACTGCGTGCGCAACGCGACCTTCGTCGAGTTGCCGACATGCGTGACGGGTATGGTATGAATCGGCGGTGCCGCGGTCGCGCCGGCCGCCAGCGTCGCCGAGGCGGCGAGCGAAGCGACGAGCGGCAACCGCACGTAGGTGTGGTATGTCATCTGCCCGAGTCCGTTGAAGTTGCGAGGTGAGGACCGGAGGCGCCTGCGCGCCGCCGCTGGATTGGAAGAGGGCCCGCTGAATTCCCCTGGGACAAATAGACGTCCATCTGTCTATCCGTCTTCCTGTGTCCCGAGTGTGCAATCAGGGCGACACGAAAATAAAATATCGAATTGCTAGGTGGCTCATCAGGAAAACCGATGACGGCCGCGGCGCACGGCCTCGTGCGTGCGGCGCAGCGCCCGGTAAGATCGGCCACGGCCCGCCGCTGCTTCCGGCGCACTGCATCCAGGACATCCATGAATCTGACCCTGCGCCAGCTGCGCTATGCGATCGCCGCTGCGCGCCACGGCAACCTGACCGAGGCGGCGAAGGCGCTGCACACCTCGCAGCCGTCGATCTCGATGGCGATCAACCAGATCGAGGAGCATTTCAGCCGCCAGGTGTTCGTGCGCCAGCGCGGTACCGGCGTGTCGCTGACCGCCTTCGGGCAGAGCGTAATCGAGAAGGCCAAACTGGTGCTGGCCGAAGTCGAGGCGCTGGAAGCGCTCGCCGGCGACAGCACCACGCTGAGCGGCGAGTTCGTGCTCGGCTGTTTCGAGGATCTGGCGCCATATTGCGTGCCGCCGATCCTCGCGCGCCTGCGCGTGAAGTCGCCGTCGATCAGCGTGATCGTGCGCGAAGAGGGCTTCGACACGATCGGCCGCCGGCTCGACGAAGGCGCGATCGACCTCGCGATCACCTACGACCTCGGCCTGCCGGCGACGGTGGCGACGACGATCCTGTGCGAACTCGCGCCGCAGGCCGTGCTGCCGGCCGATCATCCGCTGGCGAACCGCGACACGGTCAGCATGGCCGAGCTCGCGCGCGAGCCGCTGATCATGACCGACCAGGCGCAGAGCTGGCAGCACGTGCTGGAGCTGTTCCACCACTGCAACGTGCGGCCCACGCGCGCGCTGACCACCGGCTCGTTCGAACTCCAGCGCAGCATGGTCGCCAACCATTTCGGCATCGCGGTGGCCTATTCGCGGCCCTACGGCGATTTCAGCTACGACGGCCAGCCGCTCGTGCGCAAGACGATCTCCGATGCGCTGCCGCTGCAGCGGATCCTGCTCGCCCATCCGCAGGATCGCGCGCTGTCGGTCGTGCAGCTCGCCTTCGTCGAGGAGGCGAAAGGCTGGTTCGGCGAGAACTGGCCGTCTCCGGCCGAACTGCGCCGCTGACGGCGCAGTTTGCGACGGATGCGCGACACTTCTGCGCAGGCGGGCCTTCCCGGAGACGCCGTCATTCCCGCGAACGCGGGAATCCATTGGCCTTTCGACGCACGGAAGCGAAGCTGGATTCCCGCTTTTGCGGGAATGACGTCGTGAAGGCCGGGCCGATGACGTCGCATGGCATGAGGCACCCTTTTAACCGCCGCTCCGAGGCCCCATGATGCCGGCCTCCCCGTCGAGGCTTCATCGTGTCCGGACCTTCTGCCGTCAAAGAAACCCCGATCTCCGGCCGCGCCGAGCTGGTCGACTACATCGCCTCGGGCGAGAAGCCGTCCGCCGATTGGCGCATCGGCACCGAGCACGAGAAGTTCGGCTTCCGTCTCGACGACCTGCGCCCGCCGACCTGGGAAGGACCGCAGGGCATCGGCGTGTTGCTCGAAGGCATGACCCGCTTCGGCTGGCAGCGTGTGGAAGAGCACGGCAAGCTGATCGCGCTCGCGCGCGACAACGCATCGGTCACGCTGGAGCCAGCCGGCCAGCTCGAACTCTCCGGCGCGCCGCTCGAAACGATCCACCAGACCTGCGCCGAAGTGTCGCAGCACCTGCGCGAGGTGAAAACGGTCGCCGACGAGATCGGCGTCGGCTTCCTCGGCATGGGCTTCCAGCCGAAATGGCGCCGCGACGACATGCCATGGATGCCGAAAGGGCGCTACAAGATCATGCGCAACTACATGCCGAAGGTCGGCTCGCTCGGCCTCGACATGATGACGCGCACGTGCACCGTGCAGGTCAACCTCGACTTCGCCAGCGAAGCGGACATGGTGCAGAAGTTCCGCGTCGGTCTCGCCCTGCAGCCCGTCGCGACCGCGCTGTTCGCCGATTCGCCGTTCACCGAAGGCAAGCCCAACGGCTACCAGAGCTACCGCTCGCACATCTGGACCGATACCGATCCCGGCCGTACCGGCATGCTCGACTTCGTCTTCGAGGACGGCTTCGGCTACGAGCGCTACGTCGACTACCTGCTCGACGTGCCGATGTACTTCAGCTACCGCGACGGCGAGTACATCGACCTTGCCGGCAAGTCGTTCCGCAAGTTCCTCGCCGGCGAACTGACCGAGCTCCCCGGCGCGAAGCCGACGCTGCGCGATTGGGCCGATCACATGACGACCGCGTTTCCCGAAGTGCGCATGAAGAAATTCCTCGAGATGCGCGGCGCCGACGGCGGTCCTTGGAACCGCCTGTGCGCGCTGCCGGCGTTCTGGGTCGGACTGCTGTACGACCAGACGGCGCTCGATGCGGCGTGGGATCTGGTCAAGGATTTCACGCGCGAAGAGCGGCACGCGCTGCGCGACGGCGTGCCCAAGCACGCGCTGAAGCTGCCGTTCCGCGGCGGCACGGTGCGCGACCTGGCGACCGAGGCGGTGAAGATCGCCGTGCAGGGACTCAAGCGCCGCGCGCGCACGAACAGCCATGGCGCCGACGAGAGCATCTTCCTCGACACCTTGCTGCAGATCGTCGACGCCAACCAGACACCGGCCGAACGCAAGCTCGAACTGTTCCACGGTCCGTGGAACGGCAAGGTCGACCCGCTGTTCGCCGAGTTCGCCTACTGAGCCGTCGCCCATGCCTGCGCGCGACCGCGCGGGCGGCACGCCGCTGGTAATCTTCGGGCATGGCGCAGGGCGTAAAATTCGGCGATTGCACGATTCATTTCTCGCAACGCACGTTGCTGCGCGACGGCGAGCCGGTCAGCCTGGCGCCGCTGGTCTTCGACTGCATCGCCTACCTGATCCAGCACCGCGACCGCGCGGTCGGCCGCGACGAGCTCGTCGCGGCGGTGTGGGGCAAGGTCAGCGTCAGCGATGCGGCGCTCGGCAAGACGATCCTGACCGCCCGCCGCGCAATCGGCGACGACGGCGAGAACCAGCGTTTCCTGCGTACGGTGCCGCGCTTCGGCTATCGCTGGACGGCGCAGACGCAGGTCGTCGACGACGCCGGCGAATCGGCGCCGCCGCCCGAGGTCGCCGCAGCCGCCGACAACCTCACGAACGGCAAGGGCATCGCGGCCACGGCCGCCGGCACGGCATCGGCCGGGACCGCGCGGCGGGTTCGTCCGGCGACGACGGCGCTCGCGGGCGTCGCCGCGCTCGCACTCGTGCTTGCCGCACTCGCGTACTTCGCGCCCTGGCGCCAGGCCAAGACCGGCGTCGAACCGGCCCTCGAGCCGCCATTCGCCGCGGCCGACCGGCCGGTCGGCGTGATCGCCGTGCTCCCGGCCGACGTGATGGCTGCGTCGGAGGACGCCTGGCTCCGCCTCGGCTTGATGGACATCATCGCGACGCGTCTGGGCACGACGGGCCTTGCGGTGCTGCCGAGCGACAACGTGGTCCGTCTGGTGCCCGCGGGGACGCGTCGCGATGCGGCGCTCGCCACCTTGCGCGGCGTCACCGAGCGCAGCCGCTTGATCGTGCCGGCCGTGCGCCGCTCCGGCACGGATTGGATCGTGCGGGCGGAGCTGATCGATGCGACGGACCAGATGCATGCGGTCGAGGGGCAGGCGGACAACGTCATCGCGGCCGCGAGCATCGTCTGCGATCGTTTGCGCGAGCTGCTCGCCGCGCCGGCAGCGGCTGCGCTCGCCGATACGGCGCAGCTGTCCGAAGCCGAGCTGCTGCAGCGGATCGATGCGGCACGGCTGGCGCGCCAGCCGGCCGAGGCGCGCGCGCTGATCGAGGCCGCCGCGCCTTCGTCGCAGCAGTCGGCGCAGGTGCGCCTGCGCCGCGCGCAGATCGATATCGACCTCGGCGATTCCGCCTCGGCGGAAAAGCAGCTCGCCCAGCTCGCCGCCGATGTCTCGGCCGAAGACGATCCGCTGCTGCACGCATTCGCGCAGCGCAGCCGCTGCGTGGCGCTCGCGCGTCTGGGACGTGCGGACGCCGCCGCCGAGGTGTGCGACGAAGCGATCGCGCTGCTCGAACGCCGCAACCTGCCGGACGACCTGGCGCGCGCCTACAACGATCGCGGCGTCGTGCACCTGATCCGCGAACAGTACACGCCGGCCGGCGAGGACTTCGCGCGCGCGAAGATCGCGGCGAACCTGGCGGTCGATGCCGTCCTGCTCGCCCAGATCGAAGGCAATGAAAGCAACATGCAGGCCTTGCAGGGCCGCTACGCCGAAGTCGTGGCGACACAGCAGCGCATCGGCCGCCGCTTCGAGCGCTTCGGCATGATCGACGAGTACGTCAATTCGCTGATCAACGAAAGCACCGCGTGGGTCGTGCTGCTGCATCCGCTGGAGGCGCTCGATGCGAGCAACCGCGCGTTGGCGCAGTTGCCCCACGTCGGACATGCCGGCACGCGGCTGCTGATCTATCTGGAACGCGCGAACGCGCTCGAGCTCAGCGGCCGCTACGCCGAGGAGCGTGCGATGCTCGACCGTGCCCTGCAGGAATCGGGCGGCGACTCGTTCGCCGCCGAACGCGGCATCGCGCACGCGACGCAGGCGCGGCTGGAGCTGGCCACCGGGCAGCCGGCGACCGCGCTGCTGCTCGCGCGGCAAGCGCTCGGCGAGCTGGCCGCGCCGGGTGCCGGCCCGCATCGCGCCGGCGCCTGGCAGACGGTCGTGCGCAGCCTCGGCAAGCTCGGACGTCTCGACGAAGCCGCGGTCGAGACGCGCGCTTTCGCCGAGTGGGCGGCGACGTCGAGCGACGCGTCGGTCGTGCTCGCTGCGCGACTGATCCAGGCAGAACAGGCGGCCGAGGAACAGCATCCTGCGCAGGCGCGGCCGCTCTTCGAGGAGGCCCTGGGCATGGCCGAGCGCTGGACGGCACCCGATGTCCTGCGCGAAGTCGTCGGGTCCTATGGGCGGTTCCTGCTCGCGCAAGGCGAACTGGAGCACGCCGGAACGGTTATCGGGCGGGTCTCGCGCTACGCCGAGTTCGATTTCGAATCGGCCGTGCTGCAGGCCGAGCTCTATCGCGCGCTGGACCAGGAGCAGGCGGCATCGGCCGCGCTGGCCCAGGCGCGGCAGCTGGCCGGCGAACGCGCGCTGCCGCCGGCACTTTCCCCTGGAACGGCCCAGGTCATGCCGAAGTCATCCTCCGGAAACGGCTTGGAAACGAACGCGCAATGACGGCGGCGGCTTCGAGGTGGCGCCGCCGGCCGCCGCCGATCTAGGCTCGATTCCAGCTTCCGTGTCCGCTCGCGCCGCCGCTTCGGCAGGCGGCAGCGCGCCGCCGTGAGTCCGATCCCGGTTTTCTTCGTGCGACGCCGCCGCGTCGCGTTCTTGACGTCTTCCATTCCAGGAAATTCGATCGTATGCGCAAGAGTTCGATAGCCCTCGGTATCGCGGCCGCGTTTTCGGCCGTTGCGACCCTCCCCAGCGCCGTCGCGGCGCCGCTGCCTGCCGGCGTGTCGGCATCGCCGCCGCCGGCCGTGTCGGTCAAGCGCGCGCAGGGCAAGCGCATCGCCCAGGCGCGGCCGGCCGGCAGCATGGTGCTGTACAGCCAGACCGGCGATTTCGACACCTCCGTCCCGGCGCAGACCTCGACCGCCGGCGACGAGTCCTTCGCAGCCGACGATTTCGTCGTCGGCGACGCCAACGGCTGGACGGTCAGCGCGTTCGACTTCTCCGTGTCGTACTCCAACAGCCTGTTCGGGCCGACGCATTTCACCTACAGCGTCGCCGTCTACGCCGACAATGCCGGCGTTCCCGCCGATGGCGGTGCGCCGATCTGCTCGGCGACCAACGTCGAAGGCTCGCTCGACACGACGCCGCCGTTCGCCACGCTCGCGGTGACGATGCCGACGCCGTGCCTGCTGCCGCAGGGCACCTACTGGGTCGTCCTGCAGGCCAACACGAATGCCGATTCGCAGCAGCCGTTCAGTCCGCAGATGGCCTGGCGTGGTTTCCCGGTCGATCCGGTACCGGGCTACGTGCCGCAGTTCCAGAATCCGACCAACAACTACAATACCGGCTGCGTCGTCTGGGATCCGGCGACGACCTGCGGCTGGCCGGACGCGAGCGCGCTCGGCTTCCAGGTCGTCGGCATGACCGGCGGCGGTGGCGGCAACGGTCTTTCGCTGGCGCTGACGGTTGCGTCCGACAACGGCGATCCGGCGCAGTGCGGCACGGCGACGGCGCTCTCGGCCGAAGTCGGCGACAAGCTCAACTTCTGCTACACGGTGACGAACCACACCGGCGTCGAGCTCGACTACCACACCCTCGGCGACACGCTCGGCGGCACGCTGTTCTCGCTGATGAACCAGCCGCTCGCCGATGGCGCGACGTACCAGTTCAACCGCATCGTCACGGCCGAGAACGTCGACAACGGCACCGTCGTCGCGACGTGGACCGCGCAGGACGGCCGCCTGCCCGGCTTCGACTACGACGACAGCGGCGCATCGCAGTTCGTCGACATCACCGCCAGCGGCACGCTGATCGACGACCTCAACAGCAGCGGCGACGGTACGCGCGAAGTCGACATGCCGTTCTCGTTCAACTTCTACGGCACCTCGACGAACGTGCTCGGCGTATCGGCGAACGGCGGCATCATCGTGGGCATGGTGCGCCCGCTCGATTTCGACAACACCGCGCTGCCGAGCGACGACCTGCCCTATCCGGTGCTGCTGCCGATGTGGGACGACTTCGACGCACCCTCGGGCGGCATCTACTACGCGACGATCGGCGATGCACCGAACCGCAAGTTCGTCGTCGAGTGGGCCGATCGTGTCCACTACGACGCCGGCAGCAACACCGACGGCGCCACGTTCGAAGTCGTGTTCGACGAGGCGAGCGGCAACTTCTCCTACGAATACGCCGACGTCGAATACACGGCGAACGGCAGCTCGTCCGACCCGGCCGACTGCACGGGCGGCCTCTGCGCCACCGTCGGCGTGCAGCAGGACACGACGTACTACACGCAGTATTCGTTCGACAGCGCGTCGCTCTCCGACGGCAAGTCGATCGCCTGGTCGCCGCGCACGATCCCCGCACCGTTCTCGGCCTCGTCGCAGATCACGCTCGACATCGGCGCACCGGTCGTCTCGGTCGCGCCGGGTGCGCTGATCGCGACGGCCGAGGCCGGCGGCACGGCGACGACGATGCTGACCGTCGCCAACATCGGCAATCGCAGCCTCGACTGGGGCGTCACCGAAGCGGCGGGCGACGGCAGCGACGCACAGGCGCACTTCCCGCGCGTGCCGTATCGCGCACCCGCGCTCGATGCGGCGGCGCGCGAAGCGCTGCTGCGTCCCGAAAACCACTCGGCCGCAGGCGGCGGTCCGTCGGCGACACCGTTGCCGGCAGGACACGCAACGCCGCTGACCAGCGCCAGCGTGCCGGCCTTCGCGTTCGGTGGCTTCGGGCCGAACGGCGGCATCAATCCCGCATGGCTGGACTACTTCTCGTTCGACGCGACCGCGCCGGACAACCTCGGCGTGCTCGCGCAGATGCCGATCGAGGACTACGTCGGCGGCGCGTTCGCGAACAACGACTTCAGCCAGCAGTACATCATCGGCAGCGGCGGCGCGGTCTATACGATCGACACGACGACCGCGGCGATGAACTACGTCGGCGGTGCCTCGGCGCCGGGCCTGCGCTTCACCGATCTCGCCTGGGACGCGGCGACGCAGACGATGTACGCGACGGCGTGGGACGCGGTCAGCACGAACACGAGCTACCTGTACACGATCGATCTGGCGACCGGCACTGCGGTCCAGGTCGCGCAGGTGCAGGGCATCGACCTCGCGAGCGCGACGTTCGACGCGACCGGCCACATGTACGGTGTCGACATCCTCGGCAGCGAACTCGTCGCGATCGACAAGCGCAACGGTACCTGGGCAGGCATCGGTCCACTCGGTTTCCAGGCGTCCTATGTCGCCAGCATCGACTTCGATCCGCGCACGGGCCTGATCTGGTACGCCGGCCATCCGGCGCTGTCGAGTCCGGCCGAGGCGCCGGCGCCGGCGATCTACACGATCGACACCGCGACCGGCCGCGCGAGCGAAGTCGAACCGGTCGCGCAGTCGGTCGATCTGGTCGCCTTCTCGCTGGCCGTTCCCTATGCCGGCTGCACGGCGCCCTCCGACATGCCGTGGTTGTCGGTCGATCCGGACAGCGGCAGTCTCGACGGCGGCGTCGGCGCTCGCCTGACCGTCACTTTCGACGCCGGCTCGCTCGATGCGGGCGTCTATACGGCCAATCTGTGCGTGCTCAGCAACGATTTGTCGCGCCGGATCGTCGGAGTACCCGTGACCTTCACGGTCACCGGCGGCGACTCCTCCGCCGGCGTGATCTTCGCGAACGGCTTCGACGGCCCGTGAGCGAAGGGTCCGCTTGAAACTCCCGGCCGGCGCGGCGGTCTTGCGCCGGCCTTTTTTTGCTCGGGTGCCTTGGTAGTTTCACACCGCACACCGGCTGCCAGCATCGCAGCGGCTGTCGGGGTCGAGGTCGCTGTCAGCGTCGAGGTGGCTGTCAGCGGCAAAATAAGAATGTGCCGTCATGCCCGCGAAAGCGGGCATCCACTTTTGCTTCGCGCCCCGCCGTTCAATGGATGCCCGCTTACGCGAGCATGACGTCGATGAGGGTAGCCGCGTCTTTACAAGATGGCCGGTCACTCAGCCCTCGGGAGGATTCGCCAAACATGACTTCCGGCGCAGGCGCCCATGCGCCGCTCGTGCCACAAGGGGGGACCCCACGCATCCCGGAGTCCGCATGTCCCCGCGCCGTCCGTTGTCGCTCGCGATACTCGCGGGCCTGTTCCTGTCGCCCGCCGCTTTCGCCGGAACGCAGCTGCTGCGCTTTCCCGACGTGTGCGGCGACCGTGTCGTGTTCACGTACGCCGGCGACCTCTGGACGGCCACCACGCAGGGCGGCGTGGCGACGCGGCTGACGGCGGGGCCGGGGCTGGAGCAGTCGGCGCGCTTCTCGCCGGACTGCAAGACGATCGCGTTCACCGCCGAGTACGGCGGCGATGACCAGGTCTACACGATCGCGGCCGGTGGCGGCGAGCCGAAGCAGCTGACGTTCTATCCGGCCAAGGGGCCGCTGCCGCAGCGCTGGGGTTTCGACAATCAGGTCTACGGCTGGACCCCCGACGGCAAGTCGGTGCTGTTCCGCTCGTGGGAGGAGTCGATCAACGAATCGAGTCCGCGCCTGTACACCGTATCGGCCGACGGCGGCCTGCCGACCGCGCTGCCGATGCCGGTCGCCGGCGTCGGCCGCTACTCGCCGGACGGCTCGAAGATCGTCTACTCGCCGAAGTATCGCGATTTCCGCACCTGGAACCGCTACGTCGGCGGCTGGGCGCAGGACCTGTACATCTACGATTTCGCGGCGAAGTCGGCAAAAAACATCACCAACGATCCGAACACCGATCGCGATCCGGTATGGATCGGCGACGCGGTGTATTTCCTCGCCGACCGCGGCGAGCACCTGAACCTGTATCGCTACGACACGGGTAGCGGCGATACCAAGCAGCTGACGGACTACAAGGGCAAGGACGCGCGCTGGGCCAGCGGCGACGGCAAGGGCCAGATCGCGTTCGAAGTCGACGGCGTGCTGCACGTGTACGACACGAAGGCGAACCAGGACCGCGAACTCGACATCACCGTACCGAGCGATCTCGTGCGCACGCGCGCGCAGGAGCGCAGCGTCAAGGACAAGATCGAGGACTTCTCCTTGAGCGGCAACGGCAAGCGCGCGCTGTTCACCGCGCGCGGCGAAGTCTTCAGCGTACCGCTGAAGGACGGCATCACGCTCGATCTCACGCACACGCCGGGCACGCACGAGCGCGAGGCGAGCTGGGCGCCGGACGGCAAGCGCATCGTCTACGTGTCGGACCAGAGTGGCGAGGAGGCGATCTGGGTGCGCGACGCCGAAGGCGGCAACGCCAGGCAGCTGACGAACCAGACGTTCGGACGGCTGTACGCCCCGCGCTGGTCGCCCGACGGTGCGCGCATCGCATTCGCCGACAGCAACAACGACCTGCACATCGTCGCCGCGAGCGGCGGTCCGGCGCCGACGATCGCGCACGATCCGTCGATCTCGCGCCGCGACTACGCCTGGTCGCCGGGGGGGCATTACCTCGCCTACGCGACGACGAACAAGGACACCTTGCAGGCGCAGCTGTTCGTGCACGACCTCGCGGCCGGCAAGAGCGTGCTGGTGAGCGACAGCGAAGCGCGTTTCGACGCCTTCGCCCCGACGTTCTCGCCGGACGGCAAGTACCTCTACTTCCTCGGCAACCGCGAATGGACGCCGCAACTGTCGAACATCGAATGGAACTTCGCGACGAACCGCGACACCGGCATCTTCGCCTTCGCGTTGCGCAAGGGCATCGACAGCCCGTTCGCGCCGCGCAACGACAGTGCCGCGGCGGACGACAAGAAAGACGCCGATGCCGACAAGAAGGCCGACGACAAGGGCAAGGACAAGCCGAAGGCCGCAGCCGACATCAACGATCACATCGATTTCGACGGGCTCGCCCAGCGCGTCGTGCGCGCGCCGATCGAGCCGGACAATGTCGCTGCCCTCGCGATCACCAAGAAGGCGATCCTCTACGTCGTCGGCGACGGCCAGTACTACGGCCGCGACGGCCTGTTCAAGCCGAAGCTGAAGGCGTGGTCGTTCGAGGAGCGCAAGAGCGAGGACCTCTTCGAAGGCGTCGACGACCTTTCGCTGGCTGCCGACGGCAGCACCGTCGTCGTCAAGAACGACGGCGCGTACAAGTTCATCGACCTCAACGCCGGAAAGCCGGAAGCGAAGGACGTGAAGACCGACGGGCTGTTCGCCCTGGTCGATCCGAAGGCCGAGTACGCCGAGGTGTTTCGCGAGACCTGGCGCCGCTACCGCGACCACTACTACGTGCACAACATGCACGGCTACGACTGGAACGCGATCCGCGCGAAGTACGAGCCGATGCTGGCCTGGGTCGGCGACCGCACCGATCTCAACTACCTGCTCGGCCAGATGGTCGCCGAGCTCTCGACCGGTCATTCCTACGTCAGCGGCGGCGACATCGGCCTGCCGGGCAAGCCGCACGTCGGCCTCCTCGGCGCGCGTTTCTCGCTCGATGCGGCGAGCGGGCAGTACCGCATCGCGAAGATCCTGAAAGGTCAGAACGACGAGGAGCGCTACCGCTCGCCGCTGACCGAGCTCGGCATCGACGTGCACGAGGGCGACTACGTCGTGGCGATCAACGGCCAGCCGCTGACCGCGCACGACAGCCCCTACCGGCTGCTGCGCACGGCGCCGGGACAACTCGTGCAGCTGACCGTCAACGGCAAGCCGGGCAGCGACGGCGCGCGCACGGTGCTGGTCAAGCCGATCGACGACGAGCAGCCGCTGAACTACTACGCCTGGGTCGAACACAATCGCGAGTACGTCGCCAAGGCGAGCAACGGCACGCTCGGCTACCTGCACATTCCGGACATGGGCGGCGACGGTATCCGCGAGTTCATCAAGTGGTACTACCCGCAATTGCGCAAGCAGGGGCTGGTCGTCGACGTGCGCGACAACGGCGGCGGCAACGTGTCGGCGATGGTCATCGAGCGCCTGTCGCGCAAGCTGCTCGGCCTGGACTACGCGCGCGGCATCGACTTCACCAACACCTATCCGCAGCAGACCTTCCTCGGCCATCTCGTCGCGCTGTGCAACGGCACCACCGCGTCCGACGGCGACATCTTTTCGTACATGTTCAAGCAGGCCAAGCTCGGTCCGCTGATCGGCGTGCGCACGTGGGGCGGTGTGGTCGGCATCAGCGGCTGGGGTCCGGCGATCGACGGCGGCGAGATCTTCGTGCCGCAGTTCGCGAGCGCCAGCACCGAAGGCCAGTACGTCGTCGAGGGCCACGGCGTGGATCCGGACATCGTCGTTGAGCAGGACGTCGCGTCCCAGCTCGCCGGCAAGGATCCGCAGCTCGACCGCGGCATCGAGGAATTGCAGAAGGCGATCCAGGCGCACCCGTTCGCGTTCCCGCCGCGCCCGGCCGATCCGGTCAAGGCGCCGGAGGACATGCGCGCGCACGGCGCGGCGCCATAGGACGCACAGCGAAAATCGTCAGGTGCGCCGCCGCAGCCGCGGCCGGCGCGCATTCGCTACGGGTCCTTGCGCTTGCACAGCTCGACGTGGGTCCGCATCTGCGGATCGCCGAGGCAATCGAGCTGCTTCATGACCTTTTCGCGATCGGGCGCCGCCGGCTTCGGCGACGCGATCGCCACGTGTTCGACGGTGTTGGGCCCGATCTGCCAGTCGATCGTCACGATCGCTTGCGCTTCGATCGGATTGCCGCTGCGCTCCGCACCTTTGTACTTGTACGCCATGGCCGATTCGACGGCGGCGTCGTCCAGCGACGGCGTGCCGCTCGACTGGTAGACGTGCGCCTCGACGGGATGGCCGTCGGCCGCGACGGTGACCAGAACGTCGACGCTGCCTTCCTTGTGCGCGCGCAGCGCATCGAGCGGGTAGTCCGGTGTGAAGCGGCGTAGCACGCGCGGCGGACGGAAGCGCGGTCCCGAATAGGCGCCGCTCCCGAGCGTGGCGAGCGAAGCCTGCGCGCCGGCGCCCGCAAGGCTTGCCGCCGCGGCCGTGGCGGCAGCGGCAGGCGAGGGCGGCTCGGTCGACACGCTCACCGTTTCCTGGCCTTCGGGCACGACGATGCGCCGGTCCGGCTGCGAATGGGCTGCAGCGCGCGGCAACGCGGCGACATTCTGACGGGTCTGCTTCGCCGCGCGCTGCGCGGCGGCGGTGACCGTGGCGGATGCAATCTTGCGCTGCGTTTCGGCGGTCTGCGGCGGCTCCCACAGTTCCACCAGGACCATGTCCGCCAGCCGCGAACGAATCGGCTCGCCCCAGTGCGAACCGAGAAACCAGAGGACGACGGCCGCATGGAACAGGATGACGACGGCGAGTGCGCGCCAGTCCAGCGTGGGGCGATGGCGGCGAGCCATCGAGCGGTCGGCGATCACCATGGCGATACTCCCCGTCAGGAAGGACGCCACCATCGTAGTCCCGTCCGCCGCGAACGCAAAAGGCCGCGACGGCCGTGGCGGCACGCATCCGCCGGGGTGGACCTAGGCCGCGCTGACGTCCCGCAAGGTCCAGTGCTTGCCGATCAGCAGCGTCATGCGGTGCTTGATGATCGCGTGCGGCAGCGAGCTGACGACGGTGACGCTGACATGCACGTCGGCCTGATGCGCCTCGACGGTCGCCTTCGGGTCGCTCTGGCCGAGCGCGGGATCGACCGCGTCCGGATCGGGTTGCATCGCCTTCCAGCGCTGCCACAAGGTCGGTTCGCGCAGCGCCTGCTGCAGCAACGCAGCGAAACTCTCCGCCGATTCGCCGTTGAACGACAACTCGTGCGATTCGCCGCGCGCCTTCGGAAGATCGTCGATCGAGAAAAGGTAGCGTTGTGTACTCATGGCATTCCTTTGAAGGCAGTGGTCGAAGTCTATCAGCGCGACACGTCGGGCGGCGCCAGCCACGCGCATGCGGCGGCCAACAGACTGGCCACGCACGGCCAGCCGAGATAGCGCAGTTCGGCCGAGACCGCCAGCAGCGTGAGCGTCAGCGCATAGAGGCCCGCGCTCGCCAGCAACACGAGCGCGATGGCCCCGGCCGGCGAGCGGCGCCTGCGCCAAGCCGCCGGCAGGCAGGCGAGTCCGATCAGCAGATATGGCCAAGGCGCCAGCACGACCGTGGCGGCGACGGCCGCGGCGGCGCCCATCAGGGCCGCATGCAGCGCCGTCGCGTTGCGCGCGATCGGCGGATTGTCGCGATAGACGACTTCGTCGTCGACGTAGAGGAGTTCGCGCGGCCAGTCGGCCGCGTGCGCACCGAACAGCGCGCGCGTCAGGCGCCAGCGATGCGCGAGCCACGCGCCCGGATGCGCCGCGATCGCCTCCAGCCACGTGCGACGCAGTGTCGCGAGATCGCTGTCGCTGAACGTTTCGAACGGCGCATGCATGCCGTGCTGCGTATTCACCAGCATCGGCAGGTTGCTCCAGGGGCGAAACGCCTGCGCGAGATCGGGCACGTCCAGGCCCGGCCCGACGATGAAGGGCGGCAGCAGCAGTTGCCGGGTATCGATCGACAGGGCGGCGAGATCGTACTGCGCGAGCATCGGCCACGCCGGAACACGTTCGCGCACGGTGGCATTGAGCCCTTGCGCGAACAACACGGCCGAGGCGACGACGCCGAGACTTGCGAGGGCGACGCGATATCGCCCCGGTGCACCGCCGGTTCCTACGGCAAGCCACGCGAACCATAGCGCGAACGGCAGCACGGCAGGCAGCGCGTTGTGCCGCAACGCGGCGGCATAGAGCAGCAACGGCAGCGCCGGCACCAGCCAGGCGCGTCGACCGCTGGCCTGCGCGGTCGCGAGCATGCCGCTGGCGCAGGCGAGCGCCGCGAACAGGCCGACATCGGTCCAGACATGTCCGCGAAGGAGCCATGGCACCGGCGCGAAGGCGACGACGAGGAGGGTTGCAGCCGCTCCGGCAGGGCCGAAGCGAAGCGCCCGCACGAACAGTGCAAGGCCGCTCCAGAACAACGCCAGGTGCAGCGCGAACATCAGTGCGGGGCCGGACACAATGGCTTCGCACGCGCGCCAGACCAGCACGAACACCGGCGGCACGATGCCGAGCGTCGTGCCGCTGCGCGCCTGCCACCAGGCATAGGCCGAGTCGAACGACATCTGGCCGGGCCAGAACGCAGCGACGTCGAAGACGAATCCGGCCGCCGCCAGCAGCCAGGGAAGCCGGCGCGCAAGCGTGGTCGCGGGGATCGAACGCGGCATCTCGCGCACCGCCTACAGCGTCGCCGTTTCGAGTGCGCCCGTGGGCGATCGATCGGCAACGTGGTCGAGCACGCCGAGCAGCGGCGCGTCGATGCGCGACCGCAGCGTCGCGAGATTGGCATCGACCTCCGCCATCTCCGGATCGATGCGATTGGCGATCCAGCCGACCAGGAGTGCGCCGTCGGCGGCGATCGCTCGCGCGCTGAGCAGCGCATGGCTGAGGCAGCCCAGGCGCAGGCCGACGACGAGAATCACCGGCACATCGAGCGCGCGGACGAGGTCGGCTTGCATCAGCGTCTCCGACAGCGGCGCCATCCAGCCGCCGACACCTTCGACGACGATGCGATCGGCCGCCCGCGCCAGGCGAGCGTGCGCGGCGAGCATCGGTTCGAGCCGCACGTCGATGCCGATCGCGCGTGCCGCGATGTGCGGCGCGATCGGCGGCGCGAATGCGTACGGGTTGCAGTCGTCGTAGGAGGGCATCGGCGCGCTCGCCGCGATCAACGCTTCGGCGTCGTCGTTGCGCAGGCCCGCCGGCGTTTCGCGGCAGCCGCTGGCGACCGGCTTCATGCCGGTCGCGCGCAGCCCGCGCGCGCGCAGCGCGGCGAGCAGCGCACAGCTCGCATGCGTCTTGCCGACGCCGGTGTCGGTGCCGGTGACGAACACGCCGTGCGCGCTCACGCGGCCGCCGGTTCGAGCATGGCGAGCTCGGCGCGTTCGCGCCGGCGGAGTACCGGCCGGATCAGGTAGATCAACGCGTAGACGGTTCCCGGCACCGAATAGTAGATCGGCTGCTCGTTGCTCATCGGTAGTATCAGCGCCAGCAGCAGCGACAGCAGCGAGACGCCGAGGAACCATGCGTAGCGAAGAAACGTCGTGCGCGTCATCACGCGCTCGCGCGGCGACAGGGCGAGCGTGTCGGCCAGCCGCAGCGCGTGCCAATGAAGCAGCGCCAGCGCGGTCACCGTCACCGCGTAGCCGATCGCGAAAATCACATAGAGCGCCCGCAATTCGTCGATCGTGCCGAACTTGAGCTGCTGCTCGGCGAGGAAACCATTGCTGAGCATGCCGAACAGCATCGAGGCCACCATGCGCAGCGGATAGACGTAGACCAGCGTCACGAATACCAGCAGCAGGCTCAGGCGCAGGCTGAACCCGTCCTCGATGCCGAAGCGCCGCGACCAGTCGCGATGTGCCTTCCAGAACCGCGCGATCACGAAGAAGCTGGCGGCGAACGCCGGCACGCCGCGCATCGCCTGTTCGAGCTCCTGCACCGACGAGGGCACGTGGCCGATCGCGATCACCAGCAAGGTCACGGCGAACGCGAACGCGGCATCGACGAAGGCGTCCAGGCGCGTCGGCTGCGCGCCGCGCACGCGGAAACCTTGGTCGTCGTAGCGCGGGTCTTCGTGCATGGGCTGGCCGTGGAAAGCGCCGGCAGTATGCCAGCGGAACGCGCGTGCCGGCAGGCGTATACAATGGCGGTCCTATTCAGGAATCACCGATGTTCAGCGCCACCCCGATCGAAGCCGCCAGCAAGGCGGAACTCTACGCAGAACTTGCCGAACAGGCACGTGGGCTGCTCGCCGGCGAACGCGACCGCGTCGCCAACGCGGCCAACTTCGCGGCGCTCGTGTGGCACGCGCTGCCGGACATCAACTGGTGCGGCTTCTATTTCTTCGACGGCAAGGAGCTGGTCGTGGGGCCGTTCCAAGGCAAGCCGGCCTGCATCCGCATCGCGCTCGGCAAGGGCGTGTGCGGCACCGCCGCGGCCACGCGCCAGACGCAGGTCGTCGAGGACGTGCACGCGTTCGCCGGGCATATCGCCTGCGACAGCGCCTCGAACTCGGAGATCGTCGTGCCGCTCTTCGACGGCGTGCAGCTGATCGGCGTCTGGGACGTCGACAGCCCCCGTTTCGCACGCTTCGACGCCGACGACCGTGCCGGCATGGAGGCCCTGTGCGCGATCTTCGTCGAGTCGCTGCGATGACCACGCCTATCGAGAGGGAACCTGCATGAGTGCTCGCGACGTCAAGATCCGCAATGTCGGTCCGAAGTCCGCCGCATGGCTGCGCCAGGTCGGCGTGCGCACGACCGAGGACTTGGCGCGGATCGGTCCGGTCGAGGCATTCCTCAAGGTCAAGCGGGCCGGCTTCCGGCCGAGTTTGAATCTCCTGTACTCGATGGCCGGCGCGCTGGCCGACTGCCACTGGGCCGAGCTGCCGGAGGAGCAGAAGCAGACGCTGCTCAGCACGCTGGAGTCGGCCGAGTCGGCCAATCCGATCCGCACGCGCTGGGAAAAGCAGAAGGCCGCGAGCGAGCCGTCCGCCGTGGCGACGACGGAAGCTTCCGCGTCGGACGAGGCGCCGGCGAACAGTCTGTTCGACGATCCGGACAGCGACACCACCGCTCACGGTGAAGGCGACCGCGAGCTCAGCCGTTTCGACTGACGCTCAGCGTACCGCGGCGTAGTTGCGTGCGTCCTCGGCCCAAGCCGGGGCCGTGCGGATCGCCTCCAGCACTTGATCGACGCGCTCGACGCGTGTCCACATGTTCAGGTGCTGCGGATTCATGAAACGCTGCTCGACGATCTGTTCGAGAAAGCGCTGCAGCGGCGCATAGAAGCCGTTGGTGTCGAGCAGCACGATCGGATTGAAATACAGGCCGAGGCGCTTCAGCGTCATCGCTTCGAACAGCTCTTCGAGCGTCCCGGTACCGCCCGGCAGCGCGATCACCGCATCCGAACCGGTCAGCAGGCGATGCTTGCGCTCGCGCATGTCCTCGACGATTTCGAGATTGGCCAGTCCCGGATGCTGCCATTCGACCTCGGTCATGAACCGAGGAATGATGCCGATCACTTCGCCGCCCGCGGCGAGCGCCGCATTCGCCAGCGAACCCATCAGCCCGACCGCGCCGCCGCCGTAGACGATCGTGCATCCGGCCTCGGCCAGCGTGCGGCCGAGATCGGCCGCGGCGTCGTGGTAGATGCGGGCACAGTGTTCGCTCGAGGCGCAGTAGACGCAGATGCGCAAGGTGGGGGTTCCGTGGAGGGCGTAGCGCAAGTCTAACCGCGGCGGCGCGGGTTCGATCGTGGCCGTGATCGATGTTCACCCCCGAGGCCTGCACTTCGACGTCGTTCCCGGCGACGCGATCGCAAGCTTGCCGTGCGGACCCAAGCGCGTACGTCGAGTGCTTCGGACGAAGCTCGTTCGGCGTCCTTTTCGATCGCTCGATCGCGTGCCTTGAGGGATATCCGCGCTTGGAATACCGACCGAGGCCGGGTGTTGCTCTACCGACCCGAATAACGCCGCAATCTATTGAGCCAGTATGAAGACGTTGCCCGCGCTACTGAGTTTCGCCGAATTGCCCCGCAGATTCTCGTATCCGGCGCAGTTTCTCAGGGCGGCGAAACTGGGCGTCGTCAATCTCGAGCCGTGATATCTGCCGGACGCCGAACTGCTTCAAGCGACGCTGGACGGCCTTCGCGAGCGATATCGATCGCGTGTGCTCGTTCCGTTTGCTCGCCGCCAGGATAACGACGACATCGCTCGCTTCGTCCCCAAAGGGCACAGCTATGAAGTGGCAATCATCCATGATTTTGCGTCTCCCGGATGGGAGCAGCGTGCGACGTTTCCGGATTTCTGGGCTTGGTTTCGATGCGCCGTCGAGGACTTCATCGAATTCGAGCCGTAGGCCTGTTCGGCAAACGGCACCCAGGGTTACTCCACCGTCACCGACTTCGCCAGATTCCGCGGCTGATCGACGTCGGTGCCGCGCAGCACGGCGACGTGGTACGCAAGAATCTGCAGCGGTACCGTGAACACGGCCGGTGCGATCAGGTTGCCGCCGGAGGCGACCTTGATCACGGCGCCGCGGTTGCCGGTCTGCGTCATCGGCGCATCGGTGTCGGCGAAGACGAACAGTTCGCCGCCGCGCGCGCGGACTTCCTCGAGGTTGGACTTCAGCTTTTCGAGCAGCTGGTTGTTCGGCGCGACCGTGATGACCGGCATGTCTTCGTCGACCAGCGCGAGCGGACCGTGCTTGAGTTCGCCGGCCGGATACGCTTCGGCGTGGATGTAGGAAATTTCCTTGAGCTTGAGCGCGCCTTCGAGCGCAACCGGGAAGTGCACGCCGCGGCCGAGGAACAGCGCGTGGTGGCGCGGCACGAAGCGCTCGGCGAGCGCGGCGATTTCTGGCTCCAGTTTCAGCACTTCGCCGATCACGCGCGGCAGCGTCGCCAGTTCCGCAACCAGGCGCGTGTACTTCTCGGCGGGCAGGCCATTGATGCGCGCGAGTTCGATGACGAGCAGCGCGAGCGCGGTCAGCTGTGTGGTGAAGGCCTTCGTCGAGGCGACGCCGATCTCGGGGCCGGCGCGCGTCATCAGCACGAGGTCGGACTCGCGTACGAGGCTCGATTCGGGCACGTTGCAGATCGCCATCGAGCCGAGATAGCCGCGCTGCTTGCCGTCGCGCAGCGCGGCCAGCGTGTCGGCGGTTTCGCCGGACTGCGAAACGGCGAGGAACAAGGTGCCTGGCTGCACGACCGCGCGACGGTAGCGGTACTCGCTGGCGACCTCGACCGCGCACGGAATGCCGGCGATGCCTTCGAGCCAGTAGCGCGCGACGAGACCGGCGTGATAGCTCGTGCCGCAGGCGATGATCTGCACGTGCTTGACCTGCGCCAGCAGCTTGTCCGCATCGACGCCGAAGATGTTCGGCAGGATGTGGTTGTCGGCGATGCGGCCCTCGAGCGTGTCGGCGACGGCGCGCGGCTGCTCGTGGATTTCCTTGATCATGTAGTGGCGGTATTCGCCGCGCTCGACCGCGTCGGCGGACAGCTCGCTTTGGCGCACCGGGCGCTCGACCGGCGCGCCGTCGGCGTCGTAGATCGCGACCTGTTCGCGTGTGATCTCGACGATGTCGCCTTCGTCGAGGTAGACGAAGCGGTTGGTCTGCTTGATCAGCGCCTGCACGTCGGAGCCGAGGAAGTTCTCGCCTTCGCCGACGCCGACCACGAGCGGGCTGCCGCGGCGCGCGCCGACGACGTGTCCGGGCTGGTCGCGGTTCATGACCGCGATCGCGTAGGCGCCGTGCAGGCGACGCGTCGCCATGATGACGGCGTTGCGCAGGTCGGCGCCGCCGGCGATCGCATGTTCGACCAGGTGCGCGATGACTTCGGTATCCGTTTCGGAGTCGAAGTGGTAGCCCTTGGCCTTCAGTTCGTCGCGCAGTTCGACGTGGTTCTCGATGATGCCGTTGTGGACCACCGCGACGCGTTCGCTCGATACGTGCGGATGCGCGTTGACCGTGTTCGGCACGCCGTGCGTCGCCCAGCGCGTGTGCGCGATGCCGGTGACGCCGGCGACCGGCGCGGCCTCGTACAGCGATTCGAGCTCGCGGACCTTGCCCTTGGCGCGCACGCGCGCGAGGGCGCCATTTTCGAGCACCGAAATGCCGGCGGAGTCGTAGCCGCGGTATTCGAGCGCCTTGAGGCCGGTGATCAGGATCGGAACGACGTCGCGTTGTGCCGTCGCAGCCACTATTCCGCACATGGATGGATGTCCTTGGGTTTTGCCCGTCGCACGAGGGAAGAGGCGACGCCGCCGGCCAGTGGCCTATCATAACGGCTTGCGCCGTCAGTCGTTGCGGCGGGCCGTTCGTGCCGGTTTCGTGTCGGTCGCCAGGCCCGCCCGCTCGCGCAGGAACGCGCGCAGGCTGCGCCAGACGACCAGCGGAATCTCGTGGCCGCCGTCGTAGGGCAGCCAGGTCAGCCGGGCGCCTCCCGCAAGGGCCGCCTCCCGCAGTCCTTCGCCGGCAGCGAACGGAAGTTCGGCGTCCGCGCGGCCGTGCGCGATCAACATCGGCAGGCCGCCCAGTCGAGGCAGGCGCGGCTGCCACTCGGCGAACGCGATGCGCGAAGACGACAGCAGCGCCAGCGCGTCGACATGCAAGCCGTGCAGGACGGCATCCATCGCCAGCATGCCGCCTTGCGAAAAGCCGACCAGCACGAGGCGGCGGCCGGCCGGCAGTCCGGAGCAGAATGCGGCGAGCCGTTCGCGAGCCGCCGCGCGACCGGGCGGGTCGGTCGCGACGCGGTCGAACGCCGCGCCGGCAGCAGCGTGCGCAGCCTCGTCGCGTGGCCACCAGCAGCGCCCGCGCGGCGTTGCCGGCAGCGGCGCGTCGGGGAACAAGTAGTACGCAGGTACTGCGAGCGAATGGGCGAACGCGGCGAGGTCGGCGGCCAGCATCGAGCGGCCGTGCAGAAACACGACGATCGTGTCTGCCGCGGCATCGCCGATCGCGATCGTCGACAAACCGGCGATGTCGATGCGCCGCTCGGCCAGCTTCATGTCGCCGGCATCGGCGCGAGGCGGGGTTTGAGCGCGAGGAATCGCCGTTCGTAGACGTGGTAGGACACGGCCGCGACGGCGAACGTCGCGACCGCCGCACCGATCTCGTAGGCGATCGCTTCGGCGAGCGTCGGCGCATGGCCGAGCCGTTGCATCAGCGGCAGCCCGATGAACAGATGCAGCGGCGCATAGAACACGTACATGCCGTAGCTGTAGAGGCCACAGCGGCGCAGCGGCGCCCAGCCGAGCCAGCGGGCCGGCCACGCTTCTCGCGTTAATGCGCCGATCAGGACGGCGGCGAAAGCGAGTGCGATCAGCGTGTATCCGTAGGTCTGCATGCCGGCACTGATGCGATTCAAGTGACCGGCGACGAGCGCGACGAGCAACAGCACGACGCCGCCGGCGATCCAGCGCGTCGCCCCGACGCGCGCGATCCACTGCGCGCCGCGTTCGCCGCGCAGCAGCGCTGCGGCCAGCGCGCCGATCGCGAGCGCGTCCATGCGGCATGGCGTGAAGTCGTAGACCATCTCGTGCATCTGCGGTTCGGCGAAGGCATGGCGCAGATAGAGGCGGCTCGCGATCGCGACGAACACGAGCAGCGTGCCGATCGCGATCACGCCGCGCCGGCCGGTGCCGCGCACGAGGAATGGCCACAGCAGATAGAACTGCTCCTCGACGCAGAGCGACCAGAAATGCGTGAAGGACGGTTCGCCGTAGCCGATCGGCGCGGCGAAGTTGGCCACGTAGATCCACAGCCACAGCTGATGCTCCCCGTGGCCCGGCGGCATCGCGACGATGCGCGGCAGGATCACGAAGGCGACCAGCAGCACGCCGTAGTACAGCGGCAGGATGCGCAGCACGCGGCGCAGGAAGAAGCTGCGGTAGTACGTCGGCGACGTGCGCGTATCGAGCAGGATGCCGGTGATCAGGAATCCCGACAGCACGAAGAACAGCTGCACGCCGATCCAGCCGATGTCGAGCAGCAGGTCGGCCGCATGCGCGATGCCGCCGTCGGCGTGGATCAGATCGAAGCCATGCATCAGCACGAGCAGGATCGCGATGCCGCGCAGGCCGTCGAGCGCCGGCAGGTGTTCGGCCGACGGCCGTGCGTGCGCGGCGGTCGTGTCGGCCGTCATCGGCGACCCAGCGCCTCTACGACCGCGTCGAGCAGTGGCCGATGCGACCAGCGCGGCGTGAACGTGTGGTCGGCGCCGTCGATGACCTGGATCGACAGCGCGCCGCCCTCTCGCAGGCGCGGCACGACCGACCCGCCTTCTTCGGCGAGCACGAAGCGGCCCGGGTCGTCGCCGGCGAAGACGAAGCGCATCGCGACCTGGCGCTTCGCGAGCATATCGAGCTTGGCGCCGAGGTCGTCGCGGTGCGGCAGGTGCAGGCGCCGGCGCAGTTCGCGCCAGGGCCGGCCGAATGCACTCCACGTGCGCCGCAGAACGACGTCGGCGACGCGCTTCACGTCGACGTCGCCGCGCAGGAGCTTGCGCCAGGAAACGCCGCGCGCGATCGACTTCTGATAGCGCTGCGCGTCGGCGATGACGCGGAACGCGGCGAAGTCGAGCGACATGCCGGGTTTGTAGTGGAAGGTCAGCGGATTGATCATCACGATCGTATCGATGGCCTGGCCGGCGAGTGCGGCGCCGAGTGAATGATAGGCGCCGGCGCACAGGCCCGCGACCGCGATCTCGCTCGCGCCGTCGCTGCGCGCCCAGTCGACCGCGACGCCGATGTCGTCGACCGCATGCGCGTGGTAAACGATGTTCTCCTCGGCACCCGGCCGCGTGCGGCTGTCGCCGAGACCGGACAAGTCCAGACGCAGCACGAGCACGCCGGTCGCGGCGAGGCGGCGGGCCAACGCGACGTGCAGGCGATTGGGCCCGATCCGGCCGACCGCGCCGGCATTGAGCAGGATCAGCGCGCGCTGCGGCGGTTCGGGCGGCAGCGTAGCGATGCCGAACAAGTCCGCATCGAGACGGACCGCTTGCTCGCGGATCGCGCCGCCGTCGCAATGGAGGGTGATTTCCGCAGAGAGCGTCAGGCTCGCGGATGGCGCCGCGACAGGCAGGGCAGGACGGCGCGCAGCGAATGCGATCGTCGCATCTAGCATCGCTTGCGACACGCTCGTGCGATGCGGGTCGAGCATCATCTCGACGTAGCCCGGCAGACGTTTGGTTTCGACCGCGGCGCCGAGTGCGGCCAGGTGCGCGGCGAAGGCCTCGTTCGAAGGCAGATCGTCGCGATCGATCAGCAGGATCGACGGCGCCGGGCGCGTTTCCAGCGTGAGCAGATCGATCGCGGTCAACGCCGCGCGTGTCTGCGCGGTCAGCGCGAAGCCGACGATTTCCTGCACGTCGTCGTCGGCCGGCGCCGGGGCCGGCGCGAGGCCGAGTGCCATCTGCAACGCGCGTCCCTCGCGCAGCCAGGCCTTGCCGCTGGCGACGGCGGCGATCGCGACGATACCGGCGACGTCGTCGCGGCGGGCGGCAGCGAGAAAGGCGAGCGTCGTGCCGAGGCGCACGCCGGCGAGCACGATGCGATCCGCGCCGGCGCCGCGCGCGAGGGCGCAGGCGTCGTCGATGCTCGCCAGCCACTGGTCGAGACGATCGGGATCGAGATCGTCGCCGGCGCTGTCGCCGCAGCCGTCGAGATCGAAACGAACGGCCGTGATCCCGGCGCGCGCTGCCTGTTCGGCGAGATGACGCAGCGAACGGTGCGCGCAGACCGCCTCGTAACCGAACGGCGGCACGATGACGAGTCCGACGCCGTTGGCCGGCACGACAGGGCGATGCAGCCAGCCGAAGCGGGGTCGCATCGTCGGGCCGAAATAGCCGGCCTCGGCAGCCGCGGCTGGTGTCGCTCCCGCCTCGGTCACACGCATCGCAGTTCGAAGCGAGCGCCGGCCTCGGCGTTCAACGCGCCGACGTGCGCGCGCACCGCAGCGCGCGGTGTGCCACGCATGCGCAAGACGACGCTGCGCGTCTGACCCGGCGCCAGGTGGAAGCCGTTGTCGTCGGCGACGAAGCCCGGTGCGTCGATCGTCACCGATTGGGCGAAGCGGCGTGTACTGATCTTGATGACATGCTCCTGCATCGACGGGCTTGCCTGAACGACGGCCTCGAGCCCGACATCGGCCTCGCGCGAAGACGGCAGGCCCGTCGGAAACCAAAAGGCGTCGGCCAGCGTCTCGCCGTCCTTGCGCAGAACCGCATGCACGAAATCGGCCATCGGCGGTCCGAAGCGGTACGCGTACGAAAGATCGAGGAACCCTTCGAACAGATCCGTCGCCGCGATCTCGACGGCCGCGTGCGCCGGAAGCCGCAGCGCCTTCGCGCCCGACCCGACCTGGACGTCGCCGAGCCGGAACAGCGACAGCGAAAGTTCGGCCTCGATCGGTTCGGCGCGATCGTTGACCGCATGCAGCACGAGCCCGTTGACGCCCTCGTCGCCGAACGCGAGCGCGACCGGCGCGAGCGCGCGGCGCAGCGCGTACCAGCACGGCTTGGGCACGCCGTTCGCGTCGATCACGCCCCAGCCGGCACCGGGCCACAGATCGCGCAGGAACCAGACCAGGGCGCCGCGCGTCGGCGAGTTTCGGCGGCGCCATTGGCCGAACGCGGCGGCCATGACTTCGCCGCTGGCCGCGCGTCCGAGCGCGACGTAGCGTTCGTGATCGCAGGCGCGCAAGGCGGCCGGATCGACGCCATAGAGACGCCCGACGTAGTGATCGCGCACGTCGTCGAAATCCCAACCGGCGCCGAGGTCGCGCGGCGAGCGCGCTTTCCAGGCCGGATGGTGTACACGCAGCGAGGACGCATCCGGCAGGCCGCCGTCGTACGGGATATTGGCAAAGGCGAGGCACTCGGAGGCGAAGCGCAGGCCGCTCTGGCGCGCGTCGTCGAGTGGGCGCAGATAGGCGCCGACGCCGTAATAGGAACTTGCGCCGGCATCGGCAGCATGCGGAAACGCGCCGCCGTGCGCGCTCGACGGCGTGTAGGCGACGCCGAGCGCGCGCACGCGCTCGGCCAGGGTTTCGTGGAACAGGCGCGGCGACCACAGCGCGCGTGCGGCGCCACTCATCGCCGCCTGCTGCTCGACTTCGCTGTTGCCGCACACGAGCGCGAGGCAGGCGCGCCCCTGCAGTCGCGCGAGCTGCTGGTCGACCTCGGTCAGCACGCCGGCGACGAAAACGTCGTCGTCGGGATAGTCCATGTTGGCGAACATGAGGTCCTGCCACAGCAGCACGCCGTGTTCGTCGAGCGCATCGTAGAACGCGTCGTCCTCGTAGACCATCGTGCCGCCCACGCGCAGCATGTTCATGCCGGCGGCGCAGGCTTGCGCGACGGCTTCGCGGCAGCGCGAAGGTTCGGCGGCGAGCGTGACGACATCGAGCGGCGTCCAGCACGCGCCGCGGCAGAACACGTCGACGCCGTTGACGCGCACGGCGAAGTCGCCGTCGGCGGTATCCACTTCGATCGTGCGGAAGCCGGTGTTGCCGAGATCGATCGCGACGGCTTCGCCGTGATGGCGCGCTTCGATCGAAACGGCATACAGCGCCGGTTCGCCATGCGTGTGCGGCCACCAGCGCTGCGCGCCGGGTACGCGCGCGACACCGCGCCAGCGTCCGTCGGCGTGCGTCATCTCCACGCGGAACGATTCGCCGCCGCGTTCGACGACCAGCGTCGCCGCGTCGACGGCGGCGCCGAGTTCGGCCGTCGCCTCGACCACGCCATCGTCGCCGTCGAACGTGCTGCGCAGCGTGATCGCCGCCACGTCGAGCGCGCGCCGTTCGATCCACACGGGCCGCCATGGGCCGCTTGGCGCGCACGGCGGCGACCAGCCCGGCGTGCGGCCGAGCACGGTCGTGCGGAACCAGCGCAGCTGCGCGTGCGCCAGCATCGGCACGCGCCAGCGCGGCCGCGGGCGCTTGCGCGCGAGCTCGGGCGCAAGCGCGGCGCAGCGGATCAGCAGTTCGTGCGAGCCGCTCAGCGCGACCTCGACGCGGTGTGCGACGAACATGTTGTCGCTGCGCAGGATGTTGACGCCGTCGAGCCAGACCTCGGCCAGCGTCGCGAGGCCGTCGAAGCCGAGCACGGCCGGTCCGAGCGGCGAGTTCGCGTCGGTCAGGGCGATTCGCCACCACGTGTCGACGGCGTCGAAGTCGCGCGGCGTCTCGAAACTCCATCGACCGGCATCGCGCAGTACGCCGGCGGCCGTATTCGGTGCCTGCGCGGCGATCCACTCCAGGTTCGCCAGGTCCGCCGGCGTCGAGCCCGCGGCGGCGACGGCGAACTGCCAGCCCTGTTCGAGCGCGAAGCGCCGCGTGCCGGCGACGCTGCGGACGCGGCTCATCAGCGGCCCGTGGTCAGCTCGTCGATGGCCGCGTCGATCGCGCCGACGCTTTCGAACACGCTGCGCTTGAGCATGTGATCGGGAAATTCGATGTCGAATTCGCCTTCGAGCGCGAGCATCACGTTGACGCTGGCATGCGAGGTCATGCCGGCCTGGTACAAATCGTCTTCGCGGCCGAGCGCTTCGGCGTCGCGCGAAAGGCGTGCATGTTCCTTCAGAATGGTGCGGATCCTGCTGACTCGTTCGCTCATCGATCGTTCCTGTGGGCGAGCCCGAAGGCGGCCGCGGGCTCGCCTTCGTCGCTCATGAGTGGCGCAAAGGATAGCGTGCGGGACGCCACGTGCGTCGAGCGCGCCCCGTTCAGCCGGCTGGGGCGACGGTCGCGTCCAAGGTCGCCATCGCCTGCTCCCACGCCAGCGACCACTCGTCGAAGATCGAGGCCGATTCGAGCGGGCGCTTCGCGTTGACCGCGCGCGCGGCCTTCAAGATGAAGGTCTTGGCGCCGCTGGATATCGTTTCGTAGGCGGCCACCGCCGGCGCCAGCGCTCCGGCTTCCCCGGCCAGGCAAGCGCCGTCGGCGGCGAGCCAGCGCAGGTGCAGCGCCATCAGTTCGGCGGCCGAGCCGAGCTGGCGCAGGGTGGCGAACGCCCAGGCGTGGTAGTGGGCGAGACCTTTTTCCTGCAGCAGCGGCAGCTCGCGCCGGAAGCGCTCGGCGAAGCGTGCGACCGGATTGTTCGACGGACGGCGCGCCAGATGCCGGCGCAACAAGGTGCGCGACAGCGCGGCCAGTTCCGTCGGCGGCCGCCGCACGAGCCGGTCGACGCGCACGAGTTCGGCGAAGAACGGCAGGAACGCAGGATCGCGTTCGGTCAGCTGGAAGCTGCGATCGAAATCTTCGCCTTCCAATTGGTAATACGAGGCATTGTGGAAATAGCCGAGGCGCCGCGCATCGGTGTCGACGTCGGCGAGGATGATCGTCGACTTCACGTGCTGGCTGCGATAGTCGGTGCCCGACACATCCGGCAGCCACCACGCGTCGGCCTCGACCGAGATGAACTTGCCGGCGGCCAGATGTTCGAGCGCGTGCTCGAGCATCGGGCGCCACGCGTTCATCTCGTTGACGTCGATGCCGTAGAGATCGTGCAGTTCGTCGAGCGGCGGCTTGTAGAACGTCCACTGGTCGCCTTCGAAGTCGAGTGCGACGGTGACCGGCAGCATCGCGTGCGGATCGCAGCCGAGCGCGTGGACCAGTTCGATCCAGACATCGAAGTAGCAGTTCTTCTCGACCCATAGCCGCTCTTCGCCGTGCAGGCTGTGCCGCTGGTAGGTGGCCGCATCGAGAGGGAGCGCCCGGGCGCGCATGTCAGCCCCAGAGGCGTTCGCGCACCGGCGCAGGCCATGCCTGCGGATCGAACCCGTGCGTCTGGAACAGGGCCATCGTCACGCGTTCGAGGCCGAAGCCGAGGCAGGCGGTATGCGCCGTTTCGCCGTCGGCGGTGTGGATGCCGAACGTCTCGCCGAACTTGCTCTGGTGATAGTTGAATGAGCAGACCGCCGTGCGATTCTGTTCGGAGATCACCGGCACCAGCACTTCGAATTTCAGCTGCTGCTCGAGCTGGCTCGTCGCGAGCATCTTGCCGCCCTTGCCGAAGAACGGATCGGAGGCGACGTCGGGTTCGGCCGGCAGTCCGAGCGAACGCAGCAGTTCGACGCCGCGCTCGAGCCACATGTCGCGCCAGGCGACGACCTGCTCGGGCGCGCCGCAGCGCACGTACTCGCGGATGCGGAACGCCTGCATGCGCGTCGGTTCGATCGACGGCTCGTGGCGGAACACCCAGGCGAACAAGGTGACCAGGCGCCCGTCGGCCGGTACGGTGCCGGCGAAGGTCGGATAGACCGGATAGCACGCGGCCGGATTCAGGCACACGTGCGTCATCGACAGGTGTTCGCCCCACGGCTCGCCGGCGTCGATCTGCTCGGTCAGTTTGCGCGCGGCCAGTTCCTTGCCGAAGAAGCTGTACACCGCGCCGACGAGGTGCGGGAAGCTTTCCATGTAGTGCGTCTTCTCGATGATCGTGCGGTCGATCGTCGGCGGGAACAGCAGCACTTCGGCACCGTCGTCCTCGGCGATGCGCAGGATCAGCTTGTCGAAGCGGTCGAGCACGTCCTCGAAGACGCGGCCGCGGCCGAACACGCCCTGCACGCCGGTCGGCACGATCAAGCCGTGCGCGACCAGGCCGTCGTGGAATTCGACCGGATCGTAGGCGGTTGCGCTCATCTCACTCGTCCTTGAAGACGAGCAGCATCGAGGCGCTCTTGGCGGCGATGCGCTCGTTGGAGACCATCAGTGCGGCCGACAGCACGTCGCGGTAGTGACGTCCGACGCTGAACTTCGAATCGTTCTTGTAGCCCATGATGCCGATGATCTGCAGCGCTTCGTGGCACAGCCGCGGCGCCATTTCGGAACTGGCCATCTTGAGCTGGTTCATCTTGAGCGCCCACCCCATCGTGCCGAGCTCCTCGCGCGCGGCGGCATCGTCGCTCGCGGTCAGGTCGTCGAACTCGGCGGCACAGGCTTCCCAGTTGTTGCGCATCGTCTGCAGGTCGACGTGGGCGCGGGCCAGGCGCGTCGCATTCGCCGGCACCGTGCCGGGCTTGCGGCGCGCCTCGGCGCGCACGAACGCGGCGGCGCGGCCGATCGCGTCGGCGGCGATGCCCGACCACAACGCCGACCAGAGAATGTGCGAGTACGGCACCATCGTCTGCGCCGACGCGTCGGCGAACGACCCGGGCAGGATCTGCGCGGTAGCGCCGGCGCCGGAAAATTTCGCGCCCGGGCTGCAGGTGCCGCGCATGCCGAGCGTGTCCCAGGTGCCGGTCTGGTCGAGGCGGTATTGATCCTTCTCGAACAGCACCATCACTTGGTCGCTGGCGGCGGCATCGGCGTGGCGGCGGCAGGTGACCAGCTGCGCGTCGGCATGCGCGCCGTAGGACACGGTGGTCGCCTCCTTCTCGAGCGACATGCGTTCGCCGTCGACGGCGACGGCACACACGCTCGAGCGGGTGTCGCCGAAGGTGCCGTTCTCAGAAGTGATCGAGGCGATGAGTTCTTGCCGGCCGGCCAGGTTCTCGCGCAAGTAGCGTTCGAAGTAGGCCGAGCCCTGGCCGTGGCGCGCGAGGCAGGCGACCTGGATGTGGTGCATCGCCAGCACCATGCCGGAAGCGCCGCAGCCCTGCGCCAGCGCCGCGCATTGGGCGCCGAGCTCGAGCATGCCGGCGCCGGGTCCGCCGTAGAGGGCAGGAACGGCGGCCGACAGCAGTCCGGCGGCGCGCAGCGCGTCGAAGGTTTCCCGCGGAAAGCGGCTGTTGGCGTCGACGTCCGCGGCATGTGGAGCCGCGATATCGGCGGCGATCGCCGCAGTGCGGGTGACCAGGGTGCTTTTCTTGATGAGCGAACGCGCTGTCACGGCAGAATGGACTCGCAAGAAAAACCGCGCGGCATGTGGCAGTGCCGCGGCGGACTCGACGTATGTATCCATCAAGCTTGTTCGATTTCCGGTGTCATTGCAAACCGGCGCCGGCGTCGTGGCGGGCTTGCGGCGATGCGGATCTTTCGGCGGCGCGAGAGGTCTCGAACGGCATTGCGCGGTGTGGAACGTGCAGCGCCGGTGGTCCTGAAGGGTTATGCTTGCGATCTGTCCCAGAGCCATGAGCGCGGCCCGGAACCGTGCTGCCGCGGTCGTCTCGCCGAGGCAAGATCCTCCGGTGAAGGCGTTCGTGGCCGGCGCGCCGCAGGCGTCGTCGCTGCCTTGCCGACCCAATTTCGAAAATCTCGAGGCGACGTCTCCTGAGTGGCACAGGAATCGCAGGTGATTCGCTGCGCGGTCCCTGAATGGGAGTTTTGCAAAAATGAACAAGGCGAACACGGAATCACCCGGCAGCGGCGCGTTGGCGCAGCCGATTCTGTCGCCGCCTCAAGTGGAGGGGTGGATGCTTCGTTTCCTTCGGCAGCAGGCCGTGCACTGGCTGTGGCTGCTCGGCGTGGGAGAGTTCCTCGTCCTGATCGGCGCGGCCTTCCTCGCGATCTACATACGCTACATCACCACGCCGAGTCCGCTCGAGGCCTATGTCTCGCACTGGTGGCTGCAGCTCGGACGCGCCGGCATCTTCGCGATCGTGCTGATGCTCGGACTCGGGGCGCTCGGGCTCTACCAGACCCATCTGCGCGAGACCTGGTTCGGCATGCTGGCGCGTCAGGCGGTCGGCTTCGCGCTCGGCTGGGTCGGCCTGGTCGTCGTCTACTACGTGATTCCGCAGGCGCGCATCGGTCGCGGCATCCTGGCGATCGCCCTGCTGATCGCGTTCATCGCGATCGCCGGCTTTCGCGCGCTGGCGATGCGCCTGGTCGATGTCGATTCGCTCAAGCGGCGCGTGCTCGTGCTCGGCGCCGGCTCGCGCGCGTCGCTGATTCCGCAGACGATGCGCCGCCGTGCCGATCGGCGCGGGTTCTCGATCGTCGGCTACGTACCGCAAGGCGAGGAACGCGTATCGATCGCGGCGGAGCAGCTGGTGACGCTCGATCTTCCGCTGCACCTGTGGGCGCAGCAGCACCAGGTCAACGAGATCGTGGTCGGTCCGGACGAACGCCGTGGCGGCCTGCCGATGGAGCAGCTGCTGGAGTGCAAGCAGGCCGGCATCGTGATCACCGATCTGGCGACGTTCTTCGAGCGCGAGTCGGGCAAGGTGAAGCTGAGCCTGGCCGAGCCCTCCTGGCTGGTGTTCTCGCCGGGCTTCGACGCCTCGCCGCTGCGCCGCCTGTCCAAGCGCGGGTTCGACCTTGCCGCCGCCGGCCTCGTGCTGCTCCTGACCTGGCCCTTCATGCTGCTGGTCGCGCTCGCGATCCGCATCGAATCGGGCGCCGGCCAGCCGATCCTGTACCGGCAGCAGCGCGTCGGCGAACGCGGCCGCGTGTTCGACCTGATCAAGTTCCGCAGCATGCGCACCGACGCGGAAAAGGACGGCGTCGCGCGCTGGGCCAGCAAGAGCGACGACCGCATCACGCGCGTCGGGCGGATCATCCGGCGCGCGCGCCTGGACGAGCTGCCGCAGCTGTGGAACGTCATGCGCGGCGACATGGGCATCGTCGGCCCGCGCCCCGAGCGGCCGCAGTTCGTCGCCGACCTCGGCACCCAGATCCGCTACTACAACCTGCGTCACTGCGTGAAGCCGGGCCTGGCAGGCTGGGCGCAACTGCGCTACCCGTACGGCGCCTCGGCCGAGGATGCCAGCGAGAAGCTCAAGTACGACCTGTTCTACGTCAAGAACCACAACCTGCTGCTGGACATCCTGATCCTGATCCAGACGGTCGAGATCGTCCTGTTCGGACGCGGCGTGCGCTGAGCCGACACGCAGTGGCACCCTGCGCCTAGCGCGGGTCCTTGCGCGGCGGCGGGTTCAAGCTGACCTGCCGCAGCGGCCGCAGCGGCGAGCTGTGCCAGTCGCTGACCTTGCCCTTCTCGAACGAGATCCACGAAGGACCGTATTCCCAGCGCGTCTCGCCGCGGATCGGCGGCTCGCCCTGCAGCGCGAGCACTTCGCGCATCGACATGCCGAGGTCCAGCGCGCGCTGTGCCGGCTCGCGCGGCGGCGGTGGCAGCGTGGCGGAGGCGGCCGCTTCGATGCCGGGGTCCTGCGACGACGCGGCCGGATCTTCGTCGGGGTATTGGGCGGCCCAGAATATCCATCCGCACAGGAGCAGCAGCGGAATGCCCAGCCAGGCGCGGCGCGGCGACGAGCTCGCCGGCTCCGGCGGTGCCGCGCGCGACGGCGGCGCCGGGGTTTCGAACGTCCGCCGCGGCGCGATGCCTCCCGGCAGGCGGTCATGACGGGCGTGGAATTCGATGGCGGCGCCGTACAGCACCGTCAGTTCCTGCAGCTTCTCGGCGGCGCGGCGCGCGGCAGCGGCATCGCCGCGCGCGAGGCGGTCCGGATGCAGCTCGGACACGCGCCGGCGGTAGGCGCGCTTGAACTCCTCCAGGTTCGCGCCGGCGGGGAGGTTGAGCTCCTGATACAGACGCAAGAAGTCGACTGGCCCCGCCATCGCCCTATCCCCGTTCAACAGCCCATGTGCGGTTCGATCGGCCGTCGCCGATGCTGCTCGTCGCAGGCAGCCGGCGCCTGCCGATTCCGCATGCTGTTCGGAAGCGCGTGCTGATCGCGATCCGTGCCGGCAAGTCTACCGAACCGCCGCCTCGGCGGTGCGAATGTTTGCGGTCCCGGCGCCGGCCCGCGCGAATGAACGACACGGGGATGTGCAATGATGGGCCGGATTTGCAGATTTCGCTCCGGACTCCGCGCCGGGCATGCCAGCAGCGGCGGAGAGAACGACGTGGTGCTCGACCGACGGCAAGCGACCGACGAAGCGGTCCATTTCTATATCCATCCGGTGTTCTGGCCGCGATCGGATATTCCCGAATCCCCCGATGCCCATTGGCCGGGCTTCGGCTTCGGCATCTATACCTGGACGATCCAGACCTTCCTGCGCCTGCGCGATGCGGGCGTGGCCTGCGAGCTCGTCTCCGAGCTGCCCGAGCGCGGCGTGGTGGTCGCTCATCGCGAGTGCCTGTCGGCGATCGACGGCAAGTACAGCGGCCGGGTCGCCTCGACCAAGGATCGCTTCATCGTCGACATCTGCGCCGACCTGTATCCGTACGCGCCGGCGAACCTGCACATCGTGCAGAACCCGCGCATGGTGCGCTTCGGCCCGACCTTCATCTACGTACGCCACTGGCCGCAGCCCGGCTTGATCGCGCGCGCACCGGAACGCGGGGCGACGTTCCGCAACATCGCCTATTTCGGCAACGAGAAAAATCTTTCCGACGACCTGCGTTCGCCGCAGTGGGAGCGCGAGCTGGAAGCGCGCGACCTGGCCTGGACGCGCCGGTTCCAGGCTTTCTACTACAACGATCCGGCAACGTACGCGCCAGCGTCGTTCTGGAGCGACTACAGCGAGATCGATGCGGTGGTTGCGGTGCGCCGCGCGCCGCGCGGCGGTGGCGAGTCCACGCACGACCAGAAGCCGGCCTCCAAGCTCTACAACGCCTGGATCGCCGGCGTGCCGGCGATCCTCGGGCGCGAATCGGGCTACCGGATCGAGCGGCGCTCGGAATTGGACTATCTCGAGGCCAACACCAGCGAGGAGATCCTCGCCTGCCTCGACCGGCTGCGTTCGAACCCCGATCTGCGCCGCGCGATGGAAGACAATGCCCGCCGCCGCGCGACCGAAGTGTGCGCCGACGCCACCGTGGAGGCCTGGAAATCGATCGTCTTCGATGACGTGCTGCCGGCCTATCGCGAGTGGACGAGCGCCGGCGCGCTCGTGCGGCGCCTGATCGTCGCGCGCCGGCAGGCGCGCTACCAGGCCGTGCGCGTGCGCCATGCGCTGGCACGTCGGCTCGGCCTCGCGGCGAAGGCGCAAGCCGGCCGCGGCGGCGGCGCGTGAGCGTATCGAAGCTGCCATCGGCACGTTCACACTGACGCCGCGCATGCCGGCTGCGGCAGGGCGCGGCGGCACCGCGCTGGTGCGCAATCGCCCTTCATTCCATAATCCGCGGCCATGGCTGGGGAGGAGCCTTGCATCTCCTCGCGGTTGTCGTCCGGACGCCTGGCTCGGTTGCGGAGATCTGTCTTGTCCTTCCGGTATTGGGTAGCCCGTTCCCCCCATCCTCTCGCGGCGGGCCTGCGTGCCGCTCGCAAGAGCTTCATCAATTTCACGCTGCCTGCGCCGCGCATCGTCGTCGTGCCGATGCTGTACGTGTACCTGGCGCTGCGCTCGATCATCTTCTTCATCCGCCGCATCTTCATCGCCGAGCCGCTGCTGAAGGCGTATTGCACGCGCTACGGCCGCGGCGTCACCGCCGGCATCTTCGTGCCGTGGATCCAGGGACGCGGCGAGATCATCCTCGGCGACCACGTGCACATCGACGGCAAGATCAGCGTCGCCTTCGGTGCGCGCTTCGTCGAGCGGCCGCGCCTGAGCCTCGGCAACCACACCGGTGTCGGCCACGGCACCAGCTTCGTCGTCGGCCGCGAGATCCGCATCGGCTCGCACGTGCGCATCGCCGGCGGCGTGTCGTTTCGCGATTCCGGCGGCCACGCCAGCGATCCGGAACTGCGCAAGGCCGGCGCACCTCCGGGCGAGGACGACGTCAAGGCGATCATCATCCACGACAATGTCTGGATCGGTGGCGGCGTGCTGATCCTGCCGGGAACGGAAATCGGCGAAGGCAGCATCATCGCGGCACGTTCGGTCGTCTCGGGCGTGGTCGCGCCGTATACCGTGGTCGCCGGCAATCCGGCGCGGCGCGTCGGCAATCTGAAGGCGCCCGAAACCCCAGCCCCTGAAGCGGCCTGACCGGCGTGGTTATGGCTGCCGATCTCGCGGCGATGGATTTCGGCTGCCTGCCGCCGTCGCCGCTGCAGCCGGCGGCGCGGCTCGCGGCGAGCCTGGGCATCGCCGAACTCTGGATCAAGCGCGACGATCTCATCGGTTTCGCCGGCGGTGGTACCAAGTGCCGCAAGCTCGCCGGACTCGCCGACCGCCTGCGCACCACCGGCGCCGACACGTTCCTGCTCAGCGGCGGCGGCATGTCGAACCAGGTGCGCATCATCGCCGCGCTCGCCGCCTTCGGCGGACAGGCCTGCGAAGTGTTCATCGATGCCGCCGACGACGCGCCCGCAGCGCGCTTCGGCCGTTTCTTCGGGGCGCAGGTGCATGCGCTGCCGGACGCGACGCACTGGAGCTTGAATTCGGCCATCCGCGCGCGTCTGCGCGAGCTGGCCGCGGCCGGAAAACGCGCCGCGGTGATTCCGGCAGCGAGTCACGAGGATCTCGCCGCGTATGCGCAGGCGATCGGCGAACTCGCCGCGCAAGGCTTGACGGCATCGCCGCGGCGCACGCTGGTCGTGACGGCGGCGGGATCGGGCGCGACGTCGGCCGGTTTCCTGCTCGGACTCGATCGCCACTTGCCGCAGGCGCGCCTGCTCGCGGTCAGCGCGGACCGCCGCGGCAGCGAGCTGCGCACGATCATCACGCGCCTGCTCGCGAGCGCGACCGGACTCGCCCCCGAAGGCGAAGACATGCAGCGCATGCTCGCGCGCCTGGACGTCGACGACCGCGCGATCGGCGGCGGCTACGGCACGCGCACCGCCGAGGCCGATGCCGCCATCGCGCTGGCCGCGCGCACGGAAGGGCTGCTGACGGAGCCCGTGTATACTGGAAAAGCACTGGCTGCGCTGTGCGCGATGTCGAGGGACGGCAGCATCGATCGCGACGAGCGGATCGTCTTCTGGCACACCGGAGGCGTTCCCTATCTCGCGTGCGCCCTCGCGCAACCGCTCCCGTCGGACTGACACGCATCCCGATCAACCCCCTGATCAACCCCAGGTATTGGATCGACATGGAATCTATCGAAGCACGCGTGCGGACTTTCGTTCGCGAAAATTTCCCGGTGTCCTCGTCCGACGTGCCGAGCGACCAGAGCCTGCTGGAGTCGGGCATCATCGATTCGATCGGCGTGCTGACCCTGGTCACATGGATCGAGCAGGAGTTCGATATCGTCGTCGCCGACGAGGACGTCGTGCCCGAGAACCTCGACAGCATCGAGCGCATCGTGCGTTTCGTCGAGCGCAAAGCGGCCGGGGGACAGTGATGCGCTACGAGGAATTCCTGCGCCAGAGCGCGCAGCGCCATGGCGACCGCGCAGCGATCGTGCACGAAGAGGGCCGTGCGACCTATGCCGAATTCGATGCGGCGGCCGACCGCTTCGCGGCGGCGCTGGTGCATCACGCGGACTTCGCGAACGGCGATCGCTGCGTGCTGTTCCTCGACAACCGTTTCGAGACTGCCGTCGGCATCTTCGGCACCTTGCGCGCCGGCGGCATCTTCAGCGTCATCAATCCGACGACCAAGGCGGACAAGCTCGCGTACGTGCTGAACAACTGCGAGGCGAAAGTGCTCGTCACGCAGGCGAGCCTGCTCGCGGCGGCACGCGCGGCCGCGGCGCAGGCGCCGAGCGTGCAGCGCATCGTCGTCGTCGGCGGTACGGCCGATGCGGACACGACGGACTACGCCGGCTTCGTCGGCACGGCACCCGCGCTGCCGGCGAGCCGCTCGCCCGGCATCGACATCGACTTGGCCATGCTCGTCTACACCTCGGGGTCCACCGGACAGCCGAAGGGCGTGATGATGACGCACCAGAACATGGTGCATGCCGCCACGTCGATCACCACGTACCTGCGCAACACCGACGACGACATCGTGCTCAGCGTGCTGCCGCTCGCGTTCGACTACGGGCTCTACCAGCTGCTGATGTGCGTCAAGATGGGCTCGACCCTGCTGCTCGGCAAGTCGTTCGCGTTCCCGCAGAAGATCCTGCCGATGCTGGCGTCCGAACGCGTCACCGGCTTCCCGCTGGTGCCGACGATGGCCGCGCTGATCGTGCAGCTGAAGAACTTCGATCCGGCCTGGGCCGCCTGCGTGCGCTACCTGACCAACACGGCCGCAGCGCTGCCGCCGGCGCATATCGCCAAGCTGCAGGAGATGTTTCCGCAGGCACGTGTCTACTCGATGTACGGCATGACCGAGTCCAAGCGCTGCACGTACCTGCCGCCGGAGCAACTCGCGGTGCGGCCGACCAGCGTCGGCATCGCGATCCCGGGCACCGAGGTGTGGGTCGCGGACGACGCCGGCAAGCCGGTCGCGGCGAACGTGGTCGGCGAACTCGTCGTGCGCGGCGGCCACGTCATGCAAGGCTACTGGCGCAACGACGAGGCGACCGCGCGCGTGCTCAAGCAGGGGCGCTACCCGTGGGAGCGCGTGCTGCACACGGGCGACCTGTTCCGCATGGACGAGGAGGGCTATCTCTATTTCGTCGGGCGCAAGGACGACATCCTGAAGTCGCGCGGCGAGAAGGTCAGCCCGAAGGAAATCGAGAACGTGCTGTACGCGCTGCCCGGCATTCGCGAAGCGGCGATCGTCGGCGTGCCCGATCCGATCCTCGGCATGTCGCTGAAGGCGATCCTGGTGCTGGCCGAAGGCGCGCAGCTGACGCCGCGCGACGTGATGGCACACTGCGCCGCGCACCTGGAGGATTTCATGGTGCCGCGTGCGGTCGAGTTCCGCGACGCGTTGCCGAAGACCAACACCGGCAAGATCCGCCGCGCCGCACTGCAGGCCGAAGCCGAAGGCCGCGCGTTCGAGGCGGAAGAGTCCTGATCGAGGCGGCGCTCGCGAGCGCCGCCGTTCAAGCCTCGCCTTCCTCGCTCTTCGCGGCGAACCAGTCCACGTTGTCGGGCAAGGTCAACGCCTGCACGGTGCGCTTGCGAGCGCCGAGCAGCGCCAGCGCGTGGTCGGCCGCGAGCTGCCAGCCGCGCGGCTTGATCGCGATCCAGTCCAGCGTGTTGGCCTGCGTGCTGAGCGCGCGCTTGTAGGTCGACTCGCCGGCCAGGAAATCGTACGAGCGCATGCCCTTGGCGAGGTAATTCTCGATCGCGACCAGATGCGCGAGATAGCCGGGCTGGTCGTGACGCTGCAGCGCGCCGTAGTTGAGGCCGCTGTTGTAGTAGTAGACGCGGCGGTCCCACACCAGGTGGTAGCAGTAGCCGACGACGAGTTCGCCGGCGCGGATGCACGACAGCTGCGCAAGTCCCGACGCGGCATGCCGGCCGATGAAATCGCGATGGAACTGCTGGAAGAAGCGGTCGCCGAACGAACCGCGGCGGCCTTTGCTTTCCCAGTATTTCTCGTGCAGCCGCGTCAGTTCTTCCAGGTAGGCGAGCGCGCGTTCGGGCGTGTCGGCGACCTCCATGCGCACCTCGCCCTGCGCCGCGTACTCCTTGAGCGTGCGCCGCAGCTTGTGCCGCGTGTTGCCGCTCGCGAGGCTGTCGACGTAGCCGCGCGGCGTGGCGCGCAGCGCGTCCAGGTCGACCAGATAGGAAGGCCGCCGCTGCGTGCCGTAGGCGACCAGGCGGTGCGGCAGCGCGGCGAGCACGTGATGCGCATGCGTCGAGGCGTTGATGCGCAGCGCGCGCCAGTGGCGCCGTTTCGTCATCGCGGCGAAGAAGGCCACATAGGCGCTTTCCTCGGCACCGCGCCGGGCGAGCAGGCCGCCGTACTCGAGCGTCAGCCGGTCCATCGTCGCGTCGCCGGTCTCCTGCAGATAGAAGACGCGGCCGCCGAGCCGCCGCCTGAGACTGCGCTCCGGCGAATGCGCGAGCACGGCCAGCGCGAGCAGCCCGGTTTCGTCCGATGCGCGAAACACGGTCGCCTCGCACTCGGCGGGGATATGGTCGAGCCAGGTCGACGTCCACGCCCAGGACGAAAACGGCGAGGTGTGCGCGCGCGATTCCATCTCGGCCCAATCCTGGGCGAGCCGCGGATCGAGATCGGCGCGGATCCACTGGACTTCGATCGATGTCGGTTTCGCGTCCTTCATGTCCCCACGATCTCCTGCGCGCAACCGGCCGGCGACCCCTCGCGTCGCGCGCACGCCGACGCGGCAGCGGGCAGTATCGGCGCGCCGTGTCTCAAGCGTGTTTCCCACGCGATGATGTCGTGTCGCGATGGAATGCGCGTGCGGCGCGTTGCGCCACCGCGCGCGATTTCATCCCCAGTGCCGTGCCGTCCAGATATTCACAATGCAGCCATTGCTTCATGCGCCGGCTTTCCCCAGTCTGCGCATGCCCTACTGTTTGCGCAGTCGTGCGCTGCCGTCAAGCACTTTTCGCATGGCGCGATAGGCGGTGAACTTGACCGCGTCCATCGCCGGCGAACGCCCGACCTCGGTCGGCGTCAGTCCGAGTGCGCGCAGGCGCGCGTTGACGCGATGCGCGCCGAGGATGGCCGCGCTGCGGCGCGACTGGAACGTGATGCTGAGGGAGATCGAGAATTGGTCGCCGACGCGCACCCAGTGCGGCGAAGACAGCGGCACGTGGACGCCGTCGCCCGGGCCGAGCGGGAAAATGCGCGCCTTCTCGTCGAACTCGTCGCGATAGGGCAGGTTGCGCTGGCCGCCGCAGATGATGCGCTCGCGCGACGCTTCGCTGAGCAGTTCGCGATCGTCGCCGTCGAACACCGCGATCGACTTGGTGCCGCGCACCTGCAGCAGGAAGTTGTATTCGAAGTCGGCGTGGTACGGCGTCACCGAGCCCGGCGAGGACACGAAGATGAACGCCTTGCGCAGCGTCATGTCCGGATCGGTCGCGTCGATGACCGGCTGCACCTGGTCGAGGCATTCGTCGACGAGGCGGCGGTACGTCGCGTTCTCCTGCACGTTCTTGAGGACCATCCACGACTTGCAGGTCTCGATGCGGCGCAGGGTCTCCTCGATCGAAAGACCGCTGCGCGGCGTCAGCGTCGGGTCCTGGTTCAAGGCCAGCGTGCCGGCGTTGTACTCGACGCATTCGACCGGAAGGTCCTTCGAGAGCTCGATGATGCGCGCAAGCTGCAGCAGCGGATGCGCGCACAGGTCGTGCCGGAACGCGAACGGCGCGCGGCTGAACGTGCCCGCGAACTGGGCTCGGTCGAACTCGAGCCACGGCCCGGACGGAAGGGAGGACTCTTGCTCGCCGGAGTCGGCCGGAACGGTCTGCATGGTCAGCCTCTGTGGACATAGTTGCGCAGCGCCCGGTTGAGCCACCAGTGCCGCACGATCAGCCGCGCCGGACTGACGCCGTGCGCCAGCAGATGGTCGCCGACCCGGCGGCGGTCGGTCCACAGCCGGTTGATCATCGGGTGGTCCGAGCGCGCGCCCGAATCGACCCAGGCGATCTCGGGGCATTTTTCGACGATGTGCGTCATGAAGAACACTTCGAGCAGTACGCCCGGCGAGTATTTCGCATACGCCTCGTCGTAGGCGATCTTGAACGCGTAGCCGCCGTCGCCGAGCAGGAAATTGATCTTCATCGCGATCGGCACGCCGTCGAGCAGCAACGAGAACATCTGCAGGCGGCGGCGTTCGGCGGCGCTCGCGATGATGCCGCCGAAGAACGCGCGGCCGCCTTCGTCGAGGCCGAACGCGCGGCCGCCTTCCTGGCCCTTCCAGCCGCGCACTTCGAGCGCGAGGAACTGCTCGACCCACGGCTGCACCGGCTCGCCGGGCTCGAAGATGCGGTAGGTCAGGTCGCCTTCGTCGCCGAGGCGGCGTTCGAGCCGGCGCAGCTCCTTGCGATGCTTGCCCGAGACGCCCGCATCGGGGTTGTCGCGCGGCTTGAACAGCGCGCGCTCGCGCGTTTCGACATGCCGGCTCCAACCGCGCCGCGCTTGCAGCGCGCGATCGAGCGCCTGTACGAACGGTCCGTCCACGGCGATGTTGCGCAGGTCCACGATGCGCGCCGGCGCGCGGCCGGCGGCGATGCCGTCGAGGAAGGCGCCGACGATCTCGTCGCTGCGATGCCTGCTCACCAGGGGCGTGAACAGCAAGGCGTGCGGATGCGCGACCAGGCTCAGCGCGGGCAGCGGCAGTCCGCTGAAGCGGCGCCGCGACTCGAACGGGAACAGCCCCGCCAGCCGGCCGTCGCCGTCGCGCACGAGCGCGACGACCACGTCCTCGGCAATCAGGTGTTCGAGCGCGGGGCCGAGCATCCACGCTTCGACGAAGATGCTCGGCTCGGCTGCTTCGGCCGCCAGCGCGTCGATCTCGCGCGCGAGCGGCTCCGGCAGCCGGTGGCCGGCTATCGTCGAAAAAGAATAGGCCGAAGCCGATGACATGCGCGAGCGTTCCCCCGGATCGCGTGGTGCAGTCGCAGGCCGCCGGACGGCGGCTGCCGCGGAAGTCTACGCGGACGCATCAACGATTCCACTTCTTCACGAATGTACGCGCAAGCAGGCCGCGGCCTGCCAACCGGTAGCGACCGAGGCGCCGTCGGTCGGTCCACAGGCGGCTGAACAGCGCGCTGTCCGGGTTCGCGCACGAGTCGACCCAGGCCAGTTCCGGGCAGGCTTCGACGACATGCTGCGAGTTGAACAGTTCCAGCAGCATGCCGGGCGAATATTTCGAATAGTCCTCGTCGTAGGCCACCTTGAAGATGAAAGCGCCGTCGCCGGCGAGGAAGTTGCACTTCATCGCGATCGGCCGGCCGGCGAGTTCGAGCGACAGCAACTGCACGCGCCGCCGCCGCGCTGCTTCGTCGACGATGCGGCGGAAATACTCCGTGCTGGCCGCGTCCGAGGCGAGCGCGCTGCCGCCGCGGCCCTTCCAGCCGCTCGCTTCCAGACGCAGGAAATGGTCGATCCAATCCGCTGCCGGATCGCCTTCGGCGAACACGCGATACTCGAGCGGGCCGAGCTCGCCGAGCTTGCGTTCGAGCCGGCGCAGCTTCTTCATGTGGTCGCTCGAAATGCCGACCTCGGGATTGCTGCGCGGCCTGAACAGCGCGCGCTCGCGCAGCGCCGACTCTGTCGTCCAGCGCGGCCTCGCCAGGATTTCCGCGTCGAGCAACTGCGCGAACGGCCCGTCCGCGCCGACCCAGTCCATCTCGATCATGTTCGCCGGCGCGCGACCGGATTCGACCCAGTCGGCCAGCGCGGCGAGCGTTTCGCGCGCGCCGCGGCGCGCGACCAGCGGGGTGCACAGGAAACAGTACAGATGGCGCCACAGGCGCAGCGAACGCACCAGGCCGCGCAGATGTCGCTGAATATAAAAAGGAAAAAATCCCGTCAGCGCGCCGGCGCCGTCCCTGACCACGACCAGGCACAGGCCGTGCGGCGGCCACGCCTCCAGCGCCGGGCCGAGCAGCCACGGTTCGTAGAAGGCGTTCGGCTCGATCGCTTCCTGCGCGAGTGCGGCGATCTCCTCGGCCAGCGCCGCCGGAATGCGGCTCGCATCCAGAGCGGTCACCGAATGGCGCGTGTCGTTCGAACTCAGCATGGCCTGCCATCGGAAGGGGAGTGGCTGTGCGGACGCGCCTGCAGCGGTCGATCGCGACGACTGCGCGCGCCGGCCGCGATGCATTCGCCGATTGCGCCACTCACGCGAGCCGCGCGTCGGCCGGATCATACGCGCCGACCTGCGAGCCGGCCATGGCGCGGGGCGCCGGTTGCAAAACTGCCGGATTCGCCTTTGAGCGGACGCGCCGGCGTTGTAGAGTCGCGCGGTTGTGATCTCAGGCCCGGAGCAGTCGGAATGTGCGGAATCGCAGGATTCACCGGACCGTCTGCGATGCCCGCGGAAGACCGCGCCGCGCTGGATCGCATGATCCGCACCTTGCATCACCGCGGCCCGGACGGCTTCGGGTTCCACGTCGATGCGGGCGTGGGCCTCGCGCATGCGCGCCTGGCGATCATCGACCTCGAGACCGGCGACCAGCCGATCCACGACGAGCGCCGCGCCGTGTGGACGGTGTTCAATGGGGAAATATTCAATTATCTAGAACTTCGCGCCAGCCTGGAGAAGCTCGGCCACCGGTTCTACACGAAGTCCGATACCGAAGTGATCGTGCACCTGTACGACCGCTACGGCGACGATTTCCTCGCCCATTTGAACGGCCAGTTCGCGATCGCGCTGTGGGACGGCGAACGCCGCCGGCTGCTGCTCGCGCGCGACCGCGCCGGCATCCGGCCGCTGTTCCACACGCGCGCCAACGGGCGCGTGTGGTTCGCCTCGGAGATCAAGGCGCTGCTTTCGGTGCTGCCGCAGTGCGCATCGCTCGATCCGCAGGGCCTGGTCGAGACGCTGACGTACTGGTCGCCGATGGAGCCGAACACGGCCTTCCGCGGCGTCGAGAGCCTGCCGCCCGGCTATCTGCTCGCGATCGAGCACGACGGCCGCGAATCGATGACCCGCTACTGGGACTGGACGTTTCCCGCCGCCGCGGACAAGACCGTCGCGTTCGACTCCGAGGCGTCGGCCGTCCACGCCCTGCGCGATCTGCTGATCGATGCCGTGCGCCTGCAGCTGCGCGCCGACGTGCCGGTCGGCGCCTACCTCAGCGGCGGTCTCGATTCCTCCGGTATCGTCGCGCTGATCCGCGGTTTCACCGACACCCCCGTGCGCACGTTTTCGATCGCGTTCGAAGACGCGGAATTCGACGAAAGCGAGCAGCAGGCCGCAATGGTGCGACACCTTAAGACCGATCACACGACGCTGATCTGCACGCGCCGCGACATCGGCGAAGCGTTCCCGGCGCTGATCGCGCATACCGAAGTGCCGCTGGTGCGCACGGCGCCGGCGCCGCTGATGCTGCTGTCGCGGCGCGTGCGCGAGTCGGGCTTCCGCGTCGTGCTGACCGGCGAAGGCGCCGACGAGGTGTTCGGCGGCTACGACCTCTTCAAGGAAGCGAAGGTGCGCCGCTTCTGGGCGCGCCAGCCCGGATCGCGCCTGCGCCCGAAGCTGCTCGGCCGCCTTTACGGCTACCTCGGCCAGTCGCCGGTCGGCAACCCGGCGTTCGCGCAGGCGTTCTTCGGCCAGGGCATGCAGCACATCGACCGGGCGATCTTCGCGCACGTGCCGCGCTGGACCACCTCGCAGCGCGCGCTGACGTTCCTTTCCCCGGAGCTGCGCGCCAGTGTCAGTCCGTGGGACCCGTTGACGTACTACGAGAGGCAGGTCCCCGCCGAAAGCGCCGGCTGGAGTCCGCTCGCGCGCGACCAGTACGTCGAGGCGAAGTCGCTGATGGCCGGCTATCTGCTGCCGTCGCAAGGGGATCGCGTGGCGATGGCCAATTCGATCGAAGGCCGTTTTCCGTACCTGGACCATCGCTTGATCGAGTTCGCCAACCGGCTGCCGCCGCAGTGGAAGATCCGCGGGCTGACCGAAAAGCACATCCTGCGCCGCGCGCTGGCCGGCCTGCTGCCGCAGGAGATCGTCGAGCGCACCAAGCAGCCGTATCGCGCGCCGGACAGCCGCAGCTTCTTCTTCGACGGCGAGCCGCTCGATTTCGTGGCCGACCTGTTCAGTGCCGAGCGTATCCGCTCGGCCGGCTATTTCGACGCCGCCGCGAGCGGGCGCTTGTTCGACAAGTGCCGCGCTGGGCGCGCCACGGGATTTGCCGACAACCAGGCGTTCGTCGGCATCCTGTCCACCATGCTGCTGGACGAGCATTTCGTCCGCCAGCGAGGCCGCGCGGCGCAGCAGAACCCGATCGTTCACAGTGGAGTGAGTCATGCCGTTTGACGCGACACAGGTCGAAGCGAAGGTCCGCGGCTACATCCTGGAAAACCTCCTGTTCACCAGCGACGGTTCGGAGCTGGCCAACGACGCTTCGCTGCTCGAGCGCAGCATCATCGATTCGACCGGCGTGCTCGAGATCGTGTTGTTCCTCGAGGAGGAGTTCGGCGTGAAGATCAACGAGAGCGACATGGTTCCCGAGAACTTCGACTCGGTGAACAACATCGTGCGCTTCGTGCAGCGCCTGAAGGCCGCGCAATGAGCGAAACCGGTGCGCAGGCGCGCGCGGGCGACGCCGCGTACCGCAGTTGGCGCGAGCGCCTCGCGCAGGCGCTGCAGTTCCTGCCGGACAAGCCGGAAGAAACCGCCGACAGCACGCTGCATGCGCTCTGGCACGCGGCTGCGGGCGCGCCGAAATCGGCCACCGCCGCGCTGGCGGCGGGCCTGCCCGCACTGGACGACGGGGGCCGGATGGCGCTCGAAGCGCTCGTCGCCAAGCGCCTGGCCGGCGTTCCGCTCGCGCACCTGGTCGGCCGCCAGCAATTCCTCGGCATCGAGATGCTGGCCGGGCCCGGCGCGCTGGTGCCGCGCAAGGAAACCGAGCTGCTCGCCGGCGCCGCGATCGAGCTTACACGCGGTCTCGCTGCCGGCGGAGCGCGCCCGCGCGTCGTCGACGTGTGCACGGGATCGGGCAACGTCGCGCTCGCCGTCGCGCGCGCAGTCGGGGAGGCCGAGGTCCACGGCTCCGATCTCAGCGAGGAGGCGATCGCGCTCGCCCGCCGCAATGCCGAACATCTCGGTCTCGGCGCGCGTGCGCAATTCCGCGTCGGCGACCTGCTCGCTCCGTTCGACGTGCCGCCGTTCCACGCCGGGGTCGACTTGCTGACCTGCAATCCGCCCTACATCAGTAGCGCCAAGGTCGGGCAGATGGCCGAGGAAATTGCCGCGCACGAGCCGCGGCTGGCGTTCGACGGCGGTCCGCTCGGCGTCGCGATCCTGTCGCGGCTGATCGACGAGGCGCCGCGCTTCGTGCGCAGCGGCGGCTGGCTCGCGTTCGAGGTCGGGCTCGGGCAGGGACGTCCGCTGGTCAAGCGCCTGCAGAACCGCTCGACGTTCCAGGAAGTGCGCGCGATCGAAGATGCCGACGGCGCCATCCGCACGATTCTCGCACGCCTGTAATCGATGATTCCCGGAGCCGACACCGTGATCGACGCCCTCGACTGGACCGTACTCGACATCGACTACGAACAGGAAGCCGAGCGCATCGCGCGGCGCCTGCGCGAGATCACCGCGCGCGCGCTGCATCGGCGCGGCCTGGTCGTCGCGATCTCCGGCGGCATCGACAGCTCGGTCTGCGCCGCTCTCGCGGTACGCGCGCTCGGGCGCGAACGCGTGTTCTGCCTGATCCTGCCCGAACGCGATTCGGCCGCCGACAGCGCCGTGCGCGCCCGTGCGCTGGCCGCCCATCTGGGTGTAAAAGTGGAAACGTTCGACATCGCGCCGACGCTCGCCGCGATCGGCTGCTACGCGCAGCGCGATGCGGCGGTGCGCCGCGTGCTGCCGGCGTATGCGGACGACTGGAAGATGAAACTCGCCATCACCGGCGGCCAGCAGGGCCTGATCAATCGTTTCAAGCTGATCGCGCAGTCGCCGGACGGCGCGATGCACGAGTGCGAGCTCGGCCTGGTCGAATACCTCACGATCGTGGCGGCCACGAGCTTCAAGCAGCGCATTCGCAAGACGCTGGAATATTTCCACGCCGATCGCCTCAACTACGCGGTCGTCGGCACGCCGAACCTGCTCGAATACGACCAGGGATTCTTCGTCAAGAACGGCGACGGCTCGGCCGACGTCAAGCCGATCGCGCATCTGTACAAGACCCAGGTCTACGGCATGGCGCGCCATCTCGGCTTGCCCGAAGCGATCTGCGCCGCGCAACCGACGACCGATACCTACAACCTCGAGCAAGGCCAGGACGAGTTCTATTTCGCGCTGCCGTACCGCTCGATGGACCTGGCCTTGTGGGCGCTCAACCACGAGCGCCCGGCGGCCGAACTCGCGCAGGCGCTCGGCATCGACGAAGCGCAGGCGCAAGCCGTATACGAGGACATCCGCAAGAAGCGCCGCACGACGCGCCCGCTGCACATGCGCCCGGTGCGGGTCGACGATCCCGAGCCCGGAGACGCCGCGGCATGAACGCGCAGGCGGCCGACGTGATACCGGTGTATCGCGTGTGTGACGGCGATCCGGCCGCCGACGGCGACGCCGTGGTGGCGATCTGGCGCGGCAACCTGGGGCGCGAGGAGGGGCTCGCGCGCAAGTACGACTGGTTCTACCGGCGCTGCCCGCTGGGCGCGCCGATGCTCAAGCTCCTGCGCCACGAGCCGAGCGCGGCATGGGTCGGCGTCGCGGCGATTGGCCGCCGCCGCATGCTGTGGCAAGGCCGCGAGATCCGCGCCGGCGTGCTGGTCGACATGGCGGTCGCTCCGCAGCACCGCTCGCTCGGACCGGCCTTGATGCTTCAGCGGGACGTGCTCGAATCGGGCATCGAGCGGTTCGACCTGCT